>OLNX01000547.1_pt1 | contig 37215 bp, 36 predicted proteins | sample 1672611 | NCBI WGS metagenome assembly OLNX01 (sample SAMEA3136705, study PRJEB25190) | human gut metagenome | reverse complement strand
TATAACTGCCTTTGTATAGGTCGAACCTACGTCGCAGCCGCCAAAGTATTTCATTTATATTTCCTCCAAATTGTTTAAATATTATACTGTGCGGAGCTCGCTCCGATTTATGGTTTAAGCTTAAATCGGAGCACAGCCCCTATTATATTTTTAGAAAATATGCTATGAATATTTCCAGCACGGATTACATGCAGACCTCGTCCTCGAAGTCAAGGAGAGACTCGTCAACAGGCTCTGCGCCCATAACGGTGCGCATGTACTCGTTGACCTTGTCGCGCATGGTGCGGCGGGAAACGGTTCTCGGGTCCATAAGGTCATGCTCGATCCAGATGAGATCGTAGCCGCGCTCACGGCCCTGGTCATCCAGAATACCCTGAACGGTAGCCATGTTCTTGCAGGCAACGTTCTGATACATAAGGATGAGCTTTGCGTTCCAATCCTCGCACTGCTTCCACAGCTCAGTAACGACGTTCTGGTAACCGCCGTTGGTGTGACGGCGCATAACCATACGCTCGTACAGACGGGCCAGATCGCGGAGAGCTTCTTCCTTGTCCTCAGTCTCAAGAGGCTTGGTGAAGTTCAGGGACTCCATCTCGACCAGGACGTTGATGCCCCAGCAGTTTGCAGCCCAGTTGGAGAAGTTTGCATAGTAGTGTGCAGGGCAGGACCAGACGATTGCACGGTACTTCATCTTGCCGGGCCATGCTTCGTCGCGATCCTCATATGCTTCCTTCAGAAGCTTGCTGACCTTTTCCATGGTAGCAGGAATACGAGGATCAAGGCCGCCGTCCATCTCGTAGTTCCACTTGCGGAACAGCTCGTAGCAGGGACCGAGCAGCTGCGGATATGCAGTCTTGTTGATTTCCCACTTCTCGAGCTCGTATGCAGTCTCACGGTTGAAGCGCTTGATTGCGGTAAAGTATGCGTCCCAATTCCACTTTGCGCCGGTCTGATCTTCAACAAACTTTATGCAGGCCTTGATATCCTCGGCTGCGCTCTGAAGTACAGACTCGTCATAGTAACGCACGGGGAAGCAGAGGTGGAAGACAGGAGTGTTGGGGAAACGACGTGCAAAGTAAGAGGAAGCCATGGTGGAGCCGTCGCAAGGCATGGAGCTGGAGATGAAGCCGCAGCCCATGTCAGGCAGAGCGTCAACGACAAGTGCGCCGCACTCGGAAGAAGGAACGGGGCAGGTGTCGGAGGGGAGGCCGAAAGACTCAACTGCATCGATGTAAGGTACGCAGGTGAGCTGGTCGATCTCGGAAACGAGGAAGACAGGCAGAAGCTGATGAGGAATCGCGCACAGATCAGGGAAGCCTGCGAAGAGCTGACCCATGGTCATCTCGTCGAAGGTCATCATCATATTGTTCAGCTCAGTGCTGTTGCCGTTCTTACGGTCTGCCTTGGACAGGAGAACGAGGTTCTCAGCAACATAGCGGAATACATCGTAGATGAGGAGGTGAGCCATCTTGAGTGCACGGCCGCGCAGACCCATGATATTCTTATCCATGAAGCCGTGGCAGCAGAAGTAGGATACCATCCAGCGATAGTGGAAAACGCTGTTGAGTGCAGGAATGAGATCCTTGGAGAATGTCATAAGGAGCATGCCCCACATACGAGCCCACTCATAGAAGTCATATGCAGTGTCCTTAATACCACGCCACTCACGGCGTACGGTTGCCATTGCGCCCTTTGCATAGAGGCGGCCGAGATGCTTCTCGCCGTGGAGAATGGCATCGAGCTTGCCCTGCTGATCATGAGCCATAAAGGAATTGTACTCTTCCTTTATACGGGCTGCGTCCATCTTTAGAGTGTTCTTCCAGCCGTCAGCAAATGCCTGCCAATCGGTCTCCTTGAACATCTCAAAGAAAATACCGCCGCAAACCTTGAGGTTTTCCCACTGCTTTTTCCAGTCGATATTGTCCTTTGCCTTAAAGAAGGCAGGATTCGGATACTTAGGAGTCTTAGCCATTACTTATTACCCTCCTCTTTATGAATGCGCTTGATTTCCAGAGATTCAACGAAGGCCTGGAAACGGGTACGAAGCTGACCGGAGTTACCGTTGTTGTACAGTCGGTCGATGGACAGTACGGGCCAGCCGTATTCCTCTGCCATAACGTGGCTGACGAGCGCACGCTCGAAGCCCCAGTAGTCGCAGTACTTCATCTGCTCGTAGATGATACCGTCGGCCTTATATTCCTTTGCGAGGCGGTCAGCGGTCTCACGACGCTGCATGACCTTCTCGTCTGCTATGTAACGTGCGCACTCGGAGTGATTCATTACATGCTTGCAGATCTGGCGAAGTGCAGGCTCGTCGTCATTGAGCTCGATTACTTCGCGGCCCGGAGTTGAGCCGAAGCAGTAACGGTCGGCACATACAAATGCGCCGGTGCCCTCGAGAAGTCTGGTGAGGTTGTGATCGTCAATCTCAGAGCCGATGACTGCAACTCTTGCACGGAACCAGGGCTTGGGATCGGGCTTGCGGCTCTTGAGCTCCTTGAGAGTCTCCTTCAGGTACGGGAGGATAAGTCTCTTGGGGCAGGTGAAGCTCACGAGGTTGAGTACGTGGAACTCGTAGCCGGTGATAACGGGGTTATCGGCCTTGCGCATATCGCCGATTTCGGTGATGATCTTGCAGACTTCGTTGTGCTCCTTGACTGCCTTGCGGATAGCCTTGTCGGAAACATCAACGCCAAAGGTCTCCTTGAGGTTATCAAGGACATGGAGCTGCATCTGAGTCTCATACGCATCAATTGTGTAATCGACTACTTTGTAGGGGATATCCATATGGGTAACGAAGAACTTTTCCTTGTCGTTGACCTTGAGGATATCGAAGTGCTCCATTGCACGGTTCATCATGGAGCATGCGTCAACGCCGATCATGGCGTCGAGGAACTGATAGCCGCCCTCAATAGCGCGTTCCAGCAGTGCACGTGCAAACTCACAGGTGTAGTTCGACATGTAGTAGGTAGCGATATCGATGGAGCCTGTCTTCGGTGCGCGCAGACGCACGGAGAAGCAGTTGCCTAAGTTGAGAAGGACCTCAGGAACATGATAGCAGGTATAGCCGAGGCAGATATCTCCCTCAGCCTGAGCCTGTTTTACCAGCTCATTGTCGGCATTCTCGAGAAGGCTTTCGAAGTAGATCAGATGCTTAAGATCTTTCAAATGTTACACCTCTTCTTCAAAAAATTTCTATTTTTTGGAGTGCTTCCTTTACTCCGTTGAGCATAAGAGAATCCTCGGGCAGATTGAGCACGCTCTTGCCTTTAATATCATTTGCAGCAAAAGCATTGTCCGCAGGAATGAATGCCACGATGTCAACACCGGGCACTGTGATGAGCTCCGCGAGCTCGGGGTTTGTCATGCGGTTGACGATAGCGCCGATCTTATCATAGACGATAAGGTCGTCCGCAACGCCCTTGATGGTGGATATTACCTGGCAGCCCTTCTTGCTCTGGTCAGTGACAAGAAGCAGATGGGTGACCTTATCCATAACACGGCGCTGAATCTGCTCTATACCGGCTTCACCGTCAATAACAACATAGTCGAAGCTGTTCGCCAGAATGCCTATTACTTCCTTCAGGTAGGAATTTACCTTGCAATAGCAGCCTGAGCTTTCGGGTCTGCCGATTCCGAGGAAGGCAAAACCAGGCATCTCGACCAGTGCATCAAAAATCTTAAAGCGCGCTTCGCTGAGCAGCTCCAGAGCTTCTCTTGTCTCGCCGTTTTCTACGCTGTCAACAATGCTCATGCGTATATCGTCAAGCGTGAGCTTAACATCAACGCCTAAAGCAACTGACAGGCCGACAGCAGGGTCAGCATCAATCGCCAGAATCTTCTTGTCCGGATATCTCTCCACAAGGAGTCTTACTATTGATGCGGAGATCGACGTCTTGCCGACACCGCCCTTACCGGCGACTGCAATTATTTTCGCTTTACTTTCCAAATAATTCGTCCCCCTTTACTATGCGTACATACCTTCCGCATTTTGATAACAGTTTAACACAACTTCCTTGGATTTGCAAGTGATTGTGCTTGTAATTATTATAAAAATACAGGTAAAATTCTGGGGAAAACAATGTCGATTATACAGTTTTTGATTACTGTATAGTCAGTTTCTTTATGCCAGAAAGGTAATCCCATTAGTTGGAATTACCTTTCTGCTTAGTTTCGCTTATCAGACAATTCTGCGGTCACGAACCTGATTGTCGTAGTGCTTATTGAGCAACGGACGAACAACGTAGTATATGAGCTTGTTCTCGCCGTTGGTGATGTAGAGGGTAAAGGTGCCTACGAACGCAATAAGCGCAGTCAGTGCTACCTTGCCGCCGATCTTAGCAACAGTTTTCATTATATTATCCTCCTATCAATATGCGTCGCTGTCGTCAAACTCAACGATCGTGGGATCAAGAGGCTCCTCGCCCAGAACGACGGACATATAGCCGTTTATGCAGTTACGCATGGCCTGACGGGAAACAGTACGGCTGTCCTGAAGGTCGTGCTCAACGAAGATGAAGTGGAAACCGAGGTCTCTGGCCTGCTCTTCCATGACAGCATGTACGCCGAGCGTGCCCTTGCAGGCGATGTTGTCGTTATACAGAACCATGTCGCAGTTGAAGTTCTTTGCCCACTCCCAGACGGCGTTGAAGTTGTCCCAGCCGCCGACGGCGTGGTGACGCATAACAGCCTTCTCGGTGAACTTTGCAAGATCCTCAATCGCCAGCTCGGGATCGCTGGTGTTTATCATGTTATGACCCATGGTGGAGTCCATGTTCAGAACGATATTGATGCCCCAGCAGTTCTGAGTCCAGGTCGGGAAATCAGTGTAGTAAACAGCGGAGGGTCCCCACAGGAACGCGCGGTGGCGGGTCTTTCCGGGGAACGGTATGTACTTCTCGGAATAGGACTTGCGCATGATCTTGATGACCTTGCGGTCGACCTTGTTGAAGTACTTCTCCTGGCCGTTTGCAGCCGCCCACTGGTACAGGCGGTACAGGGTCTCGGCAATACCTACGAGGGAGCTGTACGGGGTCTTCATGATATCCCACTTTTCAAGCTCGATCCTGTTCTGCTCGTTCATGAGAGCAGCGTGCTTGAAGAGGTTATCCCAATCGTACTTGACTCCGTATTCCTTCTCGATGAAGGCGATGCAGTCCTTAAGAACCTGGGTGGAGAACTTGTTGCCGCCCGGCTCGTTGTGCATCATGGCCAGAGTCGCGGGGAAGTCAGGCATACCGATGCGGCGGCGCTGGAACATGGAAGTTGCCTCAGATGCGTTGCAGGGCATGTTGGTGGAGACCATCGCCTTACCGATGAGGGGGAATGCGTCGTCCATGGCAACGCCGGTCTCAGCCGCGCAGCGGGAGCAGACGTCAGCGGGCAGACCGAAGGACTCGGCAACGTCGATATAGTAGGGGTTATTATGCTGGTCGATATCGCAGACGATGAACTCAGGCAGAAGCTGCAGAGGAATTGCAACGAGCTCTTTGAAGCCGGTCATGAACAGAGGAGGCAGAACCTCATCCATCGGAACCATGACATCGGTCAGGGGGCCGCCGCCGAGACGTCTGTCGTTCGAGAGGATCAGAGCGATCTTGCGGGTCAGGCTGTGAACGATAGCGTGCATGTTCAGGTGAGCTATCTTCAGCTCGTAGCCGCGGTAGCCCTCAAACAGGCGGTCAATGAACATGAAGGTGCCGAGGTAGGAGCCCATCCAGCGGTACTCCCAGAAGCCCTTGAGGCAGGGGATCGGAGCGGAGGCGACCATGCGAGCCATGGATGCAAGGTTTTTCAGCCATGCAACATAGTCTACCATAGTGTCTCTGACACCGCGCCACTCACGGTACTTGGCAACGCCTGTCTTGTCGTAATAACGCGTTCTCTGACCGCCCTTGCCGTTCTCTGCCATCCATATAGGATCAAAGCGCTGAAGCTTTTTATCAATTGCCGCTATAGCTTTATCAAACATTATTAGTTACCTCCCTGAATGGACTTGATTTCCAGAGACTCGATGAATGCCTGGAAACGGGTGCGGAGCTGACCCATTGCGCCGAGAGCGTATTCCTTCTCGATGGTGCAGCAGGGGATATGATACTCGTTGGTGAAAATATGGTTTGCAAGAACCTTTTCATAGCTCCAGAACTCGCAGAACTTCATATTCTCAACGATGATGCCGTCGGCCTTGTAATCTTCAACAAGCTGCTTTACCACTTCGTGACGCTGGTCGATCTTCATGCCGTCCATGAAGCGTGCGCACTGGTTCCAGTGCAGGTAGTGGCGGCAGATAGCGTCGAATGCGCTCTCGCCGTCGAGGATCTCGATCTCCTCGCGGCCGGGGATGGAGCCGAAGCAGTAACGGTCGGCAACAACCATTGCGCCGCACATCTCGATGAGCTTTGTAAACTCCGGATCGTCGACCTCTGAGCCCATAAGCACTACGCGGGAGCGGAACGGGAACTTCTCCTCGGGCTTGCGGGTCCTGAGCTCTTCCAGAGTCTCCTGCAGGTACGGGAGAATGAGCCTCTGCGGGCATACCTGAGTTACAAGGTTAATGACGTGGAACTCATAGCCGGTGATGGGAGGATTGTCCAGCTTGCGCATATTGCCGATCTCGGTGATGATGCGGCTGATCTCGTTATGCAGCTCGATAGCCTTGCGCATTGCCGCATCGGAGGTGTCGATGCCCAGACGGTCTCTCATCGGGCCAACGACCTTGAGCTCAAGCTCTGCCTTGTAGTAATCAAGGTTTGTCTGGTCGCCCTTCATCGGGGGATCGATCTGCGTTACGAAGAAGCCATCGTGCTTAACGGGATTGATCACGAAGAAGTGCTCCTCCAGACGCTCGATGGTAGCGCAGCTCTCAGCGCCGAACAGGCAGCTCAGATAGTTGTAGCCGCCCTCGATGGCGCGCTCAAGAATGGAGCGGGCATAGGGACAGGTTCTGTTGGTCATGTAGTAGTTTGCTATGTCGGTGGATGTGCAGTTAGGTGCACGGAGTCTTGAAGAGAAGCATCCTTCAAGATTCAGGAGAACTTCGGGTATGTAATAGCAGTTGTATCCAAGTGCCTTATCCCCGTTCTCCACTGCCTTAGTGACGAGCTCATTCTGCGCGTCCTGAAGCAGGTTTTCAAAGTAGATAAGATGTTTTAGGTCTTTCATTTGCAACCCCTTCCGCTTATTTAAAAATTTTTGCTCACTGATTATTTTGGGAGCTGTTTTAAAAAAGCCATACTACCCCCATAATTGTTTTGATTATACTATATTCAGTATATAACTGTCAAGTTTATGTCAATGCATTTTTACTGTTTTTTACTGGAACGTTCTGCGCTTTTCAAACATATTTCCGAAAGAATGTATAGATACTACAATGTATACGCCCCAAAACTATACACCTTCAACAAATAATTCCTCGATTTTTCTAACATACTCGCCAAGCGCTCCCTCGAAGTCAAGCCCGTAATGGCGCGGTGTGCCGCGCAGCGCTGTTCGCTCGATTGCCGCCGTGACGAAATCCTCGGCATATCTCAGCGCATCGTCGAGGCTTGCGCCTCTTGTCAGCAGTGCGGCAAAGGCCGAGGCGAAGACATCGCCGGAGCCGTGGAATGTCCCGTCAAGGGCTTTGTTCATAACGGCGCTGAGCTTGCCGCTTCTGTTATCGCGCGCCACTATGCCGACTCTCCCCTGCTCAAGGCTCACTCCCGTGACGGCAACGAACTTCGGCCCTAACTCCGAGAGCTTGTCAATAAGCTCTGTTATAAACTCCATGCTGTGGGACCCCGGTCTATACTCGCTGCCCGTCAGGAAGCAGGCTTCCGTCACATTGGGGGTTATTATGTCCGACTTCTTTATGAGCTTGCGGAAGCAGGCCGCCATGCCGTCCCCGAGGTTGGCATAATACTTTCCGTTATCGGCCATAGCGGGGTCGACTATGACAAGAGTATTGTCCCCGCGCAAAAGGTCTATAGCACGCGTCAGAAGCTCTCCCTGCGCCTCGGACGCAAGATAGCCTGAGTAAATGGCGTCAAAGCCGACGCCGAGCTCATGCCAATGCTCGGCAATGGGGACTATATCGCCGCTCAAATCAGTGAATGTCCAGCCCGTGAAGCCGCCAGTATGCGTGGACAGCAGAGCCGTCGGAATGCAGCAGCATTCAACGCCTGTTGCCGATACTATCGGCAGCGCAACGGTCAGGGAGCATTTACCAAGCCCGGACAAATCATGTATTGCTGCCATTCTCGGCAGCTTGGGTAGTTTTTCTTTCATTATATATCTGGTCCTTACAAAAAATCTTTTTAAATTTTAGCACATAGCAATACTCATCGCAAGTGCACATTATAATGAAAATGTGCTTATGAATAATCACGGTTTCTACGTAGATAATATTATTGAGCTTTCAGCTTAATATTATCGGAGGGAAAAAACATGACGCCAAAAGAACTGCTCTATATCGAAGACGCACTCGGTCACACTCAATTTCTTATGACCCAGTGCAATCAGGCTATCAACCAGCTTACAGACCCCACTCTCAAGCAGCAGGTACAGCAGCTTGTAAACAGCAATCAGAAGCTGTTTACTCAGTTTTACGGTCTTGTTTAAGGAGGACGCACTATGAACGACAGAGATATTATGGAAAATCTGCTTCTCACCACTAAGGGCGTGTGCGATCTCTTCATGCACGGCACGATAGAGTCGAGCACCGCAAATGTGCATCAGGCATTCAGCACCGCGCTCAACGACAGTCTGTGCAATCAGGACAAGATCTACAAGGAGATGTCCGGCCACGGCTGGTACACCAGCCAGGAGGCTCAGCAGCAGCAGATCCAGCAGGTCAAGCAGAAATACGCAGCCGCTCAGGGCTAAAGCGTGTTAAGCCGCGAAGCATTGCTTCGCGGTTTACATAATATTATTGATGCTTTTTCAGCTTGCCCGGGCTTACACCGAAGGTATCGGAAAAGGCTCTGTGGAAAGCCGAGTAATCGGAAAAGCCGCACTCGGCCGCCGCGCTTGCAGCGCCCATCCCCTCCCGTATCAGCCGCGCCGCAAGCACGAGCCGCTTCTGGCGGATGTAGTTATGCACGGTGCAGCCGGTCTGCGATTTGAAAAGGCGCATGAAATGATACCGGCTCATATAGCTCATTGCGGCAAGCTCGTCTATATTAAGCTCCTTTGTCAGGTTCTCATTTATATACGACAGCGCACCGGCTATCTTTTCGTTATACTCCACGGCCGTATTATCGCGGCTGTCGTCCTTGAGCATTATGCGGTTTAAAAGCACCATTAATTGCACAAGCTGAGTTCCACGCATAAGCTCCGCGCCGAAGGCGGTATCGTTCATCACAGTCTCAAGGCGCTTTAGCGTATCGTCCAGCGCGGCTCTCTCGCTCTCCTCCGGACGCATCAGGCAGAATCTTCGCCTCTCGGCCTCGGAAAAGCACTCCATCAGCCCGCCCTCGGGCGCAAAGCGCTCAACATACGCCGTATCAATATATATAATGATACGATCATACGGCACGCTTCTGTCGATGAGCGCTCTGTGTATCATATGATGGCGCACAAGAAGTATGTCCCAGGGCTCAAGCTTATATGTGGCGCCCTCAACGGTATAGTCTACCTTGCCCGACAGCAGAATGACTATCTTGTCAAATTCGTGGAAATGAAAGTCCAGCTCCTGCCCTGCCGTGTCCCTAAGATGAAACATCCGGAAGTTTTCGTTCAGGTAGCCCTCCCGACTGTATTTGTACCGTTCCGTCATTTTTCTGTCTCCATTCTGTTTTATGCTCAAAGTATACAGCACTTTTTGCAATGTTTCAAGCACTATACCCAATTTACATGGCAATTATTTCAGAATATAATACTAACACAATCTTATATAAAATCATGTATAAGGAGTTTGAATATGGCAAAAAAATCTTTCTTCAAGACCTACGGATTTATAATCTTCATGCTGCTGGGTATTATAGGCGGCTGTATCGTAGGCGCTGTCAGCCCCGTTGTTAAGGACGCCTCGGGCGAAGTTATCTCCAAGGGCGCTACCGTCCTTGAGCCGCTCGGAACGGTGTTTATAAACCTCATGTTCTGCGTTGTCGTACCCATGGTATTCTGCTCCATTGCTTCGGCTATTGCGAATATGTCAAGCGCTAAAAGAGCCGGCAAGGTCATGGGCGTTACCGTTGCCACCTTCCTCGTGACTGCCGCGATCGCCGCTGTTATCATGTACATAATAGTGCGCATCATCCCCATCACCTCCGGCACCTACGAAGTGACCGAGGGCGAGGTCAGCGCGACGCTCGGCGTGGCGGATATGATAATAAACTTCTTCACCAAGCCCGACTTTATTGAGCTTTGGAGCCGCAGAGCCATACTTCCCCTGATCGTGGCGGCAGTTTTATTCGGCTTCGGCATCCAGATGGCAGGCGGCAAGGAGACCCTCACCGCAAAGATCCTTGACGATCTCACGAACTGCATTATGAAGGTCATCAAGCTCATCACCTACTATGCACCTATCGGCTTCTTCGGCTTCTTCGCCTACCTCGTCGCGACCTACGGCCCCGACCTTATCGGCGACTACAGCCGCACTCTTATCATCTACTATGTGCTGTGCTTTGCCTATATGTTTATCTTCTTCCCCATCTACGCCCGCTTCGGCGGCGGCAAGGGCGGCGCGAAGGTCATGTGGAAGCACCTGTTTAAGCCCGCCGCAGTATCCTTCGGCACCTGCTCCTCCGTTGCGACCATCCCCACCAACATGGAGGTTGCTGAGGAGACCGGAATTTCAAAGGAAGTTACAAACATCGTTCTCCCCATGGGCGCGACCATGCACATGGACGGCTCGGCAATGAGCGCCATCATCAAGGTCGCATTCCTGTTCGGCATATTCGGTCAGGACTTCGGCACAAGTCAGGCGATACTCGCGATCATCGTCGCGGTGTTCTCCTCCGTCGCAATGAGCGGTATCCCCGGCGGCGGCGGTACTGGCGAGCTCGTGCTCTGCACTATCTTCTTCCCCGACCAGCTTGCGATAGCCTTCCCGATCGCTCTTGCTCTGGGCAATCTTGTCGATCCTCCCGCAACCATGGTCAACGCCGCAGGCGACTACGTCGCCTCCTTCATAGTCGAGCGCTATGTAAACGGCAAGGATTGGCTCCAGAAAAAGCTTGCAAAGAAATCCGAGTCCGACGCCGCTCAGGTGTGATAATAAACTGCAAAAAAAGCTGCCATTCGTTTGAATGGCAGCTTTTTTATATCTGTTTCTGTCCATGGTTTCGTCTATATAGTTCCGTCTATTGAGTCGAAATTAAACGAATAATAGCTTCCGGGATAAGCCTGAACCGGCAGTCTGAGATAATCATATTCATCGCCGAAGCTCACCGTCACATAGTAATAGTGCAGTTGGTCGTCGGTATCATCCGCTACTTCAACCAGCTTACAGCTGAATTTTTTACAAAAATAGTTTAAAACCTCGTGAATATTGATCGTCGAATTATCTATGTACGCACCTGCGGAGCTCTCATTATTTGAGTCCTGATTGATTACGGAATAGAACAGTGCCAGAATCGCGCCCGTCTCATCGTCTATCCAAATCACAAGGCGGCCGGTTTCGTCGCTTACGACAGCCTGCCATGCATAAAAGTACTCACTGCTGTTATAGATGCTCGTAAACAGCACGGGGATAGTTCCGTTATCCGCGTCAAAAACAGCGTTTTGCGAATCCGGTGTCGGTAAGCCAAGCGATTTAAAATCGTCAAGATATTCAACGACCTGCTTCTGTACTCCATCCGCATTCATATCTTGTGCGCTGTCTACTATTGCGCTGTAGCTCTCACCGCTGCATATTATGGCATACTTTCGGACAAGGGGCAGGCTTTGCGCCTGACGCTCTGTTTCGAGGCTGATGCCTAAGCTGTCAAGCGTTTCGCCGGAATTATCAAGCGTTTTATCCTTATAGCCGGATACCGCCGCAGGCAGCCCTATTCCGATACCTACTACCGCAAGCGTGAGCAGCAGCGTTATCAGCAGCTTTTTATATTTCTTCATATCTGCCTCCGTGCAGCTCCACCGTCACCTGCGTTCCGTTACCGACGCGGCTCTGGAACTTCAGACAGCCGCCGTGGAGCTTTGCTATATCGTTGCACAGCGAAAGGCCGAGCCCGACGCCGCCCTGCGCACGCGAGCGGGATTTATCCACCCTGTAGAACGCCTCCGTCAGATGCGTCAGCGCCTCCGGCGGTATGCCCGGGCCGTTATCGAGGATGCGCATTTCGCAGCCGTCGTCAAGCATTTTTGACATGATATATATATTTCCGCCGCCGTCGAGCGCTTTTCTCGCATTGTCCAAAAGATTCACAAGCAGGGATTTTATGAGGTCTGCGTCCATAAGGCACTCCCCCGCCTGACATTTATATTGGAGCGTTATACCCGCCGCGTCATATATGGGCTTTAAGTATTCCGCCGTTGAGGAAATGATCCTCGCCGGAGACACGGGCTTCATTTCAAGCTTGCTTTTGCGCAGGACGATTATATCCAGCAGCTTGAATGAAAGGCTCTCCAAACGCTTACCCTCCGAGAAAATGTAGTTTGCGGCATTTATCTGCTCGGTCGGGCTGAGAGTCTGGCTGCGCAGCAGGTCGGCGTATCCGATTATGGAGGTCATGGGGGTTTTCATCTCGTGGGCGAAGCTGCCCATGAACTCCTCCTGCCGGCGCATTGAGTCTCTCAGCTCCGTGATGTTCTCCTCAAGCTTCTGCGCCATCGCGTCAAAGTTTTCCGACAGCGCGCCGAACTCATCGTTTGTGCGCACACGGCTTCTGTACGTCAGGTCGCCGTCGGCGATTTTCTTTGTGGCTGCGGAAAGCCTGCCGAGCGGCCTTGTCAGCAAATATGACAGCAGATACGACAGCGCCGCACCGATAGCGACGGTCATTAAAAACACCTTTACATAAACAGAATACTGCTCATCGCGGGAGGTGTAAATATCCTGAATACTGTAGCTTATAACGAGGCGAAGGTTCGGTTCTCCCTCTATAGTTCCGGCAACCTTAAAATGCCTGTTGCCGGAGGAATCAGTCACAAGCGTAAGGCTGTTGTCCTTGGCGTCGCCGAGCTGAGCGATCTCCTCATTGCCTTTTGAATATAGTGTCCCGCCATCGTATTCGGAAAGGCTTATCGCAGAATAGTCATTCATCCCTTTGGCTTCCATCTGCTCTATCACGTTCAGAATGTCGGAGTTATCCGGCAGGCTGCTAAAGTCGTTTACAAGCTGCAATGTACCGATAACATGCTGAAACGAGCTGAGCGCCGACTCCTTCTCCCTGGCGATGGAATTATTAAAGGATGTGGATATGAGCAGGCTGCCGCCGATGCCAAATGCCAGCGACAGCAGCCATATCATGCATATTGTGATTTTTACGCGAAATCGCATATCAATCTCCATTCTGCTTTTAATTATGGATCAGTGTGAATTTTCACACTAAATCTCCAGTCTGCCGCAAAGCCAACAGCACAGTCAAAAATTGAAATCTCCGCTGCGGCAGAATGGAGATTGTTAGCATGTGCTGCGGTTGCCGCTTTTGCGGCGAGCGGCACGCTGTTTCAAATCATGATATAGCGTGAATTTTCACACTATATCTCCAGTCTGTAGCCTACCTTGCTGACCGCCTGCAGCCTGTCGTTCCAGCCGACCTTCTTGCGCAGGCGCTGGACATGAAGGTCTACGGTCTTTGTGCCGTAGTTATAGTCCCCGCCCCAGACGCGCTCGTATATCGTTTCCCTGTAAAGCGCTGTATTGGGATTGCGCGCAAACAGGAGCAGCAGCTCATATTCCTTGCGCGTGAGAGCTATCTCCTCCCCGTCGCGGCGCACTATCATCGACTGCGTGTCTATAACAAGCCCGCCTATCTCGATAACGGTCGCTGTTTTATTATACCGGCGCAGCACAACATCGACCCTTGCAAGCAGCTCGAGTATCTCAAACGGCTTTACTATATAGTCCTCGGCGCCCATACGCAGACCCTTTACCCTGTCGGCGACCGCGTTTTTCGCCGTAAGGAATATCACCGGGATGCCAAGCGGGCGTATGTACTCCATAAGCTCAAAGCCGTCCACATTCGGGAGCATTATATCAAGCAGTATCAGGTCGTATGTGTCCGCGTCGATCATATCCGCCGCCTCCATGCCGTCGTATGCGCAGCGGCAGCTATACCCCGCTTTGCCGAGGCTGAGCTTTATAAGGTCGGATATGGGCTTTTCGTCCTCAACGACAAGTATTTTTATCACGTCTCTTCACCTCATGTTTTAGCATACATCGTTTTGGCATCAAAACGGCTAAGGCGAAGCCGAAGCTTCGCCAAAATCCTATTTTTTTCGCAAAAATTCAAGCTTTGTCTCGGATATGAATATCGCCGCGAATATAAGGCAGAATCCGAGGGCTATCTTCACCGTGATATTCTCCTGACCCATGATTATCGAAAGCGCCGTTCCGAAAACAGACTCCAGCGTCATTATTACCGCTACCGCTGAGGGCGGCGTATATTTCTGTCCGACGGTTTGCAGGAAAAAACATACCCCGGTGCATACGACCGTGAGATAGGCTATGCTAACCCATGAGCTTCCCGGGATATTCGCCGGGCGCGGCTCAAACAGCATTGCAAACACAAGGCACAGCGCCCCCGCGACAGCAAATTGCAGCATCGTGAGCAGCAGCACGTTCCTGCCCTCGACATAATGCGACGTGGCTATAATATGCAGGCCGAAGAACAGGCCGCAGCTTACCGTCAGCATATCACCAAGGTTTACACTCAGGTCATCGTTTAAGCACACAAAGCCCATGCCCACAAGGCATATCACCGCTGCGCTGACATTATATCTGTCCGGCTTTTTCTTAAACAGCAGCCAGTACAGAAACGGCACAAGTATGCAATAGGTTGCGGTCAAAAAGGCGTTTTTGCCCGGCGTTGTGTAGACAAGGCCGTAGGTTTGCAGGGTATATGCCGCAGCAAGGCACAGCCCCATAACCGCGCCGCCTATAACATAATTTTTGTCAAGCTCCTTGAGCTTCGGCAGAGCCGCCAAGAGCATTATCAGCGCCGCGCCGCCGAAGCGAATTGCCAGAACCCACAGAGGCGTTATATCCTCCAGCGCGGATTTGAAAACGACAAATGACGTGCCCCAGATAAGCGTTGTCGCTATAAGGGCAGACCTTCCGATCAATGCTTTATTATCTTTCATAGCTTATATCTTCACCATATGTATCGCGGCGGCACGAAGCATGAGCTTCTTAACATTGCCGCTGTCAAATTCTATTTCTATAAGGTAATCGTTCCCCATCGGGGTCATTTTTCTGAGGCTTCCCTCGCCGAATGCCTTGTGCAGCACTCTGTCCCCGACCTTAAACTCGGGTGCGGCGGCTTTCGGTCTCGGAGCTGCGGGCGCGGCAGCAGGCTTTAGATTATATGCCGGTCTGCTGTATGCAAACTCCTTCTGCAAACGGCTTTTTTCGGAGTAGCCGTAGCCTGTTGGTATGCCGCGCTTGTCGATAAGATCATCGGGTATCTCGTCAACGAAACGGGAGACGCGGTTTGCCGTTGTCTTGCCGAACAGCATTCGCTGCTTTGTGCAGGAGACATACAGCTTTTTCTTTGCGCGCGTCATCGCGACATAGCACAGCCTGCGCTCCTCCTCCATCTCGTCCGGCTCGCCTATGGCTCTCATGCCGGGGAATATGCCCTCCTCGCAGCCGACCATGAACACATTCGGAAATTCAAGACCCTTTGCCGAATGTATGGTCATCATGACCACGCAGTCGGAATCCTTGTCGTAGTTATCCATGTCCGTGTACAGCGCAACGTCAGCAAGGTAGCCTTCGAGAGTCGGGTTATCGCTCTCGCTCTTATAATTTGCGATGCTGGTTTTAAGCTCCTTTACGTTCTCGGCGCGGGTAGAGTCCTCAACGGTGTTCTTATCCTCAAGCATTTTGAGGTAGCCTGTCTTTTCGAGCACGAGATCGTAAAGCAGGTCGGGGGCAAGCTCGGCTGCCTGCGCTCTCAGCTCGTTTATCATGCTCACGAACAAAAGCAGTCTCATCGAAGCTCGGCCAAGCTCAGGATAAAGGTCAGCTTTGCTTATGACATCAAACAGCGAGCAGTCCTTTTCCGCCGCGATAGCCGACGCTGCTTCAATGCTCTTTGCGCCGATGCCCCTCGGCGGGTTGTTTATTATCCGCTCAAGGCGCAGATCGTCGCTCGGAGATGCGATAACGCACAGGTACGCCAGCATGTCCTTTACCTCGGCGCGGTCAAAGAAGCCCGTTCCGCCAAAAACGCGATAAGGTATGCCGTTGCGCTTGAACGCCTGCTCAAGCTGGTGCGACTGGGCGTTCATACGGTACAAAACGGCATTATCGCCCCATGAACCGCCTCTGCCGTACTGGGTCATTATCTGCGACGCGACCTGGCGCGCCTCGTCATGCTCGTTATCGGCAACATAAAGCTCAATAGGCTCTCCCCTGTCGCCGTTTGTCCAGAGCTCCTTGCCCTTGCGCCCGGTATTGTTTCGTATTACGGCGTTTGCCGCGTCAAGTATACACGAGGTGCTGCGGTAGTTCTGTTCAAGGCGGATAACCCGGCAGTTTTTATACTCATCCTCGAAGGAGAGTATGTTCTCTATCGTTGCACCGCGGAATTTATATATGCTCTGGTCGTCGTCGCCGACAACGCAGATGTTGCCCCAGCCTCCCGCAAGCTTTGAAGCGAGAAGATACTGGAGCCTGTTGGTGTCCTGATATTCGTCGATGAGCACATATTTAAACCGCTTCTGCCAATACTCGCACACATCGTCGTGCTCGTCGAGCAGCTTGACGGTATAATAAATAAGATCGTCAAAGTCCATTGCTCCGGCGGCAGCGGCGCGTTTGGAATATTCGGCATAGATCTCCGCTATCTTTATGCGGCGGGAATCTCCCGATGCCTGTGCGCGGGCGTAGTATTCACCTGCTGACAGACTCGCGTCCTTGGCGCGGCTTATCTCCGAGAGCAGCATACGCGGCGGATATCGCTTATCGTCAATATTGAAGTCTTTGAGTATTCGCTTTACAAGGCTCATGCTGTCGGACGTATCATAGATAGTAAAGCTCTTTGGGAAGCCGAGCCTCTCGGCGTCGTGGCGGAGAATTCGCACACAGGCCGAGTGGAAGGTAGACGCCCATACGTCTCTCCCCGCCTCGCCGAGCATTCTCTCAAGCCTTGCCTTCAGCTCGTCCGCCGCCTTATTGGTAAACGTGATGGCGAGAATGCGCCAGGGCTGCACCGGCTCAAACGCCGCTATCCGGCGGGCGTCGTCGCCGCCTTTGAGCATTGCGGCTATATCGTCCTCGCACGCGCTCTCCGGTATTTCCACGCTGTCACCGGCCGAGCCATAGCGCATGAGATTTGCGATCCTGTTTATAAGCACGGTGGTTTTGCCGCTGCCCGCGCCCGCTAAGATAAGCAAGGGGCCTTCCGTCGCCATGACAGCCTTTCTCTGCATGGGATTGAGCGCGCCAAAATCCGACTCTATGACTTTTTTTCTTGCTTCAAGGTATCTTTTTTCAAAATCCGTATTCATAGCAAGCTATTTTAACACGAACCTTGACATCATTCAAGAGTCACTTAGCACTTCTCTGAGCCTTTCGACCGCCCTGCGCTCAAGCCTTGACACCTGCACCTGAGACACGCCCAATACCTTTGCCGCAGACTCCTGCGTCATGCCGTGGAAATACCGCAGGTACAAGGTCTTGCGCTCTTTCTCCGGAAGCTGCTCGATGGCGTAGCGGAGCGATACATGCTCGAGCATGCGCTCCTCGCCGTAGATATCGGTGAGGACGTGCTCAAGAGTAAAGCCATCCTCCCCCGTCTCGCGCTGAAGGCTTTCGGCAGGCCCGGTGGCTGCTTCGGCAAACGCCACCTCCTCGGCCGTGAGTCCCGTTTCCGCCGATATCTCGGATATCAGCGGCTCCCTGCCGAGGCGCTGCTCAAGGGCGTTGCGCACAGCTCTTATCTGCTGCGCCTGCTCCTTTATGCTGCGGCTGACCTTGATAGCGCCGTCGTCCCGCAGAAATCTGCGTATTTCGCCGGAAATTTTGGGCACGGCATATGTTGAAAACTGCGTGCCGAAGTTTAAGTCAAAGCCGTCTATAGCCTTCAAAAAGCCGATGCACCCAAGCTGGTACAGGTCATCAGGCTCCGTCCCGCGCCCGAAGAACCGCCGGGCGACGCTCCAGATAAGGCCGGAGTTTTCCTCAACAAGGCGCTCGGCCGCCGCTTTATCCCCCGCCTTTGCAAGGCGGAGACACTCCAGCATGGTCTCTGTCATCGCAGGCTCTTTCGCTGTTTTATCGCCCGCAGCATCGTTACGGTCGTGCCCTTTGATGCAGAGCTTTTCACTTTGAGCTTGTCCATAAAGCTCTCCATAATGGTAAATCCCATGCCGCTGCGATCCTCGCCGCCGGTTGTGTACATCGGCAGCATAGCCTGCTCAAGATCCTCAATGCCGCGCCCGCGATCCTTTATCGTTATCTCAAGCTTATCGCCGTCGATTATCCTCAGGCGCATCACTATCTTTCCGATGCTGTCGGGATAAGCGTGGACGATGCAGTTTGTCACAGCCTCGCTGACTGCGGTCTTTATATCGCCAAGCTCGTCCAGCGTTGGGTCGAGCTGGGCCGCAAATCCGGCTGCCGCCGCCCGCGCGAAGCTCTCGTTTGAGCTGTTGCTCGGGAACTCAAGCTTTATGTAGTTTGTCACTTTCATGTCGTTACCTCCCTTTTCGCGGCAATGGGTATCATTCTGTCGATACCCGAAGCGTCCAGCACCTTGAGCGGCTGTGGCTGCGGGTTTTCAATGTACATCCTGCCTCCGGCATTGCGTATCTTCCTGTATGTTCTCACTATGACGGCTATCCCCGAGGAGTCCATGAACCCGAGATGCGTCATGTCCAGAACGAGATCCCGGGGAAGCTTTATGTCTATTGCCTCGGAAATAGTCTCTACCGTTTCCCGCGCTCCGTGGTGGTCAAGCTCTCCGGCAAGATAAACCGTCAGCCTCCCGTCCAAATATTCCGTTGATATTTTCATTAGTATCACTCCAACAAAAAAACTGGTGTTATGCACCGTCAAGTACATAACACCAGTTTACTTGTTTATATTTGCGGATTTTATTAAATCCCGTCGAACTTATCCGAGATTTTTGAGGCTTTCCTCAAGATTTTCAATCAGCGCCTCAAGCTTTGCTTTCTTCTCCCGCTCAAGGTTCACAACATGCTCCGGTGCGCGGGAAACAAAGTTTTCGTTGGCAAGCTTTGCGTTCTGGCCGTCGAGCTGCTTCCTTGCGTTGGCAAGCTCCTTTTCCATGCGCGCCCTCTCCTTCTCGAGGTCAACAAGCTCCGCCATGGGCATGAACATTCTCGCGTTGTCCGTGATAACAGAGACCATGCCGTCGGTATTCTCGGGAAGCTGCGCCGTGACCTGCATTTCGGAGGCATACGCAAGCTTACATATGAATTTCTCGCCCTTTGAGAAAGCGTCGGGCTTGCCAGTTACGATGATAAGGCGGCTTTTTCTGGACGGCGGTACGTTCATCTCCGCTCTGCGGGCGCGAACTGCTTTTATCGCCTCCATGACCATCTCAAAGCTCGTCTCATCCTCGGGGAAGCTAAGCTCGTCCCTGAATTTCGGGTACTCGGCTATCATGAGCGCCTCGCCCTCATGAGGCAGTGCCTGCCATATTTCCTCGGTGATAAACGGCATGAACGGATGCAGGAGCTTTAGTATCTCGGTAAGGACGTACAGCAGGACGCGCTGCGCGCTCTCGCGCTCTGCCTCGTTATCGCCGTTAAGGCGCGGCTTTGTAAGCTCAATATACCAGTCGCAGTAGCTGTCCCAGATAAAGTCATAGATCTTACCGGCGGCAACGCCAAGCTCAAAGCTGTCCATATTATCGCAGACTTCCCTGATGACCTGATTGAGCTTTGAAAGTATCCACTTATCCTCTGTCTCAAGCTTGTCCGGCAGCCGGTTAACCTCTACCGTCAGGTTCATCATCACAAAGCGCGATGCGTTCCATATCTTGTTGCAGAAATTGCGCATTGCCTCGCACTTTTCAACATAAAAGCGCATATCATTGCCGGGGCTGTTGCCGGTTATGAGGTTAAAGCGCAGTGCGTCGGCGCCGTATTTCTCCGCCATCTCCAGCGGGTCAATGCCGTTGCCGAGGCTCTTTGACATCTTCCTGCCCTGACTGTCGCGCACAAGTCCGTGGATGAACACCGTGTGGAAGGGCTCTTCCTTCATCTGCTCCATGCCGGAAAATATCATTCTGGCGACCCAGAAGAAAATTATATCGTAGCCTGTCACCATGACAGAGGTCGGATACCAGTAGTCAAGCTCCGGCGTCTTTTCCGGCCAACCCATCGTACTGAACGGCCACAGCGCCGAGGAGAACCAAGTGTCGAGAACGTCTTCCTCCTGATGGATATTCTTGCTGTGGCAGTGGGCGCATTCACATGCGTCCTCGCGCGATACGGTTATCTCTCCGCAGTCGTCGCAGTACCAGGCGGGTATTCTGTGTCCCCACCAGAGCTGGCGGGAGATGCACCAGTCGTGCACATTTTCCATCCAGTTCATATACGTTCTCGTAAAGCGCTCGGGGACAAATTTAATTCTGCCGTCCTTTACGACCTCGATAGCCGCCTCGGCAAGAGGCTTCATCTTTACAAACCACTGAGGGCTTGTGAGCGGTTCGACGACGGTGCCGCAGCGGTAGCAGCAGCCGACATTGTGATTATAAGGCTCGACCTTGACAAGATAGCCCTGCTCCTCAAGGTCGGCAACTATGGCCTTTCTCGCCTCATAGCGATCCATGCCGTCATACTTGCCGCCGTTTATGATCTTCGCGTCCTCATCGATGACGAGAATCTGCTCAAGACCATGGCGCAGGCCGACCTCATAGTCGTTGGGGTCATGACAGGGCGTCATTTTAACGGCGCCGGTGCCGAAGCCGAGCTCGACATAGTCGTCGGCGACTATAGGAAGCTTCCTGCCGACAAGCGGGAGAATGGCGTTTTTTCCGACAAGGTGAGCGTAGCGCTCATCGTCGGGGTGGACGGCAACGCCGGAGTCACCGAGCATGGTCTCCGGACGGGTGGTCGCAATTATAAACTCCTCGTCCGAGCCCTCGATGGGGTATCTGATATGCCAGAACGAGCCGGGCATGTCCTTGTACTCAACCTCAGCGTCGGACAGTGCCGTGCGGCACTTGGGGCACCAGTTTATGATGCGGCTGCCCTTGTAGATAAGTCCCTTTTCATACAGCTCGCAGAAAGTCTCACGCACGGATTTTGCGCGGGTCTTGTCCATTGTAAACGCGCTTCTGTCCCAATCGCACGATGCTCCGAGCACCTTCTGCTGCTCGACTATGCGGTCGCCGTACTTATTCTTCCAGTCCCACACCTTGTCAAGAAATTTCTCGCGTCCGAGGTCATAGCGGGTAAGTCCCTCGCTTTTGCGCAGCTCTTCCTCGACCTTTATCTGCGTAGCTATTCCGGCGTGGTCGGTGCCGGGCAGCCACAGCGCGGCATAGCCCTGCATGCGCTTGTAGCGGATGAGTATATCCTGAAGCGTTGAGTCAAGGGCATGACCCATGTGGAGCTGTCCCGTTACATTGGGGGGCGGCATTACTATTGAAAAGGGCTTTTTATCGGGGTCTATAACACCCTTGAAGTATCCGCCCTTCTGCCACATGTCATAGATTTTCTTTTCCACCGCAGCGGGGTCATACACCTTCGGTAGTTCTCTCATTATTTTTCCTCCTTACAACAAAGCAACGAAAAAGCGCCCTGATGAAAACATCAGGGCGCAATTATCTTACGCGGTACCACCTGAATTCCACGCGCAATACGTGACACTCTCGGCTCTGTAACGGGAGCTCCCGTCCGGCTTACTTAAATTCAGCGCGGCTGCTCAAAGCCGACCTTCGGCGGCGCACAATGGGAACTTTCACCCTCCGTTCCCTCTCTGAAAAGCACGCTTGGCCTACTCCTGCTTATCACTGCTTTTAACGAAAAAGTATTATATGCGAAACGCTCGCGAAAGTCAAGATTAATCGACTCTCTCCTTGCCCCAGAAAAACAGCGCGACCGTTCCCGGGCCCGTATGGCTGCCGATAGTCGTTCCGACATAGTTTATAACTACCTTGCCGTTAAGCTTGGGGAAGCGCTCCTCAATAAGCGCGGCAACGGCCTCTGCGTCCTCAACACAGCCGGACTGGGAGATAAAGCACTTACCCGAATAATCCAGACCGTCATCGGCGCACTCCTCCATGCGCTTGACTATCTCCTGAATGACCTTTTTCTTGGTGCGGATCTTCTCTCTCGGGATGAGTCTGCCTAAATTATCCATGTTGAGCAGCGGGCAGATGCTGAGCATGGTTCCGAAGAAGCCGGAGGCCTTGGAAATGCGGCCGCCCTTTACATAGAATGTAAGATCAGTGGAGAAAAACCAGTGGTGCATACGCAGCTTATTTGCCTCGACCCACTCGTGCAGCTCGTCTATGCTCTTGCCCTCATCGCGCATATCGGCAAGAGTCTCCATGATAAGACCGTAGCCGGAGGAAGCGCCGAGAGAGTCAACGATGTATATCTTCCTGTCGGGATACGTCTCGGAAAGCATAGCGGCCGCTGTCTGCGCAGAGTTGATAACTCCGGAAATGCCGCTTGAGAGCGTTACATGCAGGATATCCTTGCCCGCTTCGAGGAAGGGGGTAAAGTAATCCACAAACTCTGCAACGTTGACCTGGCTTGTCTTGGTCTCCGCGCCCTCGGCCATCATTTTGTAAAACTCCTCAAACGGTATGCTCTGGCCGAGATCGTCGGGGTACGATTCACCGTTGAGAATGTAGTGAAAGCAGATGTATTTGATATCGCGGCTGTCAAAATGCTCCTTTGACAAATCGGCAGTGGAGCAGCAGCTAAGTATATAGTCAGACATGGCTACCTCCTGTATCTATTCTTAAAAATATTGTACCCGTATTATATACGGGTACAACAAAAAATGCAACCAATTTTTTGAGTATATCTCACGCTCAGCCAATCATGGTGATAAGCTGCTCGCGGCTCTGAACGCCTACGGCCTTGTTTATCTGCTCTCCGTCGCGGAAAGCGATTATCGTGGGGATGCTGAAAACTCCGAAGCGGCGGGCAATATCGGGGTGATCGTCAACATTGAGCTTGCAGACCTTTACCTTGCTGCCTATCTCCTCCTCGAGCTGGTCGAGGATCGGAGCCTGCATGCGGCAGGGGCCGCACCACTCTGCCCAGAAATCAACGAGCACAAGTCCCGAAGACGTTATGGAATCAAAATTATCCTTTGTAAGATGCATAACTGACATGATTATTTCTCCTTTTCTAAGCCATTTATATATTCGCAGGCCGTGAGAGCGGCAACGTTGCCCTCTCCCACCGCTTTTGCAAGCTGATACGGCGCGCCGGTGCAGTCTCCTGCCGCGAAAACGCCCTTTATGTTAGTTTCTCCGCTGCGCGATACTTTTATTATGCCGCGCTCGGTTTCAACGCCCGGTACGAGGCTTTCCGCCGACAGGGTCTCCTTTAATATGAAGATGCAGTCGGTTTTATACTCTGCTCCGTTGACAGTCAGGGTATCCGCGCGCATATCGCCGGATATCTCTATTTTCTCTTTCCCGCTGAAAGAGAGCACCTCGCAGCCGATATCCCGCAGGAATCGCATATCGTTTTCGGCCTCCTCGCCTTCGCCGATAACTGCAACGGTCTTGCCCTTATAAAGCATACCGTCGCAGGTCGCGCAATAGCTCACGCCCCTGCCGAGGAATGCAGCCTCGCCCTCGCATATGGGTCTGCGGCTGATACCGGCAGCCACGATGACGGCGGCCGCCTCGAAAAATTCGTTTCCGACGGCCACTCCGACGGTTTTTCCCATCGGCATCACAGTGAGCGCCCTGCCCTCTATAAGCCCCGCCCCGCTGTCTTTAAGCTGACGGTACATCTCGTCCATGATCCGGCTGCCGCTGCCGGCAAGCCCGGGATAATTCGTAACATGCTCGGCAAGGTAGAGCTTGCTTGTTGACGGCGGGTTCGATACAACGCCTACCTTTTTGCCGCGATTTAACGCGGTAAGCGCGGCCGATATGCCCGCCGGCCCTCCGCCGACTATCAGAATGTCAAATTTATCGCTCAATGCAGTCACCTCACCTTTTTTATCTATTTTAGTAGTTATTATACTACTTTTTTGTTGTAATTACTACAATTATCGTTTATAATCTCAATTATTCAAAAGTTTCTAATCAACAGGAGTAAGCAGTATGGAAGAACTTAATAAAAATTTCATTGAAAATTTCATTGATGAGGATTTATCCGAGGGCGGTCGTTGCGAGGGCATGAGGGTGCACACCCGCTTCCCGCCGGAGCCTAACGGCTACCTGCACATCGGTCACTGCAAGGCTCTTATCATAGATTTCGGCACTGCCGAGAAATACGGCGGCATATGCAACCTCCGCATGGACGACACAAACCCCGCAAAAGAGGACACCGAGTACGTTGACGCCATTCAGGAGGATATCCACTGGCTGGGCTTCGACTGGGGCGACCGCTTCTTTTACGGCTCGGATTATTTTGAGCAGACCTACGAATATGCCGTAGAGCTTATAAAAAAGGGTCTTGCATATGTATGCGAGCTTACGCCAGAGCAGTTTAAGGAATACCGCGGCGATGTGACAAAGCCCGCTGTAAGCCCCTACAGAGACAGGCCAATTGAGGAAAGTCTCGACCTCTTTAACCGCATGAAAAACGGCGAATTCCCAGAGGGAAAATACACCCTGCGCGCAAAGATTGACCTTGCCTCCGGCAACTTCAACATGCGCGACCCCGTGCTCTACCGCATCCGCTACATCGAGCATCACCGTCAGGGCACGAAATGGTGCATCTTCCCGATGTACGATTTTGCCCACCCCATTCAGGACGCGCTTGAAGGTATAACCCATTCGCTGTGCTCACTCGAATACGAGGATCACCGTCCTCTGTACGACTGGGTCATAAACAACGTCTCCGTACCCTCCAAGCCCCGCCAGATAGAATTTGCGCGGCTTGGTATAAACTACACCGTTCTGAGCAAGCGCAAGCTGAGAAGGCTTGTCGAGGAAGGCCGCGTATCCGGCTGGGACGATCCGCGTATGCCCACCCTCTGCGGCCTGCGCCGCCGCGGATACACCGCCGCGTCCATACGCAATTTCTGCGAGCGCATAGGCGTTGCAAAGGTTCCCAACACCGTTGAGTACGCTTTCCTTGAGCACTGCCTGCGCGAGGATCTCAACGAGCACGCGCAGCGCGCGATGGCGGTGCTAAAGCCTATAAAGCTCACCATCACCAACTACCCCGAGGGGCAGAGCGAGGAGCTTGAGATTGAAAATAACCCCAACGACCCCGAGGCCGGTGTGCGCAAGGTAAGCTTCTCCCGCGAGCTGTGGATAGAAAATGATGACTTTCTTGAAACGCCCGTTCCCAAGTACAAGCGCTTGTACCCCGGCGGCCCGGAATGCCGCTTAAAGGGCGCCTACCTCATCACCTGCACCGGCTGCGTAAAGGACGAAAATGGCAACGTTACCGAGGTGCTTGCGACCTATGATCCCGACAGCCGTGGCGGCGACCCAGCCGACGGGCGTAAGGTCAAGGGCGCGACCATTCACTGGGTAGATGCAGGTAATTGCGTTGACGCCGAGGTTCGCCAGTACAGCAATCTGTTCTCCGACCCCGACCCCGACGCTGCGGACAAGGACTTCATAAGCTGCATGAACCCCAACTCTCTTGAAATTCTGACCGGCTGCAAGCTTGAGAAGATGCTTGAGAGCGCCGTCGCTCCCGCGCATTTCCAGTTCCTGCGCATGGGCTATTTCTGCGTCGATAACCGCGACTCCGCTCCCGGACATCTTGTATTCAACCGCGCCGTTGCCCTCAAGGACAGCTTCAAAAAGTAAGACATATAGTGTTAGCTCCCGAAAGGCAGTACCTTTCGGGAGCTTTTGTTATATCGTTAGGTCTGAGCGTCGATTATCACGTCAAATGTCTCTGTTTTTCCGTCAGGGGTCGTGCCCTCGCCTATAAGGACATACACAGGATAAAGATATGTCTTTCCGTCCACCGCGACGCCGTCGGCGTACAGTCTGTAGTTACCCTCTGTTACCTTTACATCCGTTAGTTCCTGACTGAAGCTTGCCGAGTAATCTTGCGCGGCTACCGCCCTTTCAAGCGCGGCACGGCTGGATGTTTCCACCGGTATTTTGTCAACGACAGGGCTTGTCAGATAGTATATGGATATTATCTCGCCGTCTGTGTTTACTTCAGCTCCTATTCTGAATATTCCGAGAACGTTCAATCCCTCGACCTGAGGATAAAAATAAGCGGTCTTAGACAAAACTCCGTACGAGCCGTCACTCCTTAGCCCCTCGCTCAGGCCAATAGCGTCGCAGCTTGTTATGTCCTCGCTCAGCAGCCCGCGCTCACGCAGGTAGTCCGCCGCTATCCTTGCGGCATTTTCATCGCTTATATTCTCTGCTTTGCCTTCCTTTTCTCCAAGGAAGCTCGCAGTCCAATAGCCATTTTCAACCGTGATATCCGCGACCCAGTCATTGACCCTGTAGTAAAGATATTCGTCAAAACCGTTGTCCTCAGGCTCTCCAAGCTCAGTGCCTAAGCAGCGCTCTATCTGCTCCTTTGACTGCTCAATATCTACTCCCAGCTCGTATACATACTTTGCGCTATCTGGCGCATCAGTTTTCAGGCTCCCTGGTATTTTGATGGGTACTAAAATCTCCATTCCTGTCTTTGCTATATCCGGCCGCAGCTTATCCTGTCCGCACCCAAAAAGGCTCATCATGATACATAGGGCGCATATTAAAACCGTAATTTTCTTACTGATTTTCATAACAAACCTCCTATATAATGTAAATATATGATATCATGTAATTACATAAAAACAGCATCATGGATGAAAATTTTGTATGATGTTCCAAATTCGTCCACAGCGTTTTGGCACATTTATAAAAAAGCGGAAGTACCTCACACTTCCGCTTTTTCATGCTTTGCTGTAAAACTCTATGAACCTTTGTGTTATCTCATTATCCGGATGCTCAATGAGCTTTTCCGGACTGCCTCGCTCTATGAGCTTTCCGTCGGACAGGAACAGCACCTCGTCGGCTATGCGCTCGGCCTGACTTATCGAGTGGGTGACGATAAGCACAGCGCAGCCTGTTCTCTCGCGATAATCGCGTATGAGCTTTTCCGCAAGCAGCGTTGATTCAATGTCCATAGCAGAGCACGGCTCATCGAGCACTATAAGCTCATAATCGCGCATCAGCAGCCGCGCCAGCGCCATTCGCGCAGTCTCGCCGCCGGATAGCCGCTTTGCTCCGGCATCAGCAAGATGCTCGATTTTAAGAGCCTTTAAAAGCGCCTCTTCCCGCTCGCCGTCCCCGCCGTTTATGCGCATATTTTTTCTCAGGCTCATACGGAACGCGAAGCTCTTTTGGGGCATATACCCAGTTTGCAGCTTATTATCCGGCTTTGCGCTGTCGGGGTCTATTATGCCCGCCGCGATCTTTGCTATGGTCGATTTCCCGCTGCCGTTGGCGCCGATAACGGCATAAATTTTACCGCTGGCAAGCTCAAGCGAGCCAACATCGAGAACTGCTCTGCCGTTATAGCTTTTCCTCAGATTTTCAAGTATCACGCGTCAGCCCTCCCCTGCATGAGCGACACCGCAACATTTATCACAAGAGAGCCTGCAAGCAGTATTATCCCCAGCGCAAGCGCGGTAGTAAAATTGCCCATGTTGGTGAAATTCATGATGGCGGTTGTCATGACGTTAGTCTTATACGCAATGGCTCCGCCGACCATTGAAACGGCTCCGACCTCGGCAAGCGCGCGGGAGAGCGCCATGAGGTATGTCGAGATTATCTGATATCGGCTCTCATTTATAAGCAGGCCGAGGGTCTTTACAGGGCTTAGCCCCAAGCCGCGCGATGTTTCGCGTATGTCCGGGTATATTCCCGAGACAAACGGCTCCATCATGCCGATAACTATAGGCGTTATTAAAATCACCTGCGCGATAACCATGCCGGTCACCGTATACAGCAGCTCAAGGTGGCGCAGCGGCCCTACCCCGCAGAACATCAGATAGCACAAAAGCCCGCATACCACGGGGGGCAGCCCCATAAGCGTGCGGTTTAGAACTACAAGTATTCTTTTTCCCGGGAAAGAGCCGCTGCCGAAAAGCACACCAAACGGCACTCCGATAAGGAGTGCCGTAAGTGAACTTGCAAGGCTCATTCGCACAGTGACCCAGACTATGTCCTCTAAAAGCGCGCTTCCGGAGAATATCAGCTCGATCGCTTTGTGAAGAGCAGTTTCCATTGCTTATCCTTCGATAACGCCGTCGTTTGCGCGGAAGGTCAGGAAGGTAGCCTTATCCGAGAGGATGTAAGCGCCCTGCTCGTTTGCCATGGTCAGGCACACGCCCATTCCGGCGTTGGAGGAGACATACCACTCGGTGTAGTCGGCAAAGCTCTCCTGCTCGGCGGTGATGCCAAGCTCCTCCGGCCAGAGAGAAAGCTCCTTGGTGTGAGTGCCGGAGCCGTCGCCGCGGGAGACGAACTTATACTTGCCGTCGGCTATTGCCTTGAACGCAGCCTTTACATCTGCCGCGTTCTTGACGTCTGCGGGGTCGTCGGCAGGTCCTACAAGGACAAAGTAGTTGTACAGGAAGGAAAGACGCTCAGCGTCCATGCCGTCGATAACGCGGGCGAAGCCCTCGTCAACGAAAGCCTCCTCCTGAGCCTTGGCGTGGACAAGGATGAGGTCTGCGTTGCCCATCTTGGCGTTTGCTATCGCCTTGCCGGTGCCGGCGGAGAATACCTCGACCTCGTAGCCGTATGCTTCCTCAAACTTGGGCAGCAGATAGCTGAGCAGGCCGGAGTCGTTGACGGAGGTGGTGGTGGAAACGCGGATGGTCGTGGTCTCATCCTCTGCCTGAGGTATTGCCGCCTCGGACACGGGCGCGCCGTCAAGGGCATAGAACAGGCACTCGCCGTAGGTATCATTGCCGTAGTTTGCGGCAAGCTCCATGGTCTCCTTGGACAGCAGCCAGTTGATAAGCGCGTCTGCGCCGACGGTGTTGATCTTAACGTCGCTTACGGGGTTGCCGTCAGCGTCGGCAAAGGGCGCCGCAGGGTCAACAGCCAGCAGGCTGTAGGTATTTTTCATACTGTCATCCTGCTCAAGGAGTATATCGATTTTAACGTTGCTTTCGGGTTCTTTGGTCGGTGCAGGTTCGTTGTCATTGCCGCATGCGCATAATGAACAAATCATCAGCAGAGCAAGCAGCAAGGAAACATACTTTTTCATGTTTTTCTTAATCTCCCTCTCAAAATTTTGGTTGGTTTTTCCGCTAAAACTCAGTATAATAGTAAAAATGCTGCCGGTCAAACCATAATATGCACAAATTTTAAAGGCATTTTTTGTAACACTATACAATTCATCGATAATTAGACTGATTGTGCAACTTTTCGCTTTTACTGATAAAAGAATTATAATATTATATTAAGATAAGGAAGAAGTAACTATAAGAATAAGAGAGAATTTATCAGGAAAGAGGTGCGCCCAATGACAAAATACTCGGGCTATATGGGGAAGGTCATGATGATCGACCTCAGCAAATCGCTCGTCACGGAATACCCCTGGTCGGACAGGGACCGCGAGCTGTACATAGGCGGCAAGGCCATGGCCTCCAAAATCATGTACGACAATTTCACCGGCGAGGAGACGGCTTTTTCGGAGGATAACATTATTGTTGTCTCGACCGGGCCGCTTACCGGCACCGGCGCTCCGTGCTCAAACCGCATGAACATCTCCACCCTCTCGCCGCTCACCGGGATCACCACCTCCTCCAACTGCGGCGGCAATTTCGGGCACTATCTGAAAAAAGCGGGAATGGACGCGCTTGTCATACGCGGCAAGTGCGAAAAGCCGACCTGGATCGAGATAAAAAACGACAAGTTTTTCTTCCACGATGCAGGTGATCTCTGGGGCATGAGGGTAACCGAGACTCAGGAGGAGCTTCAAAAGATAATGGACAACGCCCGCAAGTGCAGGGTCAAGTGCGGTATGCTGTCGATAGGCCCGGCAGGCGAAAACCTCGTCAAATACGCGGCCGTCATAAGCGGCGAGCGCGCGGCGGGGCGAGCCGGCGTCGGCGCGGTATTCGGCTCGAAGAATCTGAAAGCCATGGTCGCCACGGGAAATCACGAGGTTCCCGTATACTCCCCCGAAAAGTTTACAAAGCACTGCCAGAAATGGACAAACACACTGCGCTCTCACCCGCTCACCGGAAATCAGCTTCCCAAGATGGGCACGGCCGGACTTGTCACGCCGATGCAGGTGCGCGGTATCCTCTCCTCGCGCAATTTCGCGCAGGGGCAGTTTGATGAGTTTGAAAAGATAAGCGGCGAGGTTCTTGCAGAGGAGTACAACATCGTAAACAAGGGCTGCATGTCCTGCCCGATAAAGTGTACACGCACAGTTTCCGTCGAAGGGCGCGAGGTCAAAGGCCCTGAGCTTGAAACTTTGGGGCTGCTCGGCGGCGGCATAATGAACGACAACATAGAGCTTATACTCAAATGGAACTACGAGCTTGACGAGCTCGGTATGGACACCATCTCCGCAGCGGGCACGCTGGCGTGGGCAATGGAGGCAAACGAACAGGGGCTTTGGAAAAACGGCCTTGCTTTCGGAAAAACAGCCAACATATCCAAAACCATAGAGAACATAGCTTTCCGGCGCGGCATAGGCAACGAGCTTGCCGAGGGCACGCGCTGGCTCAGCGAAAAATACGGAGGCAAGGACTTTGCCATACAGTCAAAGGGTCTTGAGCTGTCGGCCTACGAGCCGCGACGCTCTGTTGGTCAGGGACTCGGCTACGCGGTATCAAACCGGGGCGGCTGTCATCTCAACGGCGGCTATCTCGTCATAATTGAAAACCTCGGCCTCACCGCCAATCCGCAGACCCCGCACGCGAAAGCGGATCTTTGCATGGTCATGCAGGATCTTATGGAATCGGTATCCATGGGCGGACAGTGCCTTTTCTCGTCCTACGCGGTATTCCCCGGTTTCCTCATCGCAAAGCCCAACAGCTTCGTCACAAGGGCAGTAAACAAGGTCATTCCCTTCGTGGGGCCGGTCGTCCGCGTTCTAAACAAATTCCCGGAGATGGCGCAGTTCCACCTTCCCCTGCTCCCCCACACCAAGGCCACGGAGCTTGCGACCGGCATGAAGTACAATCTGGCGGCCTTCATCCGCGCCGGTGAGCGGAGTTACAACGTTGAGAGGGCGGTCAACGCCAAGTTCGGCGTCAACGCCGCCATGGACACCCTGCCCAAGCGCCTTACGGATGTTCCGCAGGATCCCAACGACCCGAGTACAAAGGTGCCGCTTGGAGTTATGAAAAAGGTCTATTACGAGGCAAGAGGCTGGGATGAAAACGGTCTTCCCTCCGATGCCAAGCTCAAAAAGCTCAAGATCAAGTAAGGAGGAGCCATGGTAACTGTTAAATTATTCGGAACCTTCCGCCTTGACAGCGGATTAAAGGAGTTACAGCTTGAAGCAGGCTCCGTGAAAGATATCTTCCCGCTCATCATGGATGAGGTCAGGCGGCTTGACCCGCAGACCGAGCTTACGATGAAGGATCTAAAAAGCTGCGTAGTATCGCTCAACGGCCGTCAGGTCGGCATGAGAGCCGCGCTTAACGACGGAGATCTTGTTATCCTCGTCCCAGCAGTTGCAGGAGGCTGAAAAAATGGCATACAGTATTAACATGGAAAAATGCACAGGCTGCGATGCCTGTTCCGTCACCTGTCCCACTCAGGCGATAAGCGGCGAGCAGTACAGAAAGCACTCGATCGACCCCGAGGTCTGCGTATCCTGCGGACTGTGCGCCGACTTCTGCGAGCACGGAGCGATATATGACGACAGCGGCAAGCCCACAAAATTCTGCTCGTGGGAGGACTGGCTCATGCCCTCCGTTGACAAGGATATCTGCACGGGCTGCTCGCTCTGCGTTGAGGTCTGCCCCATGTACGCGCTCAAGATAAGCGAGCCGGAGTTTCGCGGAGATATACGCACCCATGCCTATCTTGCCGAGCCGTCTGTGTGCATCGGCTGCGAAAAGTGCATGAAGCGCTGCCCGATAAAGGCTATCAGCATGATACCCCGCGTATAGGAGGCCAAAATGCCGTACACATTCAATGAAAACTGCATCGACTGCGAAAAATGCGCCGAGCGCTGCGCGGCGGGAGCGGTTATCGTCCACCGCGAGGATGGGCATACACGCTGCGAAGTCGATCAGGATCTGTGCGTCTCCTGCGGTCACTGCGGATTTATCTGCGAGAAAGCTGCGGTTATAGACGATAAGGGGAACATCGCCAAATTTGTCCCCGTCAGCGAATGGAAATCTGCCCGGGTAAACCTCTATGAGTGCACAGGCTGCATGATATGCGTCGAGGTTTGTCCGGAATATGCTCTGGCAATGTCAAAAAAGTGCTCGCACGATGACCCCTTCACCTTTGCGTTTCTTGCCGATGCCGACAAATGCACGGGCTGCGGCATGTGCGCTGAGCGCTGCCCCGTCGGCGCTATTGAAATGGTATAAAAATATGCTTAATGTTTGCACTCCCGAAGAGGCTATAGAAATAATACGGCGCGAATTTGCAGGCTGCTCGACCGATACGGAGCTGCTGCCCCTGTCGTCCTGCGTCGGCAGGGTTCTCGCCGAGGATATAACCGCTAATGAATACGTTCCCGATTTTGACCGAAGCACCGTTGACGGCTACGCCGTCAGAGCCGCCGATACCTTCGGCTGCTCCGACGCCATGCCCGCCGTACTGACCCTGCGCGGTATAGTCAGCATGGGCAGCAGTTCCGGCATCGTCATACACGAGGGCGAGTGCGCCTATGTGCCCACCGGCGGCGAGATACCCGAAGGTGCCGACGCCATGGTCATGATCGAGCACAGCGAAAGCTACGGCAACGAGGAGATCGGTATTCTCAAGGCCGCCGCGCCGGGCAACAACATAATTTACCGGGGCGACGATGTTTTTCCCGGAAAAACCGTCCTCAAAGCCGGCAGAGTTCTGCGCGCGGAGGATATAGGCGCGCTTGCGGCGCTGGGTATGTCCGAGGTTGCGCTCAAAAAGCGCCCTGCGATAGGCATTATCTCAACCGGGGACGAGCTTGTTCCCGTCGGGAAGAAACCAGGGGCCGGTCAGGTGCGCGATGTTAATTCGGATATGCTGGCATCTTCCGTCGAGCTGTTCGGCGCTCAGGCAAAGCAGTTTGGCATTATAAAAGACGGGTACATGAGGCTGAGAAGTGCTATTGTTGAAAACCTCGATAGCTGCGACGCACTTCTCATTTCCGGCGGAAGCTCCGTTGGGCAGATGGACTCCACCTGCGCCGTTATCGAGGAGCTGGGCACTCTGCTTCTGCACGGAATCGCCATGAAGCCGGGCAAGCCAACCATCATGGGCAGGATAGGCTCAAAGCCCGTTATCGGTCTGCCGGGGCATCCCGCCGCCGCGTTCTTCGTCTCCGATATTTTTGTCAGGGAGCTGACCGCTATAATGCTCGGCATAGCTCCGCGCTCTTTTACTGCTTCCGCACTGCTGACCGAGGCAGTCAGCGCGAACCACGGCAGAGCTCACTACTGCGGCGTTGTGCTCAGCGAGCAGGACGGGAAACTTTGCGCAAGACCTGTGCGCAGCAAGTCCGGGCTTATCAGCTCACTTGCGGGCTGCGACGGGTATTTCTGCATTCCGAGAGACAGCGAGGGCTGTGCAAAGGGCGATGAAATAACTGTTTTTCTGAGGTGAGACATGGCTTTTGAATATCTGACAAACACGCCGCTTGAGAAAGCGAAAGCTGAATATCTTGAAAGGCTCAGGGAGCTTGGCATGTGCCCTAAGTCCGAGCGCATAAGCTCCGCATCCGCCTGCGGCCGCGTCACGGCTGAGCCTGTTTACGCAACTATCTGCTCGCCGCACTATCACGCCTGCGCCATGGACGGCATTGCCCTTGACGCAAGGCTCACCTTCGGTGCCGGTGAGACTACCCCCGTCACGCTCACGGCGCAGCAGTATATAACCGTCGATACCGGCGATCCTCTGCCAGAGGGCTGTGACGCCGTGATAATGATAGAGGACGTAATAAAAAACGACGACGGCTCTGTAACGCTCTACGCTGCCGCCGCTCCGTGGCAGCATGTGCGGCAGATCAGCGAGGATATATGCGCCGGAGAGATGCTACTGCCCGCCGGGGTCGAGGTAAGCCCCGCCGCTATAGGCGCTATGATCGCAGGCGGCTGTCTTGAGGTAAATGTGATAAAAAAGCCCGTAGTCGGTATTATCCCGACAGGCGATGAGATTGTCCCGCCGACAGACTCCCCCGCTCCCGGCGATATTTTGGAATTTAACTCCTCCATATTCTCGGCAATGGCCGAAAAATGGGGCGGCTGCGCCAAGGTATACCCCATCGTTCCGGACAAGCCGGAGCTGCTCAGAGATACACTCCGCGATGCGATTGATAGCTGCGACGTTGTTCTGCTAAACGCCGGATCTTCCGCCGGACGGGATGACTACTCAGTCTCAATCATACGCGAGCTTGGCAGCGTCCTGTGCCACGGCGTGGCTATAAAGCCTGGCAAACCCGCGATATTGGGCTATTCCGGCGCAAAGCCCATACTCGGCGTTCCGGGCTACCCCGTGTCGGGAATAATTGTTATCGAAGAATTTTTAAAGCCTATTCTTGAGATTCTCTGCGGCAAGGCTTCGTCTGGGGATGAATATGCGGCCGCCGTTTTATCCCGGCCTGTGGTATCAGGTCTTAAATACAGGGAGTTTGTGCGCGTTCGCATGGGCTGCGTCGGCGGCAGGCTCATCGCCTCCCCCCTCAACCGCGGCGCAGGCGTTGTATCGTCGTTTATGAAGGCTGACGGTATACTTGAGATACCGCAGGGCTGTGAGGGCATTGAGGCCGGTCAGGAGGTTAATATCCGGCTCCTGCGCCCGAAGGCGGAGCTTGAAGCGAGCCTCGTTGTGATCGGAAGCCACGATCCCCTGCTTGACGAGCTCGGCAATATGCTGCATCAGCGCTGCCCGGAGCTTTACATGAGCTCATCGCACGTCGGTTCAATGGGCGGCATCATGGCGATAAAGCGCGGAGAAGCCCACGCGGCTGGCTGTCACCTGCTAAACGAGGCCGACGGCAGCTACAATACCGCCTATATTAAAAGGTATTTCCCAAACGGCGGCGTTCGTCTCGTTGAATGCGTCGGACGCACCCAGGGTATTATGGTGCAAAAAGATAATCCCCTCGGCATCTCCTGCATTGAGGATCTGCTGAAGGGTAACGTGCGTTATGTAAACCGCCAAAAAGGCTCCGGCACCCGCGTGCTGCTTGATTATCTTTGCAAGGTCAAGGGTATTGATGCAGACAAGCTCTACGGATACGAGCGCGAGGAGCTGACCCACACCGCGGTCGCGGCGCAGATAGCCGCCGACAGCGCCGACGCGGGGCTTGGAATTTACTCTGCGGCGAAAATGTATGACCTTGATTTCATTCCCGTGTGCATCGAGCAGTATGATCTGCTGATACCCGATCACGCGTGGGATACGCCGATGGTGCAAAAGCTCATTGAAACCATGAAAAGCGAGCAGTTCAGGCAGCGCCTTGAGGATATGGGCGGCTACACCGTGGATAGGCCCGGCGAGGTTCGGGAGAAGTTTTAGGAGGAGCTTATGAGCTACAAAGCAGCGGTTATTACGGTAAGCGATAAGTGCAGCACAGGCGAGCGCGTGGACACGAGCGGTCCGGCGGTGGCCGAAATGCTTGAAGGTGCGGGTTTTGACATTGTATATAAGGGCATCGTTCCCGATGAGCGTCCGCAAATTTCGGCAGAGATGGTTAAATGTGTTCGTGAGCTGGGCGCGGATATTGTCATATCCACGGGCGGCACGGGATTTTCCTCTCGCGATGTTACGCCGGAGGCCACGCGCGATGTTATCGAGCGTGAGGTTCCCGCGATACCCCAGGCGATGCTTTACTACAGCCTCGCTATCACGCCGCGAGCCATGCTGTCACGGGCGGTCGCCGGTATACTCGGCAGCAGCCTTATTATAAACCTCCCCGGCAGCGAAAAGGCCGCGCGCGAAAACCTCAGTGCCGTCATCGGCACGCTTGAGCACGCAATGCATATGATCGCCGGCGGCGGACACTGAATTAGTGAAGAGTTAATAGTGAATAGTGAAGAAGTAAAAAATCGACAAGCATCTGACGGTGCTTGTCGATTTTTTGCAAACAGCTCTATGTAAGGATGTTCAAAATTATATATTGTTATAGAAATAGTAAAGAACTTGTGCATCGACGTCAAAATAAAAAACAGTATAGTTTTCAAATTTGCCGTATGTTCTTTCGCCGATCGGTTCTCCGTATTTTGTTTCAATATAAAAGAAATCTCCCTCGGACACATTGGTTTTATCAAAGTCATAGTTATCCTTGAGCTCACCGCCTACCGCTTCGACCCAAGCTTCAAAATTCTCGATATACAGCAGGATTTCTTCAACGTCTTCTTCGGTTGCCGCAGTGAAGTATCTTGACGCTTCAATATCTTGAGCCGTAATAGAATCATAACTATACTTAGCGTAATCCGTATAGTCTTGCCAGCCGCCGGAAGTGTAAAAAACCTTGCTATTATATTCCGGCAGAGAGGCGGCTACCCAATCTCGGTAAGAGCATCCACACAAGCCAAGCGACAGCAAAATCGTTAATATAAACAATACAAGCTTTTTTATAGCAGTCACCTCCAATTTGTTGGCAGAAATATATTTATTTATGTTTATTTTTTGCTTTAAATTAAGCCGCAAAACATTTATTCACTTTTCACTATTACTTATTACTTCTTACTTCCAAAAATCGACTCCAAGAATTTAGTGAAGAGTGAATAGTGAAGAAGTAATAAGTAAAAATCGACAAGCTCCAAACGGCGCTTGTCGATTTTTGGCAAATGACTCTAATTTTGATAGAAACCCGTTAAGGGGGTGCAATTACGGTTTGGAGGGG
>OLNX01000503.1_pt1 | contig 39384 bp, 42 predicted proteins | sample 1672611 | NCBI WGS metagenome assembly OLNX01 (sample SAMEA3136705, study PRJEB25190) | human gut metagenome | reverse complement strand
AAAAGGAGCTGAACTCCATAAGTAATAAAATTCACTTACTCGTTACAGCCCCTTTGATGTATCAATTTGAATGTCACATTTGTCTTGGATTGAAAAAGTATTAAAATAGGCTTCTTCTAAAGGAATCCAGCGTTGAATGAAATTATTCAACATCTTTGGATTTCTTTTTCTTAGTCTTTCTATTTGTTCATCTTTATTGACTGTTAAGAAAACGGAAAAATCATAATATTTTTGAAGACTAGAATGCATAGAATAAGAGCCTTCTATAATATTGAATGGTTTATATGGAATCAAGATAGCATGCTCTATAGACATCGTTGAACAATTGAATTTACGCAACTTCACATCTTCATGTTTTGATAATGGAATTAATATTTCTTCTTTAAAACGTTCATGATCCACATTTTCTCCAGGACTTTCAAGCCTTTCTGTTGTCCTTTGATGGGGTTGCAAGAAAAAGTCGTCCATTTTAAATACGTTGCAGTCATATACTAGTTTTAAAAGATTTGAAAGTGTTGTCTTACCCGAAGCACAACGTCCATCAATTGAAATCATAGAAGGGTGATTGTTGTCTATATATTGGAATAATTCTAAAAATGGAACATACTTTTTATGAATCAAACGATATGCAGGATGATACAATTGATTGAACGTATCTGAATGATGAAGGGCAGGATACCCCTCTTTTTTCCATTTTAAAAGTAAATCCTTAGATTCTTCGTAAGAAAAGGGAAGAGTATTGTCAAAGATAAGATCTAAAAGAGTTTGAATCTTATCTTCAAGTTGTTTGATTCCATTTTCTTCTTGTTGGCATGATCGTATAAATAAGGTACTTAGTGTATTTACATTTAAACCATAATTCAAATGTAGACGAATATAGTCTCCATCTAATTCTTCAATTGAATCTGAAGAATCTTTATGATTTTGTAGTTCTTGTTCAATACTTGATTTGACGGTAGAGAAATCAGAAACAAGGTGTTCACATCCAAAACTACTTTGATACAAAAACTTCATAAGGTCTTGTAATTCAAGTTGTGGGTATAATTTAAATTGATTAAGTATATATTCTTTTGTGTTCATAGAATGTATTTTATCACATTCTTTTCTTTTTGATTATAGATAAAAACTATAACAAGTACATATTTTTAAATATTATAAATAATCAATAAGAAATGATAAAATGATGTTGTTGGAGGAAATTGACTAATGTTGAATATTAAATATGATATTGTAGGATCTTTTTTAAGACCACAAGAAATTAAAGAGGCTCGTGCTAAATTTAATAATAATGAGATTACATATGAACAATTACGTGATATTGAGGATGAACAAATCGCAAAATTGGTTGCCAAAGAAGTACAACACGGATTAAAGTTTGTGACGGATGGAGAGTTTCGTCGTCGCTGGTGGCATTTGGATTGGCTAAAAGAATTTGATGGTTTTACGACAAAACACTTAGACAAGTTTATTAATGGAAGAAATAATCATATTGAATTGGGTATGATTGAAGGAAAGATTATCTATAATCCAAATAAGGCACATAAAGAAATGTACGCATGGGATTTCTTAAAGAAGGAAGCAAGTAAATATGGTGTAGAAGCCAAGAAATGTATTTCTGGACCAAACATGATTTTGATTGATCATTTTTTACAACTAGGCATTAAAGATACACCATATTATGGTACGGATATTGAAGCGGTGATTGAAGATATTGGATTGGCATATCAAGCAGCCATTCGTGATTTCTATAATCATGGATGTCGCTATATTCAAATTGATGATACTTCATGGACCTATATGATTGATGATACGTTTGTATCAAAGGTAGAAGGTTTGGGTTATACAAAGGCACAAGTACTAGATTGGTTTGTGCGTGTAAGTACAAAAGCTTTAGAAAATCGTCCAGAAGATATGCAGATCGCAACACATTTCTGTAAAGGAAACTTCAAAGGAAATCCATTATTCCATGGATTCTATGATACGATTGCCAAATCGGTCGCAAGTATTCCATACGATGGCTATTTTGTAGAATATGATGATGCTCGTAGTGGAACCTTTGATCCTTGGGCTGTTTTAAAAGGCACAGGCCGCACATTTGTAGCTGGCTTGATTTCGACTAAGCGTAAAGAATTAGAAGAGCATGATGCGATTAAAGAGCGTTATGAACAAGCTAAAGCTGTAGTTGGTGAGAATATTGCACTTTCTCCACAATGTGGATTTGCCTCTGTAGAAGAAGGAAACTGCATTGATGAAGAAACACAATGGAAGAAAATTGATTTATTGGTATCTTGCCAAGACTTTATTTAAGGGAAATCTTTAGATTTCTCTTTTTTTCACAAAAAAAGGAACAATTACTTGTTCCCGTAGTATGAATTTAAGAAAGATTCTTTGAATTCTTTAAATGTACCATCTAAAATAGCTTGTCTAGCCTGTTCTGTAAGACGAATGATGAAACGAAGATTATGCATCGAAGCTAGTTCAAAATATTTGGCTGATTCTGTGCGGTCTTGTGATTTCCAAAGTCTTCTTAATTCGCCTAATGTGATTTTACTTTGACATGTTGGACAATCGCATCCTTCATCAATGATTTCATCGCTATCTCTATATTTAGATAGATTGATAGGACCATGCATTGTATACAATCTTCCATGTCTTGCCTCTCTTGTAGGGGCTACACAATCAAATGTATCTGCACCATTTTCAGTACCAATCAAGATATCATCTGGATGAGATAAACCTAATAAATGTCTTGGCTTATTTTCAGGTAGTTCTTCGTTACACCAAGTTAAAATATCGCCTAATGTTTCTTTTAAGAAGGCACCGCCTAATCCATAGCCATCGAAATCCATTTGTGCATACTTTTTACATGTAGATCTTCTAAGATCTTCCCAACGACCACCTTGAATTACGCCATATAGAGATTGGTGATATCCTAAATCATCACAATGTTTTTTATGTTCATCCAGACTTCTTTTTGCCCAACGCTCCGTTCTTGCCAAGGATTCAACATTATATTCATAAGTATCCGCTAAAGAAGTTAATTCATCATAAGCCATATGGATATCGGCTCCAATACGACATTGAATCTGCATACTTTCTTCAGGACCAATAAAATCTTCTTGACCTGTAAATGGATCATGAAAGTGTACTCCATCTTCTGTTACGTGGGCTAAACGTTTTTCTTCTTCCGTATTTTTCATATTGTCTTCACGTTTCATGCTGACAACTTTTCCACAACCTGAACCTAAAGACATGACTTGAAATCCACCGGAATCTGTTAAGGTTGGACCATCCCATTTTGACCATGCAGATAAGCCTCCATTAGCGGCAATCTCTGGGGAAATGTTTCGTAAATGATATCCATTACTTAACATGGCTTGAGCATTAATGCTCTTTAATTCTTCCATAGAAACAAAACGAACTTCACCATGTGTTCCCACACACATAAATGCCGGCGTTTTAATATCACCATGAGGTGTATGTATAATTCCGGCTCTTCCTAAATGGCCAGGAATTCTTTTTTCAATTTCAAAATAAAATTTATTGTCATTTTTATATTCCATAAATGCCTCCAACTCATTTATTTTATCATATATTAGCGTCGGCTTATATAAAAGATTATACCAAGTATACTGATTATACCTGCAACATATCTAATACCTAGATCAGATGTCTGAGAAAATTGACATCGCAACAGAACTTGTATTTTCATCGGTTGCCAACATTGTTTCTGATTGGCAAGCCACATTAAATGCAGTAGAGCTAGTTCTTTATACAATACACATTAAAGAGAATAGCGAAATTAAGATGAATCTCTTTCTGTTCTTATTGAAATTTGAGGACAATATACTTTTGCCGATTCTGCAACATCCAATAAAGAAAGTACAAATGTAATTGTTGTATTGGATAAATTTGCCTCTTGCGATATAGCTATAGGTCATATATAGTACGCACTAACAAACAATAAATATTTATCTTTCAAAAACGATTTTTATTTTACCATAAGTTTTATTGAAAACCCCATTTTTTCTTTCTATAATATATATCGGTGATAATTTATGAAGAAAACAATTTGGATAGCAACGAGCAATGCTCATAAAGTGGAAGAGTTTCAGACGATGTTGAAGGATTGTGATGTGAAATGTTTAAAAGATTTAGATCATACAATCCATATTATTGAAGATGGAACAACTTTTGAAGAAAATGCATTGATTAAAGCTCGTACATTATTTAATGAACTACATGAACCTGTCATTAGTGATGATTCAGGTTTGGAAGTGGATGCGATGGACAAAAAGCCGGGTGTTTATTCCGCTCGTTTTTTAGGTGAAGATACAAGCTATGATATTAAGAATCAATATATTATAGATCAAGTACAAGGTAAGGTACGTACAGCTCGTTATGTGTGTGTTATTGCCTATATTGATGAAGATGGAAAAGAACATGTGTATCGTGGTGAATGTGAAGGTTTGATTCACGATAAATTGGAAGGTGAAAATGGATTTGGTTATGATCCTATTTTCTATTATCCTGCATTTAAGACAACGCTTGCCAATGTGAGTGAAGAAAAGAAAAATAGTGTTTCACATCGTGGTATTGCGCTTGAGAAGTTTTTAAAAGATTGGAGTAAATAAGTATGTTGCATGTTGTATTGTATGAACCGGAAATTCCACAAAATACAGGAAATATTATTCGAACTTGTATGGCTACAGGTTCTCGTTTGCATTTGATTGAACCATTGGGTTTTTCGTTGGATGAAAAACATTTGCGCCGTTCGGGAATGGATTATATTAAAGATGCCGATATTCATATTCACAAGGATTGGAATGCGTTTGTGGCTGAAAATCCATGTGAACATTATTATTTTATGACTCGCTATGGAAAAAAGGCACCAAGTGAATTTGACTTCACAAAAGAAGAGGGTGATGTTTATTTAGTGCTTGGAAAAGAAAGTACGGGTGTAGACAAAAAAATCCTCAAAGAACACTTAGATACTTGTATGCGTCTTCCTATGGTCGCAAACGCAAGAAGCTTGAATTTGTCCAATTGTGCTGCCATTATTGTCTATGAAGTATTGCGTCAACTTGATTATCCAGGACTTAGTACGCATGAAGAGCTTAAGGGAGAGGATTGGCTTGAAAATCTTAAGGTTGATTGATCAATGCATAGATTCGTTTGAGAAGCGAATCTTTCTTTTTATTTTCTTTCTTTGTTTATATTGGTTGTGGCAGAATGTATGGCAGCTCATTCTGTTTGGTAAATTATTCTTTGTGACGGATTATGAGAGTTTATTTCATATTCAGTCAACACTAGGTATGTATCAATCGAGTGTTTTCATTCGTATCCTATATTATGTGATTTCAAATCCAACTTTGAATGTATTTAAACTCATTAGTTGTATAAAACTAATAGACATTTTGGCTATTGCAGGAGTCATATTATTGATAAAAAAGTTTCGAATTGTCATTATTTTTAATGGAATTAAATACGTTTGGGGCTTGTTTTGGGTTGCTAAAGCATTAAATTCAAAAAGTGTATATTTGGTAATTTCTTGTTTAAAATGGCTTTCTTTAGGGCTTTTTATAAGTATGTTGATTGTTTCTATAGTTTTACTGTATACGCTTTCAAAAATGATTGCGGATTATGATGATTTTGTTCATGAATTGTAGACAATATTATGCATTTACTAAATTGTGTACAATTTTTTATAAAATCACATAATTTACCACAATTTAGAATCATATGCTTTATATAAAGCTTATTAAGGAAAAATTAAGAAATAAATTACTAAAAAGTGCAAATGATTTTTAAGCGAAAATTTGCAACAAAAAAGAATCCTTGTTAAACTTCAGTTGTTGTAACGAAGAGGTGATATGATGAATTTTATCGAAAAACATAGTAAAATTTTAGCCGTAAGCCTATGTCTATTGACTTCTGGTCCAATTGTTTCGACAATGTATGCCAAAGAAGTTCAACCAGGATGGCATGGTGAAGGCGCAGATCGTTATTATATTTTAGAATCAAATCGTCAAACAGCTACTGGTTTAACAAAAATCGATACTGAACTTTACTATTTCAATAGTAAGGGTGAAATGCAGTTTGGTTGGCAAAATGTTTCGGATGAAACATATTATTTCCAAGCAGATGGAACTGCAGCAACAGGCACTGTTACAATTCACGGCAGTGAATATAATTTCCAAAAGGAAGGTATTCTTCTTCATGGATGGAGTGAAGATGGTAAATCATTCTACGATGAAAAAGGAAACAAGACTTCAACAAACTGGGTTGAAGACAATGGCGCAAAATATTATTTTGACGACAAAGGAAATTGCGTAACGGGTTGGCAAAAAATCGATGGCCAGGACTATTATTTTGGTGAAGATGGAAAGATGGCTACAGGTCAATTTGATGTAGACGGAAAAACATATTTCACTGGGGAAGATGGAATCTTCCGTACTGGTTGGCAAGTAATCAACGGTCAGGATTATTATTATGCAGAAAATGGTGAAGTCACTAAGAATAAATTCTTAGATATTGACGGAACTAAATACGCATTCGATGAAAATGGTAATTTAATTAAGAATACCGAAAAAGATGGATATAAGATCGATGAAAATGGTGTTGCGACTGAAATAACTCCTTCTCAGGATTCTTCAACTCAAGACACTACAAGTACACCGGCTCAAAGTACTACTACAAACACAAACACAAGTACAAGTACAAACACAAGTACAAATACTACACAAGCTCCTTCACAGAATACAACAGGTGGTTCTACAAACAATAGTTACAACAATAACTATGCACCATCAACTCCAAGTGTAAACTCTTCAGCTATTGCGGCTGCAGCGTTGAATCAAGTAGGAGCAAGTCAAGATTGTACAATGTTAGTCACAAATGCTTTAGCCGCTGTAGGAATTAATTTCCACGGTTCTCCTGAACAATATTTAAGTTTAGGACGCATTACATCAAGTCCAGTTGCAGGTGATATTATTGTTTATTCAGGTCACGTTGCAATTTATCTTGGAAATGGACAAGCTGTTCATGGTGGATGGCTAGGCAATCAAACAGTTGTTGGCCCTGTTTCTTGTGGTAATGCATTGATCGCATATGTTCATGTAGGTTAGAATTCAATTCTAACCTTTTTTTTGTTTTTGTGGTAAAATCAATAATATATTTTTCAAGGAGGTCTTGTATGAACTATATTCAAACGCAAAAATTTAGCGATGTCTATGTTTCTTGTAAAACAATGATGCCTTTTAATCGAAATACAATTACAGCACTCAATGTTCTTGTATATATGATGAAGGCAAAAACAGAAAAGATGGATTCAAAACAGAAATTAGCTTCTACGCTAAATTTAGCTTATGGTACGAAAATATCTTATGGATTAACATCTTTCGGAGATTTGATTCAAGTGGATGTGCGTTTTCAATTTGTTCGTCCAGACTGGATTGAAGATAAGAATTATGTAGATAAAATCAAAGATATTATGGATCAAGCTTTATTTCATTCGGTATTGGATGAAGAAAACTTCAAAGAGTCTGTATATTTATTGAAAAATAGATTATTAGCACAAATGGATGATCCAGCCAACTTATCTTGTATGTATGCCTTTGAAATGGCTCATGATAAGCATTCGATTTCGATTCCTGTACAGGGAAGTTTAAAAGACTTAGAAACGCTTACTTTAAAAGAGGTCAAACAAGTATATACACTCTATATGGATATGGCTAAACATTTCTATATTTGTGGATATGTTGATCAAGAACTATATGATTTTATTGATTCTTTGGATTCGCATTGTCCTTTTATTTCAGAAAGAACATTGCTTCCAAAAGTAGAAACGAGTTATAAGACATTTGAAAAGGATATTTCTCAAACCTGTATTTCGCAAGTCTATTCTACATCGGTGGATATTTCAAGTGCAGACTATGAGGCAGAATTGCTTTTGTGTAGTATTTTAGGGCAAAGTCAAAAGAATTTGATGTTTGATGAGATACGTGAGAAGAATAGCCTTTGTTATTCAATAAGCTCATCAATCATTCGTTTTGATGGTGCGATATTGATTCATACGGGAGTAAATCGTAAAGATGTTACGAAAGTATTGAATTTAATAGAAACCCAAATGGATCGATTATTGAATATGGATTATGACGATGCTTATTTAGAAATTGCGAAAATGGGATTTAAAGATCGCCTTGTTGGCGGGTTGGATCAGGCACTCTCTTTAATTGCCCAAGCATTTTTAGATGATTTGTTGCATCGTAAACTGACAACAGAACAAAGAATTGAAAGAATTATGAAGGTGACAAAGGAAGATATTTCGCGTGTTGCCTTACAAATGAATTTGGCATCAGTAGCCATTGTTGCGGAGAATGAAAATGAATTATAATTTGGATTTAACGAAAGAAACTTTACCAAATGGCTTACAAGTTTTACTTGTGCATAAGCCGGATTATCAAAGATCACTCTTTCTTTTGGGGGCAAAAGTTGGTGGCTTTGACATAGATCAAAATGTGGATGGAACACTTGTTCATCATAAAAGTGGATTGGCTCATTATTTAGAGCATCAAATGTTTTATTTAGATGGAGAAGATGTTAGTGAATTGTTTGCGGGTTTGCAGTGTTCTACAAATGCCTATACTTCATATACAGAAACTGCATTTTATTTTTCAACGACAGCAGATGTAAAACAGCCATTAAAGCTGTTATTTGATTTTGTTGAGAATCTAGACGTGACAAACAAAACGATTGAAAAAGAAAAGGGAATTATTCTAAGTGAATATGATATGTATCAACAATCGCCTGAACAGCGTCTTTTTAAGGAGACTTTAATCTCTTTATATAAGAATCATCCAATGAAAGTAGATGTATTAGGATCTAAGGAAGATATTCAAAATATGCGTATGGAAGATCTTAAATATTTTTATGAGTTGAACTATGATCCAAGTAAATTGTGCCTTGTAGGCATCACTGGAAAAGATACAGACGAAATTATGGAATGGATCAAAGACTGTCAAAAGGACGTAGAAAGTAAGTGTGATAAAGAGATTTCGCGTGTTTTTAAAGAAGAACCGATGGAAGTCAATCGCAAAGAATTTGTAGATACAATGGATATTTCTCAGCCTTTTGTGTGTGTTGGCTTTAAAATGAAGCCTTGTTCAAATGTTATGGAGAGTATAGAAAAGGATTTTGCGGTCAATATGTGGCTAGATTCTTTAATGGGGCCTTTGAATCCTAAATTTCAAGAATGGCTGGATCAAAGAATCTTTACGCAATTTGTAGGAGCAGAAGCTGATTTTACTACAGATCATAGTTATGTCTTGTTTTATGCACAAACAACAAATCCAGATGCTTTTATTGAGCTTGTAAAAGAGCAGGTGAAGAAGAAAACAATATTGAATGAAGATTATCAATCTTTGCGTGCGCAGGCTATAGCGAATAATTTAAGGGGCTTAAATCATTTTGATGGTTTAGCTAATGATTTATTAAGAAGTCATTTTGAAAATTTTGATTATATGGATAGTTTAAATCGCATTCAAAAGATGTCTTTAGACAAGGTTCTTTCTAATTTGGATGATTTAGATTTTTCAAATGTGTGTGTGACAAAAATTCTTCCGAATGATTCTATCTGATCTAATTTGCGTTATTTTAGCCAAATTAGAGGCTGAAAACAATAGAAATATGTACAAAATAGCGACCTATAGACAAAATAGGTCGTTTGTTTTATATGAGGGATGTTTGTACAATACATTTGAAGAAGGATGGTGATGAAAATGGTGGTCAGAATTGAAGGAGGATAATCAATTATGAATGCGTTTAGTATCGTGGGGAAAATTACGGAAATGCCTGTTTTAAAGGAAACAACAAATGGTTTGAAGACTTGTGAACTTCCTGTTCGTGTGCAGCGTAACTTTCCAAATTCAGATGGTGTTTATGAAAATGATGATATGGTTATTGAAGTATGGCGAGGACTTGCAGAAACGGTAAGTGCTTCATGTAAGATTGGTGATTATGTAGGAATCAATGGTCGTATTCATTCGCGTAAATATCAAAAGGATGAAAAGGTATACTTAAACTATGGCTTTGTAGCTGAAAAAATTGATTTTTTACGTTAGTAAACAAAGAGAAATACACAAAATAAGAAAACACATCCACAAAAAAAGAAGCGAATCAAGTCGCTTCTTTCTTTTTTTATGTCTAAGATTAACGGTTGTAGAATTCTACTACTAACAATTCGTTGATTTCTTGAGCTGTGAATAGTTCTTTACGTTCTGGGTAACGAACATAAGTACCTTTCTTAGCATCTTTGTTTACTTCTACGAAATCAACTGTTGCTGTTGCAGCTTCTAAAGCTTCGTTAATTACGCTTAAGTTTTTAGCGCGTTCACGGATTTCGATAACTTGTCCTGGTTTTACTTGGAAACTAGGGATATCTACTTTCTTACCATCTACTAATACGTGTCCGTGGTTTACTAACTGACGGCTAGCACGACGAGTACGTGCAAATCCCATACGATAAACGATGTTATCTAAACGAGATTCTAACATTACTAAGAAGTTTTCACCAGCTGAACCAGCTTTTTTACTTGCTTTTAAGTAAGTGTTGTAGAATTGTTTTTCACTTAATTGGTAAGTGTGACGAATTCTTTGTTTTTCTTGTAACTGGATACCGTAGTTTGTTAATTTTGGACGACGAGGTGAACCGTGTTGTCCTGGAATAGTATCACGACGAGTTAATTCTTCACCAGTTTCTAAAACTGAGAAACCAAGACGACGAGACTTTTTCCAAATGCTTCCTGTGTTTCTTGACATAATTTTTCCTCCTATTGTTTTATATCATTCATAAAACAATAACAGTACAAATCTTCAAAGGTTGTGTTAACAATGATATTTTCCGCTATCAGCTATTAGCTTACTCATATCGCTTAGTGCTGTAACGCATATCCTTTAACTTTGTATGCTGCTATCAATTTATGCCTATGTATCATATCAAAGAACATGAATAAAATCAAGAAAAGGATGCAATGATTTTGAAGTTTTGCTATAATAAGAATGGTTTGCAAGGAGGTACCACTATGGATAGTGTTTTGAATTTCTTTCGATCAGTATACGCATTCATAAAAAATCAACTTTCTGTGACTGTAATCATCTATCTTTGCATAGCGATTTTAGTCTTGATCTTGGTTTGGATCATCATGCGTATGATCAAACGTAAAAAGGCGTCGAAGCGACTTTCAGATCTTGAAATTGAAATGAATGAAATTCGTAACAATTCCTTGGCCTATAAATTTAACAAAGCATCGGCATTCGCAAGAGTGAATGATGATATCATGGATAAAGTTAAAAAATTAACTCCAAAATATGATACTTGTCAAAATAACTTAAGTGCATGTGATGATTTGTTCAATGAAGCAGATGATTATGTTTCTAGACATCGTTTGCGTAAATCAATGCGTGCAATGGATGATTTAGAAACAATGATGGATGAAACAAAAGAAAGAATTCGTATTGTTACGCAATCTTTGGATCACATCTTAGCTCGTGAAACAGAAGTTCGTGAATCGGCAAATGCTTTAAAAGAACGTTTCCGTAATGTGAAAACTGTTTATCAAGATAATCGTTCTTCATTCTATGGATCGGTTAATTATGTAGATTCATGTTTAGAGGAAATCGAAAATGAATTCTCTAATTTCGAAGAATGGATGTTTGCTTCTGAATTTAATAAGGCAAAGGAAGAACAAGAAAAAATCTCAAAAATGGTGGATGAGATCAGCTCTAAAATTGCAGCCTTCCCTGGACTCTATGAAAAGGCCAAGAATGTATTGCCTCGTGCAATCAACGAAGTTCGTTTGCACATCAAGGAATTACAAGAAAAAGATATCGACTTATCTTATTTAGAACCAGAAGAAAAATTAACGACCATTCAAAATGCATTGGCAAGTACAATTGATCAATTGGATGCTGGTGAATTTGAATTGGCACAAGAAAACTTGGAAATCATTGGGGATCACATCTTAGCTTTACAAGATGATGTGACGAATGAAAAACAGGCATATGAAGAAATTCATGTGAGTCTTCAATCAAATTTAGATATTGTTAATGTCATTGGTCAGGAACTTGAGGAAATCATGGCACTTTATGCCAATATCAAAGACCGTTTTGGTTTAGAAGATTGGACACACCGCTTCTCTTTGGCAAAAATCCAAATGGAAGATTTAGAAAAGCGTCGTGATGAAATTCAAAATGAATTGAAACAAAATCAACGTCCAAGCGTAGATGTAGTTCATGGTTATCGTAAATTTTCAGAAGATGTTAATGAATTCCACGATCAAGTCAAGGATATGAAAGAAATGCTAGTGGGAGCAAGTAGTGATGAATCACGTGCTAAAAAACAATTGACTAAATTACAATTGATTTTAAATGAAGTGCGTCTAAATACAGTAACACGTCATTTACCTAGTATTTCATCTCAATTTTCTGCAGATTTAAAAGAAGGCGAACGCTTGATTCAACGTGTTCGTGTTGTGTTGGATCACTCACCATTAGATGTACAAACATTAAATGCAGATTTGCAGGATGCCATCGACTTTGTATATAAGTTATACAATAACGCAAACAATTTAGTCGGTGTTGCTGTTATGGTAGAAAATGCGATTGTGTTTGGTAACCGTTTCCGTAGTACGCATGCACAAATGGATTCGGATTTAACTCGTGCAGAGTTATGTTTCCAAAATGGAGAATATACTCGTGCACTTAAGATTGCGATTCAGGCAATCGAAAACATGCACCCAGGAATTTATGAGAAACTAGTTGCTCAAAAAGATCCTGCTGTTATGAATCAGGTGCAGTAATGATTTATTTTGATAATGCTTCGACAACCTCTGTACGTACAGAGGTTCGTCGTGTTTATGGGCAAATGTTAGAAACTTGTTATGGCAATCCAGATAGTTTGCATGCAATAGGACGTCAAGCAAGTGCGCTCATGGAAAAAAGTCGATCAAATATTGCTTCTATGCTTCATGTAGAGCCTAGTGAAATTATTTTTACTTCAGCGGCTAGTGAATCCAACACATTAGCTATTGTTGGATATGCTTTAGCAAATGAACATAGAGGTCATCATGTTCTAACAAGTAATGTTGAACATTCAAGTGTTCGTCATGCGATGGAGTTTTTAAAGCGTTTTGGCTTTGAAGTTGAATTTCTTCCAATTAATGAAGAAGGTATTGTAACGCCAGAATGTTTAAAAGCGCATATGCGTAAAGATACGATTTTAGTTTCTGTTATGCATGTGAATAATGAAATGGGTGCCATCAATCCCATTTTAGAATTAGAGAAAATTGTACATCAAAATCCAACTTGTGTTTATCATGTGGATTGTGTACAAAGCTTCTCAAAAATTGATATTCCTTTCGATAAATTAGATATGGCAACGATCTCTGCACATAAGATTCATGGTCTAAAGGGGAGTGCCATTTTAATGAAGAAAAAGAAGATTCAGCTTGTTCCAATTATTCAAGGTGGTCAACAAGAACAAGGTCTTCGTGGAGGAACAGAGAATGCACCGGCCAATATTGTTTTGGCAAAAACGATTCGTTTGGCTTTAGAAGAACAATCTAGTGCGTATGCTCATGTTTCAAAAATCAATCAATATTTGCGTGAAGAATTATCTAAAATTGATGGTGCACATATCCATTCACCTGAAAACGCGATTCCATACATTCTAAATATTTCATTTGATCAAATCACAAGTGAAGTCTTATTGAATGCTTTGGATCAAAAAGGGATTTGTGTATCCGCAAAAAGCACTTGTTCTTCACAAAATACCAATGCTTCTGAAGTCTTATTGGCTATGCATAAATCGGAATTTGATGCGATACATGGAATTCGCTTATCATTTTCTTATGAGAATACTTTAGAAGAGGCAAAATATTTTATAGAAACATGTAAGGAGATTATAGAGAATTATGGCTTATCGTTATAATCATATCTTGATTCGTTATGGCGAATTGAGTTTAAAAGGAAAAAACCGTAACAACTTTATTAAGGCGCTTTATGATAATGTTCGTAAGGCTTTAAAAGCATTTCCAACATTAGAATTTGAAAAACAACATGATCGTATGTATATTTACCTTCATGATGAAGATTCAAAACAGGTTAGTGACATTTTAGCAAAAGTATTTGGGATTTCATCTTTCTCATTGGCTATTAAGGTGGAACCAGATTTAGATCAAATCATTGATGCTTGTTATGAATCTTTAGATTTAACAACGCCAAAAACATTTAAGGTAGCTGCACGTCGTAGCGATAAATTATTCCCTTATATTTCGGATGAAATTAATCGTAAGGTAGCCACTAAAATTTTAAAGAACAGTGACTGGAAAGTAGATGTGCATAATCCGGATGTTAAAATTGTTGTTGAAGTTCACCAAGATGCAGCCTATATTATGACAGATCGAATTCAAGGTGCTGGAGGATATCCGGTTGGTGTTGGTGGAAAGGCCATGGTTTTATTGAGTGGCGGAATTGATTCTCCAGTTGCCTGCTACTTAATGATGAAGCGTGGTGTACATATTGAATGTATTCACTATGCATCTCCTCCATATACTTCACAAAATGCACAAGAAAAAGTTATGGAACTGGCAAGACTTGTATCTGGTTATCAAGGTGATGTATTAGTTCATGTTGTTCCATTTACAGATCTTCAATTGGCAATCTATCAAAATGCGGATGAAAGTTATGCGATCACATTAATGCGTCGTATGATGATGCGTATTGCGACAGGACTTGCCAAAAAAAGACATGCGCAAGCAATCGCTACTGGTGAGTCAATTGGACAGGTCGCAAGTCAAACATTAGAAAGTATGCTTGCAATCAATGATGTCACAAATATGCCAATTATTCGTCCAGTTGTTTGTATGGATAAAGTTGAGATTATTGATCTATCTAAAAAGATTGGAACCTATGAAACAAGTATTCTTCCTTATGAAGATTGTTGTACAATTTTTACACCTAAAAATCCAGTCACAAAACCTCGTGTGGATAAATGCGAAAAATATGAGGGAAAATGGGATTTTGACAAGATGGTACAAGATTGTATAGATAATACAGAAGATATTTGGGTACATCCAGTTAAGGTTGAAGAAGATTTATTCTAAGAGAAGTGAAAATTAAGCACTTCTCTTTTTCTTTTATGTTATAATCTTTCTATGTTGATATGTCCGGTGTGTAAAGAGAAACTAATAAAAGAAAATAAAACATTTCGATGCGTAAATAATCACTCTTTTGATTGTGCAAAACAAGGCTATGTGAACTTATCTCGTAAACAGACAAAGAATCATGGGGACAATGCTTTAATGGTCAAAGCGCGTACGGATTTTTTGGAAAAAGATTATTATGATTTTATGCGTCAATATGTAAAGAAAAAGGTAAAAGGAAATGTGTATTTGGATGCTGGCTGCGGTCAAGGCTATTACACAAAAGAGATTGGTGCAAACTTTGAACAGAGTTATGGCATCGATTTAAGTAAGGAAGCGATACTTCATGCATCTAAACAAGATAAACATACACAGTATATTGTGGGGAGTTTATTTGATATGCCTTTTTCAGACGAGAGTATAGATTGTGTTACCAGTATTTTTGTGCCTTTAGGCCAAGATGAAATCTATCGTATTCTAAAAGAAAATGGATATTGGATCGTTGTGGGTCCGGGTCCTAAGCATTGTTTTGAATTAAAAGAAGTATTGTATGACACACCCTACGAAAATGAAATGCCTGAGATACAAGAGCAATATGACATGGTGAGTCAAAAAATCATTAAGGAAACGAAAATGGTTGATGATGTATGGGCTTTGTTGGAAATGACACCATATCGATATAAAACAAGTCAAGCTGGTCTTGATCGAGTAAAAGAATTAGAAAGGTTAGAGGTTACGTTTGAATTTGTCGTAACTGTGTACAAAAAAATATGAAAACAACAATAAAAAAATGGGGAATCAACGGTGAAGGAATTGCATTCCATGAGGGAAAGCCAGTATTTATTGAAAATGCCATTCCTGAAGAAGTAATCGAATTTGATATTAAAAGGGATGAAGATACATACTTGATTGGTGAAATGACTCGTTTGGTAGAACAGAGCTCAAAGCGTCGTTATCCTTTATGTCCAATTTGGAAAGAGTGTGGTGGATGTGCCTTGATGCACGTGAAGTATCCGGCTCAATGTAAGATGAAAGAGGGAAATCTTAAGGAGACATTAATTAAGTATGCGGATTATAATGGTCGTATATTACCGATTCTAAAAAATCCAGAACCATTGTCATATCGTAATAGTTGTAAACTTCCTTTTGGTGAAGAATATGGTGAATTATATACAGGAATGTATGAGCGTGACACAAATCATTTTCAAAAGATGGAAAGATGTTATGTACACTCAAAACTTTTAGAACAGACGCGTCAGGCTGTTTTAAAAATCATGAATGAACATCACTTAAAAATGTATGATGATAAAAAGAAAACAGGTTATCGTACGTTGGTCATGAAGGAATTTGATTCTAAGATTCAAATTATTTTTGTGACGGGAAAAGAAGATTTAAGTGAAGAATTTATTCATGATGTAACTCAATTAGAGGGTGTTGTTTCGATTTGGCAAAGTGTAAAAACAGAAACAAAACGCGAAATATTTGGGGATATGCGTTTTATTTGGGGAGAAGAAAAGATGCATCTTCAATTAGAAGATATTCAACTTTCTTTACTTCCAAGATCTTTCTTCCAGTTAAATACGAAACAATCCGTGAATCTTTATAATGTAGTTAAAGATTGGATGCCAAGATCAAAGACTACGGTTGAAGCCTATAGTGGTATTGGTGCCATCAGTTTATTTGTGAAAGATAAGGCGCAAGAAATTATTGGTGTTGAATCCATTCAAGATGCGGTAGACAATGCCAATGAAAATGCGATATTAAATCATGCAGACAATGTATCTTTCATTTGTGAAGATGCGGGTATTGCTTTAGCACACTTAGTGCAAGAAAAAGATGTGGATACATTGATTGTGGATCCGCCTCGTTCTGGTTTGGATGATACAATGAAGGAAACTATTTTAAAATCAAAGATCAAAACGATGATCTATGTATCTTGTAACCCAGCGACTTTGGCTAAAGACTTAGGTGTATTAAAGAAAGAATATCGTATTGTCAAGATTCAACCAGTCGATATGTTTAGTCAAACTCCACATGTAGAAAGTGTTACGCTACTTGTTCGCAATGATGACTATAGACCAAGACGTCGTTTTGATGATCGAAAAGATCGTGACTACAAACCAAGAAGAGATGGCGATTTCAAACCTAGAAGACGTTTTGACGATAAAAAAGATGGCGATTACAAACCAAGGCGCCGCTTTGATGATAAGCCAAGAAGAAGAGATGCAGACTTTAAGTCTAGACGTCGTTTTGATGAAGACAAGCCTAGAAGACGTTTTGATGCTGATCATAAATCGAAACGTTTTTCGGATGATAAACCAAATCGTAGATACGGGAAATAAAACACTAAGGGATTTCAGTTAAACCGAAGTCCTTTTCTTATTGATTGGAAATTTGTTTTGGAGAATCTCGGTAGTTCAGTGATGAGAGTTTCAAATGGAGATGGTTCGAATTGGATTTGATTGTGATATTCAATGATAAAATGTTATATTAAAACATTGCTAAGGATACCTAACTAAAATAAGTTCACAAATTAACTAAATAGATAGTTTTATGTTAACAAATGCGTTATAATGGTGTTAGCGCATTCTTTTTATTTTTTAATTCATAATAATATACAAGAAAAGAGATAGGCTTTTTGCGTCCATTTATGAATAAAATAACAAGAATCTATGAGGAGGAGTTTAGAAAATGAATAATTTTCCACATTTATTTGAACCAATTGAAATTGGAAAAACAACTGTAAAAAACCGTATTTTTATGCCACCTATTTCAACGAACATGGCCGATAAAGGATATGTTACAGATGATTTAGTAGCACACTATTCTGCACGTGCAAAAGGTGGAGTTGGACTTATCGTTACTGAAGTTGTAACTGTAGAACCAACGTATGTATATCTTCCAGGAGATATGTCAATTTATGATGATAGTTTTATTCCAGGATGGAAAAAATTGGTGGATGGCGTACACCAATATGGAACTAAAATCTTAGCACAATTGTTCCACCCAGCTTATATGGCATTCCCAGTTCCAGGAACACCTCAATTAATTGCACCAAGCTGTGTGGGTCCTTACTATGCACAAAGTGCACCAAGACCTGCAACAATTGAAGAATTACATACAATCGTTGATCAATTTGGACAAGCAGCTCACCGTGTTCAGATTGCCGGTGGTGATGGTGTTGAAATTCAATGTGCGCATGCCCACGGATTATTAGGTGGTTTCTTAACACCTTTATATAATAAACGTACAGATGAATATGGTGGAAATATTGATGGACGCTTACGTTTATGCTTAGAAGTAATCGCATCTGTTCGTAAATACTGTGGAGATGACTTTATTATTGATGTTCGTATTAGTGGTGATGAATATAGTGAAGGTGGATTGACATTAAATGATCAAATCTATGTTTGTAAGCAACTAGAAAAAGCTGGAGTAGATTTTATTCACGTATCAGGTGGTAACACAATCAAACGTGGATCAAGTATGCCTGCACCAGGTACAAGTCCAGCACCTCACGCTCATTCAAGTGAAGAAATCAAAAAGCATGTAAATATCCCAGTTGCCACTGTAGCACGTATTAATGAACCTTGGATGGCTGAAGAATTAATCGCCAATGAAAAATGTGATATGTGTATGATTGGTCGTCCAAACTTATGTGATAGTGAATTTGCGAATAAGGCATTTGAAGGAAAAGTAGATGACATCCGTCCATGTATTGGATGTGGACGTTGTTTAACAGGTATCATGATGGGTAAACGTATTTCTTGTACAGTAAATCCAAGTGTTGAAGATGATACAATTGAACCTGCTGAAACTAAGAAAAAAGTTTTAGTTATTGGTGGTGGCCCTGCTGGTATGGAAGCCGCATATGTTGCCAAAAAACGTGGACACGAAGTTGTTCTTTGTGAAAAATCAAATGAACTTGGTGGACAATTAAGACTTGCGGCGGTTCCAATTGCGAAACAAGAATTGTGTAAAGTTATTAAATTTATGATTCGTCGTTTAGATCATGAAGGTGTTGAAGTTCGTTTAAATACAGAAGTCACAAAAGAAATGCTTGAAAATGAATTTAAAGATTACGAAATCGTATGTTCAAGTGGAGCAACTCCAAAAGAAATTCCTCCATTCAAAGTATTTAAAAATTGGATGACTGCAGACGATGTATTATCTGGAAAGAAATATCCAGGACGTAATATTGTTGTATTAGGTGGTGGAAGTGTTGGATGTGAAACAGCCGATTATTTAGCACCATTAATCAATGACTTATTCCCAATGAATCGTAAGATTACATTATTAGAAATGACAAATAACTTAATGCCTGGTGAAGGTGGAGCTGCAAAATCTAGATTGACACAAAGATTGATGCAGAAAGGTGTTCGCATCGAATTGAATGCACAAGTAACAAGTGTGGATGAAAATACAATTACGTATGTAAAAGAGGGTGTTGAACACAAGCTTACAGAAGCGGATACTTTAATTTTCGCAGTCGGTTATGCACCTAAGAAAGTGGAAGTGGAAGCTGAAAATGTACACTACATTGGGGATTGTGAAAAAGTAGGAACTTTAAAAGATGCGATCACAAATGCGCATGAGATTGCAAAAAATATATAGGAGAAAATATGACAAGTAAATTACTACAACCAATTCAAGTTGGTAACTTAACTTTTAAAAATAGAATTATGTTTCCCCCTTTGACAACAGGATATGAAGAAAGAGATGGATCAATAGGTCCTCGTTCATTAGCTTTCTATACAAGACTTGCCCAAGGTGGATGTTCCTATATTGTTATTGGTGATGTGGCTCCTGTTCGTACGGCAAGTCCAACACCAAAACTATATGATGAATCACAAATTGAAATGTATAAAAAATTGGCAGATGCCTTACATGAATACGATTGTAAAGTAGCTTTACAATTGTTCCACCCAGAATATGATGTTCAAGGTGTAGGAAAAATGATTATGGAAGCTGGCATTGCTGGTCAATTGGCTGCAAAAGCAAAGGCTGCCAATGATGTAGAAGAGGCTGAAAAACAACAAAAAATCTGTGACGAATTGACAAAGGGTGCATACGCAAAATTACATCATGATATGCAGCACTTTGTGACGGAAGCAAGTGTTGAACAATTAACAGCTATTAAAAATAGCATTGCCCAATGTGCTAGAAAAGCACAAAAAGCTGGTATTGATGCGATTGAAATTCATGGGGACCGTTTACTTGGTTCATTATGTTCAACTTTATTAAATCATCGTACAGATAATTATGGTGGTAGCTTAGAAAATCGTACTCGTTACGCATTAGAAGTTTTACAAGCGATTAAAGAAGCGGCTCCATCAATGATGGTCGAATATAAACTTCCAATCATTACTGTCAATCCAGATGGATCTTTACGTGGTAAAGGTGGTTTATTGGAAGATGAAGCGGTTGAATTCGCAAAAATGTTAGATGCAGCAGGCATTGATATGATTCAAGTGGCTCAAGCTAACCATACAGGAAACATGGGGGATACAATTCCTCCAATGGGTGCGGTTCCTTATAATTGGACTTTAGGTGCTTGTGAAAAAGTAAAAGCCGTTGTTTCTTGTCCTGTGGCAACAGTGGGTCGTGTTGTCAGTGTTGAAGCTGGTGAAAAGATTCTAGAAGATGGTACAGCTGACATGATTGGCTATGGAAGAAGTTTATTAACAGATCCAGATATCGCAAATAAAGTAGACTTAGGTGAATGCATTCGTGAATGCTTGAACTGTAATAAAGGTTGTGTAGATGCCATCCAATCTCGTCGTTATTTAAGTTGTGTATTAAATGCCGAAAATGGAGATGAAGAAACAATCTTCATTAAACCATGTACAGAAACTAAGAATGTTGCCGTAGTTGGTGCAGGTCTTGCGGGATTAGAAGCAGCTCGTGTAGCATATAAACGTGGACATACAGTGACAGTGTTTGAAAAATCAGATCGTTTAGGAGGACAAATCAATATTGCGTCAGTTCCTCCAAGAAAAGATGAAATTTTACGTTCGGTTCAATACTACGAAAAATTCTTGCCTGGTAAAGTGGACATTCAATTAAACCACGAACCAACAATGGAAGAATTGAATGGATTTGATTATGTGATCTTGGCCATTGGAGCTCACAATATGGATCTTCCTATGCCTGTAGAAAATTCAAATGTAGTATCCAGCTGGGATATCTTGAATGGTCAAGAAGTATCTGGTAAATGTGTAGTATTAGGCGGAGGCTTAGTAGGTGCTGAAACAGCTGAATATTTGGCAAATAAAGGTCTAGAAGTTTCAATTGTAGAAATGATGGATAAAATTGCGGCACAAGAATCCGAAACTGTATTGCCATTGATGGAAGCGGATTTTAAAGAACACAATGTTCAAAAATTTGTGAATACACGTGTTAGTGAAATTAAAGATAATGTGATCTATGCAGTGAATACAAAAGATGAAACAAATGTTGAAATTGCTGCAGATACAATTGTAAATGCATTGGGTTCTAAAAAGAATGTATTTGATGATAGTAAGTTAAGTGTTCCATTTACTTATGTAGGTGACTGCAGTGGTGAAAGAACAGCAGATATCGCAAGTGCAATTCGTACAGGATATAAGGCTGCCAATGAAATCTAAGAGGGTGTGAAAACACCTTCTTTTTTTGTGCAAAAAAATGACCATAGTTCATAAATATATAAATCATATATTATATATATGTCAAAACGGTATAAAAATAATGACCATAGCTCATAAATTTTTACATATTTGAAAATTTGTCTATTATAAATATGTTTTTAAAGAACTAGAATGAAATTATAAATGAAACCGGAGGAAGAGTTATGAATTTTAGTTCTTTACAGAGTAGTGTTCAAAAGTTTGGTATGAATCAAGCTTTGAAGTATTTGGAGAAGGATCCAGAAACAAACATTCCTAAATTAATGAATTTAGTAGATAAGGTTATGCCTGAAGGTTGGTATGGTTCACAGCGTAAAGTGATTCGTGAACAAATTGATGAAAAAGGTGTTTGGTATGACTACATTTTAAAGTTGTATGATTTGGATGCAGATGTTCGGCAGACTGTGTTTAAAAACTTTATTTTTAATGCGTCTTTAAATGGTAGTACAAAACAAGAGGAATTGTCCGAAAAATATAATTGTAATATTCCTTGGGCCGTATTATTAGATCCAACATCTGCATGTAATTTGCATTGTACAGGTTGTTGGGCTGCTGAATATGGTCATCAATTAAATTTATCTTTAGACGATATTGATTCGATTATCCGTCAAGGAAAAGAATTAGGAACTTACATGTATATTTATACGGGTGGAGAACCTTTAACACGTAAAAAAGATGTTATTAAAATTTGTGAAATGCACCCCGATTGTGCCTTCTTATCTTTCACAAATGGTACATTGATCGATGAAGAATTCTGTCAGGATATGTTGCGAGTTAAAAACTTTGTGCCAGCCATTAGTTTGGAAGGTTTTGAAACAGCGAATGATTCTAGACGTGGTGAAGGCTGTTATGAAAATGTAAAACGTGCCATGGAATTATTAAAGAAACACAAATTGCCTTTTGGAATTAGTACTTGTTATACAAGTGCAAACTATAAAGATATCGCAAGTGATGAATTCTTTGATTTAATGATTGATTCAGGTGCTTTATTCTGCTGGTTCTTCCACTATATGCCAGTAGGAAATGGGGCTGTGAAAGAATTGCTTCCAACACCAGAGCAAAGAGCGTATGTTTATCATCAGATTCGTAAGTTCAGAAGTGAAAAACCAATTTTTACTATGGACTTTCAAAATGATGCACAATATGTTGGTGGATGTATTGCCGGAGGAAGAAGATATCTTCATATCAATGCCAAAGGGGATGTAGAACCATGTGTATTTATTCATTATTCAAACTGTAATATTCATGACACGACATTACTTGATGCACTAAGATCTCCATTATTCCAGGCTTATCATGATAATCAACCATTTAATGAAAATATGTTAAGACCTTGTCCAATGCTTGAAAATGCAGGTCGCATTCAAGAATTGGTGAAACAAAGTAAAGCAGTCAATACAGATTATGAATCCCCAGAAGATGTGGATCACTTATTAGAAAAGACAGTTCCATATGCAAAAAACTGGAAGCCAATGGCTGACAAGCTTTGGAATGAACAAAAAAAGTAGACAAATTAAAAAAATAAGTTTAAAATTTTCAGCTAAGAAGGAGGGATGTTATGAAGAAGAATAATAAGCGTTTTTCGGGAATATCCAAACTTCCGAATGGAAATACTTCAAATAAAATTGTTCCTGGATGTATTGTCCTGGAAGGCGGTGCCTTTCGCGGATTATATACATCAGGAGTATTAGATGCTCTAATGCAGTTTGAAATCAATATGCAGTGTACAGTAGGTACAAGTGCAGGTGCACTAAACGGATTTAACTATGTGGCTGGTCAAATTGGTCGTAGTGCTAGAATTAATTTAGGGTATCGTCATGATTCTCGATATGTTGGTTTAGAAGCTTTTAAAAACAACAAAGGAATCATTGGATTTGATTTTTGATGAAAGGAACTCAATATTTTGATCCATTAAATACGCCTCGTTTTATGAATCCTACGCGTGATTTTATTGCGGTATGTACGAATTGTAAAACGGGAAGACCCGAATATTTTAGTAAGAATAAAACGCAAGATATTTTTAAAGCCGTACAAGCCAGTGCAACCATGCCTTATGTTTCAAAGATGGTTGAAATTGAAGATGGTTTATATTTAGATGGTGGTTGCAGTGATAAGATAGCGTATCAATGGGCGTTGGATCATGATTTTGAAAAGATTATTGTCGTTCGTACACGTCAAAGAGAGTATCGAAAGAGTGAGACGAATCCTTTGGTTCAAAAAATGACGAAAAGATTGTATGCAGGCTATCCAGCTTTAGAACAGAAGCTAGAATCAATGAATAGTGACTACAATAAACAGTGTGATGAATTAGCAAGACTTGAAAATGAGGGAAGAATCTTTACGATTGCCCCAAGCAAGCCTGTGAATGTATCGCGTGTAGAGAGGGATGTGGATAAACTCGCCGATCTTTATTACATGGGATATTTGGATGGCTTGAATCAGATTCAAAGAATCAAAGAATATTTAGAAATTGACTAAGAGGCCATGCCTCTTTTTCATTTTGTGTTAGAATAAGTGTAGGTGATTTTTATGGTACAAGAAAGACAACAAGAAATCGTAAATGAATTATTAAACTATATGGATACATTAGAAGATGGTAGCGAAGTGAGTACTTGGGATTTAATGGATGAAGTATTTAACTATCAGCGTTTCAATGATGGATATTGTTTTAATGATTTTAAAATCAGCGAGGAAGAATTTATTTCGTTAGATTCACTATTAAAGGAAAGTGCAATGAAAGAGGGATTCTTTATTGATGATTCAATCTATCAAGATGTGATTGGAGCTTTTCCTTTTAGTTTGACATTTGTAGTAAGGAAATAGGTATGGAAAAATTAGAAACATTGATTCAAGAATTATATCAAGAAGGAACTCGTGAAAAGAATATGGAGGTTCTTTCGCAGATTCGTAAACTGGCAAAAGAAGAAAAACAATTTATTATTCCTGTTGGCGATGCAAATGGTGAAAAGGTCTATCGAAGATTATCTTTAGATGATGGTCAAGATGTATTTGTAGCTTTTACCACTCAGAATCAAGTGGATTTGGGTCAGGCTACAGAAACATTAAATCAAAGTGTGATGGATGTACTCCATATGGTGCATGATACACAAGGTGTAAGTGGAGTTGTATTAAATCCTTGGAAAGATTCGTATTTTTTACCAAAGGTTTTAATTGAAATGATTTTAGACAATAAGAATTTAGAGAGTGAAATCAAAGTAGTAAAAGGAGATATCACTACTTTTGATGGAGATTGTATTGTCAATGCAGCGAATGAATCGCTTTTGGGTGGCGGCGGTGTAGATGGCGCTATTCATAGAGCAGCTGGCCCCATGTTACTTGAAGAGTGTAAATTATTAAATGGCTGTCAAACAGGGCAGGCCAAGATTACAAAGGGCTATGATTTAAAGGCGAAGTATGTAATTCATACTGTGGGTCCGGTGTATTCTGGTAAACATGAAGATGAGCATATGTTGAGGGATTGTTATTGGAATAGCTTAACGTTAGCTCGTAAGAATGATATTCATACTATCGCATTTCCAGCTATTTCATGTGGTGTTTATGGCTATCCAGTAGAAAAGGCAGTGCCCCTTGTATTAAAGACGATTGCGGATTGGTTGGATGCGAATAGTGATTATACAATGAAAATCAGTTTGTATTGTTTTGATGATGAAACGACAAAGGAATATCAGAAATATACATCGTATCAGGGAGAGTAGTCTTCCTGATTTTTTTGTTAACTATTTAGAAAAATTTCAAAATAGAGTTGAAATAATATTTAAAAGGTATATAATCTATTTAGAAATATTTCTAAATAGGTGGTGATACTTTGTTTGAAAAAACATTTAAAGCGCTAGGTGCGCCAGTTAGAAGAGACATATTGAATTTATTAAAAAAAGGCAAGATGTCAGCTGGAGATATTGCGAGTCATTTTGATATGTCTCAGGCAACCGTTTCCTATCACTTATCCTTATTAAAGGATGCAGGTTTGATTTGTGAAGAGAAGGATAAAAATTTTATCTTTTATCAAATCAACGCATCTGTTTTTGAGGAGATGTTGTGTTATTTTAAATCTTTTATTGGAGGGAATGAAGATGTTGAAAAATAAATGGTTTATGTTTAGTTTAGCTTTGTTTGTGATTCCATTCGCATTGAATCTAGTTTTCTATAATCAACTTCCAGATGTTGTACCAACCCATTTTGATGTAAATGGACAAGTCGATGGTACAATGCCTAAGTTTATGGGTTTATTTGGTATGTTGTTTTTGTGCTTGGCAATTCATGTATTTACTTGTTTTGTGAGTGTAAAAGATCCAAAGCGAAATAATATTCCAGATTTTATGATGAATATTTTATTTATGATTTGTCCGGTTATATGCATTGTGACAAGTATGACAATTATTTATTTTGGTTTGGGCTATTCGTTTGATGTTGGTTTTGTGATGAATATTTTAGTTGGAGTTGTATTGATTGTACTAGGTAATTATTTGCCGAAAGTAAAACGAAATTATGCGGTTGGAATTAAAACATCGTGGGCATTGAATAGTGATGAAAACTGGGTGTTGTCAAATCGTGTGGGTGGCTATTGTATGGTCATTGCCGGAATTTTATATATAGTACTTGGATTACTAGGTTATATGACAATGGGTATAGTTGTGATTCTTGTAGCGACTATTATTCCATGTATTTATAGCTACATATTATTTAAGCGAGGAATTTAAAATCCTCGCTTGATTTCGTTTTGAATGCATTTGAATAAGACTTGAATGGTTTCACTAATCATTTTCTTGGTTTGACTATCTACATTTTGAATGGATTTAATCATCTCAACCATGTCGATATTCTGTCTAAAATCCTTTGGGTTTTCGTAATCTGAAAAGATAGAGTAAATGGTATCAATGACTTGTTTGCGGGTATTGACATCAATGGATTTAAGCCAATTTGATAGTGTGGATTGTGTATGTTTAGATAGTTGATCGTTTTGTTTAAGATAAATAAAGTCACCATTTTCAACGCACCAAGTAAATGGATCATGTTGAAGGATGGATATGGCATCGCTTTGAATGATTTGATAATTATTTGTTTCTTCAAGTAAGAGTCCGATAACACTTGATTGTGGTATGGTCTTAAATACTTTCTTATCCGTTTGATAAGGTGTAAGAAATCCAGGTCCATCATGGTTGTATATACAAAAAATTGGATTGTGTGTATGGATAGTGGCATAAAGGGCAAGATTGGCTCCTTTGGAGTGTCCGCCTAAGATGAGTTTGTGATTTGTCTTATAGTTGTTTACATAGTTTAAGGCAGAAATTTGACTTGGAATATTTTCTTGAAAACATAGATTAAAATCTTCTTTCCAACCTACAAAGCTAGTGTCTGTTCCGCGAAAGGCAATATAATCGGTTTGATTGGGCAAGTGAAGTGTCATAGCACAGAATTGTTTTTCATTATCTTTGTCAAAATTAGTTTGTAGATGAGAAATGGTAATGGCTTCATAGCGAAGGGAGTGTATGAATTGAAGGAATAATTCTTCGTTTAATTCAGGTACTCGGGTATCCATGCATAAAGTATCAATTTCATTTTCAAAATCGCTTAATAAATGAATTTCGGATTCAATATCAATGCTTGAGTTTTCAAATTTAATATAGGAAATTTGTGAGAGAATCAAAGAGTCCACATTATTAAATGGGTATTCTTCAAGGGTTAAATTTCCGTATTCTTTGATGTAGTCAATGATGTTTTTCATAGGTTTATTGTAGTGCATAAATACATTTAATGAAATATGTTCATCCATAATTTTAAAATTTTTAAAGTTCGTATACAATAAAGTTAGTGAGGGTGGATTGTTATGTTGATATTTGGAATTTTGAGTATTTGTCTGAGTTTAGACGTATTTGTATGTGCACTAGAACAGGGGGCTTCAATTCGTAATATTCGCTTTTCAAAAGCATTGGTTTATGGATTGATTTTTGCGCTATGCAGTTCGGGTATGTTTTTATTAGGACATGGGATGTCCACATATATTTTTGGACGTCCATTGGCAACATTGAATAAATATGTTGCGATATTTGTCTTTTTGATTCTTGGAAATGGAATGGTCATTTATAGTTTTAAGCGTGGAAAGTTTGTGGAAAGACTACAAGAGTTTGATACAAAACAAATTATTAAATTGGCTCTTATTGGAGGACTCGACTGTTTTTTAGTTGGAGTTGGCTGTTATTATATGAATCTTCCTTATTTGATGGAGTCTTTCGTTTTATTTTTAATTGTACTTGCTGGCTATATGATTCATTTTTATATTGGATATTATAATGGGGCCGGATATCAAAAGGTTTATTATTTTCTTTGCGGAGTCGTATACTTATTTATGAGCTTATCATTAATTTTTAAATTAATTCGATTGTAGAGGTGATTTCATGACATTAAATGAAAAGGTGACAATGAAAGATCTTCTGAGTGAGGGATTGTATATTTTGATGCAACAAAAGCCTTTCGAAAAGATCACAATCAAACAGATTTGCGATAAAACAGGTGTTATTCGTGGAACTTTCTATAATCATTTTATGGATAAGTATGAGGCATTGGAATATTTGATTCATCGTATGTTTTATAATGGGATTGAGCATGAATCCAATCCTCAAATTATAAAACATATCTTTCAGACTGTAAGTGATAATCGTGATTTTTTTAAGTCTTGTTACAGAATTACAGGACAGAATGGTTTTGAAGATTTAATGAGTAATGTGTTTAAAGAAATATTTAGAAATGTATTTACTTATTTAGATGTGAGTGGGATGGATTCAAGGTTCACAGTCGAATTTTTAGTGGATTATTATGCGAATGATTTATTATACTTTTTAAAGTATTGGATTTCTCGTAATTTTGAACCGGATGTAGAAACATATTATGCCAAGATCGATATTTTATTTAAAAACAGTATTAAAGAATTAAATATTCGATATATGGATAAATCTTAAATTGACAAATTGTGTATTGTCTAGTAGGATAAAAGCGTATAAAAAGGCAATGAAGAGGGCGAGTACCTTTTAGAAATACTTTAGAGAGCTTTTGGTTGGTGAAAAAAAGCGTAGGACTAATTGGGAATAAAGACTTGGAGCTATTTGTATTTCCTGCATTAAAGGAAGCGCTGTTTATAGACAGTGACTAAGGCTAGACAAAGTGATTTGTCTGGTAAATTAGGGTGGTAACACGAGCACTTCGTCCCTTTGTGGCAAGTGCCTTTTTTTATGGATAAAAGAAAAAGGAGAAAACAATGGAAAAGTTAACGCAACAAGAACAAGTTCGTCGTCAAAAGATGCAAGATTTGATCGACATGGGTATTGATCCATTTGGATCTCGTTATGATCGTACTTCAAATTCGGGTATTATCAAATCATCTTATGAAGACAAGACAAAAGAAGAATTAGATGAATTACAAGTAACAGTTAAGATTGCAGGTCGTATCATGACGAAGCGTCGTCAGGGTAAAGCTGGTTTTATGAATATCCAGGATCGTGAAGGTCAAATTCAGATTTATGTTCGTAAAGATGAAATTGGGGATGATCAATATGAAATCTTCAAGAAAAATGACATTGGAGATATTGTAGGTATTGAAGGTACTGTTATGAAAACAGATCATGGACAATTGTCTGTTCGTGCTAAAAATTATACACACCTTTCAAAATCACTTCGTCCTTTACCAGAAAAATTCCATGGTTTAACAGATGTTGAAGAGCGTTTCCGTCGTCGTTATGTAGACTTGATCATGAATCCAGAAGCTAAGCATATTGCACTAACAAGACCAAAAATTATTCGTGCAATCCAACATTATTTGGATGGTCAAGGTTTAGTGGAAGTTGAAACTCCAGTTATGCAACCGATCTTAGGTGGTGCAAGTGCTAGACCTTTCGTAACGCACCACAACACATTAAATATGGACTTCTATTTGCGTATCGCAACTGAATTGCCATTGAAACGTTTGATCGTTGGTGGTTTAGAAGGTGTTTATGAAATTGGACGTTTATTCCGTAATGAAGGTATGGATGCGATGCATAACCCTGAATTTACTACCGTTGAAGCATATGTTGCCTATAGTGATTTACACGGAATGATGGACTTGATTGAAGGTTTATTTGATTCTGTTGCAAATGAAGTATTGGGCACTACAGATATTACTTATCAAGGAACAGAATTATCATTAAAGGCTCCTTTCAAACGTATTCACATGGTGGATGCGATCAAAGAAGCTTGTGGTGTAGATTTCTGGCAAGATATGAGTTATGAAGAAGCTGTTAAATTGGCTGAGGAACATGATATCGAAGTTGAAAAGATCCATAATACAGTTGGACACATCATCAACTTATTCTTCGAAAAATATGTTGAAGAAACAATTGTACAACCAACATTTGTATATGGTCATCCAACATCCATTTCTCCATTAGCTAAGAAGAATAAAAAGGATCCTAGATTTGCGGATCGTTATGAATTGTTCATTTGTGGACACGAATATGCGAACGCATTCTCTGAATTAAATGATCCAATTGATCAAAGAGAACGTTTCGAAAAACAATTAGAACTTCGTGAATTAGGTGATGATGAAGCCAACGAAGTGGATACAGATTATGTAGAAGCATTGGAATATGGTCTTCCTCCAACTGGCGGTGTAGGACTTGGAATTGATCGTTTCGTAATGTTGTTGACAGATCAAAGAACAATTCGTGAAGTATTATTATTCCCTCACATGAAGAACTTGGGGGATTCAAACAAAAAAGTGCAAGCTAAAAAACCAGTGGAAGCTGCACCTGTAAAGGTTGATTTCTCGAATGTAAAAATTGAACCAATCTTCACAGATATGGTAGATTTTGAAACATTCAGTAAGTCAGATTTCCGTGCTGTTAAGATCTTAGCTTGTGAAGCTGTAGAAAAATCTAAGAAGCTATTAAAGTTTACTTTGGATGATGGCCAACGTAAAGATCGCGTTATTTTAAGCGGAATTCACGAATATTATGAACCAGAAGAATTGGTTGGAAAGACTGCAATTGCGATTGTAAACTTACCACCAAGAAAAATGATGGGTATTAATTCTGAAGGTATGTTGATCTCAGCTGTACATGAAGAAGATGGTCATGAATGCTTGAACTTATTGATGGTTGATGACAATATTCCTGCAGGAGCTAAGCTTTATTAAGATGTGCTTCATTTTATAAAAAATTAAAAAATAGCGATTTACATCAATTGATGCAAGCAAGAAAAAAATCGCATAAATAGTACAAAGAGTGGGCAATTCCAATCGGGATTGCTCATTTTTAAAACTAACAGAAATACATATCGGAATTTGTATCAGCGTAAGAAGGAGAGCAATATCATGTTTAGAACAATTCGTAAAAAGAAAAATGAAATCAGCATTGACACGGCAAAGGCTCTTTTGCAGTCCAGCCGACGTGGTGTTCTTGCCGTAAATGGAGATGACGGATATCCCTATGCAATTCCTATCAACTATGTCTACGATGACGATGCGCAGAAAATTTATTTTCATGGAGCACGTGTAGGTCATAAAGTAGATGCACTGCGTGCCTGTGACAAAGTATGCTTCACGGTATATGGAAATGAAACCATCAAAGAAGAAGATTGGGCACCGTTTGTGCAAAGCGTTGTGGTATTCGGCAGATGCTACCTCGTAGAATCCGGCGCAAGAGCAACAACTTTGTTAAAACGATTTGCAATGAAATACTATCCCAGCGAACAGTTAGTTGATGAGGAAATTGCCCATGCAGGAAAGGCTGTGCAAATTTTTGAAATAGACGTGGAGTACCTCAGCGGCAAGGAAATACAGGAACGATAAATTCCAGCTTGTCAACTTGCCCTTTGAGAGTGGAGAAATCCTTTTCTCAAATTTTTTTTATTTATACAGATTATCCGCAAACTACAAGATAAAGCCAAAACTTCATATACTCTAAGTAAAAGGAAGTTGATGTTGGCCTTATAAACAGTTATCAAAGATTTCATATATAAATAATTTGGCAATTAAAAGATGTTGTCCTCTGCAAAGTACTTCTGATTGGTGTAGCATGATGACAGAATAAGAGGAAAAAAGTATAATGATTTCTAGAAATTAGAAGTTGGAGGAAATATACATGAAAATTGTCATTATTAATGGAAGTGCCAGAAAGGGAAATACATTAAGAGCGATAGATGCATTTATACAAGGGGCATCAAAAAAGAATGAGATTGAAATCATCCAACCAGATAGACTTCATATAGCACCTTGTAAGGGGTGTGGTGCCTGTCAATGCTTAAATGGATGTGTTGATCAGGATGATACAAATTCCACAATCGATAAAATTGCCGATGCAGATATGATTCTTTTTGCTACTCCGGTATATTGGTGGGGAATGTCTGCACAGTTGAAGCTAATCATTGATAAGTGCTACTGCCGCGGTTTGCAGCTGAAAAATAAAAAAGTCGGAACAATCGTTGTGGGAGGCTCCCCGGTGGATAGTATCCAGTATGAATTAATTGACAAACAGTTTGGTTGCATGGCAAAATATCTTTCATGGGATATGGTTTTCCAAAAATCATATTATGCAACAGACAGTGATGAGCTTGCAAAAAACAAAGATTCTATAAAAGAACTTGGAAATATTGGTAAAAACTTATAAAGCATATTTAATGTTCTAGGTTTCAAGAAAAAATAAAAATATGAGTAGGACTCGATAAATTCCAATTAGTATAGCTGGCTATAATGTGTCATTCCATTGCGATTGTAAACTTACCACCAAGAAAAATGATGGGTATCAATTCTGAAGGTATGTTGATCTCAGCTGTACATGAAGAAGATGGTCATGAATGCTTGAACTTATTGATGGTTGATGACAAGATTCCTGCAGGAGCTAAGCTTTACTAGGATAAAAAAATGAGAAATTTTTGGTGTAAATTTACGCATTTACGCCAAACTTACGCTAATTTAAAATGGAAAGATAACTACAAAACTAGAGTAGAAATTGTATTGTGTGATACAATTTCTACTCTTTTTCTATATCAACAAATGATATTATAATTTATTGAAGAAATAAATCATATATTGGACAATTCTTAATAGGAGTTGTCTTTTCTTTTGTACTACATATTGTTCTTGCGTGTCATTAATTGCAGTGGTAAACTGAAACCAAGAAAAAGTTAGTTTTATCTAACATTTTTGAGGGTTGATTATGAAATTTTATGAAAGCGGAAATCAAAGTAAACCAGTCATCTTTTTGTTTCCAGGCACTTGTTGCCTATATAGTAGTTTTGATCATGTGTTAGAAGGATTACATGTATATTTTTATACGGTGACTGTTTCTTATGATGGCTTTGATCCAAATGAGAATACTCAATTTCATTCGATGGAAGAAGAGTGTGAAAAGATTGAAAAAGAAATAATGGATCATTATGGCGGAAGAATTAAAGCCGCTTATGGATGTTCACTTGGAGGCAGTTTTGTTTCTTTGTTGATTCAAAGAAAAAGAATTCATATGGATCATGGCATTATTGGAAGTAGTGATATGGATGAGGCTGGAAAGGTGATGGCTACAATTCAGGCATCTATAGTAACGCCTATTATGTATAAAATGGTGCATACAGGAACGCTTCCAAAACTTATGGAGAAAAAGATCGCACAAATGGATGATTCGAAGAAGAAATTGGTGAATGGATTTTTAGATATGTTTGGTTTAGGAAGTCCTTGGATTAGTAAGTGTAGTATTTATAATCAATTCTATTCGGATTTAGTGACAAAAGTACAACACAATATGGATGTTCCAAATACAAAAATTCATGTATTCTATGCGACCAAAATGGGTAAAAAATATGAAAAGAGATACTATACATATTTTAAGAATCCGGATATTCATCGATTTAATATGCAGCATGAGGAATTGTTTTGTTGCCACGCTAACAAGTGGATAGAAGAAGTAAGAAATGTTGTAATTGGAGATGTTGGATTATGAAATCAAAAATAGATATTACAGGTGTTTCAGAGACAATGCTTCAGACTTTATATGCTAGAGCAAAAGAAACGAATAGTCAAAATGCAAAAATCAAGGATGATATTGCCGTACATATTGTTGAAAATATAGATTATGATTTTTCTAAAGCTGATAAAGATAGTGCTATGAGTAGTGGTGTTATCGCAAGAACGATTGTATTGGATCGTATGGTCGAACAATATTTAAATGTTCATACACATGCAGTTGTAGTAAATATTGCATGTGGATTGGATACTCGTTGTTACAGAATGAAAGGTAAATATCTTCATTGGTATAATCTTGACTTGCCTCAAACTATGAAGATAAGGGAACAGTTTCTTACTGAAACAGGGCCAATGTATCAAATCGCAAAATCAGCTATGGATGATTCTTATATCCATGATATTGAGTATCATGGAGAAGATATTCTAGTGATCATTGAAGGGTTAACTATGTATTTAGACGAAAAAGAAGTGTTGAAGATGTTTTCTATTATTGAAAAATCCTTTAAAAAAGTAACTGTTCTTGTCGAAACTATGTCGCCTTTTGTAGTAAAGCATATGAAAGAAAAGTCGATAGATCAAAGTAATGCTAAATTTTTATGGGGTGTAAAGAATGGAAATGAACTACAAAAGATTTTACCAGAATTTATTTTTGAAAAGGAAGTTAGTTTGATTGAAGGTATGAAAGAATTGCATCCTATTTATCATTTGTTTGGATGGATTCCATTGGTTCGAAATATTTCAAATAAGATTATAGTTTTGAAGGATAGGAGTTAATATGGATGAAGAAAATTCATTTTGAAGTACACACAGATGGATTTTATGGTGACTATTGGAAATGCAAAACAGATTCAGATTGTGCGATGATTGCCATGATTGGTGATGATTCCCAGGATTATTTGGCCCGTACATCTGTAAAATGGTTACATAAACTAGGATTAAATGTAATGACTATGTCACCCGCAAAAAAAGATTATGGACATCATAATTATCCTTTAGAACGAATAGAGAATGCGATAAGATGGCTAAAAGTACATGGAAATAAGAAGGTTGGAATTGTGGGTGCATCCACTACAGGAACACTAGCACTTACGGCAGCTTCTTATTTTGAAGATATCACTTTGACAATTGGCTTAACTCCAAGTGATTTTATTTGGCAAGGCTTTATGCAAGGCAAAAAAGATGGTTGTAAAGAATGGCCAATCGAAGGGGAATCACTATTTTCATATAGAGAAAAACCACTTCCATATATGCCATTTTGTTATAAACATCCTCAATATTGGCATGTGATTGAACAAGAAACAAAGCGAACGGGTGATATGATCAATTCTAGAAAGTTGTTTGATGATTCAGAAGCCGTTCATCCGATTTTGGAAGAAGAAAAAATCAAGATTGAAAAGATTCATGGAAAACTATTGTTGATTGGTGCTGAAGATGATGTGTTGTGGGATGCTGCAAAATACATTCGTCGCATGGAAGAACGAGAACATATATGCAAGTTAGAAGCTGTTGTGTATAAATATGGGATTCATTTTGTTTTTCCGGAAAGCATGTTAAAGATGATGCTTCCAATTGGTTCAGCAAGCTTTGTGAAATTTGCGTTTCAATCCGCAAGAAAACATCCAAAGGAATGCCTTGAAACACGCATAGATATTGATGTTCGTATTAGGGATGCGATTGAAGAATGGAAAAAAGGCGAAGTAGGATATGTCGGATAAAATACAAAATGCGTATGAATCATCTAAGAATATATATGATGATGTTTTGACACAGGGAAATATTTTCAGTAAGCTGTATATTAAATTATTTTGGAGTGGTACTAATGATAATGATATAGCACAAAAAGTCTTATCATATATTCCAGATGATTTTTCAGGTAAACTTCTAGATGTTCCAGTTGGAACTGCTGTATTTACCCAATATAAGTGGATAGCTTTAAAAGATGCGCATATTACTTGTCTTGATTACAGTATGGATATGCTTGAACAAGCTAAGAAAAGATTTGATGGATATACACATATTAAATGTATTCAGGGGGATGTATCCAATTTAAAAATGAATGCTGAATCCTATGATATTGTGGTTTCCATGAATGGATTTCATGCTTTTCCAAATAAGAAAAAGGCATTTCAAGAAACGTGGCGAGTTTTAAAACCAGGTGGTACCTTTATAGCGTGTTTCTATATCAAAGGAAAGTCTAAAAGAACAGATTGGCTTGTGAATCATATTCTTTCTAAGAAAGGATGGTTCACCCCACCATTTCAAACGGAGGAAGAACTTAGAAATATTCTAAAAGAGATGTACAAACAAATAGATCTTCACATAGATGGATCGATGGTATATTTTTGTTGCACAAAATAATGTATGGATAGAAGGTGAGATTATGGTATTCAAAACAATAGGGAACAAATCAAATCCAGCTATACTTTTTTTTCATGCGATGGGTGTAACTGGAGAAAGCAGTATGCCAGTTGCCAAGAAATTAGCGGATAAATATTATTGTGTTCTACCCACTTCTACAGTATATTGTTCAAATCAAAAGTATCTAGGTAAAAGTGATGAGATACAACAGATTAAACGATTTTTAAGTGATCATGGGATCAAAGAGATTGAACTAGTGGTAGCATCTTCGATTGGTGCAGATCTTGCGATGGTATTTCTAACAGATACAAAAATACCGGTTAAGCATATATTCTTTGATGGTGGTCAATTTGCACAGATTGGTAAGATAACACGTAGAATTATGGTTCCATTTTTATATGTGGCCATGAAAAGTTTGTATTGGAAAAATGGGAAAACATTGAAGAAAATTATGTGGTGTGACGATGATAATATTAAGCCTTATTTCATAGAAGCAGGAAAGAATTTGTCATATACAAATTTGAGAAAACAGATGGATGATAGTTTAGAAGATAAGTCATTTCCAAAATTATCAGAAGAGCTACAAAAACATACATTCTGGGAATTTGGAAGTAGAGAAGATCATTTTAAATATCGAAATGCAGTGATGCAAGCCTATAAATATGGGAACTTTCCAGTTTTTGAGGGATTGAACCATATGGAGTATCAAATTCGGTATCCAGAAGGATTTGCCAGAATGTTAGAAATGATTATTAAGACAAATCAATTACCTGAGTTGACATTTTGAAAGAAGGGATCAGATAAATGCATTGTTGTAGAGATTAATGTTGACTTGCTTCAAATGATGAAGTTAAGAAAAACACTTTAGTAGATCCTATTTCAAAGTCTTTTATATTTTGAAGAATATAAATATAAGCAGGTTCATAATTATTAGAATGTTAAGGATAAGTGAAAAATGATAGATAAATATTTAAAAGAAACATGTATGCTTGATTATTCCAATCCTGAAATACAAGAACTAATTCAAAAGATGAAGTGGAAGGAACTGGATGAATTTGAAAGAATCAAGGCAATATATAATTTTGTAAGAGATGATATCTTATTTGGATATAATGAAGATGATGCGATTTGTGCATCAAAAGTATTGTTTGATGGCTATGGCCAATGTAATACAAAAGGAACCTTATTTATGGCTCTTTTACGAGCTTGTCAGATTCCATGTAGAATTCATGGTTTTACAATTGATAAAAGACTTCAAAAAGGAGCAATGACAGACTTGGTGTATCGGAGTGCACCCCAAAATATCTTTCATAGTTGGGTAGAAGTTTATTTTGAGAATCAATGGTATGAGCTTGAAGGATTTATTTTAGATCAGGCATATCTTAAGAAATTACAGAATCAATTTCCAAATTGTAAAGGTGCATTTTGTGGATATGGTGTAGCCGTAAAAGATTTTAAAAATCCTACCATTGATTTTAATCGCAATTCTACATATATTCAAAGTGAAGGAATTACACAAGATTTTGGTGTATATGATTGTCCGGATGATTTACTAAAAGAACACCATCAACAAATGTCAAGGCTAAAAGGATTTGCCTATAGACATATAGGAAGGCATTTCATGAATCGTAATGTAAAAAAGGTACGTCAAAGATGAAATCAAAGAGAATGATTGTTGTAGTTGTTAGTAGTATAGTTTTATGTTTATGCTTATTCTTTATATTTCAAAATGAAACAGATACAAGTACTTCTAATAAAGACTTAACATTGATTTATGAAGAGACTGTATCTCCAAATAAGAAGTATGTTTCTAATAAAAAGGATATTGTGCATTATACAATTAAAATTTATCAAGAGGATAAGAATAAGGTTTATGTTTATGCTGAATCGAATTCTCCTATTTTTGAGAATACAAATTATAGAGTTGATTATAATCAGAAAATATCGAAAGAAGATATTCAAATTAAATGGATGACGCTTTCAGGGAGTACAGAACCTAAAAAGAATGATCAACTAGGTCTTGCGAATGTCAAAATATTAAAAGATGGAAGTGTATTCAATGAGAAAGTCATTAGTTTTGTAGGTAAAGGTGTTAAGGCCATTACGGATGTAATTGGATAAAATAAGGGAGTGTGATTGTGTGAAAAAAATGATATTAGGCATTGCTTGGCAACTTATGGGGTTTCTTGGCTCAATAGCTATTTTGTGCTCAGCAACACTTCATCAATGGGATTATAACGGGATTACTGGAATTTTAGGTAGTTTGTTGGGATTAGACTTAATAATTCCATTCATTGTTTGTATAACACTATTTATTTGTGGTTTAGTAGTCTGCTTCAAAGTAATAGGGGAAGAATAAATTTCAATTTCTATACTTGACAAATCTCTATGGATAAGAATAATATAACAGTGTGATATAACACTGTTATATTTTATTTAATGGAGATTTATATGTCGGAAAAAGCTGAGAAAACAAGAGAAAAATATTGGATACGGCCATCAAACATTTCTTAAGAGATGGATTTAGTGGTGCTTCTTTAAGGAGTATTGTCAAAGATGCAGGACTTACTACAGGAGCATTTTATAAGTACTATCCTACTAAGGAAATGCTATTTGATGCATTAATTGATCCGTATATAGAGCATATATATGAAATATATGATGGGATATTAGCTGATTTTGAAAAGCTTTCTGCTCATGATCAGACAAACAATATGTCAAATGTAGCTACTGATGGAACAGATCAAATGATTGACTATATTTATAAGCATTATGATCATTTTAGATTATTGTTTAAATGTGGAGATAGTGGGAAATATGAAGCTTTTATTCATAATATGGTGAATAAAGAAATGAAGGCAACCAAGAAATATATGCAGATTATGAAAGAGGCTGGAATAAATTTATTAAATGTTGATGAAAGTCTTATGCATATGATTTACACAGGCTTTTTCTCGTCTATACTGCAAATTGTTGAACACGATATGGATAAAGAGATAGCTAAGAAAAATGTTCATCAATTAAAAGAATTTAATACAGGTGGTTGGGAAAGAATTTGGAATATTCAATTTAAATAAGGTGGCAATTGCCACCTATACTTATAACGGTAATCCGCAATTAGATAGGGTCGACTAAAAGTTGGCTTCAAAAATTGTAG
>OLNX01000495.1_pt1 | contig 39947 bp, 51 predicted proteins | sample 1672611 | NCBI WGS metagenome assembly OLNX01 (sample SAMEA3136705, study PRJEB25190) | human gut metagenome | reverse complement strand
TGAAAGTACCTCCACCAATAGGCATAGGTTACACCTTCCTTTCAAGAAATTCGGTTACAAGCTGAATCGCCTGTTCCCGTGTATACTGCTGACCGTCCTTCAGGATCGCCGCCACGGCGTCCCTGGGAAGGCCAAGCGTTTTCGAATTGACCAGTTGTTCTTTGCTGTAAACGGGCGCGGCCTGGTCGACCACGGCGTCCGTTTTCTTCTTTGTAGCCATTACGTTATAACCTCCGATCTGATCGTGTTGTTCTGGTCCAGATAATACATTGTCGGAATGACTTCCGGTGTGATCACGAAATAGAAGTCGGCGTCAAAAAGGAACTGGAAGGCGCGTTGATCGTCGTCCTTCCTGGCGCTGATATTCGTCAGGCGGATCGTTCGGCGGACGTCGGTTTCGACACCGTCGACGACCTCCGTTTTTTCGCGAACCGAAAGGGATTCGAATTCGTCGAACATGGTTTCGGCCCATTCGTTGAACTTCATATTATCCTTCGAAGCCAGGAAATACAGAACTTCGAACTGGACCGTCCTTCGACGTCGCCTGTCCAGTTTCTTTTCCTGGGACGCTTCAATCATACCGACAAAGAAGTTCCCGTCGGAATCCTTCGGGATTTCGTTGACGAAAACGTGGCGATCGGACCACAGACCGACAAGTTTTTCGGCGACGGCTTCCAGGAAGTCGTTCAGGGTCATTCGGTTCACCTCCGTTATTTCAGGCGGTCCTTGATGATCCTATCCATTTTCCGGTTAAGGCGTGCCGCCTGGGTTGTTTTGGTGCGCTTCACAGCGCGAAGAAGGGTGAAGTGGCCACGGACGAAGCCGCCAGGCGGTCCCACAAACATTCCGCCTTCAGGATCGTTCTTCTGGTATACGAAGGAACTTCCTTCCCAGTGACCAGGGACGAAGTGACTTCTGAAGCCGTATTCAAGCGGCTTCGCATAGTCAAGATTATTGAAGACGTCTATTTTGTAGGCGCGGCCGGCGCGAATGGCCTTTGTTCCGCTTTTGAAGTTCCGGCGATAGTCGCCAGTGTTGACAATGCCTTCTTCTTTGCAGATTTTACGGGCCTGATCGCGCGCGTAGCGGCCTTCACCGACGGCCAGTTGATCCATGATTTCAGGAATATCGTTTTCCAGGGCCTGAAGTTGGTTCTGGAAGGCCACCAGTTCAGAATTGTCCACGCTCACGCCAGATCACCGTCCTTCACCTTGATTTCTTGATGTGTTGCATATACGGCCGGACGACCGACGACCGCGAAGTTCAGGTCTTTCTGACTGGAAGGATCGTCACGCCCGAAGCGTTTCAGGACGATCTTGTCGCCAGGAATGATCGAAAGGTCGGGTCCGGCGAAAATGACAGCGTCATAATCGACGTTGTTTTGTGCGTCTGTCTGTCCGCTACTGTCTGAACCTGTATACGAAAGCGCGCAAATGATACCAGAATAAATCACAGAAGGATCAGACGCAGAAATAGCGTTCTGACCCCTCTGTGGCGTGGTTCTTGATACCGTGGCGGTGTCTTCATAGGTCATTTCGATCGCGGCGCGCTCTGCGCTTGCGTTTCCGAAGGACATAGAATCACCACCTTACTTTTCGATACTCATTCAGGACAGTCTTCCACCCGAAGAATTCGCCGTTATCGGCGCCCAGGTTGAAGGTGTTCGCCGATCCAGACGATCCGGAACCCGTGGCGAAGGTGGTTTGAACGTCACCACGCTTCACAGAAGCCACAGGGCCGGTCGTGGCCGAAGAATTCCCCAGGCCGGCCGACTTGTAATAGCTGACACACATGACGACCAGGACGTTTTCCAGGTCTTCCGGAAGGGTGTCCCAGTTGATGTAACGAAGGACCATTTTTTCGACGGTCTGGATCACATATTCCAGGATTGCGTCATGGTCTTCCGCCTGAATCCCCAGAAGGGCCTTGACCTTCGAAAGACGGCTGTCGCTCGACATAAGGGTTCGAAGAACCGTCGCGCGGTCAGCTTCTGACAGGCCTTCCAGGGAAGATAAAATTTGATTCAGCATGATTACACCACCTTTCGGCGGTCCCGATTATTCACCTTTCGCGGCTTCGATCAGTTCGACGATCTGGGCCTTTGTGGCGCCGTCAGGAACCGCGATTCCGGCGTCCTGGGCGACTTTCAGAAGTTCGTCCTTGTTCATCTTGGACAAAGGCTTTTCGTCGCCCTGGGCGGCGTTCTGGCCGTCGTAGGGTTCGAAGTCGGGGTTCTTCTGAAGCTGTTCGACGACCATGTCGGACTTCGGTTCCAGGATTACGCCGGTATGCTTATTTTTGAACTTCATTGTGTTTCCCTCCTTGTGAATATGATCCTGGCCGGATTACGCCTTCGCGTAGTGGAAGATCAGGTCAGGGGTCAGGGCCTTCGTGCCGTAGTCGTAGAACATAGACACGCCGTAGTCGTTGGACAGAGGAATCTTTTCAGGCTCCTTGTAAGGATAGATTACGGCCGGCTGTGCGATAGCGCCGTCGATCATAATGATCGCGTTAGTGCCGGAAGGAACAAAGACGGAAGAATAGCAACGGACGCCGTGGAAGGTTGCGAAGTCTTCGGCCGCGCTGTCAACGTTTGCGTTCTGAACATTCTTGTCCAGGTAGTTTCTGATCTTGCCGTAGAAGGAAGGATCGCACACCAGGCGCATGATGTTACGGGGAACGCCGCGAACGTAATCGTTCTTCACGGTTTCCAGGGTCTGAATGAAGGCTTCGACGATAGCTTCCACGTCAGTTTCAACAGTTTCGAAGGCAGTACCTTCGTTGACCGCGCACTGGAAGAAAGCAGTGTCGAATTCTGCCGCCACGGTGTCGACATGGTTGTCGGCGCGTCTGGCCATGATGTTACCCACGCCGAAAGTATCAAGGTCGAACTTTGCGGCTTCCTCCACGATCTCCTTGTGGGTGTTCAGGTTGACAGTGGTAGGGGGAACGGTGATTGCGCTACCCTTGCCGGCGGCTCTTGCAGTGCCGTAGTCCTGGGAAACGCTGTTCTTGAATCTCTTATACTCGACGGAACCGCTTGCCGGATTGCCGGTATAAGACTGGGACTTCAGACCGGACGCCAGGGTGTCCTTCTGAATGTTGCCGATCACAAGACCGGAAAGTTCCGCAAGGTCAACCTTCGTGGAACCAGTCTGGATCAGGGAAATAGCTTTAGTTCTTGCCATAGTAAATCACATTCCTTTCAAATTTATTTTGTGATTGGTTACAGGACGACAGGGCCGTCCACTCTTGCGGCCGGCGCGCCAGGGGCGCCAGGTTCGGCCGGCTTCGCGCCCTTAATGTCAGGGGCGCCAGGTTTCGCCGGCTCTGTAAACAGATAAGCCTTCGATTCCTTGATAGGCTTCAGAAGCGGATCAAGGTCTGTTTTCAGGTTGCCGGTGTCGTCGACGTCGATCTTGTCAAGGTCCAGAAGGCCGATAATGTCCGAAGGGTCGTGAACCTTTCCGTTCAGGGCCATTCGAAGGGCGGCGTTCTTGCTGATCTTCTTGATTTCGGCGTCGTGTGTGGCCTGAAGGTTCGCGATCGTGGTCTGGGCGTTCTTCACGTCGTCGGCGATTTTGGCCGGATCGCCGGTTCCACCGATAGCCTTCAGCGCTTCGGCGGCGGCCTTCAGGGCGTTTTCTGCGCTCGTTTTGCCGCTGTTCGCGCCGTTGTACTTATCGGCCGGAACGAAACTTCCGTCGTTTCCGATTACCAGATCGACGTCCTTTCCGTCTTTGCCTTTGCCTTTCAGGGCGGCTTCGACCTGGGCGGACAGTTCGTCGCCCAACAGGGACTTAATACCTTCAATGATCATGGGAACTCCTTTCACCGCTGTCTTTTCCGTGACTTCCACACGCTTTGCGGTTCCGTCTGTTCGCCGGACGGTTACGGCTTGAATTATATGAAAAAGACGCCACCTGGAAGGGTGACGCCTTAATCAACAGAAAAAGGGCATAATAAAACGCCGGCCTGTCGGTCGACGTCTTATTCGGGGTGATATTTGCATTTGATACAGGTTTCCTTCTTCTTGTCGTCGAATTCCTCCGGCTTCAAGTCTTCAGGAAGGAACCTGTCGGGGGTTGTACCTTCGGCGACCATAGAAATATCGAAACATTCGTCGCCGGTGACCTGTCTTTGACAGATCGGACAGAACACGGTCTTATTTTCCATTGTTCAATTCCTCCATAACCTTTTTGGTTTTCGGGTCGAATTCGTCTTTCTTGAAGGCGGTTCGGATCACCGGTTCACTGGTCTTCACATAGGCGGCGCCAGACTGTGAATAGTAATTGACGAAGGTTTCGCCGGTCCAGTGGCGGCGCTTCAGGGAAAAGACGGCGTCTTCTATGAACGACCGCGCTTCTTCCAGGGTGACGCCGTGGTTTCGTTCGGCTATGTGGCCGACGTCCAGGGACAGGGTGGAAACGTCCACCTTCACCGGTGGGACCCTGACGGTTCCATAAAGGCCGGAATTCTTGACGACCTTATAGACGCCGAAGTCAGCCTTCGTCGCTTCAGGAACGCGGCTCTTGTAGGAATAGAATGACTTCGTTTCGGCCCAGGCTTCCGGCTGACTGTATTTCATAGCCTGGAAGGCTGTGAAGCTGTCAGGGGCGTCAGCGCCCAGGCGGTCGACGTATGAATCATACTGTTCCAGGTCTGCCTTTTTATTATACAGCTTCTTTCGCTCGATTTCAACGGACCCCTGGCCATTCCTGGCCACCTGTCGATCATACCATTCCTGATAGGTGGTAGACTTCGGCATGGGTTCACCGGAATTGAACCAGTCCAGGGCGTCTTCTGGGTCATGCTCGATCGTAGTACAGCGATCGTTCGGGTGCATAGGCGGATAATTGACGCCAGGTTTCGCGTCTTTGACCTTGAAGACCTTTCCGTCCAGGGCGCCGCACGTTTCACAGGTGCGCGCGTCCAGTGTGGCCATGTATTCATATTCTTCGACGCCGGCTTCGTTATAGGCGGCCCTGTCGGCTTCGCTGTGAATGTGGGTTGTTTCCGTCCGGATCAACCGTTCAGCGTTCTTGTAGGACTGGCCCATTTTGGCGGATAGGGCGGAAGACATGGTTCCGACACTATTTCCCTGAATCAGTCCCTGGGTGATTATTTCCCTGGTATTGAAGACAAGGGCCTGTTTGTTTTGCCACAGGCGATCGGAAAACATGGCGCCGGACCAGGGGTAAGAAACGGCCTGTTCGATAGTCGAAAAGTCGATCTTCGCGATTTCGTTGAAGAATCCGGCCCTGGACTGAATATCATAGCATTTTTTATAATACCCTTCGACGAACATATCCCCGAATTCTTCCTTCATCTGGGCGACGCCTTTGTCGAAAAGGTCGTTCAGAATCAGGTCGATCTGGCCCTGTAAGGCTTCCAGACGGGAAATAGAACTGTTCGCCGATAAGGCGTCAAGCTGTGCAGTCAGAAGCGCCCTGGCGTGGGCGTCTGTGGTCTGGGCGATCTGGGCGACGTATGCGTCCAGGCTTGCCTTCCATTCCTGGAATTCCTTCCGGTTCAGAAGGCGGACGGCCTGATCGTATGTAAGGCCATACTTTCCGGCGTATTTCGAATAGAACCCGTCGATTTCACGGCGGATCGCCTTCGCGGCCGTTTCGTATTCCTGGAACATTTTCGCCGAAAGACCGGCGCCGCGAAGATAGGCTTCATTCTCACGCTGTAAGGCGCGCGCGGCCCAGTATTCCTTATTCCTCATTTACGCCACCACCATTCAGGCCGGCGCCATTGTCGCCGCCTTCCTGGCCGGCGTTCGCGCCCAGGCTATTATTGAAAAGACCTTCGCCGAATTCTTCCATAGCGGCCTTCTTTTCTTCGTTGATACGGTCCAGTTCTTCGTCTGCGTCTGCGACCCAGGGGTGATTCTGAAGAATGGTTCGTTTCGACAGAAGACCGTCGCTGTTTCTGGCGTTGTTGATCACGTCGGTTTCATTGACAGGAAGGTCCATATTGAAGATAATGTCGAATTCTTCGTTCGTGAAGTCGCCCTGGCCGGTGATCTGAAGATAGACGTCAATGAACAGTTTCAGACGTTGGAAGGTGTCTTTCAGTTCGGTTCCCAGGGAATCACAGTCCGCGTCAAGGTCCATATATCGGAAGTTGATCGCGGTTCCGGAAGCGTTACCCAGTTCAGGGTCCTTCGTATCGACAGCGGCGGCGAAGTCATACACGTCGCGGCGCTGTTTATCCAGGAAGGCCATGACAGCGTCGATATTCAGGTCGGCCTGAAGTTTATCCACGCCACCGTCGGTCGTGACTTTGATCGCCATGTGTTCCTTCAGGTCCTTCAGGAATTCGGCCAGGTCCTGACCGCCATAGTTGCGAAGGATATAGATGAACTTCGCGACGTCACGAAGAACGTCGGCCGTGACGGACGTCTGCCAGTTTATGTCGTCGATCAGGTCCTTAATGAAATAACAAAGGGGAAGTTCTTCTTCGTTATACTTCAGCCAGGCGATCGGCGCTTCCTCCCAGTTATAGGCTTTGTCGCCGACGACGAAGTGGGGTTCGGTGTAGTCGTTGGTTTCGTCACCGTGTTCCTTGTCGACGTGGAACTGACCGGCGCCGGTTCCGGCGAAGGCGTCAGTCTTGAACCACTTTACGCCGCCAGACCACCAGAATTCCGCGTGTGTGATAACGTGTTTTCTGGTCCCGATATATATGATCTGATCATAGAATCGAATGAAGGCGTCCAGTTTGGTTCGTTCTGCGTCTTTCCACAAAGGGATCAGTTCGTTCGAAGGGATTCGCATGAAGGCCAGTTTCCCTTCGTCGAAGTAAGGCTGAAGCCAGGCAATACCGGACTTCACAGCGCCCTTTCCCAGTGACTTAATCTTCCGGCGGAATGTGGCGTCGAATACCTTGTTCAAGGCGTCGCCATAGGCGCCGTTCGCGGTGTCCACGGTCCAGGGTTTCGACAGAAGGTAGTTCGCTTTCTGGTCGACAAGTTTCTTCAGAATCGGGTGTTCGATCCTGGTGTTCGACCGATTGGCAACGTCATTCGTCTTCTTCTGGACGTCGGACCTGTTTCTGTAATAGGATTCAGCCTGAACAATATTCTGATACTGTTCGGACTGTTTGAATTCGCGGATTTCCTCACTGACGATCTGGGCCAGTGACATAGTCGCGTTTTCGGGGTTGGACAGGACAGCGTTGATCCGGTCCATAACCGATAGTTCAGCCATTTTTCACACCTCATTTCAATACTTCGATAGCAGAACCACGACGAAGGCGTTCGACAGCATAACGAAGGGCCGCCATAGCGTCGTCCATGAATTCGACCGGTTCGTCGATATACAGGCCGGACGTGGCGTCCTTTTTCCATTTCCACTGTTGAACTTCCTTCAGGACATTTACACAAGACGGGTGAATGTGGATTTTTCGGCCCTTCAGCCAGTCGATTTGTGCCTTGACGCTTCCAGGTTCCTTCTTCACGGCGGCCGCCCTGAAGCCGGCCTTCTGCCAGGTCTTGATTCTGTCCGGCTCTGCTGAATCACAGAACATTTCGACGCGTTGGTCGACCTTGTTCTGTTTGGCCAGGTTGATAATTTCTTCCGTGTCCTTCTCAAAGACATAGATTTCGGAACAGATGTAGATTTCACCGTCCCGTGATCCCACGCCCAGAATGGCGTCGGCGTGGTTATATCCGAAGTCCTGGCCATAATAGAAGGCGTCGAAGTTGGTCTTCGCCGTCGGGAAGTCATGGACTTCGAAGTTCGTCAGGATCAGGCCGCCCAGTTCGCCCCATTCACCTTCACCGTATACGCGATAACCTTCAGGGTCTTCTTCGCGTCGGCGTTCCATACGTCGATAATACGCCGGATCAATGAACCGGTTTGTCTTATATGTGGAATGGTGGGCCAGAACGTCCGGATCGGCCTTGTCGAAGTATCGGCCTTTGATCCAGTGCGTCGCGCTGACGGGGTTGAAGGTCATTGTGATCTGGTAATACAGATTCGGGTTCAGGCCGTCCAGGTTACCACGAAGACGGTCGTCCAGAATGTCGACGTCTTCAGACAGAAGTTCCGTCGCTTCCTCACACCATATCCACGTCAGTTTTCCGTTTTTGAAGGTGATCGATTTCACCTTTTCACGCTGTCGCTGATCCTTGACGCCGCGGAATATGATTCTGTTTCCGGTGATCTTACATTCCAGGGACAACGGGTTCAGGTTGACCTTCCAGAAGCGTTCAGCATAAGGGCCGAACATTCGGAAGATCGCCGCCTGTAATTCTGCGAAGGTGCTGTCGCGGTTCGTTTCTTCGATCTTACGAACGACAAGAAGGTTCGCGCCGGTATACGCCGGATCGGATAACTTCGCGATATAGTCCTGGGCGATATTCACAGACTTTCCGGAACCGGCCGATCCCTTCAGGATTCTATAACGGCCGCGCCATTCGTTCACCGGTCGGAATACAGGGTTAAACTGGGCCGACGCTTTGAACTCAATCTTCGCCGCCGTAGTCATAATTGATCACCACCGTTACAGGGACATTCGCTTCAGGGTTGTCCTTGAACATTCCCAGGTGACGGCCGCACATTTCAAGGGCCTTCAGTTTGTCACACAGTTTGACTTCGCGTTCGATAGCCTGTTCTATAATAGGATCACCGTTTTCGTCAAAGTCTTTGTGTGGGACATACTTGACCTTCATTCCGGAAATGACCGCCAGATCGTCTTCACTGGCGTCTGACAGGACTTCGGCCGTTTGGAAGTCAATGACCTTTGTCGGATTCAGGAAGGCGATTCTTCCCAGTTCCCGAAGAACTCTGTCGGCGTTGATTCCGGTTCGCTTCGATCGTTCGGCCATAGCGGTATCAATACGCGCGCGAATTTCAGGTTTCGTCAAGTTTTCACTTCCGATTGATCCGGCGGATTCCACAGAATATCCGGCGCGAATTGCGGCCTGTGTCGCGTTCAGGTCGATCAGATATTCTTCACAGAAGCGTTCTTGTTTTGCTGTCAGCTTCGGCATGATTCACACCGTCCTTTCTGTATGATCATTGAATGGGTACAAAAAAGGCACTCCCGAAGGAATGTCTTCAATGTACCCTATTCAAAGGAGGGTGGACTTTCAGTCGTCCACGATACCATAATACCATATAAAAATGGCCTTGTCAGTTGCACAGAGTTGCAAACAGTTGCAAACAGTTGCACATAGTTGCATATTTTTTTATATTTTGGTGCGGACAAGGGGATTCGAACCCCTATGGAATGAACCACGCGGCCCTGAACCGCGCGCGTCTGCCAGTTCCGCCATGTCCGCGCGTTGTGCCTGGGGTTGCCAGGCACGTTTCAGGCTATGAAAACCACTTCGACCGTTCGGCCCTGTTGAACAGTTTGTTCAGGGCGATTTCTCTTTGACGGTAGACTGTGGTTCTGTCCACCTGAAGGAATTCAGCGGCTTCTTCGTATGACCTGTACGGGTAATACAGGGCCAGAAGGACGCATTTTGAACGGGTGTCCAGTGTTAGGACCAGGGACCGGACTTCTTCGATCTGGCGAAGCTGACGTTCCAGGTTTGCGATTGCTTCGTCTGCTCTGGCGCGCCGGCGGTCACGTCGGTCGACCATTCGGACCAGGTTCCCGTCTGGTTCTGGTGAAGAAGCGCGGACGCCCGTCGGGTTTATGGCCGTGGAAGGATAGGCGCCCGACATAAGTATTTCTTCCAGATCGTATTCCAGGGATTCCTTTTCGGCGGCGATCTGTGCTTCTATGACGCGCGCTTCCTGGTCGTGGTTCCGAAGTATATCCATGACCCTTGTTCTGACTTGACTTTCTTTCGGTTTGTCCATTTTTCTTCACCACCTTTCCGACATTTCGGATTAAAACGGAATGTCTTCGTCTTCGCCCACTTCTTCGAAGTCGCCGGAAGCGTAAGCGTTCGCGGCATAACTGCCGGCTTCGGCGTCTTTCTTCGCGTCTGCGAAATAGACAGAATCGGCCACGACTTCGACGGCCTTTCTTTTTCTGCCTTCGTTGTCTTCCCAGGTTCGGGTCTGGATCGAACCGACGACGGCGATCCTGGTTCCTTTCTGGAAGTGCTTCGAAATGAATTCGGCGGTCTGTCGCCAGGCCACGACGTCAATGAAGTCTGCCTTCTCTCTGTTGAAGCGGCGGTCGACGGCCAGGGAAAACGACACGACGGCCGTTCCCTGTGGGGTGTATTTCAGTTCTGGATCGCGTGTCATGCGGCCCAGAAGTTGACATTGATTCATGTGGTTTCCTCGCTTTCGGTTTAGAATTGCTTCCCGTGTTTATACGGGCGGCCTTCGTTGTAGGCCATTTTCATTCGGATAGCGGCGTCCAGGTCGATTCCCAGGTGTCCGCAAAGGTCCGCGATCCTGATCACAGCGTCAGCCAGTTCGACGGCCACGCCTTCAGGCTTTTCGCCGCGCCATTCGTTCATGTCGGACACTTTGAATCCGTTGACCTCTTTGAACCAGAAGTCGGGGTTTCCTTCGCGTTCTTCTTCCAGTGCTTCGGAAAGTTCGCTGTGGATCAGGGCGATAGATGTTCCGAACGCCGGCGTCGGGTTCCAGAACCCGTGATTCACGGCGTTTTCGTGGGCCTTCTTGACCAGTTCGTTAATTTCCATGATATAATCCTTTCACACATAGATTTTCGGCGGTGTGACCAGGTCTTGACCGATCGGCCGCCACAGGTGCAGACAGTAATTGTGATTATTCACATAATCGGATTTTGAAGGGTGATATTCGACGGCCCATTCGTCTTCTTCGAAGAACATATCCTTGATCACACACATTTCTTCCCAGGTCGGACAGGTTTTCCGTTTCTGGTTGCATGGCGTGACGCTGACGTGTTCCCACCCTCCGCCGTTACTGGCGATCACGAAGAAGGATCGGCCGTTCACATAGATTTTGAAGGCGCCGTTGTATTCGTCGCCGTTGGTCCCGTAAATGTGCCGGACGTCCTGTCGGTATTTGTTCAGGTAGTTCAGATTCTTCATTCTGTCACCGCCTTCACGACGCGGATTCTGACTTCCTGGCGGCCGAACTGAAGGGCGTCGTCGTGGTCTTCGAAGTAGACGTCGATCTTCAGGCCCTTAATGGCGCCGCCGCGATCCTGGACTATGTATTCCCCCAGGCCTTCGACCTGAAGGACGGTTCCAGGCGGATAGACGTCCCAGTCAGCGGCGATCGTGACGCCTTCCTGTGCGATAGCACCCGACGCGGTGTAGACGATACCGTTCGGCCGGTTTTCGGCCCACACGCCACAGCATTTTTCACAGGGACAGTAAGCCGTCGCCGTGACGGTCGTCCAGGCTTCTTCTGGCGGCTTTGTTTCGTCCGGTAGGGGAAGAATAGGGGCGGACGGTTTAGACGTCGCCAGGGGCGCCAGAATCGCTTCCTGGTCGCCTTTTGTTTCTTCCTGGACAATTCCTTCGGCGGCCGCCGGTTCGGCCGCCATAACGAAGGACGTACACACCAGGACACTTCCAAGAAGCAGACACAGGAAACTAAATGTCAGTTGTTTCATTTCGGTTCACCTTCCTTTTCGGGGATCGCCTTGAAGCAGTCACAGCGGACCACGCGGTCAGCTTCGTCGGCGTGAATGGGACTGGGAAGACCGGCGTCGGCTCTTTCGATACAGGCGACACAATAGTCGCCGTGACGGTTCTTCCGGTTGTCGTGTATTTCCTGAATGTTGTCGCACTTGCGACAGTTGAAGTCGTATCGCCACTTCGGACGTTCTTTTTTGCGGCGGATCATAGCGGCCCACCGTCCTTCCAGAATTCCTTCAGCTTGCTTCCGACAATGATCGGGCGACACCATTCACGTTGAAAGGCGCGCCACTCTTTGTCGACCTGGCCGTTCTTGTCGCGGTATAACATAGCATAAGGGACGAAGCCGGCCTGGATCGTCTGGATCAGGCGTTTTTCTGCCTTTTCGAAGGTGTCCCCGTGATACCCGATCAGGACGTAGCAACAAAGGGAATGACTGGCCACAGTGAATCCGGCGTTTCGGAATATCTTTCCGGCGTCGATCAGGGGTTCCAGGTCGTCCGGCGTGTCGTATGCACAATACAGGCGCTTCGTTTTGACTTCCTTCAATAGTTCTGCTTGCCAGGGTTTCAGAATCTTCGCTTCGATTCCGCCTGTAAAGATCGGGCGTTCCGGCTGACGTTTCAGCATTTCACACACTGCGCGGAAATGTTCTTCAGACGTCGACAGGATATTGTCGTCGCAGATGTTCCACCCGTCTTTGATTTCCAGTTCCCGAAGGCCGTTACAGTCTTTCCAGACGGAACAGAACCAACATTTATTCCCACAGCCGCGACTGGTGAAGGTGTAGCCGTTCTTCATGTATAGGCCAGGCGTAAAGTCGCCGGACCGATCGCCGAAGGCCGGTCCACCAATCTTCACCGGTACGCCCAAGCGTTCCCAGGATTTGACCAGTTTTTCGGCTTTCGGTATGTCATAGGTGAAAGTGACGCTGATATGGACTTCGTCAATTCCGCCGCCGGTTTCCCTGATAGCGCGTGGAAGTGGACCAGTGAAGACCAGGGCGTCGTCGGGCGTTGCCTTTGTTCTTCGTGGAAATACTCTGGCGATTTCCTTTCCGTTGACGATCATGTGGCCACCGCCTTTCTGGCGGCCAGGTTTTCGGCTGACCGCTTTTCACAGTAGGCGGAAAAGGCCATTTCGCGGATCACGTCGGGGATCAGTAAGACCAGGTATTCGTCACCGTAGCCGTCTTCACCCCATTTGCGGCCGGCGGACCGGTTCGCGACTTCCAGTTTCCTTCTGGCGTATTGTTCGGCGTCCGCAAAGAATACGGGACACAGTTCGACGCCCAGTTCGGCTTCGACTGCGACCTGAAGATCAGTCTTTTCCATGCTTCAGACCTCCCTTCAGGTGATCCGGCATTTCGGCCGGAAGGACGGCCTGGTGGACCAGGACAAGGTCACTTTCGTCCACCAGGGAACCGTTGAAGAAGTGGACCAGGGCGCCGGTGGAAAGTTCGACCGCCTGGTTCGCTTCGGTTGTCTTTACATACGGCCAGTTGTTGTCTTCGAAGACGTCGCCGGCCTTCAGATCACCATATTTCACTTTCATCTTCGTCACCGTCTTCCTGGCCTTCGGCGATTCTGCGAAGGACTTCTTCGACAAGCTGTTTTGAAGTGAATTCGGCCAACAGTGCAGAATCAGAAAGTTCGACCTGGTCAGGTTCCAGGGATAAAGTGATCCCAGATTCCACATAGAAAGCCGGCCGAACGCCAAGGTGGCCACGGTACGCGTAGTAGCTGTACAGACTGCCGTCAGTGCCGACATAGCGCGCAGTGTTCGAGTCCGCGGCGTGCGGGGTGATCAGCCACCACCAGTCGTCCAGGGCCAGAAGGTCCTGTTCGCTGTACTTGCGGAACATGGCTTCAGACAGAAGGGCGATCTTGTCCTGAATGATACCGTAACCGGCGCCGCCTTCGTGGTCTGCCAGGTCCCAGTCGGCCGTCAGAATGTGGGCGGAACGGATAGGTCCTTCAGCCTGGTCGAAAGCGGCCAGGAATTCGGTGTTCAGTTCCTTCCGAAGATTACTGAAGCGCCAGTCATTCGGATTCGTTTCCGGCCTTTCAGGTCTGGTCTTGAAAGGCTGATCTGCGAAGTGGCGGTCGGCGATACAGGCGTCGGCGATCAGAAGGGTTCTTCCGTTCGTGAAGTGTTCCAGAATCCGGACGTCGATCGGTCCGGCGTTGAATACGGTTCCAGGTGCAAGGTCTTTGATTTTAGCGTTTACCATTTGTTTTTCCTCCTTCGAATTCTTCGATCGTGACTTCGATTCGTGGGTCTTTCGGGTCCACGGCGAAGTCGTCTGTGAAATGCTCGATCTGGCCCCACCCGTCATTATCCAGGACGCCACAGTGGACAAGGCTGTCCTGAATGAACTTTTTCGCGAAGGCGATATTGTCCTTATCGCGACGACGGTTCGGTTCGACCCACAGATAGCGGATCACGACGGGGCGGTCGAAATGGACGCCGCGAAGCTGTGTCTTTACCATGTAGCCGATCACGTTTTCGGCCTGTTTCTTCATGGCGGCGGCCTTATACTTACCCTTGACGGCTCTTTCGGCGTCAATGTATTCGTTTAACCCTGGCAGAAGGCCAGGAATGGTCAGTTTGTACTGTTTTTTCACTCGTTCACGTCCTTTCCTCACAGGCCCAGAATCTTTCGGGCCTTGTCACGCCGTTCGGCGGCGTTCTGGGTTCGCCTGGATTCGCCGGCAAGTTTCAGCTTGATCGGACACATTTCCAGGATTCGGTCATAGATTCGCGCATATCCCAAGGAAGGCGGATTCTGAAGGTCGGTCAGGGAAAGGTTCGTGGTGACGATCAGTGGTTTTCCGGAACGGCTTCGGGCGTCTATGATGTTGAAGACCTGTTCGACAGAAAACGACGTGTCACGTTCGACGCCCAGGTCGTCAATGACCAGAAGGTCATAACGGTTCAGCTTGTCCAGGAATTTCTGTTTGTCTTCGCCGAACCCCTGAAGTTTGTTCAGGATTCGGGGGAAGTTCGTGACGCTGACCCTGACGCACTTGTCGATCAGCGCGTTCGCGATACAACAGGCCAGGAATGACTTTCCGGTCCCGACGCCGCCATAGAACAGAATTCCGATATTGTCGGCCTTCATTTCCTCCCAGTGGTCGACGTACTTCAGACAGACGTCAGTGATCTTCTGGTTCCGGCCGTCGTCCTGGGCGAAGGTCTGGACCAGGTATGACGGATCGGTGATACCGTCCTTTCGCCGGCGCTCGACCATTTCGCGGAACTTCCGGCGTTCTTCCTCCTGGCGTTCCTTCTCGACTTGTTCTGACCGGCATTTACACATACACGGAACAAGGACCGTCTTTTCGCCCAGGTCAAGCCGGTGTTCTTTCCTGGTTTTGCAGTTGCCACAGCACAGGAAGCCTTCTTCGTCACGGAAGTCGCCTTCGGCTTCGTTGTTCGTGCGGCCCCTTGCGGCGATCTGTTCAATGGCGTCAGTGAATACATTTCCCACGGTTATTCACCGCCCAGAAAGTCTTCGCCGTCGTCGTAGTTCTTGACGGCCGTCGGCTTCGGTGAAGGCGTTACCTCTGCGCGATCGTATTCGTTCCAACGTTCACCGCGAAGGAATGTGGCCGGATATGGAATGAAGCGGCCTTCGTCCTTCGTCCACTGTTCAGAACGCTTCCAACGCTCGACGCCATGGACAATCTGCTCGATAAGGTTGTCGTCAGGTTTGATCTGGTTCCAGACCTTCATAGCGTCCTTCTTTCCGACCCTTCGCGGATAAGCAGACCAGAAGCGGTCAAAACCGTCACGTCCACCGGCGCCGTTTTGCGCCGTTACTCGTTTTCGTTCCTCGTTTACGTTTTCGTTTTCGTTTACGGAAGAATCTGTTTGCATTTGCGCGCAAGTGTCAAAACCTTCATTTGTTTCCTGTTGTGTGCAAATGCTATCAAGTGAACACGGAAGCGGAAATTTGCTTTTTTGTGCGCGCCTGTTCTGGTGTTTGTCCCAGGACAGTAATTTCAGGTATTTCTTTCCGTCCTCGGCTGTGTATGTAGCTACAAGGCCGGCCTTGCACAGCTCGGAAAGCCAGGAAGCGACTTTTTTTTCGGTCGGGACGCTCAAAGGGAACAGAAGTGAAGCTATAATCTTCGGGTTCCCGTGGTACAGGCCGAAGTCGTCTGCCTTTACGATCAGACGGTAAAACAGGACTTCAGCTTCGGCCGAAATAGTGGCCAGGTTTTCCGACGTGCAGATCGATTCTTTCAATATGCGACTTGGCATTTCTTACACCACCTTTCAAGCGTTCTTCTGGCAAGCGCGGCACATTTCGCGGCCATACTTCTTCATGGAATATTGCTGTTCGGCGGAACTGATAGGTCCGCCACATACAGGACACACAGAACCGGTCGTCTGGCCGTTATTCTGGGCCTGTGGCGCGCTTTGCGGTGCGCGGTTGGTAGTTTGTCCACCCTGGGACTGTGCGGCGTTCTGTGGCGCGTTCTGTGCGGCTCTGGGCGCCTGGGTGTAACCGTTCATATTGAAGCGGACAACGCCGTTCCGGTCCACGATAACAAGGTCACAGATTTCGCGGCGGTCGTCATAGTCGATCTTCGACACCTTGAAGCGTGTGTTCGAATAACACTTGAAGACTTCCTTGTTTCCCTGGCGTTCGGAATAGAATTCATTGTCCGCCAGTTCGACATAAATGAACGGGCCGGTGTAAAGTTCTCGGCCGATCCCGACGTTAAAGCCGGCACGTTTGAAGGCGTCTGACGCCTGGCCTTTTTCCTTTTCGGTGTTGCTCTCGACACCGACGTCCTGTTTCCGGACCCAGGTTTTCTTTTCTTCGTCCCAGATGTCGATCGAACAGAACAGGTTCCCGTTGATTACTTCGTGGGTTCTCTGCCAGTTGCCAGGGCCGAAGACCAGGTCCAGGATTCGCATATCGACACGGGCGTCTTTGTAAAGAAGAAGGACCGCGCCGACCTTGCCGCTTTTTGATTTACTGACGGACTGAACGCGGCAGTCTATGTCTTTTTCAGTCAGAAGGGGAATGGTGAATTCTTTCATGTCGTCGCCCCCTTACTTGATCTGAATGTTTCGGTTCTCGATCAACGTCGCGCCGGCGATTTCCTGTCCGGCCTGAATCGCCTTCTTGATCGCCGTTTTGTCCGGCTTCGTGGACACGGTTTCCACGATAAAGTCAGCCGGAAGGGCGCCTTCGTCTTCGATATTCACCGAAACGGACTTTCTGAAGGACACGCGGACCTTTGCGGTTTCGACCTTGTCGCGGCCGGCGGCGTCCAGACAGGAAGTCAGATACTTCTTCATGTTGTCGACCTTACGTTCTGCGCTCTTTCTGCGCTCTGCCAGGCTCGATTCCTCCGTCTTCAGGGAACCGATAAAGGCTTCCAGGTTCTTAATGTAACAGGCCACGGATTCGGCCTTTTCCTCAAACACACCGGCCAGGGCGTCCACAGCTTCGAAATTCAGGATTTCGCCGGTTTCTTCGTCGACCTCCAAACGGTCGAAGGCTTCCAGATATTCACGGGTGATTTCATACAGACTATTATTCATTCTTAGAACCTCCCTTCAGAATGGTCAGAACTTCGCTGACCAGTCGATCAACGTCATTCCACCCAGTTTCAACGCCTTCCTGACGTGCTTCACTGAAGTTTTCAAGTTTTGCGATCGCTTCCTTGATCTGCATTTCGGCGGCGTCAGCGCGCTTTTCCTGGTCCTTGTAGTTATTGAACCAGTCGGTCGAACTCTTACGTTCGAATTCCAGACTTTCGGCCAGTTCGCGGTTCTCGACCAGGGTTTTTAAGGTAAAAGCCTTCACGGCTTCGGTGTCATAAAAATTCAGCATTGAAATTTCCTCCTTTGCGTGTTATACTATTTACAGGTTTTTTTGGAATGGGCCGTTTCGGTTGTTGTGGTGACGACGAAACGGTCTTTTTCTGTTTCTTCGATCGTGATTTTCTTTTCACCAAGAAGAATTAGACTTTTGACAGCCTGTCCGACCTGGACTGGCGATAACGTCGCGGTGTACTTCATGGCGTTTCCTCCTTTCCTTGCGTACTGGGAAGGCGCCGGCCAGAAGTAGCAGTCCGGCCCAGATGAACATGAATCCGAACATTCTGACCGTTCCTTCCAGAAGCGGAACCATGTCGCACTCGACAGCGCCGACGGCCCCTAACATGGCCAGGAAGGCAAACACCGAAAGAACCGTCGCCGTGTTTCTTATGGCCAGGCGAATTCGTTTTCGTTTTCGCCTGGCGCTCTGTGCTTGTGTCATGCGTTGACCTCCTTTCGTCTTCTGCCGCGACGACGAATATTTTCCTGGTAGGTCTTCTGTGCCAGAACCGGATCGTAGGCCGGACGTTGATTCTGGTCAAGTTCACCGGTGTCGCCGCGCTTCAGTTCTCCGTATAGCGTCTTTTTAGGTACGCCGACAGATTCAGAAATTTCGGCGGTGGTGGCGCCTTTTTCATACAAAGCCGCGATCGCTTTTCTGTCGTCGAAGGTAATAGTCTTATAAGTTGCCACGTTTTCACGCTCCTTTCTCGGCCGTTTATGTATAAAAAAATAAGTTGCGAAGGCCTTTTGGACCTTGCAACTTAATACTACACCCCACATCGCGCAAAAAATTTATATAAATGCTTGACTTGGGGTCTGCTCTGTGGTATTATATATAAGCTCTCAAGGAGCACTGCATATCGCGGAGTGGAGCAGTCCGGTAGCTCGTCGGGCTCATAACCCGAAGGTCGTGGGTTCAAATCCCTCCTCCGCAACCATATCGAGTGGATGTAACGGATTTCAGTTACATCCACTTTGTTTTTTCTTTGGCGTCCCATTCGTATCAGCGAATTATCCCCAATCCCTTGAAATTCTTCGGGGAATGTGCTATAATAACATTTACAGAAGGCATAGAATATTAAGATCGAAACATTGTATGTTTGGATTTACCGCCTTTCATGAAAGTGAAATCCGGTAAATGAAGGCAAACAAAGAATTGTTTTTAATATCTTATGTCCGACATTGGGCATCAGTATACGCTGCTGCTGTGTTGGGCTATTTTTATGCCTTCCAGTAAATTTTGGGAGGCGTTTTTTATGGACGCAAAAGACATTTCATTTATCCAGGACCAGATCGGATATAACTTTAAGAACACCGACCTGCTCCAACAGGCATTCGTGAGAAGATCATATTCCCACGAAAACGGAGGCGAGAACAATGAAGTTCTCGAATTCATCGGCGATAAAGTCCTTGACTTTATTGTTGTAAAACTGCTATCCGATAAATTCGGATACACAAAAGGCGAACTTGACGATTTCGATTCCGAGAACGATTGGGACGAATATGCCTGCGATTACTGTGAAAACAAGCTTACGGAAATTAAGAAACAGCTTGTTCAAAAGCAGAATCTTGCAACCTGCATCGATGAGCTTGGACTCGCAGAATACCTCATCATGGGTAAGAGCGATCAAAAGCAGCACGCAGATGAACAGCCTTCTGTTAAAGAAGATCTGTTTGAAGCGATTCTCGGAGCAGTTGCAATCGACTCCGGATGGAACCTTGAAAAGCTTCAGGATACTGTGGAATTGATGTTGAAACCGGAAACCACACTTGAAGAAGACGACAAGGACAACTATGTTGCACTTATTCAGGAATGGTGCTCCAAAGAAACCGGAAACATTCCGCTGTACCATTTTGAGGAAGGCAGTTATCATGCCACATGGTATATGCCGTTTGATGGGATATCGCAAAACTGCAATGTACTCGGAAGTCCTGAGTACAACAAGCTAATGGCTTCCACGCATCGCTGTCTCCTTAAGATTGCAGACGACATTCCCATCTTTCGCGGGTTCGGCAAAAGTAAAAGCGAAGCGCGCAAGAACGTCTGCCGCCTTGCCTATGAATGGCTCGATAAGAATGACAGGCTTCATACGATCCGCAACGAACTTGAAAATCCCAACAGAAACGAAGCAATAGGTCAGTTGGAAATTCTCGCAAGACGCGGGTATTTCACGCTCCCCACATACGAATTTGAACAAGAGCACGATGAGAACGGCAATCCTGTATGGACGGCCAAATGCTGCGTTGAAGAAGCCGAGTATTATTTTGATGCCACATCTTCCTCAAAGAAAGAAGCAAAGAAGGATGCCGCATTTGAAATGCTCAAGTACGTTTTGGAGGAATTCTGATATGGGTAAACACTTTTTTGATTTTGAAGACGGCGATTTTGCATTCACCGTCTCGGACAACATGGCGATGGATTCTGACGGAAATATGATGATGCGCATGGGCGATAATATGGCCATGGACATGGATTCCGGAGATATCCATTTGGTATCCTCGTGGCCTGATGATGACGAGGACGACTAATTTACATTTGTACGGAGCAGGTTTACGCCTGCTCCGTTTCTTCTTCCTCAAAAGAATCATCCTCCACGCCGTACTGCTCCGGGAACAGCTCTTTCTGACCGTCTGACGGCTCACAGGAAACGTACTCCACGGCGACACCCTCGCGGATGTCGGCGGTGTAGTTGGGATGACACTGCGTGGGGTCGATGTCCAGATACCCGACGAACTTGTAGTAGATGACAATGCGTTGGGTCTTATTTTTGCCCGTTCCCTGCGTCTCGTACACGTCGATGTGGTCGATCAGCTCGTTGAGCACCTGCTTGGTCAGCGTACGCATTTCCATGAACTTGCGAATGGCACGGATAAACTCCTCCCGTTCGTTTTCCTTTTCGCCCATTTCGGCAAGCTTCTTGCGCAGCTTCAGAATCTTCTTTTTCAGCTGCTCGCGCTCGTCGGCGTATTCGCTTGAAAGAATGCTGTAATTCTCTTCCGTGGTCTTACCGTCCACCTTGTCCTCATAAAGGGATTTCAGAAGCTTCGGGATCATCTCGATACGCATTTCCGACTTGCGAAGCTCGGAGGCTGCCGCTTTTTTCTCACTCTCGTACTGCTTGTTGCTCTTGCGGGCAAGAATTTCGGCAAAGCGGTTTTCATCGGCAACAAGGTATTCGGCAAGCCGCCGCAGCTCCATTTCCACCACCGCTTCCACCGCATCGGCGCGGATATAGTGACGGGTAAGGCAGGTGCCGCGGTAGTCCTTGACGTAGTTGGAGCATGAAAAATAGTGGATGTCCTTGTTCTGCGTGTTGGTGTGGTACCACATTTTACTGCCGCAATCCGCACAGCGGAGAATATCGCAGAAGATACTCTTCGGACCGTTAGCCTCCTTCGGCGCGCGCTGATGCGTGCTTTTCAGTCTCTTCTGCACCTTTATATAGGTGTCACGCTCGACGATCGCCTCGTGTCTGTCCTCAAAAACCATCCAGTCCTCTTTCGGATTGTCGATACGGCGGTGATTTTTGAATGATTTGGAATGCGTTTTGAAGTTCAGTACGTCGCCGCAATATTCCTGCCGCGTCAAGATGCCGTGGATAGTGCTTGATTTCCATTTGTACGGATTCGGCTGACTTTTCTTGCCGCCGCGGTTGATGCCTTTGGACGCCCAGTACGCCGTACAGTTGAGGTGCTGCTCGTCCTGCATGATCCTTGCGATGGTATCCTCGCCGTTGCCGTCCAGATACAGCTTGAAAATCTCCCTGACGACGGCTGCGGCCTCCGGGTCGATGATCCAGCGTTTCTTGTCCTGCGGGTCTTTCACATAGCCGTACGGGGGTTGGGAGAGCGGTTCGCCTGCTCTCCCTCTGGTATTGTGCGCAGACCGCACCTTGCGGCTGATATCCTTGGCGTACAGCTCGTTCATGATATTCTTGATGGGGATAAAATCGTCCATGTCCGTTGCCCCGTCAACGCAGTCCACATTATCGTTGATGGCGATAAAGCGGACATTGTGGTCGGGGAAATAGTTTTCGGTGTAATATCCCACCTGCAGGTATTCACGCCCGAAACGGGACATATCCTTAACGATGATCGTGCTGACATATCCCATTTCGATATCATCGAGCAGCTCCTGAAAGCCCGGTCGGTTGAAATTCGTACCGGTGTAGCCGTCATCCACATAGAACTTGGTGCTGCCCATGTGGTTTTCCTTGGCATACGCCTGGAGCATTTTCTTTTGGTTGGCAATGGAGTTACTTTCCCTGTCCGTATTGTCGTCTCGGCTGAGACGGCAATACAGAGCGGTAATTCCGGTTAATTGTTTTTGCTTTTTATCCGACTGCATAATAAATTATCTCTCCTTTCCGGCAGTCGAACGCACGGGTTTCGGTTTCATTTTAGGCTCTTCCTTCTTTGCGGTCAAATCTGTAAATTCGTCGCTGATAATGTCCTCCATCGCGTCGGAAAGGGTCTTGTCCTTGTCTGTCAGCGTCGCCTCGGCAAATCTGCCCTCGACGACATATCGGGTGTTGATGATGTCATATTCTCGGTGTCCACCGCCGATGCCGATGATAAAGCGGCTGTCGGGCTGGTTCTGTTCGGGTTTCTTTTTCATTGTTATCGTTCCTCTCTTTCTTTTGGCTTGTCCGCGCGGTTTTGGGTGTGCTGACGGTAGAATTCCATGGCGCGGATCATGGTTGTCTGCATCTGCTTGGCGGTCGTGCCGGGTGGAAAATACCGTCTCAAAGGAGCTGCCTCAATTTTCAGATATTCCTTTTGATTGCCCTTGATTTCGGACATGATCTGCGAGATACCGCTGTCGGTCAGCGTGTAATCCTCGCTGAGTTTGCGTAGACGCTGTGCCTGCGAAAGTGACGGCGTGACCTCATCGCAGTCCATGATTTGGTATAGTGAGTTCTGCTCATGGCTGTTGAGATAGGAAAGCTCTACTGCAGGGGTCAGCGCGATACGCCCCTCATCCACCAGCTTGAGAATATCGGGGATGAGGTTGGTAAGGCGGATATATCGCTTGACCTGCGAAGCACTATCACCAGATTTTTCGCCGATGATTTCAGCGGAGCGCATACCCTTAAAAGTGGGTCCAACTTGGTCCCCGTTTTTAGGACGCCCTATTTTTCTGTCCATTGCTTCCATTTTCATCTTGTAAGCAAACGCCTTTTCGCTCGGCAGGATATGCTCTCTTTGCAGATTGCTGTCCACCATCGTGATGATGGCTTCCTCATCCGTAAGATTTCTTACGATCACCGGCATAGTGCTCATGCCGAGCGCACGGCAGGCAGCCAGTCGGCGGTGTCCGGAGATCAGCTCGTAGCCGTCCCCAGTGGGTCTTGCCAATGCGGGGATCAGTACGCCCGATTCCCGGATGCTTTCTTTCAGTCGTTCCATTTCTTCATCCTCCATAACTTTGAATGGGTGCTCCTTGAACGGTTTCAGTTCGTCAAGGGGAAGCTCGTCCACCTTCGGCTTTTTCGCATCGAGCCGTTCCTCCGTGCTCATAAAGAGCTCATCGTACCCGGTCAGGCCCAGGTCTATGCGGTCTGCTTTCATGCGTATCAGTTCTCCTTTCTTCCGGCGGCAGGCATCTTGCCATGACTTCCTGCACGCAGGTATTCATATCTTCAAGTGTTTTGCGCAGCAGTTCTTCGTCAACGGGTCTCGAAAGCAATACATTTTCGGAAATCCTCCGGATATTGAACTGCGCGTCCTTCATCATCCGTACCGTCTGAAGAAGAGGTGCTGGCGGTGCTTCTACGATTGTCTTTCCCTCAATCATCGCGCGGATAAACTGTTCCCGGTTCATGATTGTTTTGTCCACCATCGCATTCAGCCGGGCAAGCTCGGCATCGCTCAGATAAACCGTGATCTTGTTGTTTCTTGTTCTGTTTGGCTTCTTGTTTTCTGCCGCAGGGGTTTCAGGGTTTCTCCTGACAAGTGAATCTGTCCGGACGGATTCAGTGCTTGTCGAGACAGCGGCATTATATTCGTTCCACTTCATCGAGATACACTTCCTTTCTTGAATTTTCTCTGTAATGGAGCAGCAGGTGGGTACCGACCGGGATTTCATAGAACCCTAAGTACCTCTGCCACCACTGGGTCGTTGCCATGACTTTTCTGCTGTCCTCAAAAGTAAAGAAGACACGCAGACAATTCCGCGCCTCCGCTTTCATATCGAGGACGGCAATGAACTTTCCCGGCTCAAGATTCAGCACATAATCTGTTGTGATGATATTCTGAGCTTTGAGTTCGCTTTGGGTGTAGACCTTGTCCTCCATGCGTTACACCTCCTTTTTCAGCAGTCTGATCAGCGTGCGCGCCTCGTCTTTGGTGAAGGTGCCGCGACTTGTGCACCTGTCGTGATCCGGGGACCAGTCGTGAATGTCGAGCTTCGGCTCTGCACCGTTCCAGCTGACCATATTCAGCTCCAGTCTCCAACCTCGTGACGATTCGGAGATCACTCCGATATGCCTTGTGATTTTGCTTGTGATCTTGTCTTTCATTTTGATTTCCTCCTTAAATTGTTGAATTTAGGCAGCTGAAAGAATCTGCCTATGTAACCGGCTAAAAAGAAAAATGCGATTTGCCGCCGTCATCTTTTTCTATCTATAGAAGCTTCTTCTCTTTAGCTGGTAGAAATAGTTACTTACTTAATTACTTATAGGGAGCGGCTTTGGGAGTTTGATCTGACTTTTACGCATCACCTTCTTTCATGAAGCAGTCTTTTTACTGCCTGAGAAGGAATGAATTTACCGGTTTTGAAAGCTATAAGAGTTACCGATATATTTCTTCTTCTCAGGTAGTAAGAGGTAGTTACTTAAATACTTACTTATAGCGGAGTAAGCACCGCTTTTCCTCACCCCTTTTGTATGCCTACCCCGGGATCTCACCGCAGCGTCGCCGCGCTCGCTCTTTCGAGGTCATCGCACAGTCATGGAACTCGGACTCTTTATTCAGTTGTCAAGGTGCATGTCCTCATTAGGTAAGGAATGAGAGATGGTGTTTTTTAGGGTCCTCCCGAAAATTTGCCTTTCACTTATTCCTACTGAGAGAGGCCGTTTTAGTAGGTGTTTTCCGAAATATTCACAATTTCTTTACATATCCCCTGGGAGAGAGCCCTTTTTGAGTGGTTTTCAAATATCCCCCCAAAGAGTAGCCACCGAGAAAGGGCAAAAAGTGCGGTTTTGATGGAATTTTTTTCTCTTCACTTATTCCCAGTGAGAAAAGCCATTTGGCGGGGTGCTTTCAAAAAATTTCTCTCCCAAAGAGTAGCCAGCGAGAAAACCGTTTTTTACCTCTGTTTTGAATATTTCTTCACTTGTTCCCACTTGGAGAGGTCAAAAGTTGTGCCTGCTTCGAAATTTTCTTCCTCAAGGGGTAGATCACGAGAAGAACCGAAAATTAAGCCTTTTGAAAATTTTTTTCTTTCCTCAATAGGTAGGCAACGAGGATAACCAAAAACCGCGCCTTTGCCGTTAAAAGTTTTCTCCCTCAAGTGGTAGAGCACGAAACATCGGTTTTTATGCGCTTTTTTCGAAAATATTTTGTTTTCGGCTCCAAATTGGCGTATCTTATCAGTTGTTGAAAGAACGAGGCTCCAAATTGGCGCAGATTTTCGTCTGTGGCATCAAAATTGATGCCGCTTTCGGGAGCGGGATTTCTGCTGTGGCATCAAAATTGATGCCATTTTGAGTACCTCCTCACTTATTCCCAGTGGGAACAGCCATTTAGCAAGGTGTTTTTGAAAAAATCCTCTAATAATTTGTTGCTGCGCGGGAATCCGTTTATTGCCCCTTCACTTACTCCATGTTTGAAAGCCATTTTGTGAACCCCCTCAAAAAGATTTCCTTATCTAACCCACGTTTGAAGGCCGTTTTGTCAACCTATCTGTCGAAAATTTCGCCTCAATCTCTTACAGCAACTTTCGGAGCCGAAAAACGACACATTTCCCGAAACTTTTTTCAAAAAATGTTCTCACCCCTCTACCGCACGTTTTCGGACAAAAAACGGAAGCACTTTTTCAAAAAAGTTTCCTACTCCTATACCGCAAGTTTTTTCGGGCAAATCTAAACACCAATCCCGAAAAAACATAAAAAAATAGCGTCTGCCTCGTTTTCAGAAGCAGACGCTATATCTTTTCAGGTATTCAATTGTAGACCAAATCGTTCAGGACGATTTCTTCGGCTCGACTGCGGATGCTGTTCATCCGTCCGACCCATTCCATTTGATTCTCGGCCTTCAGCTTTTCGGTCACGCCTTCGGCTTTCTTCATCTGCTCGACCAGCCGGTCGAACATTTCCTCAGCCGCTTCGCCAATCTCCTTTAGATGGGCTTCCAACTTTCCATCGAGAAACATTCCGGTATAGATTCCGTTTCTGTGCTCACGCAGATACCGATGACGCATTTTTGCAAATCTGTTGTACATATTTTTTCCTCCTTACGCATACGCGATGTAAATCAAGTAGTTTCCGTTCCCGAGGCTCTCCGCCCAGATATTCACCGCTGTGATATCGTCATCACGGTTATATCGTTCAAGACGGTGCGTCAGATCTCGCTCAAGGTAAATGCAGTCGGCGTTGGCGGTTGTCGGGTTGTCCCAGCAATCCACCGCCGTCGGGTCGATTTCAAGCCCGATCTGGAGCGCATAGGTCCTTGCAAAGTCAATCCAGTAGTTGACGCCGAACTCCGATTTCGGCGGCTCTGTGACGCTTTCAGACGGCGTTTCGACGGTTCCCGATATTTTTTCTCGGCTTCTCCTCGTTGACCGTTTCTGCGGGCATTTCCTGCGTTGTCTGCGGCTCCTTTGTCGTTTCCCTCTTGGCTGGCTCAATAGGCGCTTCTACCATTGTTTCGGCAGTAGTTTCCGGTGCCAGCTTCTGCTCAGTAGCGAACGGCACGGTCGTTTCCGCTCTCGGGGTCTCGATGACCGATTCGGCTTCCTTTGGAGTGGTCTCTGTCGTTTTCTCCGGGGATACCATTTCTGCAACAGTCGTTTCTGTTTCCGCCTCTGTTTGCATACTTGACAAGGTTTCCGATGGCTTTACCGCCGAACACGCGCTCATCAAAAGCGCCAGCAGCAGGATGATGATTTTCTTCATTGCTTTCGCCTCCCTTCGCGTATATGGTAGCGAAAAGCGGAAGAAAATACCAATGTGCAAAAATCAGATTTACAGATTTGACGATGATGGTATCTTATGAGTGTATTCGGTTGTCAAGGAACAGCGAAGGTTTGACCCTTCACTTGTTCCCACTGGGAAGCCCGAATCGTACACCCATTTCAGGAAAATTATTTTAGAGCAAAAGAAAAAGCCCTTTCCGAAATTGATCGGAAAGGGCTGTTGCCTATGATGTGGTATTGTCTTAACAAGCAACGAATCTGTGAGCACAGATTCATGTGCATGTCAGCGACGCCGTCTTGACAAGCACTGAACTTTGTCCCCAAAGTTCACTTGTCAGGGAATCCCCTGAGACCCTGCAGGCTAATTTAGATTGAAACAGTAACATCGATACTGGCAATTTCTCGATAAATTCTTTCCTTATAAAAAAAGAACAAGTTCCAAAATCTATTCTTGTTTTCCAAATACTCATCTTTTGCGGTTCCAAAAATATCACGTACAGTATACGCTAATGCCCAATCAGCGATTTGAGTTACCATCTTAATATGGGTCATATCTATTTTGTGTATTATTTTAGAATAATTCTCTGAAAACCAGATGTTTTCATCCCACTGTCTATTTGCCCTAAACGCTTCAAATGATTTTTCAAAGCACTTTCTATATATACTGCAAATGTTATCTGCAAGCTGAATCAGTTCATGTTCCTTACTGTCAGCGAAATTTATATCTATGCTTTTGTCAGCAAATGCTTGATTATACTCGGCCTCATATCCGATTAACCGATCATGATAGATTTCAATTTCACTGACGTTGATTCCGTGCTGATGCTTTAAGCATAGCAATAGTTCCCCTAAAGCTGTCATGTTAACATAGTTCACAGTGTTTTTACAAGAATATGCTTCATATACCAAAGGAAAATCATCATAAAACAAATCTTGAAGCATTTTAGTTGCGAACAGTATATAAGGATTGTTTGAGTTTCTATCTAATTTTTCATATGGGAAAGAACAAATATATTCCAAAAAGGCCTTTTGGGACTCTTCTGTATTATGAGCTACTGCTTCACAATAGTGCAAGAATAGTTCGTCTTTTTCGCAAGATATGGCACTTACATACTTATAGAACAGTAATGGTTCTTTTTCTTGAAAAGGTCTTCCAAGTATATAAACAGAAACAAGCGTGGATAGATAAAAGATTTTATCATAATTGCAAATGTAGAAATGTTTGTCATCTAATATGTTAGTGATAAAGAATTCAAGAGCACGATTGTTCTCTCTCTTCATTAAATCAGAGCCTTTTACTTCCCCTTCAAATCCAAATTGATTTTTGAACGCACAGTATTTTTGCAATAGTTCGTGTTCATCATTTTCATCTTTGACAAACACGCCGCCTAAAACAAAATGGCGTTGCCCGTCATTGTATAGCGACCCATTCTTGTTGGGCATAACACAGCCGGAATATCCGGATTCATCAAAGAACAGTTTCATTAGATGATTCTCCTCAACCAATATTACCCCACAACCAGCTTATTTGTCTTCTTCAAATACTTCGCCGGGATAGGATGATCCAGCTTCCAAGTGATGTTCATCGGTTTTTCGCCGTCGTGCTTTACATAGTTTGCTGTGCCGAGATACGTATAGGCGGCAGCGCTTCCGGAAATACGGTCCGACTTGAATTCACGTACAAACAGCAGAACACGGCTGCCTTTTTGGCGATGGTGAATGTATCGCTGACCGGTGGGAGAATCCGCCGCCGTTGTGCTCTGGCTTTGCCAATGGAACAGCTCGCTGTTGATGGAATAATCGTTGTACATTGTGGTCGGTGAGTAGTCCTTATCGGCCTTATTTAAGGTCACAAAGAACACATCAATGTTCTTCTCCGGCAGCCATTTCACGCCCTCACGAACAGTAGACGGCTTCATAAAATCGAGAGCCACAAGCAACTGGTCACGAGTATAGGTGCAATGCAAGTCGAGCGGGCAGTCAAAACCGACATTTACAGGCTTGTCGATGAAGTCAATGTGGTCGTAATTGTATTGCAACAGATCCATTAGTTCGCCAAGAAGGACCGGACTATCCGCCAGCGAGTAAAGATTTTCAATCACCTCATCACTGTTCCAATCGTCTGCCGCTTTCAGCCAAACGGAAACATAGAACATTTGCATCATGCGCTGCTCTACCGGGGAAAGCTTTGAAAAGTCAGTGTTGTTGATGTTAGGAAGAATGTTCAGCAAAAACTTAATGAGGCGACGCGAATCAATAGTGCAAAGACGTGCGAACGCTTTTTGCATTGTTTCTTCCAACAGCTCAACAAAGTCATCGATCACGTCAGCACGTACACAGAGCCGAGAGAACGTATCAAACTTATAGATTTGTCGCGGGTCAATATGATAATAATCTAAGAAGTTCGCCAGTGTGAGCTTCAAACCGGTATCTTCCTCAAAGGATGCAATGCGCATCACCAGACCGGCGCTGTTTCCGTAGGATGCTCGGATATTGTCGAGTATGTATTTTGCCGCCTTTTTCTCCAGCTGAATATAACAGCCCTTCGGCAGTGAAATGAATCCGTCCTTGATTTCACGGGATACGCTGCGGGTGGTGTTTGAAAGCAATGCGGCGAACTTATCTTCAAAGTTGTATTTGCGGTTTGCCTGACCGATGAAGTCGAGGACCGTCAGGCACTCTTTATCTTCGGACAGACGGAGCCCACGACCAAGCTGCTGTAAGAATACGGTCAGCGATTCGGTCGGGCGCAGGAAAAGAACGGTGTTGACTTCAGGAATATCGACACCTTCGTTATAAATATCGACGACAAAGATGAAGCGGACATCGCCGGAAACGAGGCGAGTTTTCGCTTCTTTTCTTTCTTCATCGGGAGATTTTCCGGTCAGGAACATGGACGGTATGCCATGTGCATTGAAGTAGTCAGACATGAACTCTGCGTGCTCAATGGTAACGCAGAAGCCGAGTCCCTTTACATCGTCAATATCTGTCACATATTTGAGCAGTGATGACGCAACCAAATCTGCACGACGATTGGCCATCATGCCACTGAGCGTATAAATACGTGACAATTCGCCCTTGTCATATCCGCCGTTTGCCCATTTGAGCTTGTCAAGATCAACCGTGTCGGTCACACCAAAATACTGGAACGGGCATAGCAGTTTGCGGTCAATGGCTTCCGGCAGACGAATTTCGGCAGCAATACGATTATTGAAATACGGCAGGATGCTCTTGCCGTCCATACGTTCCGGGGTAGCTGTCAAGCCAAGTAGAATCTTCGGATTGTAATACGAGAGAAGCTTTTGATAGGTAGGAGCCGCTGCGTGGTGGAACTCGTCAACAATGATATAGTCATAAAAATCCGGCGAGGTTTTCGAGGTGAAATCCTGCGAGTTGAAGGTCTGAATCGACATGAACAGATTATCAACGCTGTCCGGCTTGTAGCTGCCGACAAACATTTCGCCGAAGTTAGCATCCTTCAGCACCGCACGAAAGGTATAAAGGCTCTGCTTGAGGATTTCCTCACGGTGTGCAACAAACAACAGACGACAGGGACGATCGGCATTTTGCTTGCGGAAATGCTTGTAATCCAACGCGGAAATGACCGTCTTGCCGGTACCCGTCGCGGCAACAACGAGGTTGTGATAATATCCGCGCACATTGCGCTCGGCATCGAGCTTGTCCAAAATCTCCTGCTGATAGGAGTAGGGCTGAATATCCATCGTGTAGATCTCGGCATTGTTGGTGTCGAAATACTTTTCTGCTTTCAATGCGCGAGCAAGACGTTCTTTCTGATCCTCGCTGTAATACTCAAACTCATTGGAATTCCAGTAGCTTTCAAAGGTTGCGGCGATCTTATCAATGGTTTCAGGCAGGTCCTTTTTTGTGACTTTAACGTTCCATTCCAGACCGCTTGAAATAGCTGCATTAGAGAGGTTGGAAGAGCCAACATACGCCGTGGTAAAGCCTGTATCACGATAGAATACATAGGTCTTTGCGTGCAGACGGGTACGCTTGGTGTCATAGCTGACCTTGATAAGTGTGTTGGGCAGTTTACGCAGTTCTTCGATAGCTTTCACATCGGTTGCACCCATGTAGGATGTCGTGATGATGCGCAATTTGCCGCCGTTCTGCGTGAAGGTAGTAAGCTCGTCCATAATCAGACGCAGGCCACTCCACTTGATGAATGAGACCAGCATATCAATGCGATTACAGGACACAATCTCCTTTTTGAGCTCTGTGAACATCTGCGGCTCGTGGATCGCGCCGGTAAAGAGAGAACTTTGCGCAATTGAGGTCTCTGGACGGATAATTTCAACCTTTTCGTCCAGCGCCAGCACGTTGTTTTTCTTGTCAAAAAGCGCGAGAAGCTGCTCCGCACGCTCTGCGACTGAGAGCGTATCGAAGTCAGCTTCTTTTGTTTCGGACATGATGGTAGACACAATGCGATTGACAAGATCAACCTGAGAGTTCAGATCGCCGCCGTTGTCTTTTACGTTGTCGAGGCCCTTTTCAACGATCTCGGCAACGTATTTCGCTAACACTTTGGACGCTTCCGCACTATCAATAGGCGCAGTTTGAGAGAGCTTATCCGAAACGGAAAGCTCTGAATCCAGACCTTTATTTATGATTTGTTCGTAAAGTCCATTGTGTAGCATAGTAAATCTCCTTTTGCGCTATTACAAACCGTAATAGTAATCTTTGATTTTTTGCGCCATCAGCTTTCTCCTTGCCTCGAGGAACGCCGGATAGTCATTATGATTCATATTGCAAACTGCAAAAGGCACACAGTTTGCTTCAAGATTCTTCTTTAACTGCTCAGAATCAGTTATTGAACCGCAGGTTATAGCCTTTGTATCGCATTGAGTCAATGCCTCTGCAAAATATTCGCACGGAGCCTTCTTTCCGATAGACTTATTAACCTGAGTATCAAGATAAGCGTAGTTTGCATCTTGGTTGTAGAGATTCTTATCATATCCGTTGGATTTCAAATACTCTTTCGGGAATATATGGTGAACATCTCCGGCAAGTTCAATTAAATATCTCACAGAGATATTGTTTGATAGTAAGGACATATCGTTGTTTGCAACCTGAGCAGCAAGATAAACAAGATATGTCGGATTAATTGTCGACGTATACGCAAGATCTTGAACAACAGCAACATTCCAAAAGTTATCAGAAAGTGTTGCCGCTTCAATGTTTTCGAGCGTTTTTACAACACCAATTTCGTTTATTTGTCGAATATCACTATAGAACTTTGTTTCGGGAGAACTACTGTATCTGCCGGTAAGTACAGAAAGAACATACCACCTTTGAACAATACCTTTGACTTCTCCAACGGATACTTCCTTGCGCTGTATTAACATAAGATACAAAGCGTAAGCAAAATCCAGAGCCATTTGCGAATTGACTAACTTGTTTGAAATAAAACCTGCGCTCTTAATTGCAATCATAAACTGAGTGAAATTGTACTCATTCATAACATTGAGAACGCCTTGTTTTAGTTTCGCATAAGTATCCTCGGTAATTTCAATTTTATATTCTCTTGTTTCGAAATCCCTGCCCGACAGCAAGCTTACCAAATCTGCCAATTTGGCTCTGGGATACATGTGCATAAAGGCGACGCGCAATATGTCGTCACAGTCTGGATCATATACTGTTTCTTTATCATCTTTCAGCCATGCGATTTTGTTATAGTATTCAGATTCGATGAACTCGTTATCGTTCTCTTTTATGTAATCAAAGAAGGTTGGTTCGACAGCAAGATGCGCAAAATAGTCAATAGCCTTTCTCAGCATATTTCCGCCAAAGCTTTCATCTGCTGCGATTTTGGACATGACAAAGTCGCCTTGACTCAATGCAGTTCCCTTGGAATTGATCCGAATAAAGATATCTGTGACAATATCGATATCCAAGTTCTCTGACAGTTCAATTACGCCAATTAGTCTGTTCCCAATACCTCTTAAATTTGTAATTACCTTGTCCAAAGTTTCGGGAGCCATTTCCGGGTTTTCAGCACAGTATTTTTGAATAAAACTATACACTGAAAAATCGTTCTTAAATACTTCTGCAATGTCCGGAATCCATTTTTTGCCTTTTAAGTGACTTTGGTCTTGGACGGCAAATATTTCGGCATCCTTGTCTTCTGATAATGCTTCAAATGGATTGAATGCTATTTTCACTCGTTCTTTTCTGTAGTTGCTATTAACAACGGGAATCCCAGAAATTGCTGTCATAAGTGCTGTCACGCGCTGCTGTCCATCAATTAAAATTTTCTTACCCGCCGAAATAGTGCCATCTTTCAGTTTTACATTTGGATTTTTCCAAATAATCAAATAGCCTGTAGGATATCCCTTGTACAACGAATCAAGAAGGTCTCTGACTTGAGTTTTCTTCCAGACGAACGGTCTTTGAATTTCGGGGATTGCAATGTCTCCAGATGCAATCAGTCCCAATATCGCACTAACGCTCAATGAATTCGGATTGTATTTCTCAACTTGCATATCAATTCTCCTTTATAATGCGTGAGGATAGATTTTTCCCAGCAATGCTTTTCTTTCTTTCCAGTCCGGCATGAACATCGCTAATGTTTGATAAAACTTTCTTGAGTGATTAGGTTGAAGAAAGTGCGTAAACTCATGAACAACAACGTACTCTATGCACGATAATGGTGCTTCAATTAGAGCAATATTAAATGTTAATACTTTTCTCTTGGGCTGGCAGCTTCCCCAACGAGATACCATATTTCGGAATCTGAGTTCAGGGAAGTCAACTTCGTATTTCTGGAATTTTGGATAAACAGATGTGCATACTTCCTGTAATGTAATTTGGCACTGCTGTTTTATCCACTTATCCATTGTTCGTTTCTTGATATCGTAATTTGTTGTGCCTTTGACATTCAGATGAATAAACACTCCGTCAGAGAACGCTTCGTTTTTTGAAGCGGAACTGACTTTCAATCTCAATTCATGGCCAAGAATTCTAAAACATTCTCCATCAACATATTCTTTTGGCTTTGGAATATATTTCTGTTGTTCTTCATAGTGGTCAAGCGCTTTCAAGATGTATTCGGATTTTGAGGTCAAAAAATCTTCGATTGTGGCTTCCGCAACCAAATGATTTGCTGAAACAAAAACACTTTGATCCGGCTTGATTCGCAGATTAAGGTTTTTGACATTTTTTCTTTCAAGATCGTAGCTAATTGTTCGCCCATTCAGTTCTATCTGCTTAATCATGGAATCTCCTTAACGCTACCGTTATTACATTTTCGATCACTTTATCTATCGTGTCGAAGTCAATAACAAATCCTTTATCCCTTTCAAGCTGATAGAATAAGTCATCAATATCCTGAGCGATTTTATTGTGAATGTCTTTGTTGCTCTGCCAGTCAACCGTATCATGTTTCTGAATAATCGAAGTGATTTCAAGTGCAATATCCGATACGATATCGATATTTGCGTTCAGGTCAATTTCATCGTCCAAAATTGCGCTTACCACGCCATAGAATGCCTGCGCATGAACATTCCCTTTGACCTTTTCGGGATATACAATATTGGTGGTGCCTTTGCGATAATCAGCCATGATAGATTTCATCTTATCAAGGTATTCCGCCTCAGAAATCACGCGATTTTTATAATCTTCAAGGGCATCTTTGATGCGCTTTGAAAAGCTATCATAGTATGCGGGATTCTCATCGTGATTAACTTTGATGCTCTTAGCCATGTGTGATACAATAGCATCCGCTTTAGAACGCAATGATCCCAGTTCTTCCATTTCTTTCTCGAGATCATCTTTGTTCAGAATATCAACAGGATTAGTTATCTGTTTGATACCGGAAACAGACAAATGTGTATCGAGCAGATTCTGCATCTGTGCTTCGTACTCACGGTTATCAATAGCATCAGCATATCTGATTTTTACACTTCTGCGCACTTTTGCATAGAAAATAAAGGCAGATTGATACTTTCCAAGTTCTGCTTTTGTAAATGCAGCATAGGCTTTTTCGGAGTTCAACACCATGTTAAGCGCACGTCCGAAAACGCAAAGAGCATCATAGAATTTCCCACGGATTTCATCATCGAAAAGATAAACTTCTATTTCCTCTGTATCATCTTTGTTTTTTACAGTAGCGAAGATATCACAAAGCTGAGAATAACTCTCCCTAAGCCGTGCAACGTATGCCATAACGTCGCATACCGTGCCCTTTATATCTTCTGCTTCAAAGTTTTCAAGTCCTGCACCGCTATACATTTCCATTGCGGAATCCAGTTTGCTGATAAGTCCTCGATAATCAACAATCAGTCCAAAGTCTTTTCCGTCAAAAAGTCGGTTTGTGCGGGCAATAGCCTGCAAAAGGCCGTGATCTTTCAGCTCTTTGTCGATATACAGGATCTGCGTACGGGGAGCATCAAAACCGGTCAACAGCTTACTGCAGACAATCAAAATGTCAATTTCGCCGTCAACGAATTTAGCTTTGAGCGCGTCTTCGTAATCATCGGCATTGCCGTATTGCTGCATCATCTTGTTCCAGAAAGAAACAACGAGGTCATCAGAGCTTTCGTCAACTTCTTCCGTTCCTTCGCGCAAATCAGGAGAGGAAATGACAACGGCAGTTGTTAAATCGCCAAACTGTTCAAAACACTTCTGATAACGAATTGCATCTTTTTTGAAATTGCAGGCAAGCATTGCCTTGAAACCGGTGTTTTTATAACCTTCAAGGAAATGCTGATTGACATCCAACGCAATGCGCTTAATACGCGCATCGGTAGACGCAAGCCGCTTCATTGTGCTCCATTTGTCACGCAGATCTGCCTTTTGCGCATCTGTCAAACGCTTCGTGACCTGCTCGAACCAAAGATCGATGTTATCTTCGTCTACGTTTTGGTCAACAAATCTTCCTTCGTAAATCAGCGGAACAATCGCATTATCTTCTACGCCGTCTTTAATGGTATATTTGTGAATCAGCTTGCCGAAACGCTCCATCGTGTTCTTTTCGTTCTTCATAAGAGGAGTTCCGGTGAAGCCAATATAACAGGCGTTGGGGAATACGGTACGCATCTTCGCCGCAAGAGAGCCATAGTTGGAACGATGGCTTTCATCAACGAATACAAAAATATCTCTTGATTTATTCTTCAATCCGCAGCTCTCAACCGTGTTGAACTTGTTGATAATCGAAGTGATAATATCTGCAGATCCAGCGTTGATAAGTTCTAAAAGATGTTTACCGCTTGTCGCACGTGCCGGCTTTAAGCGGGTGTGAGCAAAAGTTTTGGCAATCTGTTTATCAAGTTCCTTCCGGTCGGTAACAATCACAACACGAGGATTAAGAGCTGACATGGTTTCCAGAATGTACTTGGACACCATGACCATTGTGAGCGACTTTCCACTGCCCTGTGTATGCCAGATAACACCGCTCTGACGATTGCCGGCAGCATCATTGGTATTGATTGTTTTCATGATTTCTTCAACGGCAAAGAACTGCTGATACCGGCAGATCTTCTTGACGTTGGCATCATATAGGATAAAGAACTTGCTGAGTTTCATTAGTCGCTCTGGCGCAAATAGCGATACAATGTTTCTGTCCTGAACAGTCGGCTCGCGCCCCGCAATATACTGATCAATCAGTTTGTTTTGCCAATCCGTATACTGCTCATGCCAAACGCACCAGAAGCTTTTCCCGGTACCACAGGTTGCATATTTGACTGCATTTTTATTGGTTGCCATCACGATCTGTGCAAACTTGAACAGCTGCGGAATATAGTCCTTGCCCTGATTGCGGATCATCTGCTCAACCGCTTGTTCTTCGCTGATTGTCGGTGCTTTACACTCGATAACGCCAAAGGGAATGCCATTAACGAACAGCACAATGTCGGGGCGAGCATTCTTCTGCTTGTCCCAACTGTCGCATGAATATTCTTCTGTTACGTGAAAGACGTTGTTTTCGGGGTGTTCCCAGTCAATGTATTTCAGATTAAAACTTTTTGAAGTGCCGTCTACCAATTTTTCGAGATAGCTTTTGCCCAGCATCAGCGAATCATAGATTTTTTCACTGGTGCGGATCAGACCATCGGTCAGTGGTTCATCTAATTCAGAAATAGCTTTCTCTATGTTGTCTGCTGAAAATTTGTAAGTAATCCCGCCAAACTCAAACTGATTGATCTTCTGCAACTGCTTGCGCAGTATACCCTTTAACAGTACGTTGTATAGTGTGCCACGTTCGGTCATACACTCGTCAGGGGAGATATATGTATAACCGAGTTTGCACAGCAACTCTATGGCAGGGTATTTACTGATATTGTCTTCCAGATACAAATCGGATTGGTGTCTGTAACCCATTATCTGACCTCCTCAACCGGTATATAGTCAAAACCGTTTTTGGCACGGTTAATCGCTTGCTTATATAAAGTGACATTTAGCATTCTTGCAATTTCTATTAACCGTTTCAGGTTTTCTTGCGTTATGTCTTTGCCTGCGTAGACGGCACCAACGAAGGGGAAAAACTGTCGGCAATTGTTTTCGTTTTTAATTGAGAATCTCCACTCGTGTTCGAATTCATATTCTTTGTTTTTATAATATAACTGCAAATTTAGTTCAGCATTTAATTCAGGATCCGCTTGCCACGAGGCATCTTTAGAAATAAACTCCCGAATTGCTCCGTCCATAAATGGAACCATGTTGAAATATGGTTTTTTCTTTCTATATGTCATAGGAAGCAAAAACAAAAGGTTTTTGTATTCAGGGAATGATAGTTTATCAAATTTCGAAAAATCATACTCGATACAAAATCCACTATAATTCTTCGCATAATTTTCCCAGAAAACATGATTATCAAAATGCTCAGTCATACAGTAGGTCAGCATTGTTTCTCGTGTCCGCGTACGCATTTGGTCAATGATTTGAATTAAATCGTCACACACACGATCCTCTATCGCCGCGAACCGATCTCGAAGTGTTTTGACCTGCTGAAGAATTGTATCCATCTGTGCCAATTCTTTCGGATTCGCGTGTTCACGAAGAAATTGCTCTTCACGCTCCGCTATAGGATTCCCATTGTCATCTAAGCAAGTATTAACGTATTCAAGAAAGTCCTGATGGGAATACGGAATTGTTAAACCACGTTCAGCTCAATTACCTTGTCCTGTGTAGCAAGAATTTCGGCAATCTTCTCCTGCTCGGCAAGGGAGGGAGATACAATAACTGAATTGAAAAAATCGTCAACCGAAATGTTCAATAAACCGTGATTTCGAGCACCTTCTTGTGCAAATGCCTGAATCTCCGAATTCATTTTTCCTGCTTCGAAATACTGAGAATAGAAATCAGGACATTTGTTTTCTGACGTTGCAGCGAAGCAAATGTATAACGGCGAAACCACTCCGGAATCATATCTTTCAAGGCGTTTCAATGCGCCAAACGGGTATCCGCTCGAATAGCTTTTATTGTACGCATATTCACCTTTTTTCAAAAGGAAATATGTAGACTTATCTTCGCTTGCGACAGACTTATTAAAAAATTCTTCTTGGTTGATAAGTCCGTACTGTGCCGAAATCGTTAATACATTCGTATTTCCTTCGGTGTTTTTACGGTTGACTCGAGAAAACTTCTTGTTAAAGCGTATTTCTTCCCATTCTTCCGGCACAATTCCGACTTTTGTCTTCTTGTACCCCTTCGGAACTTCTCCTCGGCAGATTTGTTCAATTCGGTGTTTAATTGTCTCGTTCATAATTTCACCTGCTAACAAGAATTGTTGCGATTGGTCCGGCAATAGCGGCAAGCATGGCAATAATAGCAATAACCATCATCCACGCATTAAACTTACGACTGCTTTTCAGGTCATTCCGAGCTGCTTCATTGGCTTCTACCTGGGAATCATACATTGCTTTGAGCTTTTCATAATTTTCAGAAAGTAGCCCGTTTTGTTCGCGCAAAGTTTCAAGCTGGCTTTGCAACAGTTCTTTTTGCGCGATGTCCGCTTCTGCACCTGCTTCTAATTTCGCACGATGCTCTGCTTCTCTTTGATTTTTCTCATCCATACGGCGTGAAATTTCTGCCACCTGCCTTGCAGATGTTGCCAAGCTCATATTGATGTCATCAAACATAGTGATTTACCTCATTTTTGGGGATAGTGTTTGTATTTTCCAGCGTAGATTAATTCGTCGCTTTATTTGTGGAGCCATTTTTATCTCCACTTTCTTTTTCGCCTTGAATGTTACCGTCAAAAGTCAAAAAGTTTTTCAATTCTTTTTTGCTTTGTTCTTCTTTTCGGGCCGCATAATCTTTTCTTATCTTGTTTATACGCTGGTTATGCTTCCTTCCGGAAATGATGCCGGAGCGGCTATTGCTATCCATATGGCAGGAAGCATTGATGCTTTTGCCGATATGATGAATGAAGAGGCAAAGCGCCTTGGAGCTACGGATACTCATTTTATGAATCCACATGGTCTTCATGATGAGGATCATTATACAACTGCATATGATCTGTACCTTATTTTTAATGAGGCTTTAAAATATCCGGAATTCCGTACTGTAACAGGTTCCACTGCTTATACTGCCAATTATACCAATGGAGCAGGACAAAGCGTTTCAAAGACCTGGAGAGGCGGAAACTGGTATCTTACAGGAGAGCAGGAGACGCCAGATGGCCTTACTGTATTTTCCGGAAAGACCGGTACTACCAAAGCAGCCGGATATTGTCTGATCATGGCTGAAAAAGACGATTCTGACAGAGAATTTATATCTGTTGTACTAAAATCTGACAGCCGACCCCATTTATATGACAATATGACAAATATAATTTCTAAAATTGTCAAATAGTGATTGCGTTTTGCATGAATTTATACTATAATCAAGATAATCTCAATTGATTTTTTATACAACATATATAACTCAAGGAGGAGATCGCTATGGTTCAGATTATTGCAGGAAAAAAGGGTAAAGGCAAAACAAAACATCTGTTAGATATGGCTAATGCAGCTATTAAAGGGGCTAACGGAACAGTCGTATATCTTGATAAGAGTGCTCAGCACATGTATGAGCTGAACAACCGTATCCGTCTTATCAATGTAAATGAATTTCCAGTTGCATCCGCTGAAGGATTTTTAGGATTTATCTGTGGAATTATTTCCCAGGATCATGACCTTGAAACCATGTACCTGGACAGCTTCTTAAAACTGTCCGCACTGGAGGGTGCAGATATCACCGAAACCTATGAGACTTTGAAAAAAATCAGTGATAAATATCATGTAACCTTTGTTCTGAGCATCTCTATGGATGCAGATGAGCTTCCAGAGTGCGCGAAAGGTGATGTAATTATTTCATTGTAATGATACATATTCTGTGATAGAATAACAGACAGGAGCAGAAAGGCTGCCTGCCGCACAAGAGTCAAACAGTATGCCTTGTGCGGAGGGCAGT
>OLNX01000494.1_pt1 | contig 39961 bp, 25 predicted proteins | sample 1672611 | NCBI WGS metagenome assembly OLNX01 (sample SAMEA3136705, study PRJEB25190) | human gut metagenome | reverse complement strand
CCGGCGGTCAGGCCTCCAAGGCTTCCAACATCGGCCAGGTCGCTCAGTTCGCGGCAGCCGGCAAGGAGCTCAAGTCCAAGTCTCTGGCTGAGATCGCCATGACCTACGGCTATGTGTACGTTGCGCAGATAGCAATGGGCGCAAACATGATCCAGACCCTCAAGGCCATCAGAGAGGCCGAGGCATACCACGGTCCCTCCCTTATCATCGCCTACGCTCCCTGCGAGATGCACTCGATCAAGGGCGGCATGACTAACTGCCAGGGCGAGATGAAGAAGGCCGTCGAGTGCGGCTACTGGAACCTGTTCCGCTACAATCCCGCAGCCGAGACCGGCAAGTTCACGCTTGACTCCAAGGAGCCTAAGGACGGCTACCGTGAGTTCCTCATGAACGAGGCTCGCTACAGCCGCCTGACCCGCGAGTTCCCCGACAGAGCCGAGACTCTGTTCGTTGCATCCGAGGATAACGCAAAGGCTCGCTACGAGCACCTGCAGCGTCTCATCGAGATGTACAAGTAATCGTAAATTCACAACAAAAAATCCGCAGCGCAAATGCGCTGCGGATTTTTTCAGTCTGTCGAAAAACTATAAATGAAAGCATAATCCCCGATAAAGGATGGGGGAGCTCGAGGGGGCATAGCCCGCCTCGAATTGGATAAATAGCCATCAAAAAAGCCTGACAAGTCAGGCTTTTTTGACGAGTTAGCTCGGTTTTTTGCGAAATGTAATTTTGCAAAAAACGTGGCGTTTTGAAGCGTGCAAAAAAGTCCGATAGGACTTTTTTGACACGCTGAAATCCGCAGCGCAAATGCGCTGCGGATTTTTTATCGTTAGCTATGATTTGATTCTTTTCATTTTAAGCTTGTTATTCACAGCCTCGCGGGAGACGGCATAAAGCACCGAGCACAGCGGCACGCTTATAAGCATGCCCATAACGCCCATTGCGTTGCCGCCAACGGTGACGGCAACAAGCACCCATATGCCGGGCAGGCCGACGGATTTGCCAACGACCTTGGGATAGATGAGATTCCCCTCAAACTGCTGAAGCACAATGATAAAGATAACAAACCAAACCGCCTGAATCGGCTTCACAAGCAGGATGAGGAACGCGCCGACAGCCGTTCCGATAAATGCGCCGAACACAGGAATGAGCGCGGTAAAGCCGACGAGCACCGATATGGCGGGGGCATACGGCATTCTGAAGATCGTCATTCCTATAAAGCACAGCGCGCCGATTATCACAGCCTCCGTAAGCTGGCCTGTTATGAAGTTTGTGAACGTCTTATTCGCAAGGCGCAGGAGATTCAGCAGCTTATCTAACTTTTCCGGATTCATGACCGCATTGAGCACTTTCATCGACTGGCGCTTGAGCGTCTCCTTCTGGGCAAGAACATAGATCGAGAACGCAAAGGCAATGACGAAATTCATGACCGCCGTGACAATAGAGCCGGCGACAGAGGCGGTTGTGTTAAACAGCACTGTTCCGCCGTCTTTTAGTATATCGATAAGCTTATCCGGCTTGAAGTCAAACTCCGGCAGGTCGACGTTGTATTTATCAAGGAATGTCGAGAGCGAAACCCACCAGCGCTGCACCTCTTCAGCGTAGGAGGGTATCATGTCAATAAGCGACGCGACAGAATCCCGCAGCTCGGGCATGATGATGAGAACGATAGCAAGTATTATTCCTATGACCAGCAGTATAGTCAAAAGCAGGCAAAGCGGACGCTTGAGCTTTTCCGGCCACTTACCCTTTCGCTTGTTCAGAAGCTTCATCCACAGGTTTTCGACCGGGCGCAGCAGCACATTGACGAGATAGGCTATGCACAGGCCGATAACGAACGGAGATATCAGGGAATACAGACCAAGAAGGATCTCCCCAAGCTGCTTGTGATTATAAACGCCCCATATAAGCAGCACTGTAAAGGTGATTATAAGCAAAATTCGTTTTACGCTTCTTTTGTTCAGTTCCAATTTCATGTCTCCTTTCGCTTTATATGGAATATTATCACTGCTGTTAAAAATATGCAAGCATAAAAGCCGCCTGTCCGGGCGGCTTTTACATTATGTATTATGTTATCTTACGCTGAAAAGTATATCACCGTAGCTCGGGTACGGCCAATATTTACCGGCGGTGCAGCTTTCCAGCTCGTCCACCGTCAGTCTCAGCTCATTCATCGCCGTGAGCACCCTATCGCGGCAGGCGACTGCGCGGGTATAGTTATCGCCGATATCATCAAGGCTGTCCAGCGCATCCTTGAGAGTTCTGACTCCCTGCGCCGCATCTGCCATGAGGCGGCTGATTTTTGCCGCAAGCTCCGTTTCAAGTCCGCATTCTATGCCGAGCGCCTTTTTCGCAACCGCCGTATCGGCCAGCTCCTTTGAATATGCTCCCGCTGCGGGTATGATATCCTGCCAGACCATGCTCTGCATAGTCAGCGCCTCTATGCGATTGACTTTGCAGTATGTATCCAGCTTCATTTTATAGCGGGCGGCAAGCTCGATCTCGGAGTACACCCTGTGCCTTGCGAACAGCTCGACATTCTTTATATCGAGGTAGCAGGGCACGCAGTCCGGCGTCGTGGGCAGATTCAGCAGCCCGCGAGCCTCGGCCTCCTTCACCCAGTTCTCGTCATAGCCGTTGCCGCTGAAAATTATGCGCTTGTGGTCGCGTATAACGCTGCGAATAAGCTCGTGCAGGTCATTTTCAAAGTTCTCCGAGCCCTCGAGCGCGTCGGCATACTGCCTCAGCGACTCGGCAACTGCGGTGTTCAGGACGACGTTTGCGCCGGATATGGAGACAGACGAGCCGAGCATGCGGAACTCGAACTTATTGCCGGTAAAGGCAAAGGGCGATGTGCGGTTGCGGTCGGTCGAGTCCTTGGGGAATTTGGGCAGGGCGTGGACGCCGACCTTGATCTGCTCCTTGACCTTGCCGCCATAGGGCTCATCCTTCTCGATTGCCTCGAGTATTTCCTCAAGCTCTTCGCCGAGGAACACCGAGATTATCGCGGGGGGCGCCTCGTCCCCGCCCAAGCGGTGGTCGTTTGCCGCGCTCGCGACGGACACCCTCAGCATGTCCTGATAGTCGTCAACGGCCTGGATAACAGCGCAGAGCATGAGCAGAAACTGCGCGTTTTCATACGGTGTTTCGCCCGGCTCAAGCAGGTTTACGCCCGTATTCGTCGTCATCGACCAGTTGTTGTGCTTGCCGCTGCCGTTTACTCCGGCAAAGGGCTTCTCGTGCAGCAGGCAGACCATGTCATACTTCCGCGCGATCTTCTGCATGAGTTCCATGGTTATCTGATTGTGGTCAGCCGCGATATTCGTTGTCGTATATATCGGCGCAAGCTCATGCTGCGAGGGCGCGACCTCGTTGTGCTCGGTCTTTGCCAGAACGCCGAGCTTCCAAAGCTCTTCGTCCAGCTCCTGCATGAACGCAGCCACGCGGGGCTTTATCGTGCCGAAATAGTGGTCGTCAAGCTCCTGACCCTTGGGCGGCATGGCACCGAAAAGCGTGCGTCCCGTGTACATCAGATCCCTGCGCTTTTCGTACACATTTTTATCTATGAGAAAATATTCCTGCTCGGGGCCGACGGTAGTTCGCACGGCGGTCACGTCGCTGTTGCCGAAGAGCTTCAGCACGCGAAGACCCTGGCGGTTTATGGCCTCCATCGAGCGCAGCAGCGGGGTCTTTTTATCCAGAGCCTCACCGCCATAGGAGCAGAACGCGGTCGGGATGCAGAGAACGCCGTCCTTTATAAATGCATATGAGGTGGGGTCCCACGCGGTGTATCCCCTTGCCTCAAAGGTCGCGCGCAGGCCGCCCGTGGGGAAGCTTGACGCGTCCGGCTCGCCCTGAATAAGCTCTTTGCCGGAAAACTCCATTATCACTCTGCCGCCGTCAACAGGCGAGACAAAGCTCTCGTGCTTCTCGGCGGTTATACCGGTCATAGGCTGGAACCAATGGGTAAAGTGGGTCACGCCCTTCTCTATTGCCCAGTCCTTCATGGCGTTCGCTACAATATTAGCGGTCTCACTGTCGAGCCTTGCGCCGAATTTGATGGACTGCTGAACCTGCTTGTAGACCTCTTTAGGCAAACGAGCCTGCATAACAGAGTCGTTAAAAACCATTGAGCCAAACATTTCAGTCACTTTTTTCATAGTAGTTCCACCTTTCGTTTTTGTTTTTAATCCATATGCTTGTCATATGAATAATGGAGGCATTATATTCCCGGGCTTTCGTTTTGTCAATATTCTTTGTCGTATGTTTAGGTATATCGCTTTCATATACTTATGCTTTCTCTTGACAAAGCTATGGCATAAGTGTATACTGACTGTACTAATTAAAGCCACACAGTTTTGTCGGTGTGCGGACAATAAACGCACATGAAATGTATGAATAAGACACTCAAGAATCTGCTTTGGCTCATATTGCTTATAGTCATCTCCGTCGGAACGGTGCTTGTCATCACCTCCGGCTCGAAAGGATTTTCATGGCCTTGCTTCATACGCTTCCTCGGCAAGACCGATCCGCTGTGGATCACCGCCGCTTTTCTGTGTGCCTTCGGTTTTGTTTATTTTGAGGGGCTTGGGCTTCAGTGCACCTGCACGTTCTTCTCGCACCCCTTTTCCGCCGGAAGCGCCATCCTGTTCTCCGCAACGGATATATATTTTTCCGACATAACCCCATCCGCTGCGGGCGGTCAGCCGGCCGCCCTGCTGGTTATGATGCGCCGCGGCATACCCGCCGCAGTAGCGGCGATAGCGCTGCTGCTCAATCTCGTGATGTATACGGTGTCGATTCTGATAATCAGCGGCATCTGCATCATTATAAAGCCGCATATGCTTCTTAATATGCCGGCAGCACCGAAAATTTTTATTGCCCTCGGCACTGTTATACAGATCATATTCATAATCATCTTTCTGCTGTGCATTTTTAACGACGCCGTCGTGCTCTCTGTGTGCCGCTGGTGTCTCAAGCTGCTGTGCAAGCTGCGCATAGTTAAAAATTACGATCAGCAATACGAAAAGCTCTTAGGCATCATAAAGCAGTACAAGGAATGCGGCCTGCTCCTTAAAAGCGAGACACGGCTGCTCATAAAGGTATTCCTGTGCAATTTCGCTCAGCGGCTTTCGGTAATTTTAGTCGCCGTCTGCGTGTATATGAGCGTCGGCGGGATGCTTTCAAAGGCTTTCGACGCCTTTTCGGCGCAGGCTCTCGCGGTTCTCGGCTCGAACGCTGTGCCCGTGCCGGGCGCCGTCGGCGTTGCCGACTTCATCCTTCTCGGCGGATTGAAGCACATTGTGGCCGATCCGGTGAGCGTTGAGCTGCTCAGCCGCGGCATAAGCTTCTACAGCACCTTCCTGTTCTGCGGCATACTTATTTTAGTGCTCTTCATCAGGAGCAAAATCAAGCAAGGGGAAAACAATGGCAAGCAAAAGAATGACTCTGGGTCTTAAATACTGCTACTGCACAAGGCTCGGCAAGCCCGCGCGCAGCATAATGACAAGGCCCTTCATAACCGCGCTTGGCGGCTTATATATGGACTCTGCGCTCTCGGTAAAGCGCATTGAGGGTTTCGTGCGCTCAAACAATATCGACATGAACGAATACGCCCAGCGCAGCTACCGCTCCTTCAACGACTTCTTCACGCGAAGCATAAAGCCCGAGGCGCGGCCGATAGACCGCGACCCGGACACGCTGATATCGCCCTGCGACGGCTATATGTCGGCATACAGGATCAGCGGCGATTCGGTGTTCTCCATAAAAGACAGCTATTATAATATTGAAGATCTCGTCGGCGGCAGCAGTATCGCGGGCGAGTACCTCAACGGCACCTGCCTTGTGCTGAGGCTGGGCGTCGAAAACTACCATCGCTACTGCTATATCGACGATGGCTTCAAAAGCGGCAACCACCGTATTCCCGGGCGCTATCACCCGGTGCAACCCATCGTTGTGCGAAAGCAGCCCGTATTCGTGCAGAACACGCGCGAATATACGGTTCTGAACACAAAAAACTTCGGCACTGTCACTCAAATCGAGGTCGGAGCCTGCCTTGTCGGCAGGATATGCAATCACCACGAGTCCTGCATTATCCATCGCGGCGAGGAAAAGGGCTTCTTTGAGTTTGGCGGCTCCACCATCGTTCTTCTGTTTAAGGAGGGTACAGTCGATATACCGCAGGAGGTTTTTGACGCTACATTAAGCGACAAAGAGGCAATAGTAAAATACGGCGCGGCAATAGGCCGAAAGGCCGGCTGCTGATGAAAAAAGCTCGGAGACACATGTCTCCGAGCTTTTTACTTTGCGCCGACTATGCCGAGTATAGCTCTTTTAGAACCTAACATATCTAAAAATTTTTCACAAAATTTTGCTCCCAAGTCTGTACAATATGCTAATTTTGTAATATGTTCTCTCAAATGTCTTGCTGCGGTTGTAAATAAATTGTATAATTTTTGTGGTAAATTGACACCGATCACGTCAATGGAGACAAAGGAGGTCTACAATGAAAAGACGCATTATAAGCATGCTGATGGCACTGGTGCTTGTATTCTCACTGCTGCCTGTCGGCGCTCTTGCCGACGCTGCCGCTTCGGGGGAAACCGGAAGCATCGACATGGAGGAGATCATTGCGGCTGTTGAGAAGATAATAAACGGGGACACTAACTCCCCAGATCTCGGCAGCATCCTTGATAAGCTCGATTATAATCAGTTGGCGCAACTCATAGCCGCGCTGATTAAGGACAAGGTCGATATCGGCCCCGTTCTGGATAAGCTCGATATAAACGAGCTTGTCGCCGTCATAAAGGGACTTATCGCAGGCGATCAGGATATCGGCTCCATTATCGAAAAGCTCGACACCGAGCAGCTTGTTGCTCTTATCACCGGCCTTATCGGCGATAACGAGACTCTCAAGCCCATTCTTGACAAGCTCGACATCAACCAGCTCGTTGCCGTCATAAAAGGACTTATCGCAGGCGATCAGGATATCGGCTCCATTATTGAAAACCTTGACACCGAGCAGCTTGTTGCTCTCATCACTGCCATTATCGGCGATAACGAGACTCTCAAGCCCATTCTCGATAAGCTTGACATCAACCAGCTCGTCGCCGTTATAAAGGCGCTTATCGCCGGTGATGTGGACATCAGCTCCATCATAGCAAACCTCGAGCCTTATCAGATTTTGAAGGTCATCGCGGGTCTTTTCGGCAGTGAGCTGGACGTTACGGGACCTGACAATGTCACCGTTACCGAGACCGAGGATGCCGTATTCAAGGTCAAGGTAAACCTCAGCCTTCTCGATCAGCTTGCGGGCAAGACCTACAAGTATATGTGGCTCGAGCCTGACGATCTTACGAATCTCAATGACATAAACTTTGAGAACATCGACATTATTAGCCTTATCGCCCGCATAGCCGGCAAGTCTCTCGGCAACGGCGATACCTTCACCGTGCAGAACACCACCATGAGAGACGATGGCAGAAAGTTTGTCTGCGTTATCTATAATCTCAGCGACAAGGTGTTTTATGTGACCGACGAGGTCACCCTCACCGTTACCCCGTTCAGCGACTGCACCCACAACACGCTCAGGAGTGTGCGTGGTCTTGAGCCCACCTGCACCGAGGACGGTCATATCGCATATTACGAGTGCGCCACCTGCGGAAAGCTTTTCCTCGACGAGGAATGCATCACCCAGACCAACGCCAAGGACATAGTGATCCCCGCCAAGGGGCATACCCCTGTTGAGGGCAAGGCGGCATTAGAGCCGACCTGCACCGAAACCGGTCTGACCGCCGAGATCGTTTGCAGTGTATGCGGCGAGGTTCTTGAGGCGCAGAAGGAGATCCCCTCCACCGGTCACACCAAGGTCGTTGATGTCGAGGCGAAAGAGCCCACCTGCACCGAGGCAGGCTGCACCGAAGGCAGCCATTGCAGCGTATGCGGTGAGGTTCTGGCAGTATCCGAGGCCGTTCCCGCGAAGGGACACAGCTTTGACGGCATACAGTGCACGGTCTGCGGCGAGTATGTTCCCTTCCCGTTCAAGGACGTTCCCGAGGATTACTGGTGCCGCAGCGAGGTCGAATATGTATGGAAGCAGGGGCTTATGAACGGCATGACCGGCGACACCTTCGCCCCCACCACCAACATGACGCGCGCAATGTTCGCCACTGTGCTCTACCGCATGGAGGGCAGCCCCTCCGTTGAGGGTATGAGCGAGCCTTTCACGGATGTTGACAAGAGCTACTGGGCATATGACGCGATAGTCTGGGCATATAACAGCGGCGTCACAAACGGCGTTACGGAGACGAGCTTCGAGCCGACCAGAAACATCACCCGCGCACAGCTTGTCACCATGCTGTACCGTTACGAAGGCTCTCCCGCTCTCAGCGGTGTTCTCACCTTCACTGATTCGGCTGATATCGCTGTCCCCTACCGCAGCGCGGTGCTTTGGGCGACTCGCAACGGCGTTGTAAACGGCTACGAGGATGGCTCTTTCCGTCCCAATAACAACGCAAGCCGAGGCCACATGGCCGCCATTCTGGCACGCTACTGCCAGATGTAACGAAAAACAAAAAGCGGAAGCCTTCACGGGCTTCCGCTTTTTATAAGTGTAAAAATATGCAGGCTCAGTTGAGCCTGCATATTTTGTTTGCTTTAGCTGAGGCTACATGGCCTCAATTTCTTTTATGATGTACTCATTGCCCGTCACGAGATATGTGTTCTCGCTCTTGCAATATGGGCACACCTTGGCGTATTTCACCGTCGGATAGGTCTGTTTGCAGTCCTCGCAGAAGGTCACTGCTTCCAGCTTCTCGACCTTGAGCTCCGCCTCCTGCATGTACTTGGACTCCTTTATAGCCCAGTTCCAGCAGTCGACGATATACTCAGGGATTATTCCGCTGACCTCGCCGATCTGCAGCGTCACGCTGCCGACCTTCGTCAGCTTATTCTCGTCGCAGAGCTTCTCTACTTCCTTGATGACATAAAACACTGTTCCAAGCTCATGCATGGATCTATCCTCCGATGATTACTTTTTAGAAAATTTTTCTTTGAGATCCTTGATGTGGATTTTTGCTGCACGCTTTGCGGCATATACTGCCAGAGGCGGGATCTTGTCATCGGTCCTGATCATCTTCGTTGCCTCGGGATGATCGCGGTGCAGATGGATCGCGTCAAACTCGCAGCGGGTGGTGCACAGACCGCAGCCGATGCACTTGTTCTGGTCGACGATGGTGACGCCGCAGCCTAAGCAGCGGGAAGCCTCGGCCTTGACCTGCTCCTCGGTGAAGGTAATGCGGTCGTTCTTCATGGTCTTTGCCTTGCGCGGATCGTGCTTGACCTCCTGGCGTACAGGTGCGTCGAAGCAGTTAAGGTCGATAACGACATTGTCCTTATCCAGCTCGTAGAAATCTCTCGGATTTCTTGCGAGGGTAAGGCTCTGGTTATCCTGAACAAAGCGGTGCAGGCTTATTGCGCCCTCACGACCTGCCGCGATAGCGTCGATAGCGAACTTCGGGCCGGTGTAAACATCGCCGCCGACAAAGATGTCGGGCTCTGCGGTCTGGAGGGTGACGGGGTCTGCCATTGCGGTGCCCTTGCCGGAGGTCTTGAGCGCTCCGACATCGAGATCGCCCCAGTCGATGGTCTGACCGACGGCGGCAATAACGGAGTTGACCTTGATGGTCTTGAACTTACCGGTGCCGACGGGCTTGCGGCGACCCTTCTCATCGGGCTCACCAAGCTCCATGATCTCGACCTTGAGGCCGTTGACCTTGCCGGCTGCGGTGCCGGTGATCTCAACAGGAGCATTGAGGTAGCAGAACTTTACGCCTTCGGCGAGTGCTTCTGCGACTTCTTCCTTATCTGCGGGCATCTCCTCCTCGGAGCGGCGGTAGACAATATATGCCTCCTCTGCGCCGAGACGGACGGCTGTGCGCACGACGTCCATTGCGACGTTGCCGCCGCCGACGACTGCGACCTTCTTGCCTATTACGGGCTTATTGCCGAGGTTTACTTCACGCAGGAAGTCAACGCCGCCGTAAACGCCGGTGAGGTCTTCGCCTGCGATGCCAAGCTTAGAGCTATGCTGTGCGCCGATGGCGACGAAGAAGCCCTTGTAGCCCTGCTTGCGCAGCTCGGCGATGGTGATATCCTTGCCGACCTCAACGCCGCACTTGAACTTAACGCCCATCTTCTTGAGGACGTCGATCTCGGCGTTGATGACCTTGCGGTCGAGGCGGAAGCTGGGGATGCCGAGAGTGAGCATACCGCCGGGGATCTTGTTGCGGTCAAACACGGTAACGTTCGCGTAGCCCATCTCTGCGAGATAGTATGCGCAGCTCATACCGGCAGGACCTGCGCCGATAACGGCGATCTTCTCAACGTAGTCAACGTCGGGGATCTTATGACGGCGCTTTTCAGGGATGTAGCGGGTCTTCTCGCTCAGTTCCTTCTCGGCGATGAACTTCTTGATCTCGTCGATTGCGACTGCACGGTCGATCTTGCCGCGGGTGCAGGCATCCTCACAGCGGCGGTTGCAGATGCTGCCGCAGACTGCGGGGAACGGGTTATCCTGCTTTATAAGCTTGAGAGCGTCAAGGTAGCGGCCCTGGGCTGCCATCTTGATATAGCCCTGAACGGCGATGTGCGCAGGGCAGGATGCCTTACAGGGAGCGGTGCCGCTCTCGTGGCAGTTTTGCTGGTTTGTGTTCTTATAGTCGACATTCCACATGTGCTCGCCCCAGTGATTGTCATCGGGCAGAGGCTGCTTGGGATATTCTACAGGACCGTCCTTGGTGCAGAGCTTCTGGCCGAGCTTGGCAGCGCCGGCGGGGCAGACCTCAACGCACTTGCCGCAGGCGACGCACTTTTCCTTATCGACGTGTGCGCGGTATGCGGAGGCGGACATATTGGGGGTATTGAAAAGCTGGGAGGTGCGCAGGGCGAAGCAGGAACCCAGAGCACAGTTGCAGATGGCAAAGATCTTATCCTCACCGTCGATGTTGGTTATCTGGTGGACATAGCCGTTTTCCTCTGCACGCTGGAGGATATGTATTGCCTCTTCATAGGTAATGTCGCGGCCCTTGCCGGTCTCGCGGCAGTATCTTGCGAAGGTGCCTACAGCAATGCAACATTCCTCCTGAAGCTCGCCGCAGCCTTCATCAATAAGGCGCATTGCGTTACGGCAGGAGCAGTAGCCGACGCCGAGCTGACCCTCATACTTCTTGAGCCAGTGGGACAGATGCTCAAGATCAACAGATTCATTGGTTGCGGGAATTGCCTTCTCAACGGGAACGACGTGCATGCCGATGCCGTTGCCTCCGGGAGGTACCATCGGGGTGATCTTGGTCAGCGGCAGATATGCCATACGCTCAAAGAATCTGGCTATCTGGGGATGCTCCGTGACCTGTTCGAGGTTCATGTTCATGAGCTCCGCCGCGCCGGGAACGAAGATAGGCAGAACGTACTGACGGCTTCCGTCGGGAGTGTCATAGTTGTACTCCAGAACGCCCTTAACAGCCAGACCGTCCATGATTTTCCGGACATAGGCGACATCCTTGCCCATTTTTGCCGCGATCTTCTCCGGTGTGGTCGGCTTGCGAAGGCCCATAGCCAGGGCGACGTCCGCCTCCTCGTCGCTTACTACGCACGCAAGGCCGTAGTATTCGGGATCTTCCTCGGTGATTTTTGCCAGACCGAGCTTCTGTGGGATTCGGTCGGTCATTTTCTTGCCGAGTGCTGCAATCTTTTCTCTTGCCATATGTAACTCCTTTCTCCTTCTACAGAGTATATTTCTGATACATAAGCCATATGCTTCGTATAGTATATCATAACATACCCCGGAATTACAATACAAATTAACGGCATTTTGCTTAGGAATTAACAGGTTTTCTTCGCAGCCGCGCTCTCTTTGTTCAGAACGCATATGTTTACCGCTTGCCTTATTATACACTTTTGTAGTATTGTAGAAACAGTAATGCAAAGGAGGTGTGCATATGACTCAAAGTGAGGAGCGCATACAGAATAAGAACAGGGTCATTAAAACGGCGCAGAGGCTTTTTCTTGACGAGGGCATAGCCTCGGTGTCGATAAACAGAATTGCCGCCGAGGCTGAGCTTGCGCCCATGTCGGTATATCGATATTTTGGCAGCAAGGATAAGCTCATTGCTGAAGTGTGGCATGATGCACTTGTTATTTTTTACGACGACTTTATGAGACGTTACCACGACATCACAGCAGATATGGACGCCGGATATGACAGATTCATTGCGTGCATGGATCTGTATATCTCCATATACAGCGAATTTCCCCAGTGGTTCAGATACACCCGCGAGATGTTTTCCCATACCTCGTCCTTCAGCATATCCCACAGTCAGGATATGGAGCACATATTCTGGCGGTATTTTGACAAGGAGATCCCAATCCCTCTGCTCAAGGCGCTTAACGACGGAGTGGCCGACGGATCGGTAAGATCGGACATAAATATTTATCAGGTGTATCAGATCGTACACAACGTCTACACCGGCACAAGTATTTACACCGGCATATTTCAGGAGGTCGATCCCCTTGACACTATCAAATTCACAAAAGAGCTTGTTGCTAATTACATAAAAAGCGAGGGTTAATTCTATGGCAATTATACAAAATTTTAAATATATTTTGTCATTTATTCGATTATGTAACAAAAGTTGCGGAAAAGCATTAAGTATTTGATAAAATCTAAACGAAAGCAGGAACGATAAATTTTTTTACTCACAGATGTTAGTGTCGCTAACATCTGTTGAGCCGACAAATATGTTAATACAAAATGAGTAATTTTAATATAACCGACTGCATTCCCTTCTGGGAAGAGCTGCCTGAAGAAAGCAAAGAGCTTATCAGGGATAATCTCGTAACCCGCACTTATGTGAGCAACGAGCGCATCCTGCTTAACAGGGCGAAGAAAAACGGCATGATCTTCATACTCAGCGGTTCTATCCGCGTTTTTCTGTCATCCGAAGCCGGTAGGGAGATCACACTGTTCCGCCTCAACAAGGGCGAGGTTTTCAGCATCATGACTGTGGACGAGGCGGGAGAGTTTGACGTTGTTCCTCTGCTTGAGGCCACGGAAAAATCCGCTATGGCGTTTCTGAGCGAAGACGTGCTCTCGAAGATAGCTTATAAGGTGCCGAAAATGGCGCAGTTTGTTTACAGAAACGCCGCCAAAAACGCCCAGAAAATAATCAACAACATTGCGTATATGTTTTTCAATACGCTCCGGGGCTGCATAGCCCGATACATAATAGGCGCAAGCAAAAAAAACGGTGCGATGCACGACATTGTGAAAACCACTCATGAGGAGATCGCAAATCACCTCGGCTCAACACGTGTGGTTATAAGCCGGGAGCTTGACAGCCTGCGCGACATGGGTCTTATCCAGACCCGGCGAGGCAGCATAATCATAATCGACCGAGAGGGGCTCGAATCAATTGCCGGAAGGTAGCATTCAATGTATATCATCTCATCCCGCTGCGCCCATTGCGGCGGCTGCCGCTCAAGATGCCCGGAAAAATGCATAGACGCCTCCGAGCATCCTCCTGTTATAGATAAGCTTCTCTGCACAGGCTGCGGAAGGTGCTTCCTTGCCTGTCCGATAAGAGCGATAGAATATATCGAAGATAATACTTTTAACAGTAAATCGCGGGCATGATGCCCGTAAAAATACAAAAAACTATATCAGGAGGTAAAAAAAATGTATTACAGCAGCGGTAACTATGAGGCATTTGCATCGCCCAAGAAGCCCGAAGGGATCGACAACAAGTATGCACACATAGTCGGCACAGGACTTGCGGGACTTGCGGCGGCATGCTTCCTCATCCGCGACGCGCAGATGCCCGGCGATCACATCACTCTCTACGAGCATCTTCCCCTCGCCGGCGGCTCATGCGACGGCATCTATGACGCCACCAAGGGCTTCATCATGCGCGGCGGACGCGAAATGGATAACCATTTTGAATGCATGTGGGATCTGTTCAAATCCATCCCCTCGATAGTCAATCCCGGCGAGACAGTGTTCTCCGAATACTATCATCTGAACAAGGAAGACCCCAACTTCTCCCTCTGCCGCGTCACCGAAAAACAGGGACAGGACGCGCATACCGACAGGAAGTATGGTCTTAATCCCTCGGCCGCAACGCAGCTTCTCAAGCTCTTTATGAGCACCAACAAGTCCCTTGAGGACAAAACCATCGACGATATATTCGACGACGATTTCTATGACACCAACTTCTGGACATACTGGCAGACCATGTTCGCTTTTGAGAAATGGCACAGCGCTCTTGAGATGAAGCTCTACCTCCAGCGCTACATCCACCACATTGACGGTCTGCCCGATCTGTCGGCTCTCCGCTTCACGCGCTACAATCAGTACGAGTCCATGATTCTGCCGATGTGCAAGTACATAACCGACCACGGCGGAAAGGTCCTGTTTGACACCTCGGTCACCGACATTCAGTGCGACTGCACTCCCGAAAGGAAAGTCGCCAAAAAGCTCTTTTACACCCAGAGCGGCGTTGATCACGTCGTCGATCTTACAGAGAACGATCTTGTTATCGTAACAAACGGCGCACAGGGCGACGGCTCAGCCTACGGCGATAACGATCACGCCCCCGTGGTCACCGTCAAAAACGGCGAAGGCCCCTCCATTGAGCTTTGGAAAAAGCTCGCAGCTCAGGATCCCGCTTTCGGCAATCCCGACAAGTTCTTCTGCGACATTGAGAAAACAAGCTGGGAGTCCTGGACGGTCGACACCGCGAATAAGCAGATTCTTGACGCTATCCAGAAGATCTGCAAGAGAGATCCGCTCTCCGGCAAGGTCGTTACCGGCGGCATAGTCACCTGCCGCGACTCGAGCTGGCTCATGAGCTGGACAATCAACCGTCAGGGGCAGTTCCAGGAGCAGCCCGAGGATCATTGCCTGATCTGGGTCTACGGCCTCAACTGCTGGCACGACGAGGGCGACTTCATCAAGAAGCCCATGTGCGACTGTACCGGCATAGAGCTTGCCGCAGAGTGGCTGTATCACATTGGCATTCCCGAGGATCAGATCATGGATCTCGCAGCCAATGCGTGCAACACCACACCCTGCATGATGCCTTATGTCACCACCTTCTTCATGCCCAGAGCCGAGGGCGACCGTCCTCTGGTCGTTCCCGAGGGCTCTGTGAATCTCGCATTCGTCGGTCAGTTCTGCGAGACTCCTCGCGATACCGTATTCACCACCGAGTATTCAATCCGTACCGGTATGGAAGCCGTATACACCCTCTGCAATATTGACCGCGGCGTTCCCGAGGTTTGGGGCAGCGTGTACGATATACGCGACCTGCTTTACGCCACCAGCAAACTGCTGGACGGCAAAAAGCCCACGGAATTCCTGCTGCCCAGCATTCTCCCCCTGCTGGGTCTCGTCAAGGAGCCGCTTACCAACAATGTTGTGGTTGATCTGCTCAAAAGGTACAACATAGTTTAGCCGTAATCCTTTCCTTCACTCCATACCGGAAGCGTGTGGAGCGGGTCATACCCGAAAAGCCGCCCGAGTATGACCCGCAAGATTAACTTGACCCACAAAACACAAAAATACAGCAAGCTGAAAATCAGCTTGCTGTATTTTTTAATTTTTTATTTGCTGAATTTTGCTTTGATATCCTTGATTTTGATTCTGGCCGCCTGCTTTGCCGCATACGGCAGGATGTACTTCATCTTGTCCTCGCTCTTGACCATTTTGCTGCACTCGGGGTGCTCGCGGTAGAGCTTTATCGCGTCAAATTCGCACTTTGTGGTGCAGATGCCACAGCCGATGCACTTGTTCTCATCGACCACCGATGCTCCGCAGCCGAGGCAACGGCTCGTCTCGGCCTTGACCTGCTCCTCGGTAAACGGCATGCGGTCGTCGCTGAAGGTCTTTGCCTTTTTCTTATCGTGTCCCGGCTCCTGACGTGCGGGAGCGTCAAAGCAGTCGGTCGTCAGAGCGAGATTATCCTTGTCAAGCTCAATGAAGTCGCGGCGGTTGCGGCCAATATCCAGAACGGTGCCGGGCTGCACATAGCGGTGCAGGCTTATCGCGCCCTCGCGGCCCGCCGCGATAGCGTCGATAGCAAACTTCGGGCCTGTGTACACATCGCCGCCGACAAAGATGTCGGGCTCGGCAGTCTGGAGTGTAAGCGAATCTGCTTCGGCAGTGCCCTTCTTGCCCTTGAGCATTGCGCCGGTGTCAAGTCCGCCCCAGTCTATCGCCTGACCGATGGCGCCGATGACGCTGTCGACCTTGATAGTCTCAAACTTGCCTGTGCCGACGGGCTTGCGGCGACCCTTTTCGTCGGGCTCGCCAAGCTCCATGATCTCGACCTTGAGCCCTGTGACCTTGCCGTTTTTGCCCTCGATCTCAACGGGAGCGTTCAGGAAGCGGAACTGCACGCCCTCTTCCATTGCCTCGGCTATTTCCGCCTTGTCGGCGGGCATTTCGGCCTCGGAACGGCGGTAGACTATATAGGCATTCTCCGCGCCGAGACGAACGGCCGTGCGCACAACGTCCATTGCGACGTTGCCGCCGCCGATGACGGCGCAGCTCTTGCCGACGGTGGGCTTGCCGCCGAGGTTTACCTCGCGCAGGAAGTCAACGCCGCCGTAAACGCCGCGGAGTTCCTCGCCGGTGACGCCGAGAGGAGCTGCCTTCTGCGCGCCGATGGCGACGAAGAAGCCCTTATAGCCCTGCTCGCGAAGCTCGGCGATAGTGACGTCCTTGCCGACCTCGACGCCGCACTTAAACTCAACGCCCATGGCCTTTATGACGTCGATCTCAGCATTTATGATATCCTTCTCAAGCCTGAACGACGGTATTCCCGTGGCGAGCATACCGCCGGGAACGGCGTTTTTGTCAAACACGGTGACGTTGCAGTAGCCCATCTCCGCAAGGAAGAACGCGCAGCTAAGACCGGCAGGGCCGGCGCCGATGACGGCGATCTTTTCCTCAAAGAAGCCGTCGTACTTGGGCTTTACTATGGGCGGGATGTAGCGGGTCTCGGCGTCAAGATCGCGCTTTGCTATGAACTTCTTTACCTCGTCTATAGCGACGGCACGGTCAACACTGCCTCTGGTGCAGGCGTCCTCGCAGCGGCGGTTGCATATTGCGCCGCACACTGCCGGCAGGGGATTTGCCTTCTTTATGAGCGCCAGCGCTTCTGTATATCTGCCCTGAGCGGCCATTTTCAGATAGCCCTGAACTGCGATATGCGCGGGGCAGGCGGTCTTGCAGGGGGAGGTGCCGGTATCGTAGCAGTTTATGCGGTTATTATCGCGGTAGTTGAAGTCAAATTTCTCCGGACCCCACTTGGTGTCGCTGGGAAGCTCGTGCTTGGGATATTCAACGGGGCCGTCCTTGGTGCACAGCTTCTGGCCGAGCTTGACAGCGCCCGCAGGGCAGTATTCAACGCAGCGGCCGCAGGCAACGCAGTCCTCGGCATTCACGCGCGCAACATACGCAGAGCGCGACATGTTGGGGGTATTGAATAGCTGCGAGGTGCGCAGTGCGTTGCAGATATTGACATTGCAGTTGCATATGCCGAGTATCTTATTCTCGCCGTCGATATTGGTTATCTGGTGGACAAAGCCGTTATCCTCCGCCTTCTGGAGAATTTCCAGCGCTTCTTCATAGCTTATATAGCGTCCGCCCTTCTGCGTCTCGACCGCATACTCGGCCATGTCGCCGACGGCGATGCACCAGTTCTCCGGGTCGTCGCCGCAGCCCTCGCCCAGTATGGATCTGCCCATGCGGCAGGAGCAGGGCGTCGCGGCATATTTATCATATTTTTTCAGCCAATGCGAAATATGCTCTATATCAAGCGACTGCTGCTCGGCGGGGATTGCCTTCTCAACAGGCAGGACGTGCATACCGATACCCGCGCCACCGGGGGGCACCATATGCGTTATCTTGGTAAGAGGCAGAATGGTCATACGCTCGAAAAAGCGCGCGGTCTCGGGGTATTTATGGAGTCTGTCCCAACCCATGTTGGAATACTCCGCGCTGCCGACAACAAACAGCGGCAGAACGTACTGAAGCTCCCTCTCGGGGTTTTCCCTGTTAAACTCTAAAACGCCCTCGTAAAGAAGCTTATCCAAAAGCTCCCTGAGCTTCTCCTCCGAAAGCTCGGGATTCATCTTCCGAAGCTGGGCAAATCTATACGGCGTGCGAAGCTTCATCTTCAGCGCGACATCCGCCATCTCGTCCGTAACGCGCTTGTCAAAGCCGTAATACTCCGGATCGCCCGGCTGAACCTTACCCATGCGGTCGGTTATCTTCTGCACAAGGTCAAGAATTTTCTGTCTTACCGGCCCTTCTACCGGCACGTTGTAAATATCAAGATTATCGGTTATATTCTTTCCTGACATTTTTACTCCTCCCTCAGTAAAAGCTTCCACCGGCGACATAATTATCAAAAATGTGTTGACAATCTGAGGCCAGTGTAATAAAATTGGTCTACACACTATGTTAACAATAAAACATTCTCGGATATTTTGTCAACACCACATTATCCGATACCGTGATTTTTGTACTTATTGCCAGTAAATTTCCCTAATATCTGTTGAAAATCCATAGCCCGCAAGCACTTTGGTTCTGGTCGCACCAATTTCAAACTAAGGGGTATGCCCGTGGAAAATTTTGAAAAGCTATCGGCTCCGACACTGAAGGAGCTTTTTATAAGCAAAATGGCAGAGCTTATTATCTCCGGCAAGCTCAAAGTCGGTGAAAGGCTTCCGCCCGAGCGTTCGCTCGCAGAGCAGATGGGCATCGGCAAAACCGTCGTTCACAGCGGGCTTCAGGAGCTTGCTCGAATGGGCTTTGTCACCATCAAGCCCCAGAGCGGCGTCTTTATCGCCGACTATATGGTCACCGGCAATCTTGAGACCTTCAACGCCGTTGCAAAATACAGCAACTATAACATCGGCCCCGATATAATTCGCGGCATGTTCGACATGCGCTACGCCATGGAGGGGCTTGCCATGGAGCGCTTTGCAGCGCTGCACACCGATGAGGACATCAAAACTCTGCGTGAGATGATCCTTAGTATCGGCGACTACGTTTCGGACGAGCGCATGAGCTATACCGGGCTTGCCGAGCGCTTTTTCGATTTTCACAACGCCCTCGCACGCATGAGCCGCAGCGCCATCATCCCGCTCACCTTCAACGCAGTCAAAAGCGTCAGCTTAGTTCTGTGGGAAAAGTATCTTCGCAATTACGGTGCGGGGAGGGCTATCGACAGACTGAGCTATTTCGTTGACTGCCTTGAAAAAGGCGATAGTGATGCGGCCTGCCTTGAGCTTAAAAACGGGCTCGATGAGCAATTTAATATGTCGTTTAAACAGCAGCTATAAATTTTAAATGTATGAAGGGAGAACAACATGGCACAACTCAGACCCAAGATCGTCAAGCTTGCGCGAATAATCGCCAGCGTGACGGGTATCATGACCAAAATCGACGAGAACGCGCCGGAATACTACAGCATGGCGAATATCGTCAGCGACGACGAGGCGGATATCGCCATCGCCGCCGGTCTGCGCAAGGACCGCACCGCAGGTTACCTTGCCAAGAAGGTCGGCAAAACCGTTGAGGAGATACAGCCGCTGCTGGATAACCTCGTCTACTACGGCGTTTTCCGCCGCACCTACAGCGCCGAGGCCGGTCAGGATGTATACTACATGCAGATCTTCGCCCCCGGCATCCTTGAGATGATGGTAAATAACACCGAGCTTTCCGCCGCACACCCCGAGGTAAACCGCGCATTCGAGGAATACACCAGAAACCTCGCCGCCACCATGGGCTCTTTCCTCCCCGACGGCTACGGACTCATGCGCGTCATCCCCGTTCAGAGCGCAATTGAGGATAACCCCGACACCGCCGAATTTGAAAAGCTCTCCTATTACCTTGATAAGTACGATACCTTCTCCGTGTCCCCCTGCTCCTGCCGCGCATCTCGCACCGCTATCGGCGACGGCTGCGGACATTTGGACGAGGATATGTGCATTCAGATGGGCAAGGGCGCAGAGCACTACATACGCTCAGGCCGCGCAAGACAGATTACCAAGGAAGAGGCACTTGAGATCATAAAGCGCGCAGAGGACAACGGCCTGATGCACGATATCCCCAACATCGAGGAAGCAGGCGACAGCGCCGCTATCTGCAACTGCTGCTCCTGCGCATGCTTCGGTCTGCGCGTCGGCCTCATGTTCGGCGCGAGAGACGCAATACGCTCAAACTTCGTCGCCGAGATCGACGAGGCAAAGTGCGTCGCCTGCGCACAGTGCGTCGAGGTCTGCCCCGGCAACGCGCTCAGGCTCGGCCAGAAGCTCTGCTCCACCGATGATCTCTCCACCCCCGAGTACAAGAAGATGACCGACGTCATCTATTCAAAGGACGTATGGAACGTCAACTACCGCGAAAACCGCGAGGACGTTATGCCCACCGGCACCGCGCCCTGCAAGACCGCCTGCCCCGCTCACATCCCCGTTCAGGGCTATCTGAAGCTGGCCGCTCAGGGCAGATACACCGAGGCTCTTGAGCTTATCAAGACCGAGAACCCCTTCCCCGCCGTCTGCGGACGTATCTGCAACAAGCGCTGCGAGGCCGAATGTACCCGCGCAAGCGTTGACGAGGCCGTCGCTATCGACGAGGTAAAGCGCTTTATCGCCGACCATGACCTCAACGAAAAGACCCGCTATGTGCCCAAGATGGTAAACCAGATAGGCCGTCCCTACCCCCAGAAGATCGCCGTCATCGGCGCAGGCCCCGCCGGTATGAGCTGTGCATACTATCTGGCGCAGAAGGGCTACCCCGTGACCGTGTTCGATAAAAACCCCGTTCCCGGCGGCATGCTCACACTCGGTATCCCTAACTTCCGTCTTGAAAAGGACGTCCTGAACGCTGAGATCGACATTCTCAAGGAGATGGGCGTTGAGTTTAAGTGCGGCGTTGAGGTCGGCAAGGACGTCACCATCGCCAAGCTTCGCGAAGAGGGCTACAAGGGCTTCTACCTTGCCATCGGCGCGCAGAAATCCGCCCCGCTCGGCATCACCGGTGAGGAGCTTGAGGGCGTTTACGGCGGCGTTGACTTCCTGCGTGAAGTAAACCTCGGCAACAAGCCCGCGATCGGCAAAAACTGCGCCGTCATCGGCGGCGGCAACGTCGCAATGGACGTATGCCGCAGCGCTATACGTCTCGGCGCTGACAACACCTACATAGTCTACCGCCGTTCCGAGGCCGAAATGCCCGCAGACCCCGAGGAGGTCAAGGAGGCAATGGCAGAGGGCGTTAAGTTCCGCTTCTTGAGCGCTCCCGTTGAGATAGAGGGCAAAAACGGCAAGGTTGCCGGTCTCAAGGTTGAGATCATGGAGCTTGGCGAACCCGACGAAAAGGGTCGCCGCAAACCCGTCGGCACCGGCAAGTTTGAGACCATCAAGGTCGACAGTGTCATCGGCGCTATCGGTCAGGTCGTCGATTGGGGCGAGCTTGACGTCGGTGAACTCAAGACCACGAAGAAGGGTCTTGCAATCGCAGACGAGCTTACATATCAGACCGCCCAGTCCGACATTTTTGTCGGCGGCGACTGCTACACAGGTCCCAAGTTTGCCATCGACGCTATCGCAGCCGGCAAGGAGGGAGCAATAAGCCTGCACCGCGCCGTTCACGAGGGTCAGACCCTCACCATGGGACGCGACCGCAGGGTCTACAAGTCGCTCAACAAAGAGCACGCTCTTATCGACGTTTCCAGCTTCGACCATGAGCACCGTCAGATGCCCGGCTACAACGAGGCCAAGGCAAAGACCTTCTCCGACGCCCGCGTCACCTTCACGGAGGAACAGGTGCGCAAGGAGACGGCGCGCTGCCTCGGCTGCGGCGCTACCAAGGTCGATGAATATCTCTGCATCGGCTGCGGCCTGTGCACCACCAAGTGCAAATTCGATGCCATCAAGCTCAAGAAGGTGCGCAACATCCACGCAGGAAACTTCGAGAGCATGCCCATCAAGGTCGCCGAAGGTCTTGTCAAGCGTACCGGCGGCATAATCAAGAAGGCCGTAACGAAGTAATGCACGAGCTTGGAATTTGCGACGCACTGCTCAAAATGGTCGATAAGGCAGTGAAAGAGGAAGGCTGCGACGGCGTCAGCAGCATCACAGTCGAGGTCGGCACGCTATCGGGTGTCGTACCGCATTTTCTCAGCGATTGCTGGGAGGCAGTCATTGACGGCACCCCCTATGCACAGACCGAGATGATCGTTGAAACTCTGCCGGGAATGGCACGCTGCCTCGACTGCGGCAGCGAGTTTGTGGCGGATGTTGAAAAGCTCGTCTGCCCCGACTGCGGCGGCAAAAAGCTCGCGCCGATATCAGGCCGCGACCTCACATTAAAAGAAATAGCAGCATACTAAAACAAAAAATTCCCGCCTACGGGCGGGAATTTTTTATGTATTAAGCTGTTCTTTTTTAGGGCTGCATTTGTAAAATATCGCGCCTATTGCAAGGGCAACAAGGGAAACGGCCGTTCCGTGCAGAAGCAGTCTAAACTCAGGCTCTATCAGTGCGCTGCCGTTGGCAATAACATTCGCTATTTTGAAAGTAGCATAGTCGGAAAGCATAAACATAAGGCCGAAAATCACCGGCGAAATCCATTTCCATTTGCCCCAACAATTATTTCTTCCTATCAGCAGTGAAAGTATAAAAGTCGTGATCGGGAACAGGAACCACTGGAACATTAAACTGTATCCTAACGCGCCGGTCGGATCCATAAACAGCCAGAACGCTATCAGCGAGGCCGCCCACACTGCGAGATAGCTTATGACTATAACGAGCTTTGTAAGCTTATCCTTCCAATCTATGGATCACTTCAAACAAGAACTTGTTGAATATCTCGATTACTACAACAACCACCGCATCAAGGCAAAGCTTAAGGGCTTGCCGCCTGCTCTTCACAGGCAACAACCCCTTTCGGCTGCTTGAACAATTTTTGCTCTTAATTATTGTCTAACTTTTTGGGGTCACTTCACTTTTTGAAAGCGGGGGATAATTCTTATTATACGCTTGCAAGCTTCTCGCCGAGGGCATAGCAGCTCTCGGCGGCTTCGCCCTCCGGAAAGCCACAGCAGGCCAGGCTGTCGGCAACTATGTCAGCGCCGCAGTCGCGGCAGTCATCCTCCCAGCTAAGCAGCCATTGGCCGCTGCCCCAGCCGTATGAGCCGAACAGCGCTGTCTTTTTGCCCTCAAGCCTTGCGGCACACGAATCGAACAGGGGCTGAAACTCGCTGTCCTCCAGCGACTCCGCGCCCATCGCCGGACAGCCGAAGGCAACGACGTCGAACGCGTCCAGCATCTCCGGCTCAAACTCTCCGGACTTGTACACCTGCACGTTAGCGCCCTTCTCCTCGGCGCCCTTTCTGATTTTTTCCGCCATGGCCGCGGTGTTGCCCGTGCCGCTCCAATAAACTATTGCAATTTTATTCATGCCTTCCACCGTTTCACTGTGAGATGAGCTGTTCGAGGCTGCATCCTCGGCGGAGCCTGCCGCAGTTATCGCGGGTGCATTTCTCGAAGCTCTCAAACCTAATTTTAGCCGCATCCACGTCTCCGTATACTTTCCAGAATCCGACGCATTTGCAATGCGCCGCCCTGTTTTCTATAAAGCCGCGCACATCCTCGGCGGGGTACCCGAGAAACAGCCCCACCTCGTGCGGAAATTCGCCGTTCTCGCCCATGCGTCTGCGCAGACGCGCTATGCAGCTTCCGGAAGAGCTGAGATCGTAGCCGAGGCCGGAAAGCAGCTCCCTCACCTGCGGCCGCTCAAGATCAGCGCACAGCCGTTTGGGGCTGTACATATAAACGAGCACCCGCTTCTCTGTAAAACGCAGAGGGAGCATGCAAAGGCCGTGTGGCACAAGTCTGAGATTGAGGCCGCGTATTCGCTCTACCGTGTCGGCTTTTGATGTCAGCTCGGCCGAGAACATATTCCCCGTTTTCAGTCCCGCCAGCGTCGGCGAGCACTGGCTGACTATAAGCTCGTCACTCATATTATCCATACTCCTATCATTTGAATATTGCTGCACATTATACGGGACAAATTAAAAGCGGCTGCAAAAGCAGCCGCTTACGCTATTTTTTGCTGTGGCAGGCGCCCGACATTGCGCAGCCCGAGCAGTTGCAGCCGCAGGAGGATTTTCCCTTCCTTTTGTTTCTGACAAGCACCGCAACGGCAAGCGACACCACGAGTATCAGCACGAAGCATATCACTATGTTCGCAATGTTTTGACTTATCCAGCTTATCATAGTATTCCTCCGGATTTTTTATGCCGCATACGCTGCGGATTTGAGCTTTTCGCTCGTCTTATAGGGGCGAAACAGCATATATACGATGAAAGCAAGCACAGCTACAGCGAAGATCGTTCCGATGACGGAGCCGGAGCCTATAAACCACGCGCCGAACTGATATACGATGAGGGAGACAGCATAGGCGAACACGCACATATAGCCGATGGCAGCCCATGTCCATTTTGCGTTGTTCATTTCCCTCTTGATAGCGCCCATAGCGGCAAAGCAGGGTGCGCACAGGAGGTTGAAGATCATGAAGCTGTACGCGGAAAGCGCGGTGTAATGAGCAGCGACCGCACTCAGCAGCGCCGGGGTATCCTCCGCGACCTCACCTGCTACATGGAACACCACGCCGAAGGTGGTTACCACGTTTTCCTTGGCGATAAGTCCGGTCACGGTCGCAACCGTTGACTGCCAATCGCCGAAGCCGAGCGGGGTGAAGATAAAGGCTATCGCGCGGCCTATCGTCGCAAGCAGGGACGAGTTATTGTCCTCGACCATCGTGAATCTGCCGTCAACGACGCCGAAGCCCTGTAAGAACCAGAGGACTATCGCAGATAGCAGGATTATCGTGCCCGCCTTTTTGATGAAGCTCCAGCCGCGCTCCCATGTGCCGCGCAGGACGTTTCCCACAGCGGGCACATGATACGCCGGAAGCTCCATGACAAAGGGCGCGGGCTCGCCGGTAAATGGTCTGGTCTTTTTCAGCATTATGCCGGAGATTATGATCGCCGCAACGCCGATGAAATACGCGGACACCGCAACTAAGCCGCTGCCGCCGAAAAGCGCTCCGGCAAGCATGCCGACAATCGGCATTTTCGCACCGCAGGGTATAAAGCAGGTAGTCATGATAGTCATGCGCCTGTCGCGCTCATTCTCGATGGTGCGCGAGGCCATAACGCCCGGAACTCCGCAGCCGGTGCCGACCAGCATGGGTATAAAGCTCTTACCGGACAGGCCGAATTTGCGGAATATCCTGTCCATGATGAAGGCTACGCGGGCCATATAGCCTACGTCCTCGAGTATGCACAGCATGAGGAACAGAACAAGGAGCTGAGGAACGAAGCCAAGCACCGCGCCTACGCCGCCGATGATGCCGTCAGCCACGAGGCCGCTGAGCCAGTCCGCCGCGCCCCAGCTCTCCATAAGCGCCGCCGCGTTGCCCTGAAGTATTTCAGCGCCGAAAACATCGTTTGTCCAGTCGGTCAGAAAGCTGCCGAACGGCCCCATGGCTATCCAGTAGACAAGGAACATTACGGCGGCAAAAATCGGGAGGGCTGCAAAGCGATTGGTAACGACCTTGTCTATTTTATCCGACGCCGAGAGCTTGCCTGCGCTTTTCTTTTTGTAGCAGGCTTTCATAAGAGAGGCAATGTAGAGGTAGCGTTCGTTTGTAATTATGCTCTCGGCATCGTCATCGCACTCGTTTTCCGCGGCGGCGATGTCCTGTTCTATGTGTTCAAGGGTCTCGGCGTCAAGCTTCAAAGCTTCCATAACCTTTTCGTCGCGCTCAAAGAGCTTGATGGCGTACCAGCGCTGCTGCTCCTCGGGCAGGTTATGTACAGTGACCTCCTCAATGTGAGCAAGTGCGTGCTCCACAACACCGGAGAAGGTGTGCATCGGTACGGTCTTTGCGCTTCCGGCGGCCTCGACCGCGGCTTCCGCCGCGGCCGCTACTCCGTCGCCCTTTAGCGCCGAGATCTCCAGCACCTTGCAGCCAAGCTCACGCGACAGCTCACGGATGTTGATAACATCTCCGTTTTTCTTAACAACGTCGATCATGTTTATGGCGACCACGACGGGAATGCCAAGCTCTGTGAGCTGGGTGGTAAGATAGAGATTTCGCTCAAGGTTAGTGCCGTCGATTATGTTCAGTATCGCGTCGGGGCGCTCGCCTATGAGGAAGTTTCGCGCAACGACCTCCTCAAGCGTGTACGGGGAGAGGGAGTATATGCCCGGGAGGTCAACTATCGTCACGCCGTCGTGGCGTTTGAGCTTGCCCTCCTTCTTTTCAACGGTAACGCCCGGCCAGTTTCCCACAAACTGCGCAGAGCCGGTCAGGGCATTGAAAAGCGTCGTCTTGCCGCAGTTTGGATTGCCGGCAAGGGCAATTTTGATCTCATTTTTCATCATTCCACCTCTATCATTTCAGCATCCGCCTTGCGCAGAGACAGCTCATAGCCCCGCACGGTAAGCTCAAGCGGGTCTCCGAGCGGAGCAAGCTTGCGCACCTTGATATTCGTACCCTTTGTGATACCCATGTCCATGATCCGGCGCTTAGTCGCGCCCTCGCCGTGGAGCCGTTTTACCGTTGCGCTCCCGCCGATTTCAACATCTCTCAGAGTTTTCATTTCTTCACCTCACACATATATTTTCTGCGCCATTTCCGCGCTTATCGCAACTCTTGCTTCCTTGACCCTGACGATGACGTTATCGCCTAAGGTATTTATTATAGTAACGCTGCTCCCGGCCACAAAGCCGAGGTTTTCAAGGTGTTTGCGCACGTCTTTCTTTCCGCCTATCCTCTTGACGGTATTTTCATCACCTACGCCCGCAAGTGTCAGTGGCATCATGTTCATCCTCCCGTCGTTCGTTAGTTTTAACTAACGTGCTTGTTTAAAAATTAGTTAGCGTTGACTAACTTCATCGCAATAATACCATTTTCTCCGCTCAAGTCAAGAGCCTGAGGACAGTTTCGGCGCTTTACACAGTTTGTTAGGCAAAACTAACTTTATTTTTTGTTGATAATTCCAAGTGCCATAGTAGGAATTAGGCCGTACCCGCTCCCCGGTGTGTGATTTAATAAACACCGCTGTGGCGTAGATTTTTCGGAGCGGCTGTGCTATAATTTCAAATCATAAAAAATCAAGAGTTAAAAGGAGAGAGTCAAAATGGAAGAACTTGCACGCATCAGCACCGGAATCGACGGGCTTGACGAGGCGATAGATTTCCTGCGCCCGGGCGATACCGTTATCTGGCAGATTGACCACGTCGGCGACTATATGTTCGCGGCCACCAAGCTCGTGACCACGCTCGCCCGCACCGGTAAGAGGTTCGTTTACATACGCTTCGGCGACCATGATGAGATCATGGATACCGAAGCTCTGATAAAAGCCGGCGCCAACGTCAAACAGTACGACCTCGACCCGCATGTCGGCTTTGAGACCTTCGCAGTGCAGGTTCACCGCATAATCAGCGCCGAGGGCAAAAATGTGTTTTTCATCTTCGATTGCCTTTCCGAGCTGCAAAAATATTGGTTTTCCGACCTAATGATCTCAAACTTCTTCCTGCTCATAAACCCCTTCCTCCGGGAGCAGGATGATATCGCCTACCAGTCGATAAACTACCGCAGTCACACCTACGAGACGGTATCGCGCATACGCCGCGCCACCCCGCTGCTCATAAACACTCTCACCTACGACAGATGCACATATATCCAGCCCGTCAAGGTCGACGGCAGGCACACGAAGAATATGTATTTCCCGCTAAGGATAAGTGGCAGCTCATGCCAGACCGTCACCTCAAGCGCGGGCAACTACGCCATATTTGAAAAGTTCACCCAGACCGGCGAGAGACGCGACTGCTGGGACAGCATGTTCGACTCCGTGCCAAAGGACGGCAGCGAGCCTATCGATGAGGAGGGCAAGCGCCTTAAAGAAAACATCCTGCGCTGTCTGCTCGGCAGCGAGCCAACGCGTCTTGAGCTCTGCCGCAAGTATTTCAGCACCAGAGATCTTATGGACATCAAAAACCGCGAGATCGGCACCGGCTGCATCGGTGGTAAAGCGGCGGGCATGCTGCTTGCGCGAAACGTCATCCGCGACGAGGCGCCGGAGCTGTACGCAGAGCGCATGGAGCCGCACGACTCCTACTTCATAGGCGCCGACGTTTTCTACACCTACGCCGTGCAGAACGGCGTCTGGTCGCAGCGCACGCGCATGGTAGACGTCGAGGACTACTTTGAATGCGCTCCGAACATACGCGAAAAGCTCCTGAACGGTATATTCATGCCCGGCATAACGGAGCAGTTCCTCTCCATGCTGGAGTATTTCGGTCAGTCCCCTATCATCGTTCGCTCCAGCTCCCTGCTCGAGGACGGCTTCGGCAACGCCTTCGCGGGCAAGTACGAAAGCGTGTTCTGTCCCAATCAGGGCAGCCTTGAGGAGCGCTACAAGGTCTTCGAGGAGGCTGTGCGCACCGTTTACGCCAGCACCGTGAGCTACGACGCGATAAAGTACCGCGCAGACCGCAATCTCCTCGACCGCGATGAGCAGATGGCGCTTCTCGTCATGCGCGTATGCGGCGACTGCCACGGCAATTACTACTACCCGCATATCGCGGGCGTGGGGCACTCAAAGAATCTGTACATAAACAGCGCAATGAAAAAGCTTGACAACAAGGGTATGCTCCGCCTTGTTTTCGGCATGGGCACCCGTGCGGTCGACCGCGAGGCCGACGACTACGCAAGGCTGCTGAATATGGATAATCCCGCCGCGCCGCCTATGGTGGCCTACGGAGATGAGTACAAGTATTCGCAGCACAAAATGGACGTTATCGACCTTGAGTCAAACAATTTTGTGACCATAAACGCCGACAGCATCGACAAGAAGGATCTCAAGACAGACCCGAGCCTGTTCATGGAGCCTGACGCTCCCACGGCCGCACGCTACCGCGAGATCGGTCTTTACGGCGAGCCTGTACCCGACATTCTAAATTTCCGCAAGCTCATAAAGGGCACCGCCTTTACGGATACCATGACCGAGGTCATGGCGCTGCTGAGCAGCAAATACAACTACCCTGTTGACATTGAATTTGCCTGCAACTTCGATCAGGACGGTCAGTTCCGCGTAAACCTGCTGCAATGCAGGCCCCTGCAAACGCGTGGTATCGGCAAAGCCGGGGTTATGCCCAAGGTTCGCGATTTCTTCTTCCGCATAAACGGCAACTTCATGGGCGGCAACGTGTGCCTGCCGATCCGCTACTGCGTGTTTGTCAAGGTCGAGCCGTATCTCTCGCTCACAGAGCAGCAGAAGTACCTCGTCGCGCGCAAGATAGGCCAGCTCAATCTTCTCCTGCGCGATCAGAGCACGATACTCATGGGTCCCGGCCGTTGGGGTACGACCACGCCGAGCCTCGGCGTTCCAGTTAACTTTATGGAGATATCTCACTTTGACTGTATGTGCGAGCTTGCATACAACTCACACGGCCTGCGGCCTGAGCTGAGCTACGGCAGCCACTTCTTCCAGGATCTCGTTGAGGCCGGAACATTCTACGCTGCGGTATATCAGGGCGAGGAAGGGTGCAGCTTCAATGAGGATATGTTTGACGGCTATGAAAACCGCTATGCCGAGCTGATGAACGCGAAGCCCGATGATCCGATGTGCGACGTAATAAAGGTCTACGACTTCTCCGCAGACCGCGCCATTCTCTACTCCGAGATCGAGACTCAGGACTGCTTCTTCGCCGTGACCGAGGAATGAGAATTATGATTTACGCATAAGACATACCGTAACGCTAAGCGAGGGGTAAGGTATTTGCACCTTACCCCTCGCAGGTTATCGAAGAAGTAAAAAGCTCGCATATTTTTGATATACTACTGGCTTCGTTTTTAAGCGGAGTCAGTTTTGTTTTTCGAGCAGAAAAAGCGAAAAAGCTGCATGGTGTTTTGCGCCATGCAGCTTTTGCCGTTATTTGATTTTATTTGCTCTCAAAGTACCTTGCGACAAAGGTAATTATCTGAGCACGGGTGCATGTCTGGTACGGGTTGAATATGCCGTCGCCGTAGCCCCTGGCTATTTCCTTCTCGTTTGCCCAGAGAATGGCCTTGTAATACGGTGCGCAGCTTCCGGTATCGGATACATCGCTGAAGCCGTTGGCATCACCGGTGGGCTCGGGGCAATTTGCAGCCCTCCAAAGCATGGTGACGACCTGAGCACGAGTTGCAGAGCCGTTGGGTCTGAAGGTGCCGTCCTCATAACCGTTGATGACGCCGTTTTCAGTACCCCAAACTATGGAGCTGTAGTAAGTACTGTCAACGCTGACGTCGGGGAACACGGACTTCACAGCGCCCCAATCGTTTATCTTGCCGTTCATATAGCTCAGTCGAGCTGCGACCCAGTTCTTGCAATTGGAAACAGCAGTCGCATAGTCCATATTGCTGTAAACATGGTCTTTCGACGACGGATCAGCGATATTGACATACGGCCAAATCGTGAAGTTCATTGCCGCACTGCCGCTGAGTGTGTTGCCATACGCGCTTATACCTGTCTTAACATAGCCTTCAACTATCGGCTTGAAGCTGCTGTTGAAGTATTCCTTAACTGCTTTCTGGAAGTCAGGAATGTTTATAAGCGCTTCCGCAAGATAGCGGTTGTCAACAAAGTCGTTGCTTGCCGAAACATTCATGTTCCAAGCGGAGCCAAGGCTCAGATCCATATCCCACACGGGGCCTGCGCAGAGCTTGCCGTCGGCGTCCTTATAGAAGAACAGGGATGCGTGGAAAGCGTCGGTGCTCGCAGAGAGCTCCTGGATAAGGTACATCTTGACGAGAGAGTCAAGGTCGCAGTAATCATAGTAGTACTTGCCGGTAGCCTCGTTATAGCCGGTGAAGTTGCCGTCGGCATCCTTGGCGTACACTGCGTTTTCAAACTCCTGATAGTACTCGCTGATGTACTTCATTGCGTCCTTGCTTGCCCATTCGGGGCTCTTGACATTGATGTCATAGCCCTTTACGGTGCTGAAGCCGTTTGCGTCGTCAATGCCTCTGTCATTGCCGTTGACCTCGAGCAGGTAGCCGCCGGTGATATTCTCAGGATCGTTCAGCTCATCTGTGTACCTAAACACGCCGCCATATGCGTTTTCCAATGTTCTGATCCTGACGTCTTTTCCGTAGCCCTCGTTTACCTTTTCATATGCGCTCTCGAGGTCTGTTATATTGACATTGGTCTCAGAAACAGCGTTCTTCTCGCTTAGCAGGTATGTTCCACGGTACTCGCCGTCGTAGTAGAGGTCGACCCAATCGCAGTCGGCCGAGTACATACCGAGATCAGCCGCCAGATCTTTGAAAAACTTATCATGCAGCATGGTGGGGTCGTTATAGTTTGCAAGCAGCACCCATGTCTTTACTTTTTCGCCGTTTCCGAGCAGATCATTCTTGGGATCAAGCTTGATCTGATAGGATTTTTTCGGTGCATAGGTGAAAGTGCTGTTGCCGCGTGCCTTGATCTGAGTAAGATTGCCGTCATAAATGACACTGCCGTCGGCTCCGATAAGCACCATCTTGCCGGTGCTTGAATTTGACTTGCTCGCATCGACATATTCGCGGCCGCTGTTAGCTGCATCGTCGCTCGTGATAAACATGGACGCGGTCGATGCCTTGCGTATCGTGAGGCTCTGGGTGCGCTCTCCATCGGTCAGGGTAACGGCGTATGCGCCGTTTGCCGCAGTTGCCACCTTGGAGATGTCAAAGCTTTCGCCGGTCTTTGCGCTGCCGAGATCGCCCTTGATGCTGAGCTGTCCGCCCAGGCTGTCGGCGTTTATGACGAGCTTGCTCATGTCGGTGCCCGCAGGAAGCAGGAGGAAGAAGCCGCCTTCCGTCTCAGTGAGGAGAACGGTCTTACCGCTGGGCACAGTGCAGCTTACATTGTCCGCTGCAACCGATTTAAGGCTAACATTTACAGTGGACGAATAGCGGGGGCAGTAGTAATCCTTGCCGTCCGCTGCCGTCGCGCGGCAGTAGACGCGGAAGCTGTAGCTTCCTGCCTCAAGCCCGGTCACGGTGTATTCCGTGTCCTCGGTGATCTTTACAAGATCCCACTTATCGGTAGCAGGATTATACCTCTGGAGTATGTATTCCTGCGCGCCGGCGGCTTTATTCCAGCTCATCTTAACGCTGTCCGCCGAGACACTCGTTGACTTGAGTCCGGTCACGTTCGCGGGAAGTATCTGGAACTCAAGCTCCAGCGTTCCGTAGAAGTCGCCGCGCCCCTCGAAGCGCATGGTGCCGGTGCCGACATTGATATTGTTGATATAGGACTTGTAAGCGTCTTTTCCGGTACGGTCGCTCTTGACGCTGAGCGTTCTGCCCTGATAGGTCAGGGTCGCAGAGGGATTGATGCTCTTGCCGGTGTAGACGTAATACTTGCCGTATTTCACATCGACGCTGTTAATATCAATGCCCTTGGTCTGGCAAACCTTGCAGACGTGGTTTTCATCCCAGTCGTGCCCGGTGCTCCATGTTGCTGCGCCTGTGTATTTTTCGCCGCAGGTTTCGCAGTTTGCATAGTAGTGGCCGTTCTGTGTGCAGGTTGCCGTGTTGCCGGATACGGTCTTGTGAAGTATTCCGTCATCGCCGGCATGGACGGTCTCTTCGCCCCACTGGAACCAGCCTGTCTTTGCGACGCCGTCTGCGAGGATAACCTTGCTGTCGTCGCTTCCCTTGACCTTGAACATGCCGCTCAGACTCTCATCAACCGCATTGCACTCGGTTCCGCAAACGGCACAGTTGACGGTCTTGTTCTTCAGGTCGTATTCGCAGTCTTCATTAAAGCTGTGGTTGCCCTTTTCGCACTCGGTCTTCTCGATAGTGTAGGTGTCGAGCAGGGTGCCGTCATGCTTACAGGCGTTTATGACCATCTTCTCGGAGTCTGCCTGAACGGACAGGTACATTCCGTCGTAGTCATTGTGAGCAATAGCTTTTGCGAAGCAGTCCTGAGTGTGATACTCATTGCTCTTGGAGCTTAAGTCGCCGGAGACATAGTACACAACGCCCTCATGCTCATCCTCGCTTATCTTATCGCCCAGCATTGGGAAGGTTCGCGCATATGCGTGGTCATCGCCGGAGAACACAACGTCTATACCCGCGTCCTCCATCGCCTTGGTAACGATCAGGCGAGTAGCGTCGGCCATATTGCTCTCCGTGCCGTATACAGGCTCGTGCAGAGCGACGACCTTCCACGCGCAGTTGGATTTTGCAGCGTCGGTCTTCATGCTCTCGACAGCCTTGACGATGTCGCCGCCGTTATTGATAACGCCGACATAGACATTGCCGTACTCGAAGGAGTAGTAGCTGCCCTGAGCGGACTCAGGCAGGTCAAATATTGCTTTGGAGACCTCACCGTCTCCGTCGCCGTAGTACTCATGGTTACCCAAGACATGGATCATGTTGATGCCGGCGAGGTTCTTGCCGTTGAGCTCGGTCAGGAACGGCCGCCAATATGAGCCGTAGTTCTGAACATTGTCGATTGCGTCGCCTGTCTGTATGCCGAAAGAGTAGCCGAGCTTATCGCCGGTGATATTTGCTATGGCGTTATGGAGGTTTGCCGTATCGCTGCTCTGGATATCGCCGAAGATGAAGAAGTTCGTCGCAGCTTTCTTATCACCGGAAGCGGTGGTGAAGCTGAGGGTCTCAGACCACTTCTCGCCGTCGCCGACCTGATAATAGTAGGTGGTGGCGGGCTTCAGTTCCTTGAGCAGGACCTTATTGATGCGCAGGGTCATACCGCTGTCTGCCTGAGTGAAGGTTCTGAACTCGTTGCTGCCCTTTGTCTCGGCAGCACCGGACATGTCCTTATTTGTGGACAGCTTGACTATGGACTTGGCCTCGGCCTTCTCGCCTATCGCAGAGAACCATGTGATACTCTGGCAGGTGTCGGCATTTGCGACGGCGTTATTCTGCACGCCGTAGGGCTCACCGTTATTTTCGGTTGAAACTACGTTTACAACAAAGGAGCTGTTCCATGAGCGTCCGCTGTCATTCTTGGCGTATACGGTCTTGGCTCCGCTCTCACCGGCAGCATATGTATAGCTCAAAACACCCTTTTCGTTTGTCGTGCCGAGCTCCGTCTCGCCGCTGTAAAGCTTTATGCCCTCGACCGCCTTGCCGTCGTTATCGGTGACGGTGAAGGTGCAGGGGAAGCCTGACGTTACAGGGCTGACCTTTATGCTGTACAGCGCCGAGAGAGGTACTGCCTTTTCAGCGCTGGCAAAGCTTGCGGTTTCGGCTTCGGTCGTATAAACGCCGCTGAGCACCGAGTATTTGAACTGGTCGCCCTTCATAGCGTTCACTGGTATGCTGAAAGTGACCGTGGCGATAACATTGTCGGAATTTTCTGCTTCGGCATTGGCATCAGCTTTCAGCACAATGCAGCCGGAGGCTTTGTCGTAAGCTGCGCTGCCGTCATAGCCCTCGGCAAAGTCAACTTTCCATGCCTCGGCATAGCCGGACAGTATCTGGAGAGAGATGTTGACGTTTTTGATAGCTGATGCGCCGTTGTTAACGATATTCAGCGCGTAGCTCTCACCGATCATCGGGATCGCCGCCGCATCTGCAGGAACAACGCTCACAGCGGAGTTTTCGCCGCTTTCATCGTTTACGGTGAAGGGATAGCTGGAGGTGGTAAGGTTACCATAGTTATCCTTGACCTGAACCTTCAGCGTATGCGGGCCATTTTTCAGTCCCGATGCAATCAGTATCATATTGCCGGGGTTGACCGTTGCTTTGGCTGTCATGTCAACGCCGTCAAGGTATACCTTAACTCCGTTAAGGTCAATACCGGTATTGTATTTTGCCTGCCCGTTTGCGGTAGCGGTATCATTGTAAACAGCTTCAAAGTTCAGGTTGCCGCTGGTAAACTCAATGCCGTCCGCCGTCATGGACTGGTTTGTAGTGGTTTCGTTAACAGAGTCGATAACGGGATTTAAAGTGTCGTTGGTGTTTGTGCCGTAGATAAGCTGGAAGTTATCTATAAGGACGTAGCCTGCGCCCTTTGTGTAGTTTTGCGGAGAGGTTATACGGACGGAATATCCGCGCTGCACGTTTATCGGGAATTGCAGAGAAGATATGTCTGCCTCTATCCAGATCCAGCCCTTGCCTGCCCAGTCGGACAACGAGCTGCCGCTGCGCTGGCCATTTTCATCATAGCTGTAATACTGGAAGTAGGTGGTCGTTCCGGCCAAGTCCTTTCCGGGATGGAGGCTCATAGAACCGTCGGCATTAAGCTCTCTGTAAGCAGGCGCGCCGTTGCTCACTTCATTTTGTGCCTTCGGCGTTGCACCGCCGGCAAGTATTGCTTTGATGATGGTATTATCATCCGAGCATTCACTTGGGACATTTATCCACATGCCAAGCTTCGTCGGCTGAACCGCATTGACGTAGACGCCTGAGGAGAAACCGAAGTCAGCGGCCGCTACTACTGTTGGATTAATGCCTGTAAAATCCCATGCGAGCTTCATCGCGTTATTGCCGAAGCGGACATTGCTGTCCTGCGCGACGCTGACGACGCCGTTAGCTTCGCTGCCGTCGGCATTCTTGGGCCATTTAACGCCTCTATTATTTGTGTCGCGAACCCAGAGAAGGCTGTTCTGTATCTCATCGGCAGAAAGGAAATTGCTCTCTTTTCCGTTGCCGTCCCTCGTCGCGCCGACATGCACTCTCCAGTACTCAGCGGCAGGGACGAGCGTTCCGTCGGCATTGGTATGATCCTCAAAATCCATGAGCACATACGGCTCCATGCCGACTATGATATTGACTGAGGCGCTTACTTCACTGTTACTTGCAAGCGCAACATTCAGCGCACCGCGGAGAGAATTGTTCTCGTCTGCGGTAAAACTATTGTTCTTTATACTGCCGATTGAGAAGGTAAAGCTCTGATCAGCCTGCAAGCCGTCTGTATGCTCTGTCTCAGTCTGCCCCACTATCGCACCGGCATCATTTCTGACATACTCATAAGTCCAGTATCTGGTGTTCTTTACGATGGAAGTGACGTTTATGGTGCCGTTATCGTCAACAGCTATGCTCCTTGAATCTTCCACATAGGCGGTTGAGCGGTTCCACCATGAGCCATAAGCAGAATACTGAAGCTTCTGCTCAACGCCGATCTTGCCGTTAAGCGTCATGGTGAAGTCCTTTACGCCATTGCCGGCATAGCCGGTTTTGTCATTCGCTCCCTTTGTCTCAACGACAGTGTTATATTTATAGCTCAGCTCATCGTTATCAATTATGCTCCATGTAAAGTCGCCGTCTTTGTAATTTACATGTCTTCCCTGATATGTAGGGTTAAAGGAAAGGTCGCTCGTCTCCCCGAAGTCAAGGGAAACGCTTGTATTGGTAAAGCCCAGCTTATCGGGCCACTGAAGCTCAAGCTCAGCGGAACCTACGGTCTTGCCGGCATAGGAAAGAGCCACGGTAGCCGTGCCGGTCTTGCCCTCTGCCGCTGTGAACACGCCTGTAGCTGCATCTATCGAGCCAAGCTCGCTGCCGCTCGTGACCGACCAGCTCAGGCCGCTCTCAGGCAGCGGAGCCGCGCCGCCGGCGGCGTCAACGCCGGAAGCGGTGAACTGAACCTTGCTGCCCGGGGTATAGATATCTGAGTTGGGGCTGATAACAGCGTGGTCAAACTCGCCGGTCTGAGTCGCCTTGGAAATGACGATCAAGGAGCTTGAAACAGTGCGCTCATAGCCGTCGGAGGGGCTGTTCCTTATGGTAAGACCCGCTATGCCGTTATCATTGTTCTCGCCCTCGCGCTGTGTAGCAAAGGTCGAAGAACCGCCGCCGTCAAGAGACATGGCGTCAACACAGCCGAGGTCCTTCATCATGATCGCAAGCTCGTGGAGGCGCATGCCGTTCGAATACGGAGCCTGACGTCCGTCGACCTCATAGAACAAAACGGTGCCGTCGGCCTTTATGCCTACCGCCGTGCGAGGGTTAAGAGCTTCCTGAACGTCCGGATAGATTATCTCTCCGTCTTTAACAAGGAGCGCGCCGCCGCCGACCGCTTCCTTAACGTTCATATCCTCTGTTATCCGGAAATCCCAGCCCTGAGAGATATGCGCCTTGCCTTCTGAGTCTATCCAGAAGGTTGTCTCGGCGCCGCCGCTCTGAATAAGAACGCTGTTCATAACAAGCGCGCCTGAGGGCTGGCCGTTTGACATATTGAAGAAGGATGCGTTCACGGCGCCAACAACATTGACGTTTCGGCGAGTCTCAATTGCCTGAGCCTGGAGAGTAGTCTCCTTCATGCCCCAGTTGGTACCGGATTTAATTGCCTCAATGTTATAGTCATTATATCCTGCAACGATCTCGGCATCGCCGCCGAGAGTGACCTCCATCACATGGCCGGCCTGTTGATTGCCCAGACCCGAGTCATTTGTGACAAGCTCATACTCGACGACGCCCGGAGATACGTTGTATTTCTTATTTGAAACAACGATCCCGTTCGTAACGGAGTCTATTGCAAAAGCTGAAATCGGCAGCAGACTGAAGATCATAGCGGCCGCCAATAGCATTGCTAAAAATCTCTTTTTCATTTTATCTCCCGTTTATATATTTCTACCAAAAAGTGGCAGAGGCATTGCCTCTGCCACGACTAAATAGTTACACTATAAGTTAAGGCTATTTGATTATCATGCCACCGGATCAACTACAGGAGTAGTTACAGGGGTAGTGCCGGGATTGGTGGTGATGGGGTTGGAAGTGATAGGATCGGTGGTGATGGGCGCATTGTCCAGGCGGTACATGATAATGCTGAAGGTCTGGCGGGTAAGAGGTGCATTGGGACGGAGAGTGCCATCCTCGTAGCCCTTAATTATGCCCTTATCGGCTGCCCACTTGACGGCGACAAGATAGTCCTCTGCAATGGCGTCTGCATCCGGGAAGTTCAGTTCCTTGGTGTCAACTGCTGCGCCGGTGGTCTCTACATTATTTTCCAGACGGTAGAGAACGGTTACAAACTGAGCGCGGGTAAGAGGCTCGTTGGGACGGAAGGTGTTGTCCTGGAAGCCGAACATGAGCTTGTTTGCAAAGCAATACTTAATGCCGTCCATGTAGTCGGGGTGGATATCGGCTACATCGTCAAACTTAACTTCGGGAAGCTTGCTTGCATCGCCGTTTTCCATATTGCGGATGACGTTTGCGAGCATCGCGCGGGTCATGGTGGCGGTGGGACGGAAGGTGTTGTCCCTGAAGCCGAACATCAGGCCTGCATCCTTGACATACATGATCTCAGTGTAATGCTTGTAGTCAGCAGGAACATCCTTGAAGTCCTTGTCAGCAGGAGTGGTGCTGGGTGTAGTAGTGCTGGGTGTAGTGGTGCTGGGAGTGGTTGCAGGCTCAGCGAAAACTGCTACCCCCAGAGTGAAGCAAAGTGCTACACAAAGGATTACGGAAACGAGCTTTTTCATTTTGATTTCCCTTTCTGATATTTGTGTGATATTTTTTAAGTACACGTTTATAATCGGCACAAGTAAGGCAATTGATCACCTGTCACTTTGAAGCAAGCAGTAATCACCTACCATAAACCCATCCCAATCTTTACATGTACAGAGTATAACAGATATTACCGCTGTTGTCAAGTATTTAAAGATTTGTTAAATACATATTTTGGATGGAATCTGTAGAAGCTTAGTATTTATTGTCACCCAAAGGAAAAGTATGCACTCCCTATGGTAAATACTGCTGATTTTTAGCGCAAATTCACTGTGCCATCCGAACAAAAAAGCTATGAAAAATCAGTATTTCCGCCACTTTCCGACTTATTCTTTCAGCGCACCAAGCGTCAAATATTTATATGTCGGAAAACAAAAAAAATAAGGTGATGCCAACTAAGGGCAGCACCTTGTTTGTTGTATAAAGGCGAAGTCAAATATTCGACATTATGCTTATATACCTAAAATGTAGAATCCGTTATACTCTTTGGCCTTGTTTAGCCATCGTATGAGAATCTCATAGTCTGTTGGTTTACACTGGAATGTGCTTTCTATTATTGAATCGATCAAATGCGGCGCGTAATAATTTACGCCGAAAATATCGACAGTCCCAATTTTCAAATTGCCGTATACACCACTGTTGAAAATGTGGCCGTATTCCCGATAAAACAGATCAATGTCATCGTCACTTACATACAGCGAATCGTCCTGCCAGCCCTTAATGCTTCGGGTATCTACGAGCTTCTTCGCGCTTGTTCCAATCGGCAGCCTGCAAAATAGCAACTCCATAAATGCCGAGCCGCCGAAAGCTCGTCTCTCACCCTGAGAACCGAAAACATGAAACAACAATATAATCCACCCACGCCCGCAGGCATTTCACAATCAAAGCACCTATTCACTCTTCACTATTACTTATTACTTCAAGCCCAAAAGGCGTCCTTAGTGAAAAGTGCATAGTGAATAAGTAATAAGTAAAGCCCCAAAGGCTTACGCCTTTAGGGCTTTGGCAGGGGAAGAAGGCTTCGAACCCTCGGCCTACGGTTTTGGAGACCGCCGCTCTACCAGCTGAGCTATTCCCCTAAAAATGGTGGGCCTTCAGGGACTCGAACCCCAGACCGACCGGTTATGAGCCGGTTGCTCTAACCAACTGAGCTAAAGGCCCTTATGTCGGTATTGCCGCCACTTTTGTGACGGCAATACCATCTTGGCGCCCCCTGTAGGATTCGAACCTACGACCCTGCGGTTAACAGCCGCATGCTCTACCTGTTGAGCTAAGGAGGCAAAAACAAAGGGTCTGACTTGCGCCAAACCCTTTAGTGTTGGCATTGACCTATCTTCCCGGTCCGTCTCCAGACAAGTATTGTCGGCACTG
>OLNX01000493.1_pt1 | contig 39978 bp, 37 predicted proteins | sample 1672611 | NCBI WGS metagenome assembly OLNX01 (sample SAMEA3136705, study PRJEB25190) | human gut metagenome | reverse complement strand
CACAAGTGAGTATCACAACTGTCACGTTGTTGTCCTCCTTATGGGTACCATTTTACAAAAGAACGGTTTTATTTAAGCACCAATAATGCGATTGAATAGCTCTAGTAAAATGTCTTTTACTCCAGCAGCGTTGAAGACTAAGCCAACCGCAATAATCGCAATAATTAAAAAGCCAATCAGTTTGCTAAACTCACGCTTGAAGCCAAGATACAAGCCAATCACAACGATTGCTAAAAGCACCAGTGATTGAGCGTTTGATAGAAACCAGTTATAAAGGTTTTGTCCAAAATTCATAAAAATGTTCTCCTCTCTATATTCAATGAATTTGTATTTGAGTTATTTTTTTGTTGTTATCACGTCCTGTTCTTTTACTGACTGTTGCTTCAAAATCTGCTTGTGTCGGTCTGTCAGTTTCGCATGGTCGAGAATGTCTTTTACAACCTGCGTCTGGTTGATTTCATCAAGTTTAATCGCAACCTTTAAGGTCGGGGCAACTTGATGAGATAGCCAGTTCAGCGTCCTTTGGAAGGAGTAAGGCTCTGGTTTTGTGGTTAGTTTTAATCGTTCACGATTGTTCCCAATAAACCAAGCCCATTCTTCATTCAGTTTCCAATCAGAACGAGGTTTGGAATCGTCTTTATCTACAAAACGGATATACCGATTGATAATTTTAAAGGCGGTATGCTCTGGATTGTCATAGACGAGTAAATCACGGACTGCATAATAGGCACGCTCATTTTTCAATCGAATCTCAAAACGGTTTTTTACTTCTGCGTCTTCAATGGGAATATCATTTTTCTTGTACTGCTCGTAGTCCTTTTCATAGATACAGAAATAAACTTCACTTTGTAATGAACCGATATAGAGGGTGTTTCCCATACATTCCTTTTCCTCTTTGCGTACCAGTTCGCCACTGCGATAGCTTTTAAAACTGCGGAAGACGGAGATACATTCTTCCTGTTGGCACTTTTCAGTGAGTACAGGGATATTTAAAATCCCTGTCTTATCGTTAATGGCAAGGTCAAGGCGTTTCATCACACCGCCAGCCACCAAAACGTCCATAAAGAACTCATACCAGCTTCTTTGTTGTGCCAGAAGATAGCTTTCAAATTGTCTGCACCCACGACCTTTCAATTCCACCAGAACTCCTTTGTCCAGTTCATGGGAGCAAAGGACGAATATGTCGCCTAAAGCATAATGCTCTGAATAAGAATAGAAACCATAGTCCTCATGAAGAAAATAGGACAGTTTCAGTTGTAAGATGTTTTCGACCACCTGCTGTACGTCTGTTGTCGGAAAGCGAATTCTTACATAATCAAACAGCATTTCAAGGGGAGCGTCGGGATTGAAGCGTTCCAGAGCTTCCCAAAGGGACTGCTGTAAATCCTCTGATGGCTTGACTTTTCCTGTTTCAATATCGCTTAGATACTGCCTTGTAATACCAGTCGCAACAGCTAAACGGTTTTGAGATAGTCCATAAGCCAAGCGTTTTTCTTTTAAATGCTGTAACCAAGTTTGTTCATTCAGTAAAAATCCCTCCAATCAAAAAGGCGTATGTCAACTTTTAAAGCCCATTTGACATACGCTGAAATTTTGTAAATCCCTTGTAACCAAAGGATTTTCTAATGTTTTTTTGACTGTTTCCTGTCGATTTGTACCCCCCTGTTAGATACGGGGGGTTAAGTGCTGGCGTGGCTATTGCCACACCAGCCAGCAAGATCAGTCCACACCTGCGACTTCCGCTTCGCACGTCGCCTGCGTGGACTGTCTGCTGTTGGATAACTTTTTAATTTCCTCCAAGAAATCATATCCTTTTGGTACAAGGGGAGTATAAAACTCTGATATGACACTTGTTCCTACATCAACATAGCCACGACCTTTGATTCGCTTTAAGAAGAAATCCTTTTGTACGTCACTGCCAAACATCATGCCATAGCCCATTTCAGACATACGACCTAAAGCCACTCTGAAATTAAACTGATCACGGATTCCGTCGCCTAAATATTTTGCGTCTGGACGTTGACAAGCCAGTATTAGAAAGAAGCCAGCTTGACGACCTAACATGACAATCTGTTTCAGCTTATTCATAACTGCGGTGTTTTCTTTTGTTCCCAGCATTTCCATGAAAGCGACGTATTCATCAAAGATTAAGAAGTGTGCCGGGAGACCTAAGTAAGCATAATTTTTGCCAGTCTTATAGTTCTTCATCTGCTTCATTTCCTCACTACGTTTCATCATTTCTTCATAGAATGTTTCAATGCAAGAAAGCAAGTCTTCTTTTCTATAGTAGACATTTGCCATCACAGAACCTAAGTCCGCAAGATCAGCATTTTTCGGGTCAAGAATATACAGTTTTGAATCTGTATGAAGCAAGGCTTCAATCAGTGTCAGTATAAAGTAAGTTTTACCGCCACCTGTACCACCAGCAATCAACATATGAGGGAGCTTATCATATTCCCACCATACGTTTTTCATTAAGCGAAGTTTACCATCTTTAGCTTCTACTTCATCAATAGAAATACGACTGGCTATGGTGTCATAGAGCAAAGTATATTCCACATAGGAATCCTTTAACTCTTTATCCGTCAGCTCACAGTACAAGCCACTCTCTAATTTCTTTTCCAAGTGTAAGAGTTGGTCTTGATATTTTCCCAGCGTGATTTCCACCCGTATCTGTATCAAGCCATTTTTAAGTCGATAATACATTTTAGGGAAGTAGGTTATCTTTTCCTTTGTACGACCAGCACTATCTTTAAAGAAACCCTCTGTTTTGACCTGTTCAGATTCATACCACTTGTTTTCAAGTATCATCTTTGCCAGTTTTTGACGGTGGTAAAGTTGTTTAACCGTATCATAGCGAACCCGTTTGAATACAAACGCTACCAGCAAGCAGATAAGAATTGCGACACTGAAACTGATAATTAAATAGGGAATGTCAATCTTATCTGCTTGTGATAGGTTAAAATCCTGCCAGTTGATCTGCTGGATTGTCTTCACATGAAACAGTCCGACAACCAGCAGGAAAACAGGCAGGAGTGACGCTATCGTAAAATGAAAGACTAAATCTTTACCAGATGGGCGAATCCTTTTACCACGCTGTTTCATGCGAAAAAGTCTCCTTTCTACCTAGCGACTATTTGTCTTGTGTCGGTTCTTTCTTTGCTTGTGGTTGAGCTTTGAATGAACTAGAATCCTTTGTCAGCACAATATCGTCTGCCTTGATATACCAGTCAACATCTGCTCCTTGATAGGTGGCAGTAGCAACGGTGTCCGCAATGGGATTGATAAGTTCCACCCGTGCGTTATAATCAAACTCTTTCAAAGGCACGCTGGCAGGAATACTTACTTGAATCATGCGTCCTTGTCCTTTGGATTTTAAGTCATAGGTACGTTCCTTGATTTCATCTGAAACCGACCCGTCTTCATTTTGGATTCTCACTTCACGACGTAGAGCAGAGAATTTCAATTCTCCAAAAGTCGTGTCTTTATCTAATACAATGCCATTTGCTAATCTCATCATTTTTCCTCTCTTTCTTTATTCTTTTATCATGTCGTCAGCATGTAAAAGGTAATTTGTAAAACCACGAGTGCCGATTTTGTAGCCCTCTGCGGTAATACGTGGATTGACTAACTTCACACGTTCCTCAAAGCCGAAATGTTTTTCGCCAGCTTCAGCAGGAAGCACCACCACAATATCATCTGCTCTTTGAACATCAGAATAGAGATTATAGCTTCTTGATAAGACAGTTAGCCGTCCGTTGATTCTTCGCTGAACGACTTTATCCTCGCCAGCAAATTCTAAATTGCCGAATGTTTTTTCCATGTTGGGAATCACAAATTTAAGTTCCATATTTTTACCTATCCTTTCTTTTTTATTGGCTGAATGAATGTTTGATGGTCTTAAAGAGTGGGGAACGACCTTTTGATTCTTGATTTTTTGTTTTCATAAGTTCACTTCCTTTCAAAATCGGGTAAAAAAATAGACACCTCATTTTTTGAAGTGTCTACCTATTAAATATTCAAATTTTATTGGAAGTATCTTTATATCTTCACTTTTCAAGGATAAATCGTCGTATCAAAGCTCATTCATAAGTAGTAAATTAGTAGTAAATTGAGTGGTTTTGACCTTGATAAAGTGTGATAAGTCCAGTTTTTATGCGGATAACTAGATTTTTATGCTATTTTTAATTATCAAAAAAACAGGGATAATCATTTCCCTGTTTCAAGTATCGTATTCGCAATTTGAAGTTGTTGATTGCTTGGCGTTGGTATTCCTTCTAAAGGATATTCTAAACCTAATTCTTTCCATTTGTAAGCCCCTAATGTATGGTATGGAAGGACTTCCACTCTTTCTACATTTTTTAATTGAGCAACAAATTGATGTAGTCTTTTTAAATATACTTCATCCGTATTAATAGTTGGCACTAACACATGACGAATCCATACAGGTTTTTGAATGTCTGATAAATATTTAGCGAATTCTAAAATATTTTGATTGGTATGCCCAGTTAATTCTTTATGCGCCTTTTCATCAATATGTTTAATATCTAATAGAACTAAATCTGTAACTTTCATAAGTTGTTTAAATTTAGAAAAGAAAGGTTCTTCAAAAGTAAAGGGCTGTCCACAAGTATCTAAAGTTGTATGGACCCCTTCTTTTTTGGCCTGTGTAAAAAGCTCAATCAAAAAATCAATTTGAAGAAGTGGTTCTCCACCACTGACAGTAATACCTCCATTTTCTTTCCAGTAAGGACGATATCGCAAAGCTTTCTTTAAAACAGCCTCAGCACTTTGATCGGGTTCTTTTACTTTCCAAGTATCCGCATTGTGACAAAACTTACAACGCATATGACACCCTTGCATAAAAATGACATATCTTACGCCTGGCCCATCTACAAGGCCAAATGTTTCAATTGAATGAATGGCTCCTAACATCCTGTCCTCCTAACTAGAAAGAGCCTTATTAAAGGCTCTTATGACATGTACGACTAATAACATCTAATTGTTGTTCACGAGTTAAATCAATAAATTTAACAGCATAACCAGAAACTCGAATAGTAAAGTTAGCATATTCCTCTTTTTCTGGATGTTCCATCGCATCTTTTAATTTTTCTACACCAAATACATTCACATTCAAGTGGTGAGCACCCTGATCAAAGTATCCATCTAATACATTGACTAAGTTATTCACTCTTTCCTCTTCACTATGACCCAACGCATCCGGATTGATTGTTTGCGTATTACTAATTCCGTCTAATGCATATTCATAAGGAAGTTTTGCGACAGAATTTAATGAAGCAAGCAATCCATTTTGTTCTGCACCATAAGCAGGGTTAGCACCTGGTGATAATGGCTCCCCAGCTTTTCTTCCATCAGGCAAAGCACCAGTAGCTTTACCATATACAACATTTGAAGTAATTGTAAGAATTGAAGTTGTTGGTTCACTATCACGATATGTGTGGTGCTTTTCAATCTTACGCATAAATGTCTTTAATAACCATACGGCAATTTCATCCGCACGATCATCATCATTTCCGTAGCGAGGGAAATCTCCTTCAATTTCATAATCAACAACCAATCCATCTTCATCACGAATTGTCTTAACCTTTGCATATTTAATGGCACTCAATGAATCCACTACATGAGAGAATCCGGCAATACCTGTTGCGAAAGTTCTACGAACATCTGTATCAATTAAAGCCATTTGACTTGCTTCATAATAATATTTATCATGCATATACTGAATTAAGTTCAAAATATTTACATATAAACCTGATAACCAATCCATCATGATATCGTACTTATGCATAACTTCATCATAATCCAAATATTCACTTGTGATTGGTTTATATTCTGGACCCACTTGAACTTTTGTCTTTTCATCTATACCACCATTGATCGCATATAATAAACATTTAGCTAAATTTGCACGAGCTCCAAAGAACTGCATTTCTTTACCCGTTTGCGTTGCACTTACACAGCAACAAACCGCATAATCATCACCCCATACAGGACGCATTACATCATCATTTTCATATTGAACACTACTTGTATCAATACTTACTTTTGAAGCATATTTCTTGAATGGTTCTGGTAAATTTGAAGAATATAGTACAGTCAAGTTTGGTTCTGGACTTGGTCCCATATTTTCAAGTGTATGCAAGAAACGGAAACATGTTTTAGTAACCATGCTTCTTCCATCCATACCTAAACCACCAATATCTAGCGTTGCCCAAACTGGATCTCCTGAGAATAATTGGTTGTAGCTTGGAATTCTGGCAAACTTAACCATTCTAAATTTCATAGTTAAATGGTCAACGATTTCTTGGATTTCACTTTCTGTAAAGACACCATTTTCTAAATCTCTTTCAAAATAAATATCTAAGAAAGTCGAAATACGACCTACGGACATAGCCGCACCATTTTGTGTTTTAATAGCTGCTAAATATCCAAAATATAGCCATTGTACAGCTTCTAAAGAGTTTTTAGCAGGTTGAGAAATATCATATCCATAGCTTGCTGCCATGACTTTCATTTCTTTTAACGCCTTGATTTGTTCCGCCAATTCTTCACGCTGACGAATCACATCATCGCTCATTGTTCCATCGCCACAATATGCGAAATCTTTTTGTTTCTGCTCAATTAAGTAATCAATACCATAAAGTGCAACACGACGATAATCACCAACGATACGTCCACGACCATATGTATCTGGTAAACCAGTCACAATCTTGTTGCGACGTGCTAAACGCATTTCTGGTGTGTATGCACTAAATACAGCATCATTGTGAGTTTTATGATATTTTGTGAATATTTCATGTAATTTTTCACTTGGTTTATATCCATAAGTTTCGCATGCCTCTTCACTCATACGAATACCGCCATAAGGCATAAATGCACGCTTTAATGGTTTATCTGTTTGTAAACCAACTACCTTCTCTAAATCTTTATCTAAATATCCAGGGCCATAAGCTGTAAGACTTGAAACCACTTCTGTTTCCATATCCAATACGCCACCTTTGGCACGCTCTTCTTTTTGTAGTTTTTGAAGTTTTTCCCACAAAGTATTTGTCGATTCTGTTGGACCTTCTAAAAAGCTTTCATCCCCATCATAAGGCTTGTAGTTGTTTTGAATAAAATCACGAACATCTACTTCGTCTTGCCATTTACTGCCTTTAAATCCTTGCCATTGTTCTTTCATGATTGCCTCCTTCAAATGACAGTTAGTTTCAACTAACAATTGATTAAAGTTTACTATGATTTCTTCGAGTAGTCAATTAAAAAGACCCACCGAAAAGACAAAGTAAACTTGCCCAGACGGTCGGCCTATAACATCATACTTCATGTGGTAACTCCACTTCCGTCAGTCATATGATATTCAAATCATAACAAAGAACTATCCATTACGCAAGCGTTTTCATCATGGACATGAATTTAGCTTTGTGCTTCTCCAATATTTGTCATTTTAAAACCCTCTCCATGCACTTCATGCGATTCGACAACCACAAAGAAAGATTCTGGATCCTCTTCTTGTACCGCCTTTCGAACTTGATACATTTCTTTACTATTACATGCACACATTACCACTTGCATATCATCTTGTTTATATCCACCTTGTGCATTTAAAATCGTACTTCCCCTTTGACTTGTTTCATCAATCACCTGACAAATTCTTTTTCCCTGTTTTGTGACAATAAAAGCAACTTTACCTGAATTTAAGCCATAAATCATTTTATCGACTACAACCGCAAATAACAAATTAACAATCATACCATAAATCATTCCATCTACATCTTTAAATAGAATACCACCCACTAAAATAATGCCCACATCCGATAAAAAGGCAATATTTCCTAAAGATAAATGTGGTCTTAATGCCTTTACAGCCATGATGATAAAATCAGATCCTCCTGTAGATGAATTTCTTGTATAAATCATCGCATAGCCAATTCCACCAAAAACTCCCGTACATAGGGCAGCTAATAATCGATCTCCTTGGTAAACTGGAAATAATGGTGCCACATAGTCGATAATCAATGAAGATACAATCATACAGCGAATGGAACGGATAAAAAACTTCTTTCCTAATAATTTGTAACAAAGTATCGCAACAGGTATATTCAATAGAATGGTTGAAAAACCAATGGGAATATGAAAGAGTCGATAAAAGATAATTGAAATTCCCGAAAATCCTGTCATAGGAAACTTAGCTTGTACGGCAAAATTATAAATTCCAATCGCAACAAAGATACTGCCAACTAATTCCCACATCATTTGTACCATTAATTCTTTTGTCTTATTCATAAATACCCCCAAAAAAAGAAGCGCCTAAGACCAAATCTTACAGTGAAATCACTGCACCTACGATTTGATCCTAGACGCTTTAACCACTCATCCGGTGAAGAGTGAACGTTATTTTTAATGCACCAATCTATTGTATGGAACATGATCATTTAAGTCAAGAAGAATCAGCTAATTCGCCATTTGTGGTATGTTCAATCTATACTAGAAATAGTAAGATTTTAGATGAAAGGAGGCTAATTATGGACACTAAAAAGATAGGAGCCTTTATCGCAATGAATCGCAAGAAAAAAGGATATACACAAGAGCAGTTAGCTGAAAAATTAGGCGTGACAAACAAAACCATTTCACGATGGGAAAATGGTCATTATATGCCAGATTTATCTTTACTTGAACCACTCAGTAAAGAATTAGATATCACATTAAATGAACTTTTAGCTGGAGAAGAAATCGTTAAAGAAGAGGCTATGGAGTATTCTGAACAAAACCTAATCCAAACAATTGATTATACAGACAAGAAAATCAAGAATGAACATAAGAAAATATCATTATTCATTATTGGCATAGGTATTTTAATATCCCTTTGTGCATTTACTGTTTTCCCTTCTGAAAGCAGTTGGGGCAGTATCTATTCTATGATTGGATTGTTCTTATTTGTAGTTGGAATATTCAGAGAATTAAAATTTACTTCTCTACTCAAAAAAGGATTGATTTCAACAATTTTATTCATTTTACTTTTAAGCATTTTCTTTATTTTCGACTATGCCAGTGTAAGCCAATTTAAACAACCACCCATCTATCGACTGACTACAACTACTGTATTTAGTGATGATGGAAATAAAATGATTGAATACCAAAATCCATTCTACAATATATTTCGCATCAATGCCGATACACCCAATGAATATTACTTAATTGACAACAAGAAACAATATACCATTGATACCGTTCCAACAAGTCCTTTTAATGTGGATAAAAGTTCATTTGAACAATTAAAAAAATACAAAAGTAAATATATTGGAGACAACAGTAATACTTCCCATTTACTAAATGCTTTACCCCTATCGGAATATGGCTATGTATTTGAAATTGATTCTGAAAACTATGGACTTACAATAAACTATAATTGTACAGATTGGTACAACAACGAAAACTTATATATACATAAAGCTCTAGTGTACAATTCTGTATCTCTATTTAAATGGATTGATAATCTTGAATACATCTCATTTAATTTTAGTGGAAGTAGCTATACAATTACACGAGAACATTGTCCACTCAACAAGAATATTGAACAAAAAATCAATGATAATGAATTTGTATCCGATAGGATGAAATTGTTTAAGACAAAATAAAAAACGCAAACGCGTTTTTTATTTATTTATGAATAATTTCTTCAGCACGATCTAGTGCAGCACTAATACTAGGCTGGAAGTTAACTTTACCAACAAGCTCAATAAAACCTGCCTTTTCCATGACTTTCATTGGTTGATCATTCACATGTGAGAACACAATCGTGATGCCTTTGGACTTGCAAACCTGAACTAAATCTTTTAATGCGTTTAGTGCCGTACTATCTAATGCAGGAACACTGCGCATACGAAGAACTAGACATGTTGTAAAATCTTTGACGACAATTTCTTCAATTACACTAGCTGCCCCAAAGAACAAGGGTCCTGAAATCTCATAAACACGAATCTGAAGTGGAAGCTTTTGAAGATGTTCATCAACATCGGGTGTATCCTCATCTACATATGTCCAGCCATTGACTTTTGTTTCTTCACTCATACGTTTAATGAATAATAAACAAGCAAGTACCATACCCACTTCAATGGCTACAACCAAATCAAAGATGACAGTTAGCACAAATGAAGTGACTAAAACAATAACATCACTCTTAGGTGCTGTTTTAACTAAGTTCACAAAGGTACGCCATTGGCACATATTGTATGCGACAATAAATAAAATAGCTGCAATGGTAGGCATCGGAATCATTCCGGCATATGGCATCAAAACAACTAATACAATGACCAATGTGATAGAGTGCACCATACCGGCAATTGGTGTTTTTCCTCCATTTTTAATATTGGCAGCCGTTCTTGCGATAGCACCTGTTGCAGGAATTCCTCCAAATAAAGCGGATGCGATATTTCCAGCACCCTGCGCAACAAGTTCCATATCCGAACGATGTTTACCGTTAATCATGCCATCGGCAACAACACAAGAAAGTAATGATTCAATGGCAGCCAACACGGCTATGGTTAGTGCATTAGGCAGTGCATTTTGAATGATATTTAATGATAAACTTGGAAAACGCAAAGATGGTAATGCATTACTGATTGTATAAAGATTTCCAATTGTATTTACCTTTAAAGGCAAGAATTGAACCATCAAAATTCCTGCAATAACGGCTAAAAGTGAGCCTGGAATTCTTTTAAAGATATATGGAGCAATAATCAAGATAGCTAAAGATACTCCACCTACTATGACAGCATCCATATTGATTGTAGAAAAATTGTTAATCACAGCTTCAAATTTTTCAACCGTCTCAATAGGCTTTACTCCATTTGGATAGGTTAATCCAAAGAAATCTTTTAATTGTCCAATCACAATCGTAACGGCAATACCCGAAGTAAAACCTGTCGTAATGGTAAATGGAATAAACTTGATTAGACTTCCAAAATGACAAAGTCCCATCAAAATCAAAAAGATACCCGCAAGAATCGTGGCAACAATAAGTCCATCCATTCCATCATGGGCTACAATTCCAGCAACAATCGTCGCAAATGCAGCGGTCGGTCCTGCAATTTGTACACTGCTTCCGCCTAGTGCTGAAATGACAAAACCAGCTACAATTGCAGTAAATATACCGGCTTCCGGTCCCACACCTGAAGCAAGTGCCAAGGCGATTGATAATGGTAATGCGATAATAGCGACAATTATTCCAGCTGTCACATCTTTGACAAACTGAGACATATCATAACTTTTCAGTGATGAAAGTAACATCGGTTTTAGTGAATTCATTTGTTAATATCCCTCTCTTTTTAACAACCTTTAAAGTATACCATAATTTAAGGATTTTTAAGGATATTTCTATAATACTATTTGATATACTGAATATATAACGATAATAAATCAGGAGAATAATCTATGAACAAAAAGACTAAAATTATAATTTTAATCTCACTATGCATTTTAATTGCCATTATAGGCATCTATTTCTTATTTCCAAAAGGAAGCAACACCCAAAACATCTATGTTCAAAAAGTATCTACAATCATTGGTTCTTCTAATACGGAAAACCGATATTCAGGTGTAGTAGAATCCTCAGAAACTGTAGATATCAATTCTGATGGAAATAAATCCATTACTGAAATGTATGTTGAAGCTGGTCAAAAAGTAAGAAAAGGCGATAAATTATTTTCTTATGATACGACTGAAGCATCCAATTCCATCGCCCAAAAGAAATTGGATATTGAAGCACAGAACAATGAAATCGCTGCTCAAAATAATACAATTGAAGATTATAAGGCTGAACTTAATAAAGGTGCAGATAAAGTTGAGATTCAAGCTCGAATCAACGATGCTAGTTTCGCGATTCGCCAGGCTCAAAATACAATCAAGGCCACACAGACTGAAATTGATCAGTTGAACAAACAAATCGAAAATTCGACCGTTCTTTCGACAATTGATGGAATCATTAAAGAAGTCAATAGAGATGGTGGAACGGATGAAAATGGAAACCAAAAGCCATTGGTGTCAATTACACAAACTTCTGATTTTAGAGTAAAAGGCTCTATTAGTGAAATGGGATCTATTTCTGAAGGAACAAATGTTATTGTAAGAAGTCGTATAAATGAAGATCAAATTTATAAAGGTACAGTTACCAAAGTGGAAACAGACCCTCAATCCAATTCTAACAATAACGTTTATGGAAATGATTCAAATGAATCTGCATCCAAATATCCTTTCTATGTCACTTTAGACAATAATAAAGGCTTAAAACTTGGACAACACGTCTATATTGAAGTGGATAATGGACAATCCACAAAGAAAAAAGGAATTTGGTTAGATGCGAGTTTTATTGTTTCGGATGACAATGGAAATTCATATGTATGGGTTTCTGAAAAAGGTAAATTAAAGAAAAGAAAAGTAGAACTTGGTAAAACGGATGAAGAAACATCTACCACAAAAATCAAGTCAGGACTAAGCGAGGATGACTATATCGCATGGGCTGATGATACATATAAGGAAGGTATGAAGACAACGACGGAATATCAAACTGAAACGGATGGTGATGCGAATGCTTCTTAATCTTAAAAACATTTATAAAAATTATGGAAAAGAACCATTGATCGTTCCAGTTTTAAAAGATGTGAGTCTAGAAGTCGTACAAGGCGACTATGTTGCGATTATGGGACCAAGTGGTTCTGGTAAAACAACACTTATGAATATCATCGGATGTTTAGATCGAGCAAGTACGGGTACATACCTATTTGAAGATGAAGATATTTCTGAAATGAATGATGATGCATTAAGTGATTTAAGATTAAATAAAATCGGTTTTGTCTTTCAAAACTTCAATCTTCTAAGTTCGGAAACCGCTCAAGAAAATGTAGCTTTACCCTTAATTTATGCAGGAATCCATAAAGAAGAAAGAAATCATAGGGCTGATGTTGCATTAAGTAAAGTTGGTTTACAAGATCGTACAACTTTTAAACCAAGCCAATTGTCCGGTGGACAAAAACAACGTGTTGCGATTGCCCGCGCCCTTATCAATCATCCTAGAATTCTACTTGCCGATGAGCCTACAGGAGCACTTGATCAAGCGAGTGGTAAACAAGTTATGGAATTGTTTAAAGCTTTAAATGATGAAGGTGTGACAATCATTATGATTACGCATGATGCAAGTGTGGCAAGTCATGCCAAAAAAATCCTTCATATCATTGATGGAGAAATCATTGAAAATAAACAAGGAGGTGCAGCATGAAGCCTTCTATAAAAAAAGGAATTATTATTACTTCTGTATGTGCATTTACTTTAGTTGGAATTAAGTTTTATTTAAGCTCATCTAATACGGTTGAGGTTCATTCTGTATCTAGCTTAAATACAGGCTATTGGGATAATCCAGCTACTTCAACAGGTCTTGTATCTAATAGTGATACGCAATCCGTACTATATGATTCTTCTAAAACAATCACACAAGTCTTTGTCAAAGAAGGGCAACAAGTAAGTGTAGGCGATCCATTGTTATCTTATGACTTAACTACACTTCAAAGTGCAGTGGATACAAGTCAATTGGAAGTGGAAAAAGCACAAAATGCGATTACACTTGCCGAGCATGAATTAAAGAAATTATTAAATACAACACCGGTTCCAGATGTAACGCCTGAGCCAGATGTACCAGATCCTACACCTACACCGTTGCCTAGTGTTCCTACAAAAAATGGAAATGGCTTATATCCATATATTCTTTCTTTATCCCAAGCCGAAAAGAATTTTACGGACTATAAAATTTATTATACAAATACAGAAAGTGAAGCCCCTGAAAAAGGACCTAAAGAAGATGTAAATGCATGGAAAGAAGAAAGAATTAAAAAAACATCGGATCATACATGTTGGTATTGGATTGAATATACATATACAGACGGTTCAAACAATGCGTATGATTCAAAGGATGTTGTAGAGTATTATAGTGACAAACAAAAGGTTCCTTATGAAGACATTTCTACAGTTGGAACCAAAAAGAATCCTTATGTATTTAAGTTAAGTGAAGACCAGGGATTTGTGTACGGAAAACTATTTTTAGACAACAAGAATCTGAATTCTTATTTTCGATTTGATGTGTATACAAATGATGGTGAAATCAGTTCTTCATGGCTTGTTCGTTGTGACAAGTTTGCCACTAAACAATCTATGAATGAAGGCGATATGTATTCGGTGATTTCACATACGAAAGAAGAACAAAAGTATATAGAGACCGAACAAAATCAAAGTCCAGATAATACATCGGGTTATACAGAAATAGAACTTGCGAAAGCCATTCGTGATAAGAAGCAAGAATTGAAGACGTTAGATTTAGATTTAAGAAAGGCAAAGCTTTCCTTAAGTGAAAATAAAGCTTTATTAAATGACGGCATCGTTCGTGCAAAGCGCAGTGGTATTGTGCGTAATATAAAAGATCTATCAAATCCTATTCAAGATGGCAGTGCCTTTTTAGAAGTGGCAACCGGCCAAGGAACTTATATTAAAGGAAGCATTAGTGAATTGATGTTAAACCAAGTTAAGGTTGGCGATACCATTTCAGCTTATTGCTGGACAAATGGGGAAACGTTTGATGCCAAGATCCAAAGTATAGATACAGTTCCTTCTTCTAGCAGCAACTATAATGGTTCAGGTAATCCAAATGTGAGCTACTATGGTTTTGAAGCAATCGCCAAAGATGCCTCAAATGTTGCGGTTGGTGAATATTTAGAATTAACCTTCCATTCAAATACAGATACAACGAGTTCGATTTGGCTTTCAAAAGCTTATGTCAAACAAGAAGGAAATAAATATTATGTTCTTAAAGAAAATCATGGAAGATTGAAGAAGCAATATGTAACGGTTGGAAAGATTGTCTGGGGGGATACAGTCGAAATTAAAGAAGGTCTAAAAGACACGGATTGTATTGCGTTTGCGTATAGTAAAAATGCCAAAGAAGGCGTTAAGACAAAGAATATGTCGGAGGATGCATCATGATTGAAAATATAAGATTATCCTTTCGAGGCATTTTTGCCCATAAAATGCGATCCTTCTTAACAATGCTTGGAATCATCATTGGCATTGCCTCCATCATTGCGATTGTTTCTACAATTAAGGGAACAAATGATCAAATTGAAAAGAATCTAATTGGTTCCGGAAATAACACGGTAAAAGTAGCTTTATATCAAGAAGATTTGGAATATTCTTTCGATGCAGGCATTCCAAATGGTGTACCTACCGTTTCAAAAGATACACTTGAATCTTTAAATAATATCGAGCATGTCCAAGGTGCTACGCTTTATCGTTCAAGACAAAGTTATCAAGCTATATTTCGTAATAACACTTCTTTAGATGGTGGATACATCATGGGTGTGAATCAAGACTACTTCTCAATTGCTGGACTCACCATCAAACAAGGAAGAGGCATTACAGAAGATGACAACAAGAAATATAGGCAAGTTGCCGTATTAGATGAAACAAGCGCAAAACTTTTATTTGGTGAAGAAAATCCGATTGGTAAAACGATTGAGATTTCTTCAACACCATTCACAATCGTTGGTGTTTGTGCAGATAAAGAAACTTTTGAGCCTACAATGGAAAGCATTGATGATTATCATACATATAATCAGTCTACGGGTTCTAAAGTCTATGTTCCAAGTGAATCTTGGCCAATCTTCTATCAGTTTGATGAACCGCAAAATGCATTACTAAAGGTGGATGCCACTTCGAATATGACTCGTGTTGGAAAAGAAGCAGCTACTATCTTAAATACAAATGTTTCTTCTTCCAGTGTTCAATATAAAGCACAAGATTTATTAAAGCAGGCTAAAGATATTCAAAATCTTTCTAAATCCACAAATGCGATGTTGATTTGGATCGCCGGTATTTCTTTACTAGTCGGTGGTATTGGGGTTATGAACATCATGCTTGTAACGGTAACCGAAAGAACGAAAGAAATTGGTCTTAAAAAAGCTATTGGTGCTAGAAAAAAAGCCATTCTATTCCAGTTCCTGACTGAAGCTGTCGTACTTACTTCAATTGGAGGTATTGTAGGTGTATTAACGGGAATTGGCTTAGCTAAATTAATATCAATATTCAATGGTACTCCTGTATCCATTAGTATTCCAGCCATGTTGTTATCCGTATTATTCTCTATGGCAATCGGAATTATTTTTGGATTACTTCCTAGCTATAAAGCTGCAAATCTAGATCCAATTGAAGCTTTAAGGCATGAATAAAAGCTGTAACTTATGTTGCAGTTTTTTTATTGGTTGTCACACCTAAAATATCTTTATCTATTCTTATTTTTAATCTTATGAACAATTTTACAAATCAATAAAATTAAAAGTGCAATTAGTAAAATAATGACTAAAACGATTGCCACAATCATTGCACTAAATTTATTTGGCTTTTTGATCAAGTCAATTATATTCTTACTATCATCCACAACCTTATGTTCATGTGTTGAAGCATAATACTTTGAAACATTGCTAATCCCATCACCATCCGTATCATCAAAAGAGCGCATATATCTTGCGATTGCATCCCAAGCTTTTAGTTCTTTGCCATCTTCTTTAATGATATGATCCTCAAGATTTTCAATTGGATTTCCATCCTTATCTTTAGGTTCAAGCGACAAAAGTCCATATGACATTTTATTTACCGAACCAAGCATCTGACCTGTATATAGATCTGTCACAACATGATACAATTGATCATCTTGAATCTCAATTCTTTGACCGTCTTTTGTCAGGTAACAATCTGTAACTTTATTTAAGATCATACGATTTGGATTGTATGTAAAATTAAGTCCGCTACAATACAATCTAGCCGTTGTCATGAAATCTGAAACTGAAGCATCCACTTCGGCTGCAAGTTTTAATTCTTTACCCGTAAGATAAGTAGAAATCAAAGGATAACCAGCTATACCATCTTTTCCAATACCCAAAGAAAATGAATTATATACATCTTCTACGGTAATATCTCCTTTTGTATATGTATCTCGTATAGTTCCACTTGGAACAACAGCTACATCGACTGAATCTGCTGCATACGCAAATGAATCCGCAATAATTTGTCCAAGATTTGATTCTTCATGTTTTGAATACAATTCATCTAAACTATTAAATTCAATATCATTTTGTGCAAGAACGCAATCTCTTGTATAGCCAAAATCAGCAAGATAATTCGTATCCACTGTATCCATCAATTCATCAATACGATTTTGTGTTTTTTCATCCGGCTGTATATTTTCAGATACAGGAATCAATTCATAAGAACTTAAATCCCAACGACCATCTGAACTCTGTTTCATAGAAAGAGAACCTATATTTCTTCCATATTCCCCACAAGATACGATATATGTATTTTCATGTTGAATCGGTTCTTTTAATTCTGAATGCGTATGCCCACTGATAATTAAATCAATATCCTTAACATTCTTGGCAAGAAGTTCATCCTCGGATTTATTTTCATCCTCCCAAGTACCACAATGCGATACACAAACAATCATATCGACTTCTTCATTCTTCTTGATTTTCTCAACTGTATCTTTCACTGCCTCTACAGGATCTTTAAACAACAATTCACATGTAGGTGCACATTTCAAAGAATCTTTTCCAAAAGCACCTGTAACAGCTATCTTTGTATCTCCTTTTTGAATGACAACATAATCTTTTACTCCATACGTTTCAAAGCCTGACTGAATCTGTTTTTGACCTTTACTCAATCCAGCCTTTTTCATGCCATCCCAATCCACATTGCATACGACAAGATCTGGTATTGTTTCACCTGAAGCCTTGGCCACCTTCAACATATTGGCCAATCCTTTTGAACGATAATCAAACTCATGATTTCCTAATGTTGTGACATCATATCCAAGATAGCCAAGCATTCTAAGTTCAGCTGCCTGCGTATCATATACCATTTGTATCAACGTTCCCATTGAGAAATCTCCACCATCCAATATTAGTGTGTTTGGATTCTCCTTCTTTTGTTCATTAATTAATGTTTTAATTCTCGCAAAACCACCAACTTCTTGAAGTTCTCCATCTACCTTTGTTGTGAAACTATCCAAATGAGAATGCGTATCATGCGTAAACATGACATCCACCTCTTTTGAATCTGATTCAGCTTTTAATGAAGTAATTTGTGCAAGTGGCACTAGTAATGTCGTCGCTAAAAAAAGCGACACGATTCGCTTCCTTATTATCATATTATTCACTCCTCAATATGTATTCACCTACTTTTTAGTATACGTGATTACATATAAAAAGTACATATAAATCAGTAAATGTAAGCGGTTAAAGTAATTTTTTGATAGTTACCGACTCTATGAAGTGCAAGTTGAATTTAATCTATTTTATTTTATGATTCACTTTCAAAAGTTACATATTTTTCATTTTTCGAAAGTGACAGCAAGAAAGTTGCACCAGTCCTAAAACATTTTGGATTTCAAGATTTAACATGGTATTCATCGAAAATAATGGTATCGAGTTTATAGTATTTTTCGGTTAAATTTTGTCTATACTGTCGTATTGTTCACAATAGTTGTTGAATCATCTGATTGTCTTGTTCATTGCTATGCCAATCTTTTAAATAATATCCACCATTTCAGTTAGAACCAAGATGTTCAACATAATTAGTTTAATATCGTTTTAGCTCATTTTTCACTTTATCTCTTGTGATCAATGAATCTTCATGACTGATTCTCTCAACAATTTGTAAAGTATTTAATCCTGGGAATATTTTTAAGCATCTTAATATTTCTAATTCTAAATTAGATATTGGGTCAGCTATTGGGTCAGTTTTAGAATTATTTTCAGGTTCCTGTTTTGCTTTGTCTTGACCTGATTCTAGAATCAACTTAATATTCTTATAGGTAGGATTAGACAAGCGAGAAAGCGCCAACTTACATGCATTTTCTAATCTTACCTGCGAATATTGATCAGACAGTTTCAGAATGAACTACCACACCTGATACGTAGTTGGGATGTGGTATCTCTGTGATGTACTCTTCTCAATTGAAATTTGTATTACCACAGTGATTTTGATTTATGCACTACTACATGTACACACCTTGTGGTTGTCTTTGCTTTTGTGCAATGGCCGGTTCACTCGACCCCTACTGTTGGTAATTCTGTCTTCTACAGTTTCAAAAATTAACAATTGTGCCTGAACAATTTGTTTGTCTTCAGATTTTAAATTTGAATAATTATCCATTTCCATCTCATCTAATTCAACAGAATAAACACGATCATTTTGTTGCTCTTTAAATATCAGAGCTATCAATTCGCTATCATTCTTTGTTGCTTCGTATGAATCCAAATATGCATTATCCACTAAAAGGAATTTTTTCTTTTGCGTTTTCCCACTTTCCACTAATTCTGTGGCCGTTATCTTTAATGCTGCTTCTTCATTTAGTTCCAAGCTATCTGGAGTCTTATTCCAATCCATCAACAATAATGTTTCATTAAACAAAATGGGTTCTTCTTCTTTTAATGTTTTCATTTGTTTAAACATAATATTTAAAAATTGCTTTTTCACTTGATCATTAACTAATACTTCAACCGCCTGATCTAAAATATCTTTATAATGCTTTGACGGTACTACGGTTGGTTGTTTTGTATCTGGATTGATATATGCATAAGTCATACGACTAATATTTTCACAGACTTCTTTGTTTTCATCTTTTGAAATAAATCAATTTGTTTATTCAAATTAATCCACCTCTTTCTAAATTTGTGTAATAAAAAAGAGAAAGCGTAAACTTTCTCAAAAAGAATTATTTAATTTTATTTTCGTAATCTTGTAATTGATGGTAAATACCATCTATAAAAACTATCGAATTTTCGATGCGATACAACAAGAAATATTTAGTTTTATCTAAATTTAATCTTCGATACCCCTTGCTTCGAAGTCTCGGATTCAAACACAGTTGAAATGACTCAGCAGAATTACTTAATACGAACTTTCCATTTTTAACAGAATCGATAAAATGATTTGCCGCTTATTTATTACGCAAGTGAAAAAGAAGATATTCTACAATAGAATCCATATCTTCCATTGCATTTTCAGTAAATATTACTTTATAATCCATATTTATTTCTAATGCTATCTATTGCTATATCTGCATCTATTACTTTGCCTTCTCTAGATTGAACTCTAGAAGAAGCAAGTCTATCCAAAAACTCATCTTCTGTCATAATTTTCATTTCTTTTGTTTTATTGAATTTTTTAATTTCAAAAGGAATTCCATCATAAGCAACTGCTTGAGTTAAAAACATACGAATTGCGCTAGTTGTATCTATACCTAATTCCTTGAATAATGCATCTGCCTTAGATTTTAAATCATCATCCACCCTTACTTGAATAGTAGACATACAGCATCACCTCCGCATTTAAATTATATGCAATTTCATTGCTATTGTATATAAAAAACATTACTTATTAATCACAATTACATTATTTTGTATCCTCATTATCTTCAAAAAGTAATAAATGTTTGAAGATATTTTGTAACGAAAAATCCTTCACCTAATGGTGAAGAATTTTACTTTCAACCCAACCATTTATATTCCGCATATTGGTCAGCGGTAAACTTTCAACCCAACCATTTATACCCCGCATATTGGTCAGCGGCAAACTTTCATACTAACTAACTAATTAGCTAGTAATGTACTTCTTTTTACAACTCTATCTTAGCAAGCGTACAAGTGATAGTCAATTTGAATATTGATTCATATTTTTATACTTACTAATTCCTCATTTACATCTTTAAAGTTCACAGGATGATTATCAAAACATTGATAGTTACGTCTTGCAATCATCATAATCTTTTGTGTTGCACCTCTACCTACTTCATCATTATCCAAATGGAAAACAATAATTTGAACATTGGGATTTCTTTCTAAAAAGGCATTTAATGCAATCGGCATATCAGCTTCATTTTTTGCTGCTATCTTTTCACAAGCTCCACCTAAAGATAAGTAATTAAAAGATTTGTAATCAACATCCTCCATTTTTAATAGTGTCATATAAGACAATAAATCAATGGCTGCTTCAAAAACATGAAGAACATTGCTTTCTTTATTTTGATAATTAAAACTAAACGCCTTATTACTTCCTGTATGTTCTAATTTAAAATCTTTAAATATATTTCGCTTAAATGCATAAGCTGGCATATCACCATCATATCCAACAAACACAGCGTTTCGAAAATTTGCTGACTGATAAAGCATCCCTTTAGAAATAAAATAATCAACAATTTCTCTATCTATTTTTCGTGTTTCACACAAATAACGAATCACTAAATTATTGCTTTTATCTTTCTCAGGAAGCTCAAATGGTTTAGTTTCTTTTTTATGATAATACGTTACAACCGGATCACTAATGTTCATTAAACTTGCTAAATAGTTACACGCTTCTTTAAAATCATATCCTTCTACAGCAATCAAATAATCCAATGCAGTCGTACCACCTACACCTTGCGACCACCAATACCACATTCCGTTTGAAAAGTGCAATGATTCATGTTCTCTATGATAGTAATCCTTCTTTCCATTTTTTACTAATAGTGAAGGATGATAGTTATTTAAATAATCAAATGCCGATAGTGTCCTAACATTTTCAAGTACCGATTTCCGAATAAACTTTTTGCTCATTTTTCCAACTCCTTTTGTTTAGGCGCCATCATTCCTATGCCATTCTGTTTACAAAAGTTTCTTACAGCGTTTGGATTTTCTTTGATAGAAAGTTCTTTGTCTTCCGTATAAATAGTTTGTACTTTATACTTTTGATCAACAACATTTGTGAGCCATTCATGCATAAAATGATTCAGTTCTCGAGCACGATTTGAATCCCCATCTACTCTTTCAAAGTATTGAAGTGAATCCTGCTGATAGGTCTGTGGATATAGCATCCTGTTCTTTTTATCGACAGTAAATTCGACATCTGGATCAGCCATCACATCCCCATTTAAAACATAGTTATGAGCCATAGCCAATCGATCATCCCCAATAATTTCGATATTTAAATCCATATAATTAGGTGTTCCATATTTCATATAATATGCACTGTTTGTTAATAATGGACTGGCTATTTTTTCGAATATCTCATAGTTTCTTCTTTCAATCGAATGATCCATAAACCAGGATTGTTTTGGATCAAACTCTTCATTTATAAATGCATCATAACAAGCACTATGCAAAGCAAATTGATAGACTTCATTATTCTGATACAAATGATCTTGTACTCTATATTCTTTGTTATCTGTCAAAAGATTCGATATTTCTTGATCAATCGTTTCATGAATATCTGAAGTTGTAATATTTGAATCCGACATAACTTCTTTATACTTTTCCATCACGGATGCAATTTTAAGTACTATATCATGATTCAATTCTTCCATTTCTACTGGAGTAATATATTGATTTTCCTTTTCTAGCATATGCAAATTCTCCTTAAACACAGGTTCTATTAGTTCAATCATTTCGTGTGCTTTACTCTGAATGTTCACTAAAATAGATTTCAATTCACTGTAATCCTTGTTGGCATAAGACGCGATATAGCCAAATGAATATTCAGAAGTATCAATTCCAAAACGATCACAAATGACAAAAGCCAACGATTCTGCTTCAATTTCTCGTTGGCTTTGATTTTTATCAGTTTCTTTATGAAGTATGCTGTGAGCATACTCATGTATTAATGTTTTTGCGGTTTGTAAATCCTCTAAATCTTTATTAATGACAATCTTATCCTTTCTTGGTGAATAATATCCTTTAGCTCCAGTCATAAAACTAAGATCTTCAGTTTCTGTTTTAAATTCAATTGGTATTGTACATACAAAATGAATAGTTTGAATAATTGCTTTCACTTCATTACTAGAACCTGTCAAATCATGCACTAAAGATGGAAGAGGATCTCCTGAAGTTTGTGAAATATCAAAGACAGTCGTTGTCTTAAAATGAGTCAGATTGACTACACGCATTTCCTGAATCGGATTTCCAGACTCATCTAAAATCACATTTCCATTCTCGTCGTGTTTATTCATTAATCTATCCTCTTTCGTTGTAACTGGAGCTAGAATCATCAATCCTTTTTCACCCTTATTTACATGACGATTAAAATTTGTCTGCCAGGCACGATAACCAGCTACCAAACTAGCCTCCGGCTTCTGTGACAATATTAATAAAGTGTTATTCAAAGAATAACTATGAAACTTACTTAAACAGGATAGATACTGTTTAAAAGATTCAGAAGAATAAACATCCTTTACTCCTTGCTCAATCATTGAAAAAGCCTGTTTAGTTTTCTCATCTTGAGATTTAAATTCTGCCATAACATCACCATCCTTTCTAAATCAGGCAAAAAGAAAAGCACTACCAAAGTGGTAATGCTCTGTACTGATTTTTAGGCACCTAATTATTTTCAGTTAAGTAACACTGTAGATTTAACTCATACAATAAAGTCATCCAGACATTGTCTGGACAGCACCCATTATGCCTTTGAAAACGAATCGTTATTCTTCTCTAAGCCATCTGCAAAGATCAATAACTTGAATACCTTGATAATCATATGTTTCATGACGTGTTCTTGCAATGATTAACTTAGGGTATGCATCTTTTATCGCACGTAATGGTGTGTATTCTCTTTCAAATGTTTTTTCATCCGAAATATTATCACTTACTTGAATATATATTTGTGTATCACGTTTCTTGGCAACAAAGTCGATTTCTTTTTTATACAGTTTGCCAACATATACTTCATATCCTATTCCCACTTTTTAAAAATTATTAAATTTTCGGTAATAGAATGATCCTTTTAATTTCTAATAGTGTGAACATCATGTTGCTCACTTGATTAAAGAAAAGCACTAGCTGAAGTGCTAATGCTTATCGAAGCTCAGGTAAACCTAAACTGTTAATTGCTTTTATAATGATAGACCAGGTTGTTTCATCACAAATATCTAAATCATCATAGTTTTCATTTCATTCTTTAATGTAGGATATATATTATGGATAACCTTCTTATATTCCTTTTCAGTTAAATCAATACTTGTTTCGCATTCTAAAGTACCAATAGAATCTGAATAAGAATCAACAAACCAATCTTTAATCTTTTTTACAACAATCTTTTGATATCCTTCATAAAAACCACCCATTTCAGATTCAACTGAAGTAGTAGAAGTTTCATCAATAGGTAAAAATGAATAACAAACATCTTTATGACAATGAAAACAATATCGCCTTGGAGGTGGCATCTTTTTACCACGTACTAAATAAATTTTATGATTATCTATATCTTTTTGAAGTTGAGTAGTCATTTTTGGAATTCCATAAACAATTTTTTGCCGTTTCATGACCACAATGAGGACAACGTATATGTGTCAAATAAAATCACTTCTTTCTAGGAAACTATTTAATTTTCCAATATCCGCTAAATCCATGTCCCACATATTCAATTTGATCATTTTCTTTAATGAGGCGTCGAACTGTTCTTAAACTGACACCTAATTTTTCAGCCATGATTTTTGCACTGATTTTATTGTTTTCTTCAATCATGTTCATTATTAGTGTATCAAAATCTTGAGTGCCATCTTGAGTGCCATCTTGAGTGCCATCTTGAGTGCCACGATAATTTAAATTTGGCATAATAACAGTAAGTTGGTATCTATCGGATCTGAAATAGGGTTTCTTTTCATCAGTATAGTTCACTTGAAAAGCATAATTATCTAAGATTTTTGCAAATCCACTGCCTTTACGTTCCATATATCCAAGCCGATTAAATACATCTGCTAATACTGGATTTCTTCGAGTGGATGGTACTGTTACGGGATCTCTTTCTTGGATGTTAGAGCCATCTGGCATGCCACCTGGAGAATAAATTTCCAAACGATCATCATAAATATCAATGTGAACTTCACTTCCATTAATCAAATAATCTCTATGTGCTATCGCATTGACTAATGCTTCGTGGTAACTACGTTCAACATATTCTGGCATTTCTTCTCTAGAATTTGCTGTCTTTTTCCACATCATTTTGGCATTTCTTTTAATGAAGGCTTCACCATTGTCTATTAAAGAAATAACACTGCCTTCATATTCAGCATCATCTAATGCATCGAAAGTACCTCCGCTTTTATTCAACCCATTCCAACGTGTACAAAAGATTCTCGAATAGCGAATTGGACTTTCATCCGCAATTAAAGCACCTGCATTTGTAAGATATCCCTGTTCGGTTGCTAGTCCAAATGAAACGAGATCTTTTTCGTCAAAACTATTACCCGTCCATTTTTTATATCTTTCTCTAAGTTTAGAAAAAGCATAATCTTCAACTTTATACATTGAATTTTGAGAATCAAAAGTTGTGTTACGACCTCTTAATACAAGACGTTTTAATTCGATAGGAGACGCTTTTACACTTTCATTACCAATACGAACATAAGCTTCAAGTAATCCGTCTCCTGAATAATAGTAAGGTGTTTCTTCTCCTTTGAATACCTGAACAATTAAAACAACATTTCCATCTTCAGTATGAAAAGAAATTTTAAACTCTGGAATCGGATTTAATCTTGTTTTAATGATTTCGCTGATAAGTTCAGCATCTTTATCCGGAGTTTCTAAACCAACGATTTGATTATCATCTGAAATTCCAAAGATTAAGAAACCTCCTAAAGTATTCGCAAAAGCACTGATGCTTTTACACCAGCTTTTAGGTTTTTTAACTTCTAATTTTAGTTTTTTGTCATATTCCGTTGTTTCACCAATTATGTTTTTAATTTCCAAAATATCCACCAACCTTTATAAAAATTATGACATAGAATTCTTTTAACAATCAAAAAAAACATAAAGCAATCAAAATTTCATTGTAAGAAAGTAAAAATTATTGCTACGTGTAGCTTTTTGCTTGTTCCATCCAATAAGAACGAATTCTTTCTATCATATCAATACAATCATTTTGCGCAGTAGTTGAATTATATTTTTTCATATCACTGAAAGTATGTCCGCACGGTACAAGATCATTACCTTCATAACCGCCACTAACCCCCAACAAGCCATGAACCAAATACACTTCTCTTAAATTTAAAAATATAATAATGCATCTCATGCAATTCAAATTCTTTAACAAATTCAATTCTAGATGGCTTTTTTCCTAATTCTTGCGAATCTGATGACCATTCCACCATATTCATTTGAGCAACTTCTTGTTGTTTAATATTCATTATTTTATCAATCCATTCATCCACAAATCAGAATTTATCAGTCTAAAGTCAGGACTCCTGCGCAATCGGACATCCGTGTAAATGAAAGATCCGGAAATTCTTTTCTCAGTTCTTCAACGACAAAGTAGATTTCATCATTATCCCATGTGTCTCCTGCCTTCAATTTACACTGTTCTAAATCCTTTCGTGTTTCGAAGACAACATCGCCGATTATAATTTTACCGTTTTCCTTCAAGTAGTTACGCAAGTCTAAAAGGAAGTCGTTCTTTTGTGCATCCGTCAAATGATGCAGAGAGTATGTCGCAACAATATAATCATATCGAAAGTTACGCAACGGTTCGACAAGCTCTTTTGAAAAGTCCCCTTGATATAAATGTGCATTGGGCATTTTCTCAGATGCCAACTCAATCATCCTAGATGAAAAGTCCTGTCCATATATGGAGCACCCTTGCTCATATAGCTTTGTTGTTAATGTACCTGTCCCGAACCCAATATCCAAAACAATAGCATTTTCAGTTTTCATTATAGTCTGAAAAATGAATCCAAGTACCTTTTTGTAACCAGCAAAAGGATATGTGTTTTTCTCATCAGAAATTCCGACAGTTTTGTCATAACCATCAGCCCAAAGGTCAAACGCTTTGTTGTTTAGCATACTTATTTCCTCCACAAATTTCATTGTATCCAGTTAAGAAAGCCATAATTTGCTAATCTTCAGCATCAAGTCCGAATATCTTTTCAATTTCAGTATCCTCAGCTGTTTTATTTCCGGTAATATCCTTATACGCTTCTTTTACACCGTTTTTTACTGCCCATTTGATAATAAAATACAATGCAATCAAAATAATGACTGCAGTTCCACCACTGATTCCTAATTCATCCCACATGATTCAATCCTCCAATTTTGATTTTTCCACACAAAGAATATCATATATAAATCACCATTTCATAAAATTTTTAATCAAATGATTATTCATGAAGTTTGGCTAATATTACAATTCTCTTATTGTTATCTCTTGTATCACAAGTAACCAATGTCATTAATTGATCATCTTTATTTACTGAAACACCAGTCTTATACAATCCCCTATTAATGGAATCTGATATAAATGCATTAAATGAATTTATTGAATTCCATTCTGTTTGAGTAAATTCTAAAGAATCATTCAAGTCATTCAAATCAACATTTATTACTCCAAAGATCTGATATGTTCTAGTTTCATCTTCTGTAATGAATTTAAATGTATCATGCTTTTTATAATAGTTCTGATCTATATAACTCATCAAAGGTGTAAAAATAATGTTATCCCATTTACTAGAATGACCATAGATTACAACATTTTTTGAATCTATATTTCCATCTGCCGATACAAATGGTATTCCGGCATTGGCATATTCTTTGTTGATATTTTTACGAACATAATAATCATTATTTGGAGCTTGTACAATCGGCTCATAAATAATTCGATCATCAAATTCTAAAATACCAACAACATCTTTATTTGTTTTTTTCAACAAAGATAAAGAAAGCTCCTTTTCAGAAGCTTCCTCATTCTCTTTATTTGATTCTTTTTTAGTCGTTTTTGTTTCTACATAATAATCCGAATAGTCATAAGATTTCTTTGCAGTAACCTGATTGTAGATAACTCCACCAATCAATCCCACTACAAGTAGTGCAGCTGCTATTTTTATTTTTTTATATTTCATACTATTTATACCCCAGTATTTGGAACAACGATACGTGCATTTTCAAAATAATAAATAATTGTATCGGTTTCCTCATCTGCCTCTACTTTATAAGCTTTAGACTTATCTGCTAACTGATAAGAAGTAGGTGCTTTAATTTCCTTAAATTCATATTCATGACCATAAATAGCATCTGCTAATACTGCTTTTCCATCCTTTACAACATGCTTTGTTACTTTGTCATCTCCAACTTTTCTAGAATAATAAGTGCCATCATCAATGTCTAAAACAATCTGTTTGTTTTCATCTGTTTTTACCGTCTTGATGACTTTAGTAAAATCTTCATTTTTAGAGATTTCATACTCTTCCCCTTTGTCTTCTCCAGCAATCATTAATTGACCACTGGCTAAAGTAGTAACATAAGAATCAATTGTCTTATCATATACTTCAAAAATTGCTCCATTCAAGAAATGGTCTTGATGATCTTTATCCACTTTATTTATATCTAGCTCTAAACGACGTTTTTCATTATAAAGATCCATTGAAACTGTTACAGTAGGTTTAGTTGTATCTTCATCATAATCGAAAGTAAAGTCATGCTTTTCTTCATCCAATTTGAAACCAACATTTGTCTCCAATTCCTTAACATAATATTCGCCTGTTGGAAGATCCAACTGTTCAATATTCTTGCCATCTTCATCAATTGTTAATGTTCCAACCAATCCATCTGCAGGAATAATCACTTTGTCATTTAAAGTAATATCATTTTTAGAATATACACCAAAGATAACATCTTTATATGCATCTTTATCTTCATCTTCAAATGTTTTAGTAATCTGCAAATCTAATTTCTGCCTTTCATTTACATAAGACTGTTTGATTTCAACTACATCAATCATCTGACCAGCATATTCAATATCAAAGTCATATGTGTTTTCATCTAACACAAAACCAGTTTGTGTGGCTGTTTCTTTAATAGAATACTTACCTAATTGAAGTAAAGCTGAAGTTGTTACACCATCCCCTGTTGTAAATGTATCAACTACATCTCCTTTGTGGAACCATACTGTTCCTTCTGGAGTTACAATATCTTCACGTGCTGTAATTTCATACGTAACACCTGATAAATATTTTTCTTTGTATTCTGGAGTATACAAAGTTCCATAATCTGTTTCAGATTCTTTTGCTCCTGACAACATCTCACCTGTCTTTTCCACATAGACCTGGCCTTTTTGTGTTTTGTTATCAAAATTCATAAAAATTTCTGTGCTAGAACCATCTACATTGATTGGGATTTCTGTATCTTTTAATACATAGCCATGAGGCGCTTTGATCTCCACCAATTTATATTCACCATACTTTAATGGAGAAGGTAAATGTACAGAACCATCTTCATCCGTTTTAAATACATCTGTAGTTTCTTTTTTAGGATACGTTACTTCCTGTGTTACATAATTACCATCTGCATCTTTGATTTTGAATTCTACTCCGGCTGCCGGAATACGTTTTCCAGTTTCACTGTCCGTTTTATAGATAGTTAATTCTGCTTTGATTGTATCATTATAGATGTTATAGAAATATGTCTTCTCATTTTGATCAATCTTTACTTCAAAAGGTTTTAAAGTATCATAGCCTTTTGTTTCGTGTTCTTTAACGATATAAGTTCCATATGGAAGATAGTCACTAATAGCTCGACCATCTTCATCCGTAATCAATGTTGATACGACTTTACCTGTCGATTTTAAAATAATATCAAATTTAAATCCTTCACCAGGCTTTTGAACATTGCTTTGGAATAATCCATATTTCTCTTTATCAATCGTTTTCGCAATTTCAATACGACCCTTAATAACCTGATCTTTAACTGTTGTAGAGAATGTACTAGGTGTATTATCACCTGAATATTTAAGTTCTACTGTATTACAAGAACTGTTAGTTAAATATCCTTCAGGAGAAGTAACCTCACATACATTTAAAGTTGTTCCCACTGGATATTTTTTTGATTTTACCTTTGATCCATTTGTTGTGATGGTTTCAAGTACATTTCCACTTGTATCTTTAATCGCAAATGTAGCTCCATTGAATGTAGCATCTCCTTGAGTCTTAGTACCTGTTTGAGAATCCTGTTTTTCAACTTCAATATCTGCATACATCAAATCGAAATTTAATTTAAAGTTTGGAGAAGGATCTCGCCTTGAGGCTAAATAAATGACTCTTTGATATCCACCTGATCCATAGATAACATTTACATCTCGTGCTGTAAAATTACGTGAAAAAGTAATACTCTTATCATAATTTTCAGATGTAATAGCTACTGTAAGATTGTTTCCATTTACAGAAGCACGAATTCCATTTGAGCTTGTGATTGAATAGTTTGCTAAAGTACCCTTTGTATCCGTCAATGTTACCGGTGTATTCAATCCCATCTTGATTGTTTGATTATTGAATGAAGGTCTACCTTGAGGCTGAGCACGTAAATTGTTGATGACTGCAACCTCATTTGAAATATCATAAACGGTTGTTCCATCTGTATAGTAAGGCTGATACCATGTTCCAGTCACTGCCTGCCAAATCATAACCTGAGTTGCGACATAGTATTTTTCTGTTTGATGACCAGAATAGCTGTACCCATAATAATTGATTTCCCAGATATTCTGACGCGTTTGTTCAGATAATTCATCCCATTTTGCAGTATCCTGATGATAATCCAAGCCTTCTGTAAAAAGCTGCATAGGTTCAATACAGAATACTGTCTTATCCCCAACATACAATTGCTGTACATAATCAAATCCATACTGATTGGCAATATGGATCATTGCATAAATACTGCCCGTTCCTGTTGTATCTGTTAGTGAGATTCCATCAGACTGCGGCATCAAATCAGGAAATACATCTTCTGCATTTCCAAGTTCTACAATTGTATCTAAATCATTTTCATCTGTAGTTGTTTCTTCAGCATGTACCGGTAGAGTATTCATCAATGAATTGAGAATGACTAATGCTGTTAGAAAGAATTTACTACCTTTCTTCAATATGTTTTTCATATTCTTTTTCCTTTCCATTGTTGCAACAAAAAAAGCGAGAATTTTTCCTCGCTAAAATAATGTATTTCATTTAGATTAAGTTTTTTGATATCAAGTGATAAATATCTTTATGATAATAAGATAATATTTGTTCATTTCCATATTCTATTTTATTAAATGTTTTATCCTTTTTTTCTTTAGATAGTATTAAGTCAATTTGATTGGTACTCATATTAAGCATATTACCTTTAAGAAGTGTTTTGGGTCTTGAATAAATTCCTTCAGAAAAACCAATTGTTATTTTATTGTCCGATGTAGCAATTACACAACTGACTTTATTTTTGCGAAACCCTTCTTCGATATATAGATCTTGTGCAAAAAAGTTATTTATGTTTTCTAAAGCTGATATCTTTCTTCTAACAGAACCTTTTACACTTTTTTCACTTTGATTCTTTTTTGAAAAATCAAAATCATTTTCAGTAAGAGTATCATTAAAACATTTTTCAAAAAATTCAGAAGGAGTTAGAGTTGTATGAACGCCTACTAAATGCAAGTAGTTATCCTTGTTTGCAACTAAAATATAGTATTTCCGATTCGTAAAACATTTTGAGCAAATTAGATATTGTCGATCAATAAAGATTTTTTTGTATATTTTTGATTGATCAATTATTGATTGACATACCCTTTGTTTAAATGAAATATTATCCATACAATACTCTCTTTCTAAAATTAAAAGGCGATTGCTCGCCTTTTAAGATGTTTAGCAGTTTTCTCTGCACTGGAACAAGTTTTAGGTCTTTGTTCCGACCAATGGCATGGGTTTATAGTCTCCATACCGACTCTTCATTTATAATATATCATTTTTACTAATAGGATACAAATTAAATGATTTTTTCTTATAGACCTTTTTTATTGAATCAAACTTCCTTTACTCCAAAGATTTAATCCGTAATAGGCAATACTATGATCATTTCGATATACAGGCTGCACTGAGTAGTTTGTTATTTCAGCATTTCCAATGTACATCACATCATTCAAATAGTACTCCCCTGCTGACTCTGCTTCAGACATATTACCATACGTTGCATAATAGAAGTTACTATCTACGATCACATCACAGGAAACATTTTGATTAACTCCTCCTGGACATGCATAACTTGGTTGTACTGTTTCTGGTGCAGGTGCTGGTTCAACAACAGTTTCTTCTCTTGAGGTGGTTTGTTGTACTGAATCATTCGTAGCAGAAGAATTGTTATTGCTAGAATCAATTACTTTTGTATCAGATTTCACATTACACTTTGAAGTATCATTACTTTGAGCATCTTGTTTTTTTGTGTCAGAAGAAACGATCTCTTTTTTTGAATCACTTTTATTAGTTGTGTTTTCTTCCTTAACCTGAATTTCATCTGTTTTTGATACCTCTTTGTCAACATCTTCATGTTTACTAACTTTTGATTTTTTCTTTTCAACACTTGTTGTTTCCTTAGAAGACTTTTCCACAGTAGGAACAGAAACATCTTGATTTGATTTAAATGCTGCTCCTGCTCCAATCATCATCACAGTACTAACCACTGAAATAATTAACTTCTTCATTTGATTTACCTCCACTTGTATTTCTTAATAACATCTCTTTATTTAAAATACTCAATATAAATTTTATTTACCAACATACAAATATTTATTCTTACTAGATAACAAACATTTTTTCTTTTTCGGTAGGTAATAAGATTCTTTCGGTAGGTAGGAGGGGTTTTAGGGGAGGTAAAAGTCACACCTCACCACGCAAAGACAAACTGCCCCTCCAACAGTTTGGAACAATCACAAGTACGAACAAAGCAATTTCTACATTCAATTATCGCTCTTGTTCGCGTGATTTTTTCTTTGCCCAGTTTTCCAGCAAGTGAATCATCAAATCCTTCTTCTTGCCTGGTGTGTAGTCCTTGGGAAAATATTTATCAATTTCCTTCATTTGAAAAGATAGTTTCTCTCTTTGGTTTGGCTTTTCCTCAGAAAGCGTATCTTCAATAAAGTCTGCAGTCAACTCACCATCATGACTTAATCTCTTGAATTCCTGACATTGAGCTAATGATGGAGTCCTTTGATTTTCAATAATCGCATTTACCAAATCAAATTGTTCCGATTCCGTTAAATATGACAATTCAACAGCGGGATTAAATGCAATTTTAATCTCATTTTCATTTCGTCCATCCACCATTTCCTGCAATGGTTCAATCAAATAAGTCAATCGAATAAATCGCCTTATTTGATTCATACTAACACCTACCTGTTCACCTAATTTTGCTGCACTCTCTGACTTCCAACCAACTTGGTTGGAAGTAGTTTTATCATATTCAACATGAACATCATCAACATTAATATCTACTTTCTTACCTTGATGTTTCATTGCTTCTAAGCGCATCTTATAGGCATAACCTCTTTCGCTAGGATAAATGTTTTCACGCTGAATATTTGAATCTACCATCAGAATCGTTGCCTGATCATCGTCCAAATCTCGTATGATAACATTCATTTCGGTTCTTCCTAGCTGTGACATAGCGAATTTCCGCCTGTGACCAGATATCATTTCATAAGTTCCATCTGGTTTTGGCCTAACAAGTGCAGGCATCAACATATCGTTTTCTTTGATTGAATCAATCAACTTGGCCATATCTTCATCCATAGTTACATGAAATGGGTGCCCTTCAAAATCTTTAATTTTGTTTATAGGGATTGTCATTACCTTTTCGGTATTGGCTTCCTGTCTTTCTTCTTCTGTAGAAAATAAGGAGTCATAGCTTGGCAATCCTAAGTCTAATTTTGGCAAGTATGCCACCTCCTTTTAAAATAGAGTGAGTTGTATATTCTTTTTTAATACATGATGATTCCATTCTTCAATCGCTTGATCTGATGTTGGCTCCGTTTTCGTTCTTTTAGAGCATAACGTACAGATAACATACTGGCCATAATAGCCATCGATTCTTTTACTGTTCCAATCAATTACTACATGGGCAGTTGAATGACAAAATGGACATCGTTTGATTCTAGGCATCCAGCAATCTAAAAGATTCTACAACCACATTTGTGGAATAATTCTTTTTACCATTTTTCTCATATGAGTTTGTTCGGATATTTCCTTCAATGTGATAAGCTGTATCCTTTTCTCCTTTTCTACAGATGGCATTCGCAATTTCTCCAAATGCGATGCAGTTAACGTAATCTGAATACGAACTATTACCATCTCTTGTACAGATTAAACAAAACTTCACAAAAGAATTGCCCTTATCATTCTTAGATACTTCAATATCTCTTGAAAGTTTTCCGTTCAATAAAACATAATTGTTTGTCATTTACTTTTTCTCCTATCTATTTAATTCTTCTTTGTGCTTAACTTTTTGATTGTTAATCAATTCCTTTGTAAGATTCGAATAAGCTAAAGCTACTTTAGATTCTTGGGCATACGCATAGATACTCTTACCGGAAATACTTGCTTCACTCGCCTTCGTTGCTTTTGGAATGATTGTATCAAACACACGAATATTCTTTCCAAAGCTTTCTCGAATGGTTTCAATCGTACTCTTTGTTAGATTGGTATTTAGATCTGCAAGTGTCATCACAATACCGGTGATTTTAAGATTACTGTTAATCTTACGTTGTACTTTTCCAACTGTCTGTAATAATTTAGTCATTCCTTTTGCAGGAAGATACTGCGTCTGTACTGGTATCAGTACTTCATCAGCTGCTGATAAAGCATTTACAGTTAACATTCCTAAAGATGGTGGACAATCAATAAAGATGTAATCATATTGATTTCTCAATGGCTCAATACAATTACTTAAAGTCTGTTCTCTGTTGATTACACTCACTAGACGCATTTCAAAATCAGCTAATTCAATGTTTGCCGGAATTAAATCCACATGTTCTTCATGATGTAATATTAACGATTCATAATTAATATCATTGTCGTTGATATAATCATCAAGCATAGATGAAACAGAGTGTTCCAATGAATCATTATTTTTCCATCCTAGACAGCTAGTAAGATCACCCTGAGGATCAAAATCCACAATCAATACATTGCATCCATTTCGAGCCAAACCAATGGCCACATTCTCTGTAGTTGTAGTTTTGCCTACACCACCTTTTTGATTTGTGACTGCGATTACTTTACATTTTGGCATAATAAAAACTCCTTTCTCATATACCAGGATTTCCTGGCTATGTAAAAGGAGTTTGCTCATATTGTCTTGTTTTATGCTTCTATACGCTTATGTTTGGCCACTCATCAAGTGTTCTTAAAAGATGCACATTAGCTGAGAGCCTATTTTTATTAGCTGGAAGCAGTCAAAATATTTGAATCAAGCTAATTTCTATTTTCTGAGAAACCAGTAAAATTCATCCAATTTCTGATAAGAAAAAAGCGACAAAATCAACAGACTCTATCGCTTAGTTACATGGATTACAAAGTATTGAAAACCCTTTGTTTAATAAATAAATGGTGCCCCCGAAAGGAGTCGAACCTTCGACCTGCGGTTTAGGAAACCGACGCTCTATCCACTGAGCTACGGAGGCATATTTTCTATTCAATTTTTACAGTTCTAGCCAATCATTTTTAACTCTTAGGAGGCGGACGCTCTATCCAGCTGAGCTACCGAAATATCTATGCTTATAATACCACAACTTCTACCTCTTGCTTAGGAATTTGACCTCCTGTTTAGGAGGCGGTCGCTCTATCCAGCTGAGCTACGGAAACATCTTTAAAATCTATTCAATTATAGGTACAAACTTACTCAATGTCAATCGCCTTTGCCCGAAAGGCGGTCGTTATAACATATTCTTAGGAGGCGAACCCTCTATCCTACTGAGGTACTGAGACGTATTTAATTGTAATAGAGCAATTTTCAAATTTATTTCATAAATCGCTTCCAAAAGGGGATTGCTCCACCTGACCCTTAGGAGGCGAATGCTCTATCCAACTGAGCTACTGGGACATGTCATGATTTTAACACAATTCTGTAAAATCAACGATTGTTTTTACATGGTTTTTTTCAAACACCTTTTGATTGTTTGGATTTACTAAACCAATACACTCAATATTTAATGATCGAGCTGTATTGATCGCATACATCGAATCCTCAAATACAATCGCACTTTCTGCAGTTGTATTTAAATCTTTCAATACATACTCATAGATATCCACTTCTCTTTTTGACATCTTCAATTCATCTGCAGAATATACATTTTCCATATATTCCAACATACCAAGTCGATTTAATACTTTTTCAGATAATGCTCTTGTGTTTGATGTCAATACAGCCATCTTTTTATTTTCTGAAGCACACTTCTTTATATAATCCAAAGCACCCTTCTTTGCCTCAATATGATACGCATATTGATTCAAGATATCTTCATTTACTTCATTGAACATCCAAGCCTCATCTTGTTTAGTATGAAATCTTTCTTTAATGTATGTTAAAACTTCCGAAAATTTCATTGTAAAAAAGATTTGACGAGCCTCTTCCATACTCATATACAAATCCATCTTTTTAAATAAACGAATGACGGCATCTTCCCATACGTGCATCGATTCAATTAATGTATCATCTAAATCAAAAAGTATTGTTTTCATGTTTCACCTAAATGGTGCGCCTGACAGGTCTCGAACCTGCAACCGCCAGAATCGGAATCTGATACTCTATCCAGTTGAGCTACAGGCGCACTACCTAATAATTATAGCCTAAATTAGTTTCATAATCCATTAAAATGTGGTATAAAAGTTAAGGTATATTTTAGGAGGAGAATATTTTTCATGGCAAAACGAATTATTCAAGTTGAAGAAAAAGTACCCGCAAATCTGCTGATACCATTAAGTATTCAACACATGTTCGCAATGTTTGGAGCCAGTGTATTAGTACCATTCTTATTCGGTATTAACCCAGCTATCGTACTATTCATGAATGGTATCGGAACATTGTTGTTTATTTTTATCACAAAAGGAAAAGCACCAGCCTATTTAGGAAGTAGCTTCGCCTTCATTGCTCCCGCAAATATCATTATCGCAAAATTTGGATATCCATACGCATGTGGTGGATTTGTTGCGGTAGGTTTTTGCGGATGTTTATTGGCAATGATCATCAAGAAATTTGGAACAAAATGGATTGATATCGTACTACCATCTGCCGCAATGGGACCCGTTGTTGCATTAATTGGTCTAGAATTATCTTCATCGGCTGCAAATACAGCTGGAATTCTAGGAGATAACATTGACCCTAAAAACGTGATTGTTTTTGCGGTTACACTTGGCATGGCCGTAATTGGAAGTGTATGCTTCAAAAAATTCTTAAGCGTCATCCCAATCTTGATTGCCGTAGTTACAGGATATTTAACTGCTGTTGCCGTAGGTATTGTTGACTTTACTCCAGTCCTTCAGGCAAGCTTTATCTCAATTCCAAACTTTCAAGCACCAAAATTCAGCATGGATGCCATTCTAATGATGCTTCCCGTATTATTAGTTATCGCATCAGAACACATTGGTCACCAAATCGTTACAGGTGAAGTTGTAGGAAGAAACTTAATTGAAGATCCAGGACTACACCGCTCTTTATTTGCTGATAACTTTTCAACAATGATTTCAGGTTTAATTGGATCTGTTCCAACTACAACTTACGGAGAAAACATTGGAGTTATGGCGATTACTGGCGTATACAGCGTACAAGTTATTGCTGGAGCTGCCATCCTATCCATCATCTGTTCATTCATTGGTCCATTATCTGCATTGATTCAAACAATCCCAAATCCAGTTATCGGTGGAATTAGCTTCTTACTATACGGTATGATTGGTACAAGTGGATTAAGAATTCTAGTCGACCAAAAAGTCGATTATGGAAAAAGCGTAAACATGATCTTAACATCCGTTGTATTCGTTGTTGGACTTAGCGGAGTAACAATTCACTTAGGAAATATTTCCTTATCAGGAATGGTACTTGCTTGTATCACCGGAATGATCATGTCCTTACTATTCTATATCTTTGAAAAATTCCATTTATTAAATGAAGAAGCATAAACTAAAAATTGTCATCATTCACGATGACAATTTTTTTAGTGCTTTGCATCATAATAAATTGATGCTTTTACTTTTTCTGTATGTTCTTTACCACAAAGCTTTTCTAGAATCGCAAACGCAAATTCAATACTTGCTGCCGCACTTACACCCGTAATGATATTTCCGTCTGTAACGGCATAAGCATATTGATATTCACCACCAAAATCTTCATCCATATCTTTAAAACAAGTATATTTCTTACCTTTTAAGATACCCTCATGGCCTAAAATTGTTGGAGAAGCACAAATAGCTGCCAACACCTTATTTTCGGCAAACTCATGAATTAATTTTAATACTTCTTCATTTTTTTCTAGCTTTTGATAATGTGGACCACCAGGTAAAACTAAACAATCCACATTGCTAAAGTCATATGTGTTCATTGGATATACACTCGAATAGGTTACGCCAAAACGACCTGTAACCTGTTCTTCATTATTGACACCAATCATATCCACATCAAGTCCACCACGTCTAAGTAAGGCAATGGGACCCATAGCTTCTAATTCTTCAAATCCATTTTCTAATAACACTGCTACTTTCATGTTCGTCACCTCTTTAGATTTAGTATACAACAGACTATAATAATTGTGAAAGGTTGTGATTATATGAAAGAAACAAAAACAGAAGCCATCTCATCGGCAATTCTATGCATTTTATCTGGCTTAGTCTTATGCATATTTAACGTCTCCATATTAACAACAATTACGCGAGTTATTGGATGTATCTTTTTAGTCATTGCGATTCTATTTCTTTATACATATTTCAAGAAAAGAAATAGTACTACACTAACAACACTTATATTAAGTATATTCCTATTATCTGCAGGCTTATATATGAGTTTAGACCCTAAGAAATTTATCAGTATTTTACCTATGCTTGTAGGAATTCTATTGATTATTAATTCCCTATCTCATTTTCAAAAAGTATTACTCTTAAAAGACAATGGATTTGAACAATGGAAAGTCAATCTTGCAGGAGCTATATTCATTCTAGTCATTGGTGTTGTATTACTTATGAAACCCATTCAATCCTTAGACTTTATTTTCTCTTTAACCGGATCTTTCCTTATACTAAATGGAATCCTTATCTTTTTGGATCAATATTTTATACAAAAAACGAATTTATAAATCGAAGCACACCCTGCTCATTATTCGCATAGTCGCTAATATATTTAGCGGCTTTTTTTGCCTGTGCACTCCCATTTTTCATCGCAACTCCATATCCACAAGACGCCAACAAATCCACATCATTTCCATGATTCCCAAATGCCATTACACTTGAAATGGATACTTGCTTCTTCATACATATATATATCGAATGGCTTCAAGCTTACCTACATCCTTCTTGCATAATTCAGTTCCGAGTTTTCTAACATCATAAAACCGATATTCTAAATACATTTTTTTAAATTTTTCAATTTGAAAATCCACAAAACAACCCTTATCATACAATGCTTCATTTAATACAACATCTTTTTCAAATTTCGTTTTTTGTAATGATTTTATATAATGTAAATCCAAAGGAATAAGTGAAAATATCTTTTTGACTACATCCAAAATAGAAACACCAAACATTGTATATCCACCATTTTGCCAAACATAGCTCACTAAATGATGTTTCTTTGCTTCTTTTACCAATTCTTTTACTTCATCTTTTGAGAGTCGTGTAAAACACTTTTTCTCTCCATCTAAAAAATCATGTATTTCTAAACCGTTTGAACTGTATCTTTATCAATATGTTTATGCTTATCATACAAAGTTCCATCTAAATCAAAAGCAATAATTTTAACCATTTTTACCTCTTTGCTAGAAAACCTACTAAATATATATTATTATAATAGAAAGAAAAGGGGAATAAGTGTGAATAAAACTTAGAAAAAAACATAAAAAAAGGCCGCACTAAAAAGA
>OLNX01000487.1_pt1 | contig 40427 bp, 36 predicted proteins | sample 1672611 | NCBI WGS metagenome assembly OLNX01 (sample SAMEA3136705, study PRJEB25190) | human gut metagenome | reverse complement strand
GCCCTCCCGGCCCCGCGCCGATGACCACCGGCGGCGTCTCCGGCGCCCGGAGCACCTCCGGCAGCCGGTACGTTTCCGGCGCATACGGCGTTACCCGCTTATCCCGCACCCGCCGCAGCACGGCTTTCTCCTGCCGCAGCTCCACCGCGGCGGTGTACACCAGCCGCAGCTCCTCCCGGGCGTCAACGGACCGGCGCAGCACCTGCAGGGACAGAATGTCCCCCTCCGGCACCCGCAGCAGCCGCGCCGCCTTTCCCCGCAGCAGGGCCTCCTCCTGGCCCGGGGCCAGCTTCAGCCCCTCAATTTTCACCATAGGCCGCACCCTCCTGACTTCACAAAAAGTTCAAAATTTTTGCCGTTTTTTAAAGCTCCAGTTAAGGTTTCCGCGTATACTATAAACCATCGAAAGGAAAACCACAGCGGCGGCGGAGCACGATACCTCATGATACCACATTCCACCCCGCCCGACAATAGGAGGTTCACAGTTATGTATAACGGCGTCAACGACGAGAACAACGAGAGCAGCTTCAACAGCGATGAAAACCTGTATCATTACAGTTATTCCAAGGACCAGGCTCCCCAGCCCGGCCAGCCGGACCCCAGCCAGACCAGCTGGCAGCCCGCTCCCCGGCCGGAGCCCCAGGCGGCGCAGGAGGATCAGACCTCCTGCACCACCGGCGATTATCAGGATGAACCCCGGATTCCCAGGACCAACGGGAAGAGCTTCTGGAAAAAGACCGGCACCAAGGTCACGGCCCTGGTCCTGTGCTGCGCCCTGGTGGGCGGCCTGTGCGGCTTCGGCGGCGCGTCCCTGGCCCGCAAGACCGGCAAAACCGCCATCCAGGAAACCGGCCGCACCGCCTCCGCCGTCAGCGTCAAATCCGTGGACGGCCAGACGCTGATGAGTCCCGCCGAGGTGTACGCCGCCACGGTGAACAGCGTGGTATCCATCAACTGCTCCGCCGTGTCCACCAACATCTTCGGCCAGAAGGTGGAGTCCGCCTCCTCCGGCAGCGGCTTCGTCATCACCCAGGACGGCTATATCGTCACCAACCAGCATGTGGTGTCCGGCGCCAGCAGCGTCAACGTCACCCTGTATAACGGCGATACCTATCCCGCCACTGTGGTGGGCGGCGACAGCGACTATGATGTGGCTGTGCTGAAGATCGAGGCCACCGGTCTCCAGGCCGTGACCCTGGGCAAGAGCGCCGACGTCAACGTGGGCGACACGGTGATGGCCATCGGCAATCCCCTGGGCGAGCTGACCTTCTCCATGAGCCAGGGCATCGTGTCCTGCTGCGACCGGGCCATCAATGTGGACGGCACCCCCTTCAACATGCTCCAGGTGGACGCCTCCATCAACCCCGGCAACTCCGGCGGCCCCCTGATGAACCTGTACGGTGAGGTAGTGGGCATTGTGTCCGCCAAGTATTCCAGCTATTCCGACACCACCGTGGAGGGCATCGGCTTTGCCATCCCCATCAGCGATGTCCAGACCATCATCACCGACATCATGGAAAACGGCCAGGTCACCGATAAGGCCTACATGGCCATCAAGGCCGGCAGCATGACCGAGCAGATGGCCGCCCAGTACAACATCGACGTGACCAAGGGCGTGTTCGTCTACGCCGTGGAAAAGGGCGGCGCCGGGGAAAAGGCGGGCCTGCAGCTGGGCGACGTCATCACCAAGCTCAACGACACGGACATCACCTCCATGAGCGACCTGTCCATGGCCAAGAAGAGCTATAAGGCCGGCGACACCGTCACCCTTACCGTGTGGCGCGGCGGCCAGGAGATCACCCTGAGCCTGACCTTCGACCAGCAGCCCCAGACCACCGGCACCGAGGGCGATTCCTCCAACCAGAACCAGGGCCAGCAGGATTCCTACGGCGACCTGTACGACTACTTCTTCGGCCGGGGCAACGGCGGCCGCGGCAACTAAGACAGCGTGACCGCTTCTCCGGAAGCGTCACTGGATATATTTTGCATTCCATTTACTCTCTCTTTCTTCTTTCATCTTTCTTCCTTTAAGCGTGGGCGGTGGCTCCGGTATCCGGGGCCGCCGTCCACGCGCGTTTTTTTGCAGGGGCGGACGACTCTGTCCGCCCCATGGCCGTACCCCGTCCCCCCCGCGCCTGCCTTGGGCACATACTCCCCTGTCATATCCCCGCATACACTTTCAATAGGCGGCCCGCCCTGCGGGAGCGCCGACTTATGGGGAAAGCGAGGAAATTGACCATGAAAACAACCTTCCGCAGGCGGGGGATCGTGCTGGCGGCGGCGCTGGTGCTGCTGTGGGCCGTCTCCGCTGCCGACACAGGCGGCGGACCTGCGTCCTTTGTGGGCACCGGCTGGGCGCTGCTGCCTCCGGCGGTGGCCATCGTGCTGGCCTTTGTCACCAAGGAGGTGTACTCCTCCCTGCTGGCCGGGTGCGTGATGGGGGCGCTGCTGTCAGAGGGCTTCGCCCCCTGGCGGAGCTTCGAGACGCTGTTTCTGACCCTTATGGAGGGCATTGACCGGAAGATCTTCTTTTTCGACGTGCTGCTGGGGGCCATTGTGGTGCTGTTTGCCCGGTCCGGCGGCTCCCGGGCCTTCGGGGAGTGGGCTTCCCGCCGGGTGCGCTCCCGCCGGGGAGCGGAAACGGCCACGGCGGGCCTTGGATGCCTGATCTTCCTGGACGACTATTTCAACTGCCTGACGGTGGGGGCCATCATGCAGCCCATCGCCGACCGCTTCCGCATCTCCCGGGAGAAGCTGGCCTTTCTCATTGACGCCACCGCCGCCCCGGTGTGCATCATCGCGCCCATCAGCTCCTGGGCCGCCGCCGTGTCGTCGTACATTCCGGCGGAATACGCCGGAACGATCAACGGCTTCACCCTGTTTCTGCGGGCCATCCCGTATAATTTCTACGCCCTTCTGATGCTGTGGATGGTGTTCGTGGTGGCCCTGACGGGCCGGGATTTCGGCCCCATGTACCGCCGGGAGCAGCTGGCCGCCGTCCAGGAGCCGCCCCGGGATGACCGCTCTCCCGCCGGCCAGTTTAGCCCCCGGGGCCGGGCGGTGGATCTGCTGGTGCCCACGGTGTGCCTCATCGTCTCAGTGGTGTGGGGCATGGTGCTGCTGGGCCGCCGGACCTGCCGGGAGGGGGGGCTTCCCCTGACGGCGTCCAACGTCTTTGCCAACACCGATGCGCCCATGGCCCTGTGCTTCGGCTGCGCGGTAACGCTGCTGGTGATGGCGGTTTTATACATTCCCCGGGGTGTGGTGACGTTTTCCGGCTATGTGGAGGGCTTTCTGGATGGCTTCAAGCTTATGACCCCGGCGCTGCTGGTGCTGACCTTTGCCTGGGGGCTGAAATCCTTTGCCGACCGGCTGGACGCGGCGGCCTTTGTTCAGGGGCTGTTTGCCGGGCGTGAGACCTTGACGGCCCTGTTCCCGCTGGTGCTGTTTCTGGTGGGCGGGCTGCTGGCCTTTGCCACCGGCACCAGCTGGGGCACCATGGGCATTCTCATTCCCGTGGCGGTGCCGGTGTTTGCCGGCAGTTCCCTGCTGCCGGCGGCGGTGGCGGCGGTGTGCGCCGGGGCCGTTATGGGCGACCACTGCTCCCCTATTTCCGACACCACCATCATGAGCTCCACCGGCGCCGGGTGCGATCACATGGCCCATGTTACCACCCAGCTGTGGTACGGCCTGGCGGTCGGCGCCGACTGTGCGGTCTGCTATCTGCTGGCGGCGGCGCTGGGAGAGCCCTGGCTTCCGCTGGCTGCGGGGGCGGCCCTGGTGGTGGGGCAGGTATTTTTCTTCCACCGGCTGTCCCGGCGGCGGGAGGGGGCGGCATGAAGCAGCTTCCGGTGCCCTTTATCGGCCAGGGGCATAGCCTGCCCACCGGCTGCGAAAGCGTCAGCGCCGCCATGGTGCTGCAATACCTGGGCTTTTCCGTGACGGCGGAGGATTTTGCCCGGGACCATCTGCCCTCGGCCCCGTTTTACCGGGATACCGGCGGTGTCTGGCATGGGCCAGACCCCCGCCGGGCCTTTGTGGGGGACCCTCACGACCCGGATGCCCTGGGCTGCTGGGCCCCGGCGATAAAAAGCGGGATGTCCCGCTTTTTGGCCGGTTTGGCCCGGGACAAAGCCGGGATTTACCGGGTCAAAAACGAGACCGGAGCGGAGCTTGGCTATCTGTGCCGCCGGTATATCGACCGGGGGATTCCGGTGCTGATCTGGATCAGCATTGACCTGCGCCCCACCGTCAACGGCCCCTGGTACCGGACGGAGCCGGAGGGCCAGCCCTTCATGTGGATCTCCAACGAGCACTGCGTGGTGCTGTCGGGATATGACCGGGAGCACTATATCTGCTGCGACCCCTGGGAGGACCGGGGCGTGGTGCGCTATCCCAGGGAGACGGTGTGGCAGCGGCACCGGGAGCTGGGGATGCAGGCGGTGGCGGTGGAGGGACCGGTATGAGGCAGCGGATAGCGGCGGCGCTGCTGGCGGCGCTGCTGCTGACCGGGTGCGCCCCGGCGGCGGAACCGGCGGCGGAACCGGCAGAACCGGCGGGAGAGCCGGTTTACATGGCCCTGACCTTTGACGACGGCCCATCCCCTGCCTGGACGCCCCGGCTGCTGGAGGGCCTTTCCCGGCGGGGGGCCAGGGCCACGTTCTTTCTGGTGGGCAGTCAGATCGAAGGCCGGGAGGACCTGGTGCGGCGTATCCGGCAGGAGGGCCACCAGATCGGCAGCCACTCCTTCAGCCACAGGGCATTGACGGAGCTGTCCACCGCCGACGCCCTGGCGGACCTGGAAAAATGCGACCGCGCCCTGCGGCAGGTGCTGGGGGACGGGAGCTACTGGCTGCGGCCCCCCTACGGCTTCCTATCGGACCGGGAGCTCTGCGCCCTGGGGACTCCGGCCATCTGCTGGTCCGTGGACACGGAGGACTGGAAAAGCCGGGACGTGGACAGCATTCTGGACATTGTTCTGCGGCGGGCGGGAGATGGGGACATTCTCCTGCTCCACGACTGCTACGCCACCAGCGTCACGGCGGCCCTGGAGATCGTGGACCGCTTGCAGCCCAGGGGGGTGCGGTTCGTCACGGTGGAGGAGCTGTTCGCCGTCAAGGGAGTGGAGCCCGCCTGCGGGACCCTGTACCACCGGGTGCGGGAAGAATAAACCCGCATTTTGTCCAAAATGACAATGGACGCAGGGCCCGGCGGTGCATATAATAAAAGCAGACACCGAAAAGGAGCAAACCGCATGAGCAGAACCGTTTCCGCCAACAGCTGCCGGGCCATCTGTACCGTGGCCTGCTGTTGTCATGCCCGGAACGGTCATGCATGGTTTGCCGGAGAGGCGCTGTAAGCGCCCGGAGCGGGTTTTTGCGTAAAGCCGCGGCAGAGGATGCGTGACGCGTCCTCTGCCGCTTTTATGTTCCACATGCCGAAAGGAAGCCTGTTTATGTATCCCCAACACATTCAAGAAGCCGCCGCGGCCATGGGCCGCACCCTGACGGAGAGCGCCACGCCCCTGTACGGCAGCGGCCTGCGCCTGCCGGACCGCCGGGCGGTCATCGACCTGGTCAAGGAGGTGCGCCGCCTGCTGTTCCCCGCCTATTTCGGGGACCCGGCGCTGATGTCCCTGGCTCCGGAGAACTATGCCGCCCTGCTGCTGGAGCGCATTTCCGAAAAGCTGACGGCTCAGCTGCGGCTGGCCCTGCCGGAGGACCAGGTGCAGCGGGCGGAGGAGATCACCCGGGAGTTTGTGCGCCGGCTGCCCCGGGTGCAGCGGCTGCTGCTGGAGGACCTGGACGCCACGTTTGAGTCCGATCCCGCCGCTGCGTCCCGGGAGGAGATCATCTTTGCCTATCCGGGCCTGTTCGCCATCTTTGTCTATCGCATTGCCCACCTGCTGTACTGCCAGCGGGTGCCTATGATCCCCCGGATCATGGCCGAATATGCCCACAGCCGCACGGGCATCGATATCCACCCCGGCGCGTCCATCGGGCCCCACTTCTTTATCGATCACGGCACCGGCATCGTGGTGGGCGAGACCACGGTGATCGGCCGGAACGTGAAGCTGTATCAGGGCGTGACCCTGGGGGCCATGTCGCCCCGGGCGGGGCACGCGTCCCTGCCGGGGAAGCGCCACCCCACCGTGGGGGACGACGTGACCATCTATTCCGGCGCGTCTATTCTGGGGGGTGAGACGGACATCGGCGACGGCTCCGTGGTGGGAGGCAACGTGTTTTTGACCCACTCCGTCCGCAGCGGCACCCGGGTGGCCGCCGCCACCCCGGCCCCGGTGATGAAGAATCCCTCGGACCCGTTTGTGTACACCATATAGGGGACGTGTGATCCCTGCCCGGACAGGGCGCCGCCCTGTCCGCGGGGCGCCGGGGACGCTGTCCTCTGCGGGGGGGTGTTGAAAGCGGGAAACGGCAAAAAGCGACCCCATCCTCTTCCCGATCGGCGGGAGGGGATGGGGTTATTTCATTTCCTGGAGCAGCTGGGCCGGTGTTATCTGGCGGCAGGCGGATAGGGCCTGGGGTCGTCCGTCCGGGAGAGCAGATAGTCTGTGCTGGTGTGATACAGCTCCGCCAGCCGGATGAGCACCTCTGTGGGAATGTCTCGTTTGCCCGTTTCATAGTTGGAGTAGCAGACCTGTGTGCACTGGAGATATTCGGCCAGGTCCCGCTGATACAGGTCGTGGTCCTCCCGCATATCCCGGATTCGTCTATACATCTTCTTCCCTCCTGATGAAAGCTAAAAAAAGTATAGACAAAACAAAATGTTATATTGCATTATAAAACAAAATGTTATATAATCGAGACAGAGAAATCCGCACATCGAATGATAAGGGGAGATTCACATGATTTGGGCAATTGTGATAGTCGTTATTGGGGTGCTGATATTTCTTGTTCTTCGTGTGGCGGCTTTAAATAAGACACCACCGCTCGAGCGTGTGGAGCCCGGAACAATTCTTACTCCAGCAGATGCCGCCCGGGCGGAGGCGGAAAAGTACGACAAGGAGCTGGAGGAAAAGTATTTCCAGAGTCCGCTGACAAAGCGAATCATTGCGTCTATCAGCGATGGGACCGGGCGTCTGCCGGAGCAGATCGACGTGCGCGCAGATAGGGTCACGGGCTGCACGGAGGGTGTTGTTCGGACTTTCGATTTCCTGGCGGAGCGGGTCCCCAAGCTGGAGAAGAAGGGCTTTGCGTATAGAGATAAAGACTGCTGCGGTGATTATGATACATTTTATGAGGACTCATCCCCGGTGAAAGCCCTTGCAATGGCGATTAACCGCATATTGGGGGGAGAGTATGATATGAAATGGGAGTTTGGAAAAGACTATTGGGGGGCTGGGGGTGGCATTTACCGCAATTGGATAAATCACGTTGTACTCACGCTGAAAGCGACAATAGATTTCTAATCAAGGAGGAATGACCATGGCGCGCTGCTACTATCTGGACTACATCAGCAAGGGGTTTCTCAGCAGCTATGACAACGACGAATATGTCTGCAAGCTGTGCGGCAAGCGGTTTGCCACCAACGACCCCCAGGTGAAGTACACCTGCAACCCCGACTACGGCGAGGAATACAAGAAGTGTCCCGTCTATCGCGACCACCGCTGACCGAACGAATAAAGCAAGCCCCGGGCCACGCCCGGGGCTTTCAGCTTGTCAAAAAAGTTTTTGACAAGCTGAAAGCTCCCTGTCTTATGCGAGACAGGGAGCTTTTTCATCAGGGGATCAATAATATTTCACCAGGCCCGACAGCAGCAGGGTGGGAAGCAGCAGCAGCGCCAGAAATGCCAGCATGTACAGCGGCGACAGGGCCGCAAAATCACCGGCCGTGGTGAGATAGTACGACAGCACCAGGCCGCACAGTCCGCCGATCCAGCCGAGTGCCGTGGACCAGCGCACCGCCTGACACATGCGCTGGCTGCCGATGACGGTTTCCGCCATGGGCAGCAGACCGTCCCGGTAGATGATGGCATTGGGGGCCTCCCCACGCTGGCCGGTAAGGTCCGCCAGGGCCAGGCGGGTGGCGACCCCGGGATAGATGGGCCGGGCGTTGAGCCGGAATTTCCGCTTGAGCATGTTGGGGGTGATGTTGACGCCCCGGGTGGCCAGCACCGGCGTGACCCGGTTGCGGCGCAGGGCCCGCAGGGCCCACTCCACGTTCCGGGAGGGTAGGTACTTCACCACGAAGATGGCGGCCAGCCTGCCGTCCACCGACATAAAGACGCCGGTGTCCATTTTCAGGTCATGGGGCAGGGTGATCCGGCGCTTTTTCATGAAATAGGCACTGCCCATGGCCACGGTGGCCCCGCGGATGGTGCAGTCTACGCCGCCGTCCTCGTAATAGTGGAGATCGTGGGCGTCATAGCGGAAGCTGACCTGACCGTCCATCAGCTGCTGGAACAGAGGGGTCAGCTGACTGCCGGCGGCACGGCACAGGGCCTCGGCATAGGCCAGAGCCTGGTTGATTTCCTCGCCGTATACCTTCAGACCGTTGAGCTCCACCGTGCCCACCGGGGCGGAGGCGGGGCCCTCCTTCCCCTTCTTTTGCAGGGACAGGACCCCGGCGGGGAACAGGTCCTCGTCCGTTACCACCACCCGGCGGGCGGCGGAGATGGCCCGGGCACCCTTCCAGCCTGCCACGGCGCAGCCGCTTTTGTGCAGGCGGCGGCACAGCAGGGACAGGGGCAGCGTTCCGGACAGAGGCAGGGACAGAGGCACCGTGGCCGACAGCAGCGCCGACCACAGCCAGAGAAAACGGTTCATCTGATGGCCGGCCAGCGCCGCCACCAGGGCCAGCACCGTGGCCAGGGCCAGATACAGCGGCGTCAGGATGGGCTGCCAGCGGGCGGCAGGGTCCGGAGACTGCCACAGACGGTAAAAGCCCTCCAGACGGCCCTGCTGCTTGCAGGCGCCGGCGGCGGTGACGGAGGCCACATACGGGGGAACGCCGCCCAGCTGGGCCAGGCGGAAGCTGTCGTACCGGGCACGGGCGGCACGGTATTGACCGCAGACGCACAGATACAGCAGCGCCGCCGCCGGGGCGGCAAAGGGCAAATTCGGACAATTTCCCAGAAACAGGCACCAGGCGCTGTCCGCCAGGGCCACCAGGCCGCACAGCAGCGCCGCCGCCGGGGCGGTGACCCGGCCATGGCGCAGATGCTCCCATGCCTCCTGCCACAGGTGGGGGCACAGCAGCAGGCACAGGATCAGCAGCCCTGCCGGGATGCCGCAGCGCAGCCACACATGGTCGTACCACCCCTGGGACAGCACATCCAGACCGTCAATAACGGCCACGATGACCGTCAGCAGGGCGGGCAGGGCCAGCAGCATGCGCTGCCGGTGGGTCCGGGCGCACTGCCATTTGGCCTCCCGGGCGGCGTCGTCCATGGTGGGCTCCGGCTCCGGCGGTTCCTCCGGGGCGTCCGTGGGCTCCTCCAGATCCCGGGCGGGGATGCGGTCCCGGACCCACTGAACGGCGGCGGACAGACGCTGCTTCAGAGGCGTCCGTTCCGGCAGAACGGCGTCCTCGTCGTCCTCCTCCGGCTCCAGGCCGGGCTCGTCGGGGTCCTCCTGCCGGGCCTGTATCCGGCGGCGCAGCTTGTCCAGGGGATTCTCCCGGGGGGGAGGGGGCGTGTCGTCCGGGCGGTATTCCGGCTCGGAAACGGGCTCTGGTCCGGCTTTCGGTTCGCTTTCCGGCTCCGGCTGAGGCTCCGGGGCCGGGTCCGGTATGGACTCCGGGGCCGGGTCCGGTATGGACTCCGGGGCCGGGTCCGGTATGGGGGAGGGCTCCTCCGCAGGCGCACCGGAGCCAAACTCCTCCAGTATCTCGTCTACGGTATAGTGCTCCTCCGGCGGCGTGGGCCGCATGTCTTGCTTACTCATAGAAGCTCCTTGCTGTTATCCCCGGCGCTGGCGCACGGCCTCGTACAGCAGAATGGCTGCGGCCGCCGACGCGTTCAGGGAGGAAATGTGCCCCTTCATGGGGATGCTGACCAAAAAATCGCAGTTTTCCGCCACCAGGCGGCTCATGCCGTCGCCCTCGGAGCCGATGACGATGGCCGCGGGACCCTTCAGGTCGGCGCTGTACAGATCCGTGGAGGCCCCGGCGGCGGTGCCGAAGATCCATACGCCCTGTTTTTTCAGGTCCTTCAGGGCGGAGGTGAGGTTGGCCACCCGGGCCACCGGCAGATAGCTGACGGCTCCGGCGGAGGTCTTGCCCACGATGGCGGTGAGGCCGGCGGACCGGCGCTTGGGGATGATGAGCCCGTGGGCCCCGGCGCACTCGGCGGTGCGGAGGATGGCCCCCAGATTGTGGGGGTCGGAGATCTCGTCGCACACCACCAGCAGGGGCGGCTCCCCCTTGGCGGCGGCGCTGTCCAGAATGCTCTGGATGCTGACGTATTCCCGGACGGCGGCCAGGGCGATGACTCCCTGGTGGGCGTGGGTGCGGCTCATGGCGTCCAGCTTCCGCCGGTCGGCCTCCACCACAACAACCCCGGCGTCCCGGGCCCGGGAGGCAATGTGGCCCAGGGTCTTGTCCGTCTCGCCCTTGGCCAGGTAAATTTTGTCGATGGCCGTTCCGGCCCGCAGGGCCTCGATCACGGCGTTCCGGCCCTCGATGATGCCGTCGGCCTCCGCCTGGGGCATGGGCCGTCTGTTTTCGTTGTCTTTCATGGCGCGATATCCTCGTTTTCGACGATTTTTCTTCAGTATACCATATTCTTCGGGCAAGATAAAGCGCCGGGGACACAAATTTTTCGCCATTTTTCCCGGCGGCCTTCCTTGTAACGGAGAGAAAAATGTGGTATGATAAGTTATTAAATTCGGAAAGTGCTGCCTATTTTACGAAAACGGGCGGCTGGGAGGTTTCCATTGGACAGAAAGCAAGTTCTTCTCGACGACGGGCAGATGGCCCGCCAGCGGGAGTTTACCGAGAAAATACACGATATCCACCGGGCCCGGGGCCGGACGCCTCTGGCGATGGTGGACACCTTCGGCTGCCAGCAGAACGTGGCCGACAGCCAGCATATTCTGGGGATGCTGCGGGATATGGGGTGCGATTTCACCGACGATCCGGCCCGGGCGGACATTGTGGTCATGAATACCTGCGCCATCCGGGACCATGCGGAAAAGCGGGTTTACGGCACCCTGGGCGCCCTGACCCACACGAAAAAGGCGAACCCGGAGCAGATCATCTGCCTGTGCGGCTGTATGGCCCAGCGGCCGGAGGTGGCCCGGAAGGTCCGGGAGAGCTATCGCCATGTGGACCTGGTGTTCGGGCCCCAGGCCCTGTGGAAGTTCCCGGAGCTGCTGTACCGGGTGTATACCCGCCGGGGCCGGGTGTTCTCCGTGGAGAACGAGCACGGCTCCATTGCCGAGGGCATGCCCGTGGTCCGGGAGGGCCGGGTTCGGGCGTGGGTGTCCATCATGTATGGGTGCAACAACTTCTGCTCGTACTGCATCGTCCCCTACGTCCGGGGCCGGGAGCGCAGCCGCTCCCCGGAGAAAATCGTGGAGGAGGTCCGCCAGCTGGCGGCGGAGGGGTATAAGGAGATCACCCTGCTGGGCCAGAACGTCAACTCCTACGGCAAGGACCTGCCGGAGCCCTGGGACTTTGCGGACCTGCTGCGGGAGCTGGACAAGATCGACGGCGACTACCTGATCCGCTTTATGTCGTCCCAGCCCAAGGACGCCGGCTATAAGCTGTTCGACACCATGGCCCAAAGCCGCCATGTGGCCCACCAGCTGCACCTGCCGGTGCAGTCCGGCTGCGACCGGGTGCTGCGGGCCATGAACCGCCCCTATGACCGGGCGAAATATCTGGACCTGATCGGCTATGCCCGGAAGGTCATGCCGGACCTGGTGCTGACCTCCGATGTGATCATCGGCTTCCCCGGCGAGACGGAGGCCGAGGCCATGGAGACCGTGGACCTGGTGCGGCAGGTGGAGTTCGACGCCCTGTTTACCTTCATCTTCTCCCCCCGGCCCGGTACGCCGGCGGCCAAAATGGACGACCCCGTTCCCCGGGCGGAAAAGCAGAAATGGTTCGATGTGCTGTGCAATACGCAAAACGAGATATCCGCCCGGCTTCATGCCCGGTATGTAGGCCGGACCCTGCGGGTGCTGGTGGACGGCGAGACCGACGACGCCCGGTGGCCCCTGTCCGCCCGGACGGCGGGGGGACGGCTGGTGCACCTGGTGGGCAGCAGGGACGCCCTGGGCCAGTACCGGAACGTGAGGATCACCGACAGCAACACCTGGGCGCTGTTCGGGGAGATGGAATAATTCCCCCTATTGAACGAAGTTTTGCACTTTTCAACAATGTTTTCCACTACCATTCGACAGATACGCCGCACATGCGGCAGAAAGCGCGGGTGAAACCATGGCGGAGCTGACCCCCATGATGAAACAATATTTGCAGATCAAGGAGCAGAATCAGGACGCCATCCTGTTTTTCCGGCTGGGGGATTTTTACGAGATGTTCGGCGACGACGCCCGGAAGGCGTCCAAGGAGCTGGACCTGACCCTGACCACCAGGGACAAGGACAAGAACAAGCCCTTTGAGGAAAAGGTGCCCATGTGCGGCATTCCCTATCACGCCTCCGACGCCTATATTGCCCGGCTTATTGCCAAGGGCTACAAGGTGGCCATCTGCGAGCAGACCCAGGACCCCGCCACTGCCAAGGGCTTGGTGGACCGGGACATTATCCGGGTGGTGACCCCCGGCACCGTCATAGACGCCGCCTGCCTGGAGGAGGGACGGTCCAACTTCTGCGCGGGGCTGTATCTGGACGACACCTGCGCGGGCTTCAGCGTGTGCGACATTTCCACCGGCAAGACCCACGTTACCGCCTTTCAGGGGCCCGACCGGGCGGAGCATCTGCTCAACGAGCTGGGCCGGTTTTCCCCGGCGGAGGCAGTGGTGAATCCGGCGGCATACCAGTGCGGGCCGCTGCTGTCTCTTTTGCAGGATAAGCTCCACTGCCATGTGGAGCGGCTGAGTGCCGGACGCTTTCAATTGCAGGAGGCGGAAAAGACCGTCCGCACCCAGTTCGGCGACGAGGCCGCCGGACGCCTGCCCAAGGGGAACCCCGCCGCGGCTTTGTCGCTGGGGGCGCTGCTGAGCTATCTCCACGAGACGCAGAAAACCGACCTGCGCCACGTGGACGACCTGGATTACTATCAGCAGGGGCAGTTTATGGAGCTGGACCTGACGGCCCGGCGGAATCTGGAGCTGACGGAGACCCTGCGCAGCAAGGAGAAAAAGGGGAGCCTCCTCTGGGTGCTGGACAAGACCCGGACCCCCATGGGCGGGCGGCTGCTGCGCAGCTGGCTGGAGCGGCCCCTGCTGTCCGTTACGGCCATCACCCGCCGCAGCGCCGCCGTGGGCCAGCTGGTGGACCACACCATGGTGCGGGAGGAGCTGGCCCTGGCCCTGTCCGGCATCGGCGACATGGAGCGGCTGGTGGGCCGCATTGTATACGGCACCGCCGGGGGCCGGGACGTGGTAGCCCTGAAAAACGCCATGGCGCGGCTGCCTCATGTGAAGGAGCTGCTGTCGGCCTTTGACCGGGGCCGCCTGGGGGAGCTGGCCCAGCTGGACACTCTGGAGGACCTGACGGACCTGATCGGCCGCACCCTGTGCGACGATCCCCCCTTCTCCGTCCGGGAGGGCGAGTTCATCCGGGAGGGCTTCGACCCGGAGGTGGACCGCCTGCGGGGCATTCTGCATGGCGGCAAGGGCATCATCGCCTCTATGGAGGCCGCCGAAAAGGAGAAAACCGGCATCCGCACCCTGAAGATCGGGTACAACAAGGTATTCGGCTATTACATCGAGGTGTCCAACTCCTTCAAGGACCAGGTGCCCGAGACATACATCCGCAAGCAGACCCTGGTCAACGGCGAGCGATACATCACCCAAGAGCTGAAGGACCTGGAGCACGACATCCTGTCCGCGTCGGACCGGGTATCGGCCCTGGAATATGAGCTGTTCACCCGGCTGCGGCAGGAGCTGAGCGGCCATGTGGCCCGGATCCAGGCGGCTGCCGCCGCCGTGGCGGAGGCGGACTGCCTGTGCTCCCTGGCAGCGGTGGCGGTGAAGAACAACTACTGCTGCCCGGCGGTGGACGAGTCCGGCGTTATCGAGATCCACCAGGGACGCCACCCGGTGGTGGAGGCCATGCGGCCCGACGCCCTGTTTGTGCCCAACGACACCTATATGGGCCGCACCCAGGACCGGGTGTCCATCATCACCGGCCCCAACATGGCGGGCAAGTCCACCTATATGCGCCAGGTGGCGCTGATGGTGCTCATGGCCCAGATCGGGTCCTTCGTCCCGGCCAAGGCGGCCCGCCTGGGCATTGTGGACCGGGTATTTACCCGCATCGGGGCCTCCGACGATCTGTCGGCGGGGCAGTCCACCTTTATGGTGGAGATGACGGAGGTCAGCGACATCCTCCATGCCGCCACGGACAAGAGCCTGCTGATCCTGGACGAGATCGGCCGGGGCACCTCTACCTTCGACGGTATGAGCATCGCACGGGCGGTTTTGGAATACTGCGCCGACCCCAAGCGCCTGGGGGCAAAGACCCTGTTCGCCACCCATTACCACGAGCTTACCGCCATGGAGGGCACCCTCCCCGGCGTGAAGAACTACAACATCGCCGTCCGGGCCCGGGGCGAGGAGATCGTGTTCCTGCGGAAGATCGTCCCCGGCGGTGCGGACCGCAGCTACGGCATCGAGGTGGCCAAGCTGGCGGGCCTGCCGGACGCGGTGGTGTCCCGGGCCAGAAAAATCCTCCGGCAGCTGGAGGAGGAGTCCGGCCGCCCGGCGGCAGCCCCCGCTCCCCGGGAGGACCAGGTGTCCTTTGCCGCCGTGGCCGAGAGCCAGGTCGTCGACCGGCTCCGCCGGACCCAGGTGGACTCGCTGACGCCTCTGGAGGCATTGCAGCTGCTGTATGAACTGAAAAAGAAGCTGACGTAACACGAAAGGACAACGCTATGCCTGATATTCAATGCCTGCCGCGGCATGTGGCGGATCTGATCGCCGCCGGCGAGGTGGTGGAGCGGCCCGCCAGCGTGGCCAAGGAGCTGCTGGAAAACGCCCTGGACGCCGGGGCCACCGCCATTGTGGCGGAGGTCCAGCGCGGGGGCCTCACCTATCTGCGCATTACGGACAACGGCTGCGGCATCGCGCCGCAGCAGCTGCCCACGGCGTTTCTGCGCCACGCCACCAGCAAGCTGCGCACGGCGGCGGACCTGGCCGCCATCGGTACCCTGGGCTTCCGGGGTGAGGCGCTGGCCGCCATCTCCGCCGTGTCCCGGGTGGATATCTTCACCCGGCAGACCGGGGCCCCGGCAGGGGCGTCCCTGCATCTGGAGGGCGGCGTGCCCGGGCAGGTGGAGGAGACCGGGTGCCCGGAGGGCACCACCATCTGCGTCCGGGACCTGTTTTACAACACTCCCGCCCGGATGAAGTTCATGAAGAAGGACAGCGCCGAGGGGGCCGCCGTGTCCGGCATCGTCCAGCACCTGGCCCTGAGCCATCCGGAAGTGTCCTTCAAGCTGCTTCGGGATGGAGCCGAGGTGCTCCACACCCCCGGCGACGGAAAGCTGCTGTCCGCCGTTTATGCGGCCATGGGCCGGGATTTTGCTCTGGGTCTGGAGGAGGTCCGGGGCTGCGGCGGCGACGTGCAGGTGGCGGGCTATGTGACCCGGCCCCTGAACGGCCACGGCACCCGGGGCCGCCAGCTGTTTTTCGTCAACGGACGGTTCGTCAAGAGCCAGCTGCTGTCCGCCGCCCTGGAGGAGGCATACCGCAACCGGCTGCTGAAGGGGAAGTTCCCCGGCTGCGTGCTGCATCTGACCCTGCCGGAGGACCGGGTGGACGTGAACGTGCATCCGGCCAAGACCGTGGTGAAATTCGTATCGGATAAAACCGCCTTCGATGCGGTGTACTATACCGTCATGGATGCCCTGGACGCGGCAGCTCGCCCCAAGGCCCCGGAAAAGGAGGAGAAGCCCTTCTACCGGACCATGACGGCCCAGGAGTTCCGGCAGCAGCAGAAGCCGGAGCCGGAGAAGCGCCCGCTGGGCAGCTATACCGCCCGTCCCGCCGCGCCGGTGTCCCGGCCTGCGGCGCAGCCGGAGGAAAGACCGGCCCAGACCATGGCGGTGCGGGACGTGGCCCCGGAGGCGGGCAAGCCCTTTACCGCGCCCACCGGCCGCCCCGGTGTCAGCTATCACATTACCCCGCCCGCCCCAAAGCCGGAGCCGGTGCGGGAGCCGGTACAGGAGACGGTGTCCCTGCCGGAGCAGGTGACCATGGAGCCACCCAGGGAGGCCCCCTGGCGCATTGCCGGCGAGGTGCTGCGGACGTATATCATCTGCGAGGATGAGCAGGAGAACGTGTGGCTCATCGACAAGCACGCTGCCCACGAGCGGGTGCGGTTCGACGCGCTGAAGGCCGCCACGGAGCCCATCATGTCCCAGACACTGCTGGAGCCCATGGCGGTGGAGCTGTCGCCGGAGGACTGCGCGGCGGTGCTGGAGCAGCTGCCCCTGCTGGAGCGGTATGGCTTCCGGTGCGAGGATTTCGGCGGCGCGGTGCTGGTGCGGGGGGTGCCCGCCGGGGTAGACGACCCCACCGGAGCCCTGGAGGAGCTGGCGGAGGACCTGCGGCTGAACCGGGCGGACCCGGACGCAGCCCGGGACAGCCTATTGCAGACCATGGCCTGCAAATCCGCCATCAAGGCCGGGATGCACACGGACCCCGCCGAGCTGCGGCGTCTGGTGGACAGGGTCCAGTCCGGGGAAATTCAGTATTGCCCCCATGGCCGCCCGGTGGCGGTGCGGCTGAGCAAATACCAGGTGGAAAAAATGTTCAAGCGGGCGTGACGCCCGGAAAGGAGCGGCCTATGGCCCCCAGGGTCCTGTGCGTGGTGGGTCCCACCGCCAGCGGAAAAACGAAAATGGCCGTGGCTCTGGCCCGGCGCTTCGGCGGCGAGGTGGTATCCGTGGACTCCATGCAGATCTACCGGGGCATGACCATCGGCACCGCCGCCCCCACGGCGGCGGAGATGGAGGGGGTGCCCCATCATATGATCGCCGTGGCGGACCCGGCGGAGCAGTGGTCTGCGGCCCGGTTCTGCCAGGCGGCGGACGCCTGCATCCAGGATATCCTCAGCCGGGGAAAGCTGCCGGTGCTGGCCGGAGGCACGGGGCTGTATCTGGACGCCCTGATCCGGGGTGACGACTTCGCCCCCGGCAGCCAGGGCGGCGAGGTACGGCTGCGGCTCCAGCGGGAGCTGCGGGAGCAGGGGCCGGAGGCGCTGCTGGAGCGGCTGCGGACCGTGGACCCGGAAACCGCCGGACGGCTGCACCTGCGGGATGAAAAGCGCATTCTCCGGGCGCTGGAGATCTATGAGCAGACCGGGGAGCCCATGTCCCTGCGGGACAGGCGGGGACGACAGCGTCCGGACCGGTACGAGGCAGTGTATATCGGGCTGAGCTTCCGGGACCGGGAGGACCTGCGCCAGCGCATTGACCGGCGGGTGGACGACATGGTCCGCCAGGGGCTTTTGCAGGAGGTGCAGGACCTTCTGGACAGCGGCCTGCCCCGGGATGCCACGGCCCTGCAGGCCATCGGCTACAAGCAGTTTCTGGCGGTGGCCGACGGCGCGGCCACCACGGACCAGGCGGTGGAGGAGGTCAAGCTCCGCTCCCGCCAGTACGCCAAGCGGCAGCTGACCTGGCTGCGGCGCAACCCGGACATCCACTGGATCCTCTGGGACCGGGAGCCGGATTTCCCGGCGGCTTTACAGAATGCGACAGATTTTCTCACAGCCCATGGCTTAGGATAAGGGCAGGCGGACAGCCGTCCGCACAAAGAGAAAAGGAGCATTCGTTATGCAGAAAAACAATCTTCAGGACATTTTCCTGACCAAGGTCCGCAAGCAGAGCCTGCCCGTTACTGTATTTCTGATGAACGGCTTTCAGCTGCGGGGCAGCGTCACCGGCTTTGACAGCTTCACCGTGGTGCTGGACACCGACGGCAAGCAGCAGGTGATCTACAAGCACGCAATATCCACCATCATTCCGGTTCATCCGGTGCCATTGAACGACCCGGGCTTGCCGGCGGAGGCGCAATAGCGCCGCCGCCCGACAGGGCGCACAAGCGCTATGCCGCAGGCAAAGCCTTGGGCACGGAGATTTTTTGAGACATGCCCCGGCGCACGGCAGCGCCCCAACACCATCATCCGGCCACCAAAGGAGGTTACGCCATGAAGTCCACCCGCGCATTCAAAATTCTGTCCATTGCCCTGGCGGCGGCGGTGGTGTTCTATTTTCTGGTCCAGGGGGTGCGGTATCTGACGAACCCCTACGCCACCACCCGGGTGTATACCAGCACCACGGAGGAATCCGTGGAGGCCTCCGGCTGGCTGGTGCGGGAGGAGGAAGCCTTCCGCTCCGAGGCCGGGACCCTGAGCCATACCCGGGACGAGGGGGAAAAGGTGGGAAAGGGCCAGGTCATCGCTACCGCCTATGACAGCCCCGGGGCCCTGGAGGCCGTGGCCCAGATCCAGGCCAAGCGCCTGCAGCTGGAGCAGCTGGAATACGCCCTGTCCTCCTATCTGAACCCCGACGCCGCCCTGAAGCTGGACGGCTCCATTTCCGACGAAATCATGGCCCTGCGGAAGAATCTCACCGGCGGGGACTATACCGCCGCCTCCGGCGACCTGTCCCAGCTGAAGGCCGCCATTGTCAAGCGCAGCCGGGCCTATACCTCCAGCCAGGAGATCAAAACGGAGATCGCCGCGGTGCAGGACGAGATCGACTCCTTGCAGGCGGGCCTTACCGGGGCCACGGATATCACCGCTCCCCGGGCGGGGACGTATTCCGCCGTGTGCGACGGGTATGAGTCCGTGCTGACCCCGGCGGGCCTGGGGGACCTGACTCCCAGCGCTCTGGACAGCCTGGCCCCCGGGGAGAATACCGCCAACGTGGGCAAGCTGATTTACAGCAACACCTGGTACTATGCCGCCGCCGTGGCGGAGGAGGAGGCCCAGCGCATTGCCGCCTGCGGCAGCGTATCTCTGCGGCTGACCAAGGGCGTCACCGACGACATTGCCGCCGCGGTGCATTCCGTGGGCCCGGCGGAAAACGGCCGGTGCGTGGTGGTGCTGTCCTGCCGGGAATATCTGGCGGAGACCACTCAGCTGCGGCACCAGACGGCGCAGATCGTGCTGCACAGCTATACGGGGCTGCGTCTGCCTTCCGTGTGCCTGCGGCAGAGCGACGACGGAAAGCTGGGCGTATACTGCGTTCAGGGCAGCTTCCCCCAGTTCAAGCCTGTGGAAATGGTGTATCAGGGGGACGACTATGTGCTGGTGTCCGTGCCTCAGAACACCGAGGGACTGTCAACGCTCCGTCCCGGCGACGAGGTCATCATGACCGGCGTGACCCTGGACGGCACACAGATATTGAAAGAAGATTGACCGCGGAAAGGGAGGCTTTCACTATGTCTATTGCGGAGAATATTGCCGCCGTCCGGCAGCAGATGGACCAGGCGGCCCGGGAAACGGGGCGCACCGGCGCCGACGTTATCCTGGTGGGCGCCAGCAAAATGAACGACGCCGCCGCCTGTCAGGAGGCCATTGCCGCCGGGATCGACGCCCTGGGCGAAAACCGGGTGCAGGAGATGACCGCCAAGCTGGCGGAAAACGCCTACGCCGGCCGCCCCCTGCACTTTATCGGCCATCTCCAGCGCAACAAGGTGCGCCAGGTGGTGGGCAAGGCCGATCTGATCCAGTCTGTGGGCAGCACGGAGCTGCTGCAGGAGATCGAAAAGGCCGCCGGAAGGCTGGAGCTCTGCCAGGATATCCTGCTGGAGGTGAACATCGGCGGGGAGGCGGCCAAAAGCGGCTTTGCGCCGGAGGATATCGCCGCCGCCGCGCAAACGGCTCTGGCCATGCCTCATGTCCGGGTCCGGGGACTGATGACCATCCCTCCGGTGGCCATGGAGCCCCACGGAAATCTGGCATATTTCGAGAAAATGCGGTGGCTTTATGTTGACATCAATGCAAAAATATACGATAATAAGATGGAATATCTGTCAATGGGCATGAGCGGCGATTTTGCCGACGCCATCCGGTGCGGCAGCAACATGATCCGGGTGGGCACGGCGATTTTCGGCGCACGGGACTATACAAAATAAAGAGCGGAGGGAAGCACATGAGCCTGAAGGACGAGTTCAAGAAGTTTATCCATCCCTATGACGACGAGGATGAACCGGTGGAATATCAGGAGGACGATTACCAGGATCGTCCCCGCCGGGACGACCGGCGGGAGGAGCGCCGGGATGAGGAGCGCCGCAGCAAGGTGGTGAACATCCACGCCACTACCCAGCTGAAGGTGGTGCTGGTGAAGCCCTCGAAGTATGACGAGGACGCCACGGCCATTGCCGATCATCTGCTGGAAAAGCGTACCGTGGTGGTGAATATGGAGAACACCGACCCCGATACCGCCCGGCGGCTGCTGGACTTCGTGTCCGGCGTGGCCTATGCTACCGGCGGCAAGGTCAAGCGCGTGGCCGCCAAGACCTATATCGCCACGCCCTATTCCGTGGATCTTATGGGCGACCTGATCGACGAGTTGGAAAACAGCGGCCTGTACATGTGACGGACCGATACAGCAAAAACGGAGGGATAGATCATGTACACACCCCAGGAAGTTTCCGAGAAAACCTTTCCCAAATCGTCCGGCCTGAGCAGCGGCTACAGTATGACGGCTGTGGACGAATTTCTGGACGGCCTGACGGAGGATTATACCGCGCTGTATAAGGACAATACCACCCTGAAGGCCAAGCTGAAGGTGCTGGCCGAGAAGGTGGAGGAATACCGCGCCACCGAGGACGCCATGCGGTCTACCCTGCTGGCGGCCCAGAAAATGGCGGCCCAGATGGTGGCCGAGGCCCAGGCCGAAAGGGACAAGTCCATCGCCGAGGCCCACGCGGAAAAGGAAAAGACCATTTCCAACGCCCAGGCGGAGGCGCGGCGGCTCCTGATCGAGGCCCGGGGCGAGGCCGAGATCCAGGCTCGGCAGCTCCAGCAGGAGATCCGGGATTCCTGGGAGAAGCTGGCTGCGGCCCAAAGCGAGACGGAGAGCTTTATCCAGCGCAGCCGGGAGCTGTGCGCCCAGCAGATGGCGTTTCTGGATGCTCTGCCGGAGCGGAATGCGCCGGAGCAGGAGGAGCAGAGCGAGGCCGTGGCCCTGCCTGCCTCCCAGGAGAACGCCGTGCCAGTGGCGGAGGCTGCGACGGATGCGGAGCCTGCTTCTCAGGAGGAGCCTTCGCAGGAGCAGCAGCCCGCCCCGGAGCCTCAGCCGCCGGAGGAAAAGCCCCAGGAGAAGAAAGAGGAGGATTCCCCCTTTCCCCTGGACTTTAAGCTGAACCTGGAGGACCTGCAGTTTGGCCGCAACTACAACGGCGGCGACAGACGCTGATATGAAATGCAAAAAGCGGCCCCTGGGGGCCGCTTTTTTGCCCTATACGCAAGGAGGTGGCGGTATGACGCCTATTGTGGCGCTGCTGTATGACTTTGACAAGACTCTGTGCACCACGGACATGGAGGACTATGCATTTATCCCGGCGCTGGGCTATACTCCGGCAGAATTCTGGAAGAAAGCCAATGACTTTGGCCGGGAGAACCGCATGGACGGGCTGCTGGCGTACATGTACACCATGATCGCCGAATGCCGGGCCCAGAACATCCGGCTGGATCGGGATTTCCTGGTGCGGTGCGGTCACGGGATGGAGCTGTTTCCCGGGGTGGCCGATTGGTTCGGGCGCATCAACGAATTTGGACGCAGCCAGGGGGTGCAGGTGGAGCACTATGTCATCTCCTCCGGCCTGCGGGAGATCATCGAGGGCAGCGGCATCGCCCGGGAGTTCCGGGAGATCTACGCCTGTGAGTTTTTCTATGATGGGGACGGGCTGGCCTCGTGGCCCAAGCTGGACGTAAACTTTACCAACAAGACCCAGTTCGTCTATCGCATCAACAAGGGCGTGCTGGATGTGTCCGACGACAAGACCCTCAATGACTCCATGCCCGACGACAGCAAGCGGGTGCCGTTTACCAACATGATCTATGTGGGAGACGGCCTGTCTGATGTGCCGTGCATGAAAATGATGCGGGCCTACGGCGGCCAGGCCATTGCCGTGTACCAGCAGGAGAACCGCCAGGGCGTGGAGGATCTGCTGGCCAAGGGGCGGGTGGATTTCATCTTCCCCGCCGACTATCGGGCGGGCACCGACCTGGACGCCACCGTCCGCAATATCATCCGGAAAATGGCCATTGCCGACGCCCTGGCGGAGGAAAATGCCGCCCAGCGCCGGAACATCGGCAAGGGGGGGCTGCCCTACCAGGCCAGTCTGTTTGAGGAATAAAATCAGAAAAGCGCGGCAATTCTATCGGAATTGCCGTGCTTTTTTTGGGAGAAATGGCAAGTTTTTCTTGCGCGGAGAGAGGATATCCGGTATAATACCATAAGCGTCGTTTTGTGAAGCGGCGCATAGGGGAAGTTTTTGTCATCTTGCAGAAACCGCCGCCGGGCCGGGCCCGGGGCTTATACAAGGAGAAAAACAGGATATGAAGGTAAAGATCATTTCGGACAGCACCTGCGACCTGTCGCCGGAGCTGATCGAACGGTACGACATTGCCATCACGCCCCTGTCGGTGCACTGCGGCGATCAGGTGGGGCATGACGGCGTGGAGATCACGCCGGAGACCATTTATGACTATGTGGACGCCAGCGGCCAGCTGCCCCGGACCAGCGCCGTCAACGTGTTCGACTATGTCCGGGAGTTCCGGTCCTGGCACCAGCAGGGGTACAGCGTCGTGCACTTCTGCATCAGCAGCGACTTTTCCAGCTCGTATCAGAACGCCTGCATGGCGGCGGCGGACGTCGGCGACGTATATGTGGTGGATTCCCGGAACCTGTCCACGGGCCAGGGGCTCCTGGTGCTCCACGGCGCAGAGCTGGCGGCGGCCGGACATACGGCGGAGGAAATTCAGAGGGCCTGCACGGACCTGGCTCCCCGGGTGGAGGCCAGCTTTGTTATTGACCGGTTGGACTATCTGTACAAGGGAGGGCGGTGCTCGGCCCTCAGCGCTTTCGGCGGCAATCTGCTGAAGCTGAAGCCCTGCATCGAGGTGAAGGACGGCAAGATGACCCCAGGCAAAAAGTATCGCGGCCCCATTGACAAGGTGATGCTGCAATACACCCAGGACCGGCTCCAGGGACGGGATGATATCAACAGGCACCGGGTGTTCATTACCCATACCCGCTGCGCCCCGGAGGCGGTGGAGGCGGTGCGGCAGAAGCTCCTGGAGCTGTGTCCCGATTTTGAGGAGATCATCGAGACCACCGCAGGGTCCACCGTCACCTCACATTGCGGCCCCGGCACCCTGGGGGTGCTGTTCATCCGCAGCAAATAAAGACCAATGCAAACACCCCGGAGCGCTGCTCCGGGGTGTTTGGCAGCTTGTCAAAAAAGGGCGGATTGCCTCCGCCTCCGGAAAGGAAGATAGTTACGAAAGAAACCCATCAGGGGTGTCTTTCGTTTTCAATCACCGCATTTTCAGAACTTTTATGAAAGTTTTGAAAATGCTTTTCAGCCTGTCAAAAAGTATTTTTGACAGGCTGAAACACCCCGGAGCGCTGCTCCGGGGTGTTTGGCGCTTATTTGTAGTAATCCGTCTCGTCGGTAAGGGCCATGGGCAAACCGTTGTGATACACCGGCAGGGTCTGGAATTTGAAGCGGCTGACACGGTGCTTCTGGTCGATCTGGGCCCGGATGGCCGGGTCGCAGACGCCCCGGCGAACGTATTCGTTGACGGCGTGATAGGTAAAGCCCAGGTTGTCCTCGTCGGTGAGGCCGGTGAGGCCGTCGGAGGGGGCCTTTACCAGGAACTTCTCCGGCAGGCCCAGGACCCGGCCCAGGGCAATGACCTCCTCGGTGGTGTACATGCCCAGGGGGGAGAAGGCCCCGGCGGAGTCACCGTAAATGGTGCAGTAGCCTACCCAGTCCTCGGAGAGGTTGCTGGTGTTGATGACGATGCCGTCGGGCACGGTCTGGGCCACGGCGTACAGAGTGGCCATGCGGATGCGGGAGGGCAGGTTCACCCGGGTCTGGCGGCTGGGCTCCAGGCCCGCCTGCTCCATCTCGTGAAGGACGCCCTGGACGGCGTCGTGGATATTGATGGTGCAGTGGGGAATGTTCAGGTGCTCCACCAGGGCCTGGGAATAGTCGATATCCGGCTGGACGCCGTTGGGCATCAGGACGCCGTACACGTTCTCGCGGCCGTAGGCGGCCACTGCCAGCGCCGCCACGGTGCTGCTGTCCTTGCCGCCGGAAATGCCGATGACGGCGGTCTTGCCATGGCACAGGGTCATCTGCTGGTCCATCCACTCCAGCAGGCCTGCCAGCTGCTTCTGCGGGTTAAACTCCATAGGAATGCGCCTCCTGTTTTCTGATTGGTGCTATTGTACCCCCCGGGGCCCCGGATGGCAAGCACTTTTTCCGCTGCTGAGGGTGGATGTACACGCGGGAGGGGCAGCCCGGGGCGCAAGCGGGGAAATTTTGATTTCCCGACAGAGTGCGGCCTTTTTTGCCGCCCGGGACGGATAAAATGGGGGAAAAGGAGGGCGAGCGCCATGAAATTGCAGCGAAAGGGTGAATTTCTGTCCACACGGGTCCAGTACATCCCCCTGGGCCGCATCCGGCCCAATCCCCAGCAGCCCCGGCAGGGCTTTGACGAGGTGGGACTGGCGGAGCTGGCCGCCAGCATCCGTTCCTGCGGCATTTTACAGCCGCTGACGGTTCGCCGGGCCGGAGACGGGTATGAGCTGGTGGCCGGGGAGCGGCGGCTGCGGGCGGCCCGGATCGCCGGACTGCGGGAGGTGCCGTGTCTGGTGGCCCAGGTGGGCGAGGAGGACTCCGCCCTGCTGGCTCTGATGGAAAATCTTCAGCGGCGGGACCTGGACTGCTGGGAGGAGGCGGCGGCCATTGCGCGGCTGATCTCCCGGTATGGGCTCAGCCAGGAGGAGGCCGCCCGGCGCCTGGGCCGGGCCCAGCCCACGGTGGCCAACAAGCTGCGGCTTCTGCGGCTGCCGGAGGATGTGCGGAATCTTCTGCGGGAAAACGGGCTGACGGAGCGGCATGCCCGGGCGCTGCTGCGGCTCCAGGACCCGGAGGTCCAGCGCCGGACCGCCGGGGACATGGTGCGGCGGCAGATGAACGTGGCCCAGGCGGAGGCCCATGTGGAAAAGCTCCTGCAGGAGGACCGGACCACGCCGCCCCGGGGGCGCAGCACCTACATCATCAAGGATGTGCGGCTGTTTCTCAACAGCGTGGACCGGGGACTGCACCTGATGCGTCAGGCCGGGGTGGACGCCGGCTGGGACCGGCGGGACACAGAGCAGGAGATCCTGCTGACCATCCGGATACCCAAGCGGGCCCGTACATAAATCAACAGTGTGTTGAAGAACCGGTGATTGTTACCGGATTGTAACCTTTTTTGGAAGGAGATGTAGTATACTATACGAACGCGCAACAGCGCGGCAACAGAATGATGAGGAGGGGCCCTGATGGAAAAGACAGACCAGAAGCCCTTGCAGAAGGAAAAGCGGACCCGTTCGGCGGGCCGGATCGCCGGGATGGCGGCGGGTATCGCCGTGGGCGTTCTGGCGGCGGCATACCTGGCGGTGTGCATCGCGGCCGCTGCGGGAAGGACCACCCTGCACCGCACCCGGGTGCTGGGCGTGGACGTGGGGGGACTTACCGCCCAGGAGGTTCGGGATAAATGGCAGCGGGACGGAGCCGATGCGTGCAGCGGCGAGGTCATCCACCTGACCCTGGGAGAGGAGACCATCGGACAGGTGAGCCTGTCGGAGCTTGGGGTATCCGTTACGCCGCAGGAGGCGGCCCAGGCTGCCTGGAACGCGGCCCATGGGGGAAATTTCTTCGTTAACGGATATCACCTGATCCGCAGCTGGTTTGGGGAGACTCAGGCGGCAGTCCGGTGGGATCTGGACGCGGCGCAGCTGTCCCAGCGGGCGGAGAGCCTGAGCCGGGAGCTGAGCCGTGACCCGGTGGACGGTGCATACCGTATGGAGGAGGGCAAGGGCGACGGCTTCTACGTCACCAAGCCCGCCGACGGACGCACCATTGACCGGGATAAGCTGGCCCGGGCCCTGCATCAGGCCGTGACCACTCGGTGTCTGGACCCCATCGAATGCGTCAGCACCGTGACCCAGGGCAAGGCCCTGGATCTGGCGGCAGTGGAGCGGGAGATCGGCGGTGAGGGGAAGAACGCTTCCTATGACCGGGCCACCGGTCAGGTGGTGGAGGGGCGCGTGGGCGTTACCTTTGACGTGGCGGCGGCCGAAAAGCTGGTGGAGCAGGCCCAGCCCGGGCAGGAGCTCGTGATCCCCGCCCGGATCACCTATCCCACCGTTACCAAGGCGGGGCTGGAAAAGGTGCTGTTCCGGGACGTGCTGGGGCAGTACACCTCCTATGTCTCCGGCACCAGCGACCGTATTTTCAACGTTCGGAAGGCCGCCGGGAACATCAGCGGCTCCGTGGTCAACAGCGGCGAAAATTTCAGCTATAACGACGCTGTGGGCCCCACCACCAAGGAGGCCGGGTTCAAGATCGGCACCGCCTATGTGGGCGGCAAGGCCGTGCCCTCCTATGGCGGCGGCGTGTGCCAGGTGTCGTCCACTCTGTACTATTCGGCGCTGCTGGCCAATCTGAAAATCGTGTCCCGGGCCTGCCACATGTATGCCCAGGACTACGTACCCTCCGGATGCGACGCCACGGTGTTCTGGCCGTATCTGGACTTTGTGCTCCAGAACAACACCGACTATCCCATCAAGATCGTGACATATTGGTACAACAACAACGTCACGGTGAAGATCTTCGGCACCAAAACCGACAGCAGCTTCGTGAAGATCACCAGCAAGACCGTGTCCACCACCCCGTGGAAAACCATCTATAAGGAAGTGGACAATCTGGCTCCCGGCGTGGAGCGGGTGACCCAGTATCCCATCACCGGGTTTACCGTGCAGACCTGGCGGAATGTGTATGACGGCAACGGGAATCTGATCTCCAGCAATTTCGAGGCGGAGAGCAATTACGACAGCCGGGACAAGATCGTGGAGGTGGGCAAGCAGAAGCCCCAGCCCGAGCCCACGCCGGACCCGACTCCGGAGCCCACGCCGGACCCGACTCCGGAGCCTGCGCCAGACCCCAATCCGGAACCCGCCCCGGAGCCCACGCCGGGCCCGGAGAACCCGGAAAACTGAGTAAAAAAATCAGGGCCCTGAGGCCCTGATTTTTTGCGCTTTATGAGGGTTACTGGAGCAGCAGCAGGCTGAACACCAGGGTGAACAGTGCCACCGTTTCGATAATACCGATGACAATGAAGAAGTTTGCCGTGCCCTTTCCGGTCTCGCCCAGCGCGTCGGCAGAGGCGGCGGCCACCTTGCCCTGGAAGAAGGCAGACAGGCCGATGGCCAGGCCCGCGAAGATGCCGGTGAACATGGCCAGGGCCGCGTCACAGCCGCCCTCCACGGCGCTGCGGATGAAGTTCATCAGCAGGAAGCCATAAATGGTCTGGGTCAGCGGCGCGCCGGAGAAGGCCACCATGATGAAGGGAGCGGGCTTGCCGTTGGCGTAGCACTTTTTCCACGCACCCACGGAGGCCTGAGCCGCAAAGCCGGAACCGAACGCAGAGCCCATGGCGGACAGGCCCAGAGCGCACGCCATACCAATAAATTCGATATTCATAGTTGATCTCCTATCCGTTTATTTTTTGATTTTATCGCGTTTCTTAAAGGGATCGTAAGCAATACCGGCCCACTCCATCCCCAGCTGACCGGAAAACTCCAACAGGTTCAGGCGGACACCGTGGACCACTACAGACAGCAGACCCATGACGATGTTCAGCCCGTGACCGATCAGCAGGATCAGGATGGCGGCGATGACCAGGGGCCCCTTGAAGCCGAAGGCCATGTTGTTGAAGCTCTGGGCAATGGCCAGAGACGCCATGCCCACGGCAAACAGGCGGATGTAGCTCATGATGTTGCCGAAGGCGCTGATGGTGTTCAGGAACACCGTGAACGCATCGCCCAGGCCTGCCTTGAGTCCCTGGCCGAAGGTCTTGTCCGGGGACATGCCGCCGAACAGCACCACCAGCAGGAAGCCCGCAATGACCACGCAGGCCACAGGCATCAGGTTTACCTGCTGGCCGATGACCAGGTACAGCACCACGAAATACAGAGCGTCGATGGCGGCCAGCCACCCCAGGTCCGCCAGCCAGCTCAGGTCCTTCTCCCCCAGCTTGCGCCGGATGTTCATGACGCAGGCCAGCGACAGCTGCACCGTGCCCAGGATGAAGCAGAACTTCATGATGGTGTTCTGCTGGGTGGTGGATTCCACACCGAAGTGGGCGGGATAGTTGGCGAAGGTGGGGATCACCAGGCTCTTGAGAAGCGGTACGTCCATGGCCTGCTCCAGGCCGAACCAGGTGCCTGTCAGCGCGCCCCACACAATGGTGGCGATGGACAGCAGCCACAGCAGCTGCACGGCGGTGGACGCCTTCTTATTCTTCAGGGTCATGACCAGGGCCGCCAGCAGGAACAGGCAGCCGTATCCGGCGTCGCCGATGATCATGGCAAAGAACAGGGTGAAGAAGCCCAGAAACCAGAAGGAAATGTCATACTCCCGGTAGCCGGGAACCACGCCCAGAATGTCGAACACCGGGATCATCAGGCGGGTGACCTTGTTGTACTTGACCTTGGTGGGGACCTTGTCGTCATCGGCGGCGGGGTCCTCCATGGCCCAGGCCCAGTGCGCCTGGGCGGCGGCCTTTTTGAAGCCATCCACCTCCGCTGCCGGGATATAGCCCGTCAGCCACACCAGGCCGTCCTGGCTCTGGGACGTGTTGCTGACGGCGGAATACTCCGCGGCGTTCTGGGTCTTGAGCATCTGGTCGTGGATGCTGGGCAGGTGCCGGGCGGCGTCGTGCAGCTCCGCCTCGCAGACCCGGATGCCCCGGTCGCAGTCCTCCCACTCCTGGTTCAGCTCCTCCAGGCCCTTTTCGGGGATGGGGAACTCGGTGACGGGATACGGGGCGGGCAGGGGCCCGATGGAGGCCAGGGTGGGCATCTTTCCCACCGGGGCCAGCCGGATCACACGCACGTCCGGGTCCGCCGCCAGGGCGGCCGCAGTCTTTTTGTCCGTGCGGTAAATGTGGATATCCAGACCCTGGTCCCCCAGCGACCGCAGCTCCGCCGGGGAGAAGGCTCCCCATTCGGACAGCCGCTCCGCAGCCGCGTGGACGGCGGTCTTTTGCTCCTGCAGGGCCTTGTGCCGGTCTATGCAGGCGGCCAGGTCCTTGTAAAAGACCTCAAATTCCTTGTCGGACAGCGGCTTTTTTTCCGGCTCCTGTCCCGTGTATTCCTGGAGAAGCATCTCCATCCTGGACAGCTCCGCGAAGCGCTCCAGATGCCGCTGGTCGGCGCTGGCCTTTTCGCCGAAGTGGACGATGCCCAGGGCGCGCAGCCGGTCCAGCAGGGCGGTTTTCTCCGACGCGGCCGCCACAATGTGGACGACCTTCATTTTTTCGATCATCGGCTCACCTCCTGCAGCTTTTTCTTGGCGATCTTGCCCCGCACCACGGCGGAGGTCTGCTGGTCGCCCAGGTAGATGCCGATGACTCGGATATTCTCCTTGGCCTCGGGGATCTTCACCTTCTCGAACAGGTTCACCCGCTGGGCCGTGGACCGCAGCTCCTGCTCCAGAAGCTCCACCTGGCGGCGGAGGGTCTTTTCCAGAGCGTCCAGCCGGGCGATCTCCCGCAGGCGCACCGCCGCAGTGTCCACCCACAGGGGGTAATCCGCCACGTCGTAGCAGATGTCCTCAAAGCTCAGCTCCCGGAACACCGGCACGGTGACGCCGGCGATGTTCTCCTCTCCGCACTCCACATGGTGGGGGCGGACCAGGGTGTCCAGGCGCTTGTCCGCCGGGAAGCTGTCGTTTTCTGCGAAAACGGCCACCCAGTCGTCCAGTCCGTCCACGGCGGCCCGGCGCTCCCGCTCCACCTGCTCCAGCTGGGCGTTGACCTGCATCACCACGGATTGCAGCTGCTGCTTTTTCAGCTGGAGGGTGGGCAGATACCGCTGGAACTGCTTCAGGCGGTCCTTCTGCACCTTCAATTCATTTTTGGTAAGTTTGACAGCCATAGGCGCACCCTCATTCCACGGCGGACCGCTTGGGCCATCTCTCCTGGATGAGGCTCGTTTTCAGGCCGGTTTCATTGGGCTCGAAGCACTCGGCCAGGATCTCCCAGCCCAGGTCCAGCGCCTCCTCCAGCGGGATATTCACGCTCAGGTCCATCAGCTTCGTTTCAAACAGGTGGCCGTATTTCAGCAGCTTTTCGTCCCACTCGGACATCATGAAGCCCATGGACTTCTTTTCCAGGCTCTCCTTATAGGCACTGTACAGCCGGATCATGCCGTCCATCAGGGCCCGGTGGTCGCTTCTGGTCTTGTCGTTGACGTTCTGCTTCAGACGGGACAGGGAGCCGAAGGGCTCGATGTGACCGTTTTTCAGGTAATACTGGCCCTCGGTGATATAGCCGGTGTTGTCGGGCACCGGATGGGTCACGTCGTCGCCGGGCATGGTGGTGACGCCCAGAATGGTGATGGAGCCCGCGCCCTCGAAGTCCACAGCCTTTTCATAGCGGGCGGCCAGGCAGCTGTACAGATCGCCCGGATAGCCCCGGTTGGAGGGCACCTGCTCCATGGTGATGGCCATTTCCTTCTGGGCGTCGGCGTAGTTGGTCATATCCGTCAGCAGCACCAGCACCCGCTTGCCGGCCAGAGCGAACTGCTCCGCCACGGCCAGGGCCATATCCGGCACCAGGGTGCATTCCACGGTGGGGTCGGAGGCGGTGTGGATGAACATCACCGTGCGGCCCATGGCGCCGCTCTTTTCCAGAGTGTCCCGGAAGTACAGATAGTCGTCGTACTTCAGGCCCATGCCGCCCAGGACGATGATGTCCACCTGGGCCTGCATGGCGATGCGGGAGAGCAGCTGGTTATACGGCTCGCCGGACACGGAGAAGATGGGCAGCTTCTGGCTTTCCACCAGGGTGTTGAACACGTCGATCATGGGGATACCGGTGCGGATCAGCTTGTTGGGCACGATACGCCTGGACGGGTTCACGGAGGGGCCGCCGATGGGGATCATATTCTCCGTCAGGGCGGGACCGTTGTCCCGGGGTACGCCGGCGCCGTCGAAAATGCGGCCCAGCAGGTGGTCGGAGAAGGACACCATCATGGGACGGCCCAGGAACCGGACCGGGTCCGTGGTGCTGACGCCCTGGGTGCCGCTGAACACCTGGAGCGTTACCAGGTCCCTGTCCAGCTTGATGACGTTGGCGTAGCTGTCGCCCACCAGGGCCAGGTCGCCGTTGCGGACGCCATCGGCCCGGACCGTGACCACGTTGCCCACGATGGACTCAATTTTCGTGTAAACTTTCTGCATATTGACTCCCCTCTCAATCCGCGGCCTTGCTCAGGTAAAAGTCCTTGAGCCGCTTTTCCTGGGCCTCAAATTCCGGGGTGCGGAACACGGTGTTGTGCCAGTCCAGGAACTCCTGCCGGACCTGGTTGAAAAAGGCGCGGATCTCTTTTTTGTCGCTGAGTGCGAAATCCCGGGTCAGCACGTCATACAGCACGTTGAACTCGTGGATCTGACGGTCGGGATCGCAGGCCGCGTCGATGGGATCGAAGGAGTTCTGCTGCAGATACACCGCGTCCAGCAGCTCGCCCTTCTGATAGACGATATAGTCCTCGGCGGAGGTACCCTCCTCGCCGATGACCTTCATCATCTGGTTGATCTCGTTGCTGCGCTTGAGGATGGCGCGGGCCTGCTCCACCCGGTCCATATCCACCACGCCCCGGTATTTGGACCAGGAGTCGATGGGGTGGATGGCCGGATACTTGCGGGCGTCGGACCGCTCGCGGGACAGGCCGTGGAACGCGCCCACCACCTTCAGGGTGGCCTGGGTCACAGGCTCCTCGAAGTTGCCGCCGGCGGGAGACACGGTGCCGCCGATGGTGACGGAGGCGATCTTGCCGCTCTTCAGGCGGACCTTGCCGGCCCGCTCATAGAAGGAGGCAATGACGGACTCCAGATAGGCGGGGAAGGCCTCCTCGCCGGGAATCTCCTCCAGACGGCCGCTCATCTCACGCATGGCCTGGGCCCAGCGGCTGGTGGAGTCTGCCAGCAGCAGCACATCCAGGCCCATCTGGCGGTAATACTCCGCCATGGTGACGGCGGTGTACACCGACGCCTCACGGGCGGCCACGGGCATGGAGGAGGTGTTGCAGATGATGATGGTGCGCTCCATCAGGGAGCGTCCGGTGCGGGGGTCCACCAGCTCGGGGAACTCCTTCAGCACCTCCACCACCTCGCCGGCCCGCTCGCCGCAGGCGGCCACGATGACGATGTCCACATCGGCGTTCTTGGCCTCCATGTGCTGCAGCACCGTCTTGCCGGCACCGAAGGGGCCGGGCACGCAGAAGGTGCCGCCCTTGGCCACCGGCAGGAACGTGTCGATGGAGCGGAGCTTGGTCACCAGGGTCTCGTCCGGGCGCAGACGCTCCTCATAGCAGCGGATAGGCTGCTTCACGGGCCAGGAGAATACCATGGTCAGCTCCTTCTCCTCGCCGTTGTCGTTTTCCAGCACCGCCACGGTGTCCCGGACGTTGTACACGCCCTTTTCCCGGACGGATTTCACCCGCCACCCTTCGTCCTTCAGGCCGAAGGGTACCATGATCAGGTGGGTAAACAGCCCCTCGGGCACACTGCCCACGGCGTCACCGGCGGAAACACGGTCGCCGGGCTTCACCAGGGGGGTAAACTCCCAGTCCTTGTTGGGGATGGGGTCCAGATACACGCCCCGCTGCAGGAAGAAGCCGCACTGCTGCGCCAGCTCCGGCAGGGGATTCTGCAGCCCGTCGAACACCTGGGTCAGCAGGCCCGGCCCCAGCTCCACGCTCATCAGCTCGCCGGAGAGCTCCACCCGGTCGCCCACCTGGATGCCGTTGGTCATTTCATAAATCTGCATACTGGCTGTGTCGCCGTTGACGCGGATGACCTCGCCCTTGAGCCGGTCATCGCCCACCTGGACATAGCCCACTTCATTTTTTCGGACGGAGCCGGAAAAGGTGGCTGCCACCAGATTCCCGTTTACTCCGGTCACATATCCTGTCACTTTGTCCATTTCGTTTCTCCTGTTTCGTTATAAGCTGGAAACCTGCTGGCGGATGCCGGCCATAAGCTCGTCGAAGGCCCGCTTGCCAGCCTCATACCGGAAGGTGCGCTGCCGCTCCAGCAGCTGGAGCTTCATGGCATAGCCGAACAGCGCGTGGTCGTCGAAGTTGTGCAGGCCGATCATCCCGTCCAGACGGCGGAATTCCAGGTCCAGCAGCAGACGCTCGCCCTCCAGCGGATTCTCGGCGTTTACCGCCGCCGTCACCGTCTGGACGATGCCAGCGTCCCGGTCCGAGGGGATGGCACAGGGCCGGCCCAGCTTCACGTTCCGCTGATAGGTCAGCTCCCGGCACAGGGCCTTGTAAAACCCGGCCCACTCCGACAGCAGCGGCCCCTTGTCCGACGCCGCCGTCAGCTCCTCCAGCGTTTGATACACCCCGCTGCTTACCGCCGACTTGCACATGGCCAGAAACGCGGCGTAGTCCATGGGCGGCTCGCCCTGGGTCTTCAGCATGGGGAGGCTGGAGATCAGATAGTAATAGGAAGCCATGGGGCCACCCCCTTACAGGTGCATATCCCGGAAGAAGGGCATGAGCATCTCCGCGATCTCCTGGTCGGAGCAGTCAAAATAGCCGGAGCCGTCCTTGGCGGCCAGGCGGAAGCCCGCGCCCACCTTCTTGGAGGGACGGATCTCCAGGCCGTTTTTCAGCTCCTGGGCCAGCTGCTGGCGGATGCCGTCCGTCACCTGGCCCACCTCCACGGCGTAGCCGGAAACGTCCTCTCCCTGCACGGCGGCCTGGATGAGCTTGGCCAGCGTCTGCTGGTCCAGAGCCTTGCCCACATCGGCGGCGAGAATTTTCTCGAATTCCTTCTGGATTTCCTGGCGGAAGGCCAGGACCGCGTCACGCTTGGCCTGCTGGGCGCTGAGCTGGGCGCTGGTTTTGAACACGTCGATCTCCGCCTTGGCGTCGTCCCGCAGCTTATCCGCTTGGCTCTTTGCCTCGGCGACGATGGCGTCCGCCTGCTTCCGGGCGTCGGCCAGGATCGCGGCGGCCTGCTGATTTGCACTGTCAATGCCGTCCTTTTTGATGGAAGAAACAAGATCCTGAATCTGAAGTTCCATAATTGATCACCTTCTTGTCTGTATTTGCCTGATATGACTACGGGTATGGCCATATTATAATACAAGCCAGGAAAAATGCAACACCTTTTAGTGGATGTATTATTCGGATTCCTTATACATTGTCCTTCATCTGTCTGCTTTTTTATCATATATGTTTCCCGGAAGCGCACAAATAATACCGCGGCTTCCGGGAAATGGAAGCTGCGGAACGTCCGCTGCTTCTCCTGCCGGAATAGGGATGCCGTTCAGGGCACAAAGGAACAGCTCCTGTGGTTCTGCACAGAAAAAACGGTATAACAAAAACAATTAACACAGCAATTAAATGACATCCGGCGCAGAACGCACGGAAAGTTCGCTAAGAAGTTGTTAAGACAATTTGAAAAATTAACGCAATATTTATATATTTCTTGCAAATATAATAGCCTTTTGCATAAAGAAAGTGAAAGAAGATGAAAGGTTTGGAGAAACAGCCAAAACGCCAGTTCATAATTTGTTCAAATTCCCGTTTGAATTTGCGTTGGTGAAATCTTGACAATCAGATCAAAAAACGGTACCATAAAAGAACCAAAACTTGAGGAGGTAAATCACTCTAATGGAAAAGAAAGGTACCAAGATAGCGTATTTCATTGCGCTGGCGGTCGTTGTGATCGCACTGGTCATCGCGAAGGTCACCAATGACGGCAGCGGCTTCGTCGCTACCGGTTGGGCCCTGTTCCCCCCGGTCGTGGCCATTGCCCTGGCCCTGATCAGCAAGGAAGTGTATTCTTCCCTGTTCCTGGGCTGCCTGGCCGGCGCTCTGCTGCTGGCTAACTTCCAGCCCTGGCAGATGGTGGTGAATTTTGTCGGCGCCGGCGAGGGCGTGGGCATGATCAATGCCATCGACATCTCCATCCTGATCTTCCTGGTGATGCTGGGCATCATGGTGGACCTGATGAACAAGGCCGGCGGCTCCGCCGCCTTCGGCCGCTGGGCCTCCAAGCGCGTCAAGACCCGCTCCGGCGCGCAGCTGCTGACCATGCTGCTGGGCGTGCTGATCTTCATCGACGACTATTTCAACTGCCTGACCGTGGGCGCCGTCATGCGTCCCGTCACCGAGAGCCACAAGATCTCCCGGGCGAAGCTGGCCTATGTCATCGACGCCACCGCCGCTCCCGTGTGCATGCTGGCTCCCGTGTCCTCCTGGGCCGCCGCCGTTGCCTCCTATGTGCCCGACGGCTTCCCCGGCTCCCGCATCAGCATGTTCCTGAGCCAGATTCCCTGGAACTATTACTGCATCCTGACCCTGATCATGGTCATCACCATCTCCGTCCTGAACATTGACTACGGCCCCATGCTGACCCATGAGTACAATGCCCAGGTGAAGGACGACCTGTTCACCACTCCCGAGCGTCCCTTCGAGGGTGCCGACGACTACGAGGAAGGCGAGAAGCACTCCACCGTTCTGGACCTGCTGCTGCCCGTGATCGTGCTGATCGGCCTGTGCGTTGTGGGTCTGATCTGGACCGGCGGCATGTTCGACCCCGAAAGCGACAACTATCAGAACTTCGTCATGGCCTTCTCCGACGCTTCCGCCGGTCCCGGCCTGTGCTTGGGCTCCATCGTGGCCCTGGTGTTCACCTTCATCTATTACTGGCTGCGGGGCCTCATCGGCTTCACCAAGTCTATGGAGTCCATCCCCAACGGCTTCATCCAGATGATCTCCCCCATTCTGATCCTCTGCTTCGCCTGGACCCTGTGCGGCCTGTGCCGTGACAACGGCCTGCAGGTCGGCGACTTCGTCGGCGGCATTATGGAAGGCACCGGCAGCCTGGCCAAGTTCCTGCCTGCCGTTATCTTCATCGTGGCTTGCTTCATCGGCTTCGCCACCGGTACCTCCTGGGGTACCATCGGCATCATGGTCCCCCTGGTCTGCGCCGTGTTTGACTGGAACGATCAGGTGACCCTGCTGTCCATCGGTCTGGCTGCCTCCTGCGCCGGCGGCGTGTGCGGCGACCACCTGTCCCCCATCTCCGACACCACCATCATGGCTTCCGCCGGTGCCCACTGCTTCCACCTGAACCATGTGGCCACCCAGATCCCCTATGGCGTCACCGTGGCTGCCGTGTCCTTCGTCAGCTTCATCATCGCCGGTCTGGTGCAGCAGGTCGTGGTCTGCATGATCATCGCCATCGTCCTGATGATCGGCACCCTGCTGGTCATCCGTGCTGTCACCGCCAAGAAGCACGCCGGCGTCTTCCAGGAAATGGCTGCTGCCAACAAGGCTCTGGCCAAGTAATTCCCGCGAAGCCTACATAAAAAACAGGTCCGCACCTGCGGACCTGTTTTTTTTAGCTTGTCAAAAAAGGGCAACGCCGTTTTTTGACAAGCTAAAAAACGGCTCATATGCCGAAAAAGCGTTTTCCATTGTCCCAGGTGGCCTGCTCCACCGCTGCCGGGGTCATGTCCCGCAGCTGGGCGATCCTCTCGGCCACCAGGTGCACATAGGTGGAGTCATTGCGGCGGCCCCGATAGGGCACCGGGGTCAGGTAGGGGGCGTCCGTCTCAATCATCAGCCGCTCCATGGGGACGGCCCGGATGACCTCCGGGGCCTTGCGGGCGTTTTTGAAGGTAGCTGCCCCGTTGAAGGACAGGTACCAGCCCCAATCCACCAGCTCCCGGGCCATTTCCACGGACCCGGCGAAGCAGTGGAACACGCCCCGCACCCGGGGGAATTCCCGGACTATGTCCATGGTGTCGGCGTGGGCGTCCCGGTCGTGGATGATCACCGGCAGCTGAAGCTCCTGGGCCAGGGCCAGCTGCTGCCGCAGCACCTGCTGCTGCAGGTCCCGGGGTGGATTCTCCGGCCAGTAGTAGTCCAGGCCGATCTCACCGATGGCCACCACCTTATCCTCCTGGGCCAGAGCCCGGATCTCCGTCAGGTGCTCCGGGCGGAAATCGCCGCAGTTTTCCGGATGGATGCCCACGGCAGCGTAGATATGGGGAAAACGATGGGCCAGCTCCACCGCCGTCCGGGAGGACGCCACGGTGCAGCCGGGGTTCACCACCAGACCAACGCCGCGCTCCGGCAGAGAAGCCAGCAGGGCCTCCCGGTCCGGGTCGAACTGGTCGTCGTCATAGTGGGCGTGGGTGTCAAACAGCATGGCGGGCCCTCAGTCCAGATGGACCCTACCCAGCCGGGCGTCCGCCACATACTGGGCCTTCAGCTCCCGCAGCCGGTCCATATGGGCCGTGCGCAGGTGGACCTGCTGCTTTCCCTCCGACTCCCACTGCTCCACCAGGAGGATCTCGTCGGCATTCTGGACGGACAGAAAATAGTCGTACCGCAGGCAGCCGTCCTCCCGGCGAATGGCGTCGATGATGCCCTCGGTGGTCAGCTGGCGCAGGAAGCTCTCCCGGCAGCCGGGCTTGGCCAGATAGCGCACGTACAGGGTCAGGGTAGTTTCCATAGAGAAGCGCTCCTTATTGATAATGTTGGTCCAGTACCGCGATCATGGCGGCAATGGCGTTTTCCCGGCAGTCCGGCAGGACCCGGACTCCGGGCACCCGGCGCACCGACTCGATGGCGTTGGCCGGGGCAAAGGGCATGCCGGCAAACTCCAGCATGGGGATGTCATTGGCGTGGTCCCCCACGCAGCACACATTCTCCCGCCGGATATGCAGCAGCTGCGCCAGACGGCGGACCATGCCGCCCTTGTTGGCGCCCTTGGCGGTGATCTCCAGCAGCGTGGATGCGCTGGCCACGATCTCATATTCCCGGCTCCAGGGCTGCTCCCGGATATACTTTTCCAGCTGCCGCAGCCGGGGAGGCTCCTCCTCAAACAGCAGCTTGGCAATAGGTGACGGAGCCTGGTCCAGACTGTCCAGCTCCACCGACGGGGAGTGGGTCAGGTGCAGGTGCCGGGCGGTGATCTCGTTGGGGTGCACCACATGGATGGAGTTGTCGTCGTGGTAGATCTCAAAGGTCAGGTCCGGCATTTCCGCCGTCAGCTGCCGGACGTGGTCCCGGATGCGCTCCGGCAGAAAGGCGGTGCAGAGGTACCGCCCGGCGGCAAAGTCATAGATGGCCGCGCCGTTAAAGAGCACGGTGGGGCCATTCATGGGAATGCCGTCCTTCAGGGCGGCAAAGGAGGGCAGGGCCCGGCCGGTGGACACGCAGAAGGTGCCGCCCTGGGCCATGAAATACTCCATGGCTGCCCGGTTTTCCGGCGATACCGGGGGGATGCCGCCCTTTCCCCGAAGGGAATCCTCCGTGTAGACGATGGTGTTGTCATAATCGCTGGCGATAAGGACGCCGTCAAACTTTCCCATAACTTATCCCTCTGCCGCAGGCGTGCCGCCTCCGCCGCTTCTGCGGCGTCCGCCCCGGTGACGGCGGCGGCAAGCGCAAGTAACATACGCATCGCCCGCTAGGGCGAGGCGAACCAAGGGCCCCGAGCAACTACGTTCGGGGCCCTTTCTGTTTGCCGTATCCGATCGCTAGTTCAAATGTGATTTCCTCGGGAATGCATCTAGAGGATGCCGTGGACCTGTTTCCTGCCATGCGGCAATGGGTCCCATGGGGTGCGCCGTGCATTTTTTGGAGTATTCTGCAGCTCTAGTTGGCTGCATACGATTCGACGTCGCCAACGGTGGCCTTCGGATATCCCTAGCGAGCGTTCTGAGTCAGATTTCGCCGTTTTACGGAGCAGGGGCGCGTCATTCTCGCCATGTCGGGACTTAAAATGATACGGCGCCCTACAGTTTTGCCCATCCGCGGCGGTGCTGGCGCGGTCACGTTGCAGAATACTCCGTTTTTTGCACGGGCCAGGATGGGGTACCTCAGGAGAACACGGCGGTATCCCGTAAATATATACAATCTGTACCGTAATTTATACAAAACGAAGAGGCAGACAGCGCAGGGTGGGTGCATTGGGGTGTTTGGTGCACCAAAACGGGGAGCTCCCCCATGCGCCGTATACTCTGTCTGAATGTGAAAACGGCTTGACGCGTTGCCAGGCGTAGGGGGAGGGTGCCTCGATGAGCGTATTCGAAATTGTGTTTAGTCCGACGGGTGGAACGCGGAAGGTGTCTGGCCTTGTGGCCGGGGCACTGGGCAAGAATACCGTTACCGTCGATCTGACCGATAGCGGGCTAGATTTCAGCGCTGTCTCGATGACTGAGGACGACGTGGCCGTAATCTCTGTGCCGGCGTATGCCGGTAGAATCCCGGCTGTGGTGGCTGACCGGTTGGGCATGGTTCACGGCAACGGAGCGCGGGCCGTTCTGGTGTGCGTCTACGGAAACCGCGCGTTTGAGGACACGCTCGTAGAGCTGGAGGACGTTGCGAAGCATGCGGGATTCCGGGTGATCGCGGCAGTTGCAGCCATTGCAGAACATTCCATTGCGCGACAGTTTGCTGCTGGGCGACCGGATGCGCAGGATGCGGCGCAGCTCGCAGAGTTTGCGCAGCAAATTCAGCAAAAGCTGTTGGTTGAGGATACATCCGAGCCCTCTATTCCCGGCAATCGTCCTTATAAACAAGCCAGAGGTCACCGCATGGCACCCGAGGCAACAGAGGATTGTGTCTCCTGCGGTGCATGCGCCGCGGCGTGCCCCGTTGGTGCTATCGACAAAGGCGACCCCAAGCGAGCAGCTGGCGAGGCGTGCACCTCCTGCATGCGCTGCATCGCCGTATGTCCGCGAGGTGCTCGCAAGCTTGATCCCAACAAACTATCCACTGTTTCCCAGATGCTGAGCAAGGTTTGCGTCGTGCGGAAGGAATGCGAGCTCTTTATCTAGCGCATACGAAATTGGTGCAATGGGGCCAGGTTAATCTGCGCCGACCTGGTGCAAACAAACCTGTCCCCAATGCACCAGAGTGAGGAGTGTCCCCGAGTGCCGGCAGAGACGATATGAGCAGGACATAAAAACATTGAGAGCCCCTGCTGCATGAAAG
>OLNX01000480.1_pt1 | contig 40921 bp, 46 predicted proteins | sample 1672611 | NCBI WGS metagenome assembly OLNX01 (sample SAMEA3136705, study PRJEB25190) | human gut metagenome | reverse complement strand
ACCCTACAATTTTTGAAGCCAACTTTTAGTCGACCCTATCTAATTGCGGATTACCGTTTATTCTCAGCATTTACAAGATATATTTGCACATCTAGTCTTGAATCATATTCATCAAGACATCTTTGATTTGTTGTTTATCATCTGTAGTTTCCATCAATTCTTGGAGTTGAACTAAATCAGAATCTACAATTTTAGAATCAATGTCCATTTTTTCATGAACAAAAATTAAGTTGTTGTCTGTTTTATGACACTCTTCCATTTCAAGAGCTAATTCTTCAAACATTTTTTCACCAGGACGTAATCCAATTTCTTGAATTTCAATATCACGTCCAGGCACAAGTCCTGCCAAGCGAATCATTTTATCCGCAAGATCCCATATCTTCACTGGTTGTCCCATGTCTAGAACAAAGATTTCTCTTTCATTCGCATAAAAACCGGCTTGTAGAACCAATTGGGCCGCTTCTGGAATGGTCATAAAGTAACGTTTAATATCTCTATGTGTAACGGTTACGGGACCTCCATTTTTGATTTGTTCTTTAAAGATTGGAATCACAGAACCATTGGATCCTAAAACATTTCCAAAACGAACGGCAGCCATATGAATACCACAATGCGTTGTTCTTGACTGCATATACATTTCTGTCATTCGTTTCGTAGCTCCCATGACATTGGTTGGATTTACTGCTTTGTCGGTTGAAATCATAATAAACCTAGAAATACCACAGTCGCAACAAGCATCAATCACATTTTTAGTTCCAAAGATATTATTGCGAATAGCTTCTGTAGGACGATCTTCCATTAAAGGAACATGTTTATGAGCAGCTGCGTGATAGACAACATCCGGCTTATAGTTCTTCATTAATTTATAAATTTCTTCTCTTTCACGAATGGATATAATCAATGATTCAAGTTCAATCGAATCTTTCATTTCATGTTTTCTTTTCATGACCAAGAATTCTTGTTTTAACATATACAGAGCATTCTCATTGATGTCCACCATAATCAATTTAGATGGATTGAAATGAACAATTTGACGACACAATTCAGAACCAATCGATCCACCAGCTCCAGTAACACAAACCACTTTGTTTGTAAGATACGATCCAATCTGATCCACTTTTAAATCAATACTCGGACGATTCAATAAATCCTTTATATCAATATCCTCAAAAGAAATATGATTATTCGCATCACTACCAACTAAGATACGCATCATTTTTGTAGGGATTGAAGTGGATGCACATAAATCTAATATTTCCTGTTTTCTTTTGTCACTTACAGAAGAAATTGTGATAAAGATACAACGCACATTATTTTCTTCACACACTTGTTTCACTTCTTCAATCGTTCCAAGTACTGGCTTACCACTAAGCATAGTCCCCTTCTTTTTAAAGTCATCCACAAAACCAATGACATTATATGGATAGGCCATGTTATGATAGATCTCATTCATCAATAAATAGCCACCACTACCAGCACCAACAATCAAACAATTCTCAACTCTTTCAAGATCCATGATATAGCTTCTAGCCATACGATAGAGCATTCTAGCACCAAGTAAGAATACAAAACATAAAAGTTCAGATAAGGCAATCAGCTCAATATTAAATAAGTGTACTTTTAATACAAAATAAGACATGACTAGAAAGCATACTAAACAGCTTAAAAAAGTACGAACAATTTCATTCGGTCCCGTATATGTCCATAAAGACATTTGTGTCTTAAATAGACGTAATACAATAAAGTGCAACAACAACATAAAGAATAGGCCTAGACCTAAAAACTTTGTTAATGCGATTGTCTTTTCATTTAAAAAGAAATTATTTTGAATCATGTATGCCATTAAATACGAAAATAAAACGATGCATACATCAATGCAAGATATCATAAACCCTCTATACTTTTGATAAAAGGTCGATTTATATAAACTATTCATAAGATAAAAACCTCTTTACAATACATTATTATAACTGAAAATACATAAAAAGTAAAAAAGCCATTTCAAAACGAAATGACTTTCAATATCTTACCCTGCAGTATCATCCGAATAATTAGGATCATAAGACGGATCTGGCTGATCATAATTATTATACGAATCATCATAAGTTGGCTCATCCTGTGTATAAGAATCATCATAAGATGGCTCATAATTTTGTACAGGAGCCTCATAAACTGGTTGTTCAATTTCCTGCGAATTTCCAATTGAATTATCCTTACTAGGCTCTTGTGAAATTCCTGTATCATCCTTTACAGAAGAAGCTTGCTTTCCATCCAATATAGCTTGAATCTTCTTTCTAGCAATTTCATTCATCTGTTCATTTTGTATAATAACAGAAGCATAGTCACCTACCGCATAACAGAATTTAAGATCTGAATTACCCGCAATTGTATACGACTCAAATTTCCATTTTGGTAAACGAGACAACTCATACTTCACAAACTTACTAATTTCTTTATTTGATAAGTTTGTATCAAACGCAACCGCAATCGCATCCATAAACTTACCATAGTTAGTGATCATCTTAGGCGATACAATACGTTTGAAAATAGCTTTAAATACTTTTTGTTGATTACGAACACGCTGATTGTCTCCATCCATATAGGCATGTCTTTCACGCGCAAAAGCTAATGCCGTTTCACCATCCACATGATGTTTACCAACACTTAAACCAGGCTGCCCATTCGCATAGAAGACATCCACTTCTTCGCCCTCTTTAACATCCAAATCAATACCATCTAATGCATCCACTAAATTTACGACACTTGAAAAATTGATACGAATATTATAATTGATTGTGATACCCAACGCTTTTTCAATCGTTCTTTCCGTACACTTTACACCCATTAAACCAGAATGCGTTAATTTATCCTTACTATCTTCAGGACAGGCATTGTCTCCCGTTTCATCACAAACCAAATCCACATAATAATCACGAGGAATACTCGTCATTAAAATACGACCCGTTTTAGGATTGACAGTCAATAATAAATTGGCATCACTACGCGTATTTGAATCTTGTAAAGTTCCATATGAATCGTTTCCAGTAACTAAAATCGTAAATGGCTTAGAAGAAATATTTGAAACCGGATCACTCGGATTATCCTTCTTATCCACTTTTGTATATTCTACATTTTGACAAACTACACGAGAATCTGTTTGAAAATTAAAATACGCTTCCGACTCATGAAGAACATCACGATACTTTTCATTCAAACAAATCGCATCCACTTTGCCATCATACAAAGCATCCACCAACAAATCTAACGAATCATATTCCTTAGTTTTCACATGAATACTCTTTTCCTTTAATGAAGCAAGCATACTACTCGTAGCCTTTTCATCCAAGTTTTCAATCGTACCAATTTTTTTATTCTTCAAATCCTTCTCTTTATAAAGAGATGAATTTTTCATAACCACAATCGAAGATGTCGTTGCCTTACTATCCGCAAGACTTGTCACTACATCAAACACATCTCCTGTTTTGTACAAGAATAAATTTCCAAATACAAGTCCTGCACACATGCACAATGCTACAAGTGTCATAATAAAACGAGAAAACATTTTCTTCGCCTTAAAATTAAGCACCAATAACACAATGGCCACTACAATTGAAACAAGTGCAACGAGTACAATCAATAAGTTGATTGGAAACAAATCAATCTGAATCATTTGAAAAATAAATAACACTAACGCAAGTAAACTAACAATACTAATTAGCTTACTAAAAGGTCTTTTTTTCTTATTATTTTTTTTAGGCATATTAAAAATCTCCTATAAACTTCTTGGCTCACACTATGTAATTATATAAAAATCTGACATAATATGCAAATTCACGAAATTTAAGGATCAAATCAAGTCTAAAATCAATAAAAATAAACACACCAAAAGTAAGACAATATTTGCCAAAACTAGCCATTTAATTAAAAGCACAAAATAAAGTACACTACATAAAATTGCACAAATCATACATGCGATAAACGCAATCATAAGCCCAAAATGTGCCTTACTATATTTATTTACATCCATATCAAAACACCTCACACATCCACAGTATACACCCTCTAAACAAAAAATAGAGTAAGAAAATATCTTACTCTACCCCTTCACTTGAATTACCAGCTAAAACAGCATTAATTTTATCCTTCGCCATTTTAACTGTACTTTGATCTGGAACCATAACAGATGCAGCATCTCCAAGTTCAGCACACATTAAAGTATCACCCGTACCATCTACCATATACTGTTCCATCTTCCATTTTGGATTCTTATTTAACTGATACTTAATCAAATCCGTAATCTCATCATTAGACATTGTTGTTGAGAATATATTGGCCATGCTATCCATAATCGAAGCATAATTTGTGACGATCGCAGGACTTGTAATCTTATCGATAATTCCCATAAGAACCTGTTGTTGATTCTTAGTACGTTGTCGATCCCCTTCTGTATAGGCATAACGCTCACGAGCATAACCTAAGGCTTGTTCCCCATTCAAATGATTTACACCTGCATGTACACTTAATCCTGGTGCATGTAAGAAATTATTACATTCATAACCAGGTTCAACCGTTACATCCACTCCACCAACGGCATCTACTAAATCAGTTACTGTATCGAATCCAACTTTGAATGTATAGTTAATTTCAATACCCAACAATTGTTCTACAGTACGCTTTGTTGTATTCGTACCATGAATACCCGTATGTGTAATCTTATCTAAAGCCCCTTGCATACATCCATCACCTGCATCACAAGCTGTAGTGACATAGAAATCACGTGGTACCGAAGTTAATAGAATGGTGTGTGATTTAGGATTGACAGTCGCAACCATAATCACATCACTACGACCATTTTCATCAAAACCACCACGCGTATCGGATCCTGAAATCAATACATTAAATGGTTTTGAAGTAATATCACTTACAGCTGATGCTGAATCATTGTTTTTAACTTCAAAGCTAGTTTGATAAACCACACGCGTATTTGAATCAAAGTTAGAATAAGCTTCCATATCCAAAATTTGACTACGACTTGATTCATTGATAATAATTGAATCTACTTCCCCATTATAGAAAGCTTCTAATAGTGCTGTCATACTATCATATTGTTTTTGTTCCATCTTAATATTGGATTTACTTAAATCTTCTAACATAGCAGCCGATCCAGCTGTACCAATATTTCTTAAATAACCCACAGTAAGACCGTTTAAAGACTTCTTATCTTTAATATCACTCGATTGTTTTACAACAATACTTACAGTATTTTTCGCATTCTTTATAACAGAAGCAATCTTATTTAAAGCACCACCCGTTTTAGAAATATAGTATCCACCAATACCGGATCCTACAGATAATACAACAGCTAATAAAATACAGATAATTTTAGATACAATACCTTTAGAAATAAAACATAGTAACAACACAAAAATTAAGTCGATTAAGATAAATATTGTTGTAGCTAAAAATAATAATTTACTTGTCAAAACATTTAATTGAATCAATTGAAATAAGCAGTAAATACTTGAAATGACTAAGACTAAAGAAAATAGAATCCCAAATACTTTACTCACAACATTCTTCTTTTCATTCATAGTTAACACCTCATTTTCTAACTATATTACTACAAAAATGAAAAAATGCATACACAAATGTATGCATTCATTATCCAAAAATTGTAGATAATACAGTAAACGTAGCCGCATCTACAGTAGCTGTAGTTGTGACATCATTTAATACAAATGTGACTGTATATTGATTTGTATTTGAATCTAAAGAACAAGTAATATTCGTAACATCACTTTGTTCTAATCCAGAATTTGCCAGTACAGCATTGATTGCCTGTTGTTGACCTTCATCAAATGAAGTTGAAGGCTTTTCTTCTTCTTTCTTTGTAGTTTCTTCTTTAACTGGTTCTTCAACCTTTTTCGTTTCAGTAGTCTCTTCTTTAGCTCCACGCTTAAAACTACGTTCTTTTATAATACCATCTTTACCAATCTTATATTCATAAGATCCACCATTTGTATTAAATGAAACAATATATGAACCTTTTTGTTCTTTGATTGATACATTTTCACATTCACTTTTCGTGGCATTCGCATCATCTCTAGCTACTTCTAGAATATCATCTTTTGTGATTTCTAAGCCAGATTTACTACACCCCGTTAGAAGTAGACCAAAAGCTGTAAGGAATATTAAACTATTTCTTTTTACCATCATCGTCTCCTCCATAACCATATCCATATCCGTAGCCATAACGGTTTTCATCACTCATATCTACTTTGTTTAATACAACACCAATCACGTGTCCACCATTACGTTTTAAATCATTGATAGCTGTTTTAACTCTACGTTTATCTGAAGATTTCGCATCCACTACATATAATACGCCATCACTCACATTACTCAATGGAATCGTATCACTAGCTACAGCCATTGGTGGTGAGTCTATAAAAATATATCCAAATTCTTTACGAGCTTGTTCTAAAAAGCGTCCCATTCTTTTAGAACCTAATACTTCACTAGGGTTTGGTACTCTATGACCTGCTGTAATAACAGTCAATGTTTGTCCACCATCATATTGCACTTGTTGAACACCCTCATACGAATGAATACTAAGACCTTCTTGAAATTCAGAAATAATATTTGTAAGTCCTGAACGATTTGAAATATGCAATGTCTTATGAACCGATGCATTTCTTAAATCACAATCAATTAATAATACATTCTTATATTTAGCTGCCATAATACGAGCCAAGTTACAAGCTATAGTGCTCTTTCCTTCATTCGGAACTGTACTTACACAAGTAATAACCTGCATAGCCTCATCCATTTGACTAAACTCAATATTTGTACGCAACCCACGATAAATCTCATCTACATCAAACTGATTTCTCTTCTTCTTTGCCATTTCTATCTCCTAAAGAAACTAAAACGCTTCTTTTTCTTTACAACCTCAATATTTAATATATCCATATCACTCAAGATTCGCTTAGGATTCTCAAAAAATAATATATCCGCATTCTCACTGCCAATACGCTTACTTACAACTGAGTACGCATCACTCAATTTAGAAATACGATGCCCACTTGCTCTATGTGTATCTGTACCAATCACATCACAATATCCATCATCCAATAAAGATAAAGCATTCGATTGAATCGTCTTACCATGCATTCCTAAAATAGACGTACGATTGATTTGTAGAACACAACCCATATCAATCCAATTATCAATAATTGAATAATCAAGTCCTGAATGAAAATAACGTTCAATATGCGCAATCACAGGAACAAAACCCTTTACCTTCAATTCATACAAACAATCATCTCTATAATCAATGGAATGAATGTCACGAAGAACATTATACTCTACAAGCATATAACGAGATCCATTTAGTGTAGGATATAAATCTAAATCCAATCCATCAATAAACTCACTATTCATCATGACTTCTCCACCACAATAAATAGGAATCGGACTCATTTCTTTTAATTCCATTTGACGAGAAACAATCTCATTATAAATATGAACATCTAACTGACCAGGAATAAAGTGAGGTGTACTACATATTCCTACTATTCCATCACTTTTAGCTAATTTCAATGAACTAGCTGCATCCTCTCTAGAAGGCATACCATCATCAATGCCCCAAGCTACATGAGAATGCAAATCAAAATACTTAGCCATTATAATTCAGGAATCTCGCAGAATACCGGAATACCCAAATATTTTTCTGCCTCTTCCTTGGTACGCAAACGATTATCAAATAAGAATCTTAATACAGCATAGCCACAACCTATCACAAAACCAACCAATGTAGCTAACAATGTATTCTTTTTTACATTCGGACCACTAGGAATATATGACAATTTAGCCTTATCAACCACTTCAATATTGCGCACATTCAAATTTTTCTGCATAGTTCTAATAAAAGTACTAACAGTATCATTCGCGATATCCTTACTTAGTTTAGGATCAGTAGTTGTAGCTGAAATGGTAATAATCTCAGTATTTGTCTCATTTTTAATTGTAATACACTTTTTTACACTATCTGCACTTTCAAGCCCAACATCCTTAGCCACTTCAGACATTATATTATTCTGAGTTAATAAATTTACCGCATTCGTAACCAATTTACTATTCGCCATCTGTGAATTATAATCTAAAGATCCACTTTCACTGATTTGAGGTGTTAAATAAATAGAAGTTGAAGCCGTGTATTTTGGAGAAATGAATACCTTTGTTCCAAAAAATCCAACCAACGCAAATAAAAAACATAAAATAATAATTAATTTTATATGTTTTAATATTATTCTAAATAGTTCTAATAAATCTATTGTTTCTTCATCTATTATTTCACTACATTCAGATCTTAAATTCATAAATCTTCCTACCTTTCTTTATAATAAATTGAAATAATATTTCAACTTATCAAACATTAAATAGTATAACATAAAAATATTTTTATAATACAAATAAAGTTCAACTATATAAAATTATTATGAAAGTTTTCTTTACTTTATCTATTGTATATACATAAAAAAGCTAAACTAATCCTAAATTACAAGTTAAAGTTTTATACGTAAAATTAATATGCAATATTTATAATCTTTAAATGCTTTAATTAGAATTAATGTTATAAATAATCTTATGATATATACATAAATATCATGAAATCTTCAGCAAATGATATATCATTATTTTTTTATATGAAAGATATTTATTCATATCAATAATCAATTTTCTAATGATTTTTTTGCAGGCATTTCCCCACTACACTGTTATTTGTAATATCATGTATAAAAACAGCATTTACACCGATTTTACAACCACTTCCTTTTTTAACATACGGCATAACACAGACATTCCTACCAATCCATATATTATAACCAATACAAACAAGCTCTTTACTATATAAAAGTCTTTTAACAGGAGGAATATTAATTTTAATAATACCTGTTTTCTTTGATATTTATCAGCTATAAAAATATGTACTCATAAAAGATATCTATCCCAAATTCTAACTTCATTCATACAAAATATATATCACCTATCAATGATATTCACATTATCGCCAAATAAAACTTTTGGAATTACCTCATTCTGTTTACCGGAATATAAATCAAATAAACACATTTGACAATCTCAATCAAAATGTATTATATCAATCGATATATATTGTTTTTTTTTGATTATACCTATTTTCCGTATATGTATTAAAGCAAAATCTTTTTAGTTTTCTTTTTTTACATTCTATTTTATTAACCATAATTTTCTAATGATAAAAGCGCCCATGTTATTCACTATCTCCTCAATTTTTATCATTTAACAAAAAATTATATTTCGAATACAAAAACATTTAAATACAATATATACGATATATTTAACCTAACATTTTGTTAGAACAACATTACTATATCTAACATACTTCTCAAAATGAAACAAAATGATACCAAAGATAATTTTCTATTTGATCTTTAGTATAATACCCAAGTTGTTGTATTTCACAATTCAAATTTCCATCATTAATATTAATCCTTTGAAAATTATTTTTATCATAAAACTTGATTGCTCTTAAATTCTGTTTATTAACGCACCAATATATTTCATGAAGACCTAAATCATTGAAAGCGATAAAAAAAATCTTTTTCATAGCTTCTATAGCTATACCCGTTCCCATTGCACATTTTCTAACTGTAATACCAAATTCGGCCTTACCATTATGCAAATGTTTTAAACTTACAGTACCTAAATATTCATCTTGGTCGTTCGCAATTGCTAAATGTATATCTCTATTCATATTTTCTGCGTTTTTTATAAACAATTCACAATCATTAATCTCTTTTTTTGAAAAATCTGTTTGCAAAAAGTTTACAACATCCAAATCGTGCATCCATTCTAGCATTAATTCAGAATCTTTTTCTTTTAATCGTCTTAAATACATTATTACCACCCATTCTAAAATTTTTTTAATATATTTTTTATTATATTTTTTGAATATTGTAATTCATCCCTTTTTTTGTATATTAAATAATACATCAAATTCGGAATAATTAAACAAATAACTACACCATAAAAAAACAGTTTAATTGCATTTAGATAAAAAATTTTTTGAATAATTTTTGAAATTAATACAATCATAATTACAGATAATAAAGATATAGTACTATAAAAAATTAATATTTTTAAATATCCATTTAATTGTTTATAATCAAATAACGTTGTAAAAAGATTATGTATTAACCAAGGCATTCCCACAATCACCGTGGCGAGAACAGTAGATAATACAACACCATATATTCCATAGAAATGAACCAAAATTAGATTTAATGTTAAATTTGTTAACGCAACAACTAATGGCCGCATTCTATCTTGATGCCAAATTCCTGCAGCATCCTTATACATATTTAACAATCTATTAATTCCTTGTGTATAAAAATAAACACATAAACAGTAAACTACACCCGTATTTAACATTAAATCTTTTCCTACCCAAATTTCCATAAAAGGCTGATAGAGTACTGCAAAGCAACAAGTACATACCCCTATTATCCAGCAAATTATAAATGTTAATTTTAACAAATCTTCATAATTTTTCTCTTTAGTTTCTAATAATATACTATTACCTACTCCTGCTGTAAGTGAATTAAAAACCACCATTATAAAAGCAATAATTGAACTCATGATAAAAAAATAATTTTGATAAATAGCTAAAGTTGTTAATCCTAAAAACGCTGATATTACTATTGTATCAGCTGAATCTAATATTACCCCACCTAATTTAGATGTAAATAAATCTTTAATTTTATGATTAATTTTATTTTTTTCATTCTTCGTTATACTACCTGATGGACTATACTCTGGATATACTTTAGATGCAACAAAAGCCGTAAATACATTTGTTAAAGATTGTGTAATTAGCATTACAATTACATATAAATAATAATTTTTAAATTTCCATAATACAAACAGTTGAATTGTATATTGCATAGTTGATGTAGTTAATGTTACTTTACTTGTAATATCTGATCGTTGATGAGCTTGCAACAATGATCCCTTATAGGCAAAGAGCCAATAAGACAAAACTGTCGAACTCAAATTTAAAATATACAATATATATATATTTATATTATTTGGAACAGAACCGTTTATTAATTTAGGTATAAATGGTGTAATTGATATTCCAATTATAGCAATTATCACTCCAATTACTCTATAATAAGTTTTATATAAATTTAATAAAGCACAAATTTTCTTTTTGTTATTTTTTGCAATAGGCTCATACATACTATATACCATTGCTACTCCAACCCCAAGTTCAGTCATATTTAAAACTTGTAAAATAGAACTAAATAAACTGTTCAAGCCAAGGTATTGAACGCCCATAAAATAAATCATCGCTGTCCGCATAAAAAAAGGAACTAAAACTTGATAAAGTTTAAGTATAATTCCGTAAGTAATATTTCTTATTGCATTCTTCGTTCTGTTTTCACTCATACTTACAAACCCCTTTTTCACTTTTTATACTTTTTTTATTAAAATATGCTAATTGAATTATAGGAAAATTAAAGAAAGATAAAAACATTGAGTCAGATGTAAGACCAATAATTAAAGTCGCAACTATCCCGATTACAAAAACAAAATATTTATGATCAATTGATTTTAAATTCTTCTTATTTGGCAAACCAACAAGCAAAATAACATAAAATAATATTAGTCCAACAAAACCTACATTTACCAATATTCTAATCATTAAGTTATGTGCACTACCAGCGTATTGATTTTGAGTTATCAGAACAAACTGATCAAAGTTTAGGTATCCGCACCCAAACATAAAGAATTTGCGCATATATTGGAAAATTCTTGCCCATAAAGTTGTACGCGTAGTAAGAGTTGGATCTTTATGAAGCACATTAATAACAAATTGTTGTACAATTATCAACTGACTAATTAAAAATAAAGCTATATTCGCAAAAGTATATAATAGAATAATGATTTTATTTGTGAAAATTAGATAATATAAATAAAATTTTTGTTTTAAATAACCTTTAAAAAAATCTAATATTACTATAATAATCAAAAACAGCAAAGACAAAAAAGCAGCAGTAGATTTGGAGTACCACATAGTAAATAAAGACATAAATAAAGTTAATAATAAATATAAAGAAAAATTATTTTTACTTTTATATGACAAATATAAAGAAATTAAAACAAGTGGCATTACATATTCAAAACGTGCAGTCTTATATCCCAAAAACCAGTTAATATCATATAAATTGGTAGCATAAAGTCCCGTAGGGAATAATATCATAGACATTAAATCAATAAAAACCAAGATAAAACAAATCTTCATCCATATCGATAAGACACAATCTACTTTATTTCTATAATAATCTAATACCATTACAATCAGAAACGGTCTTGAAATAACTTGTATAGCTGTTAAGGAATCTCCGTTTCTTCTAATTGTAACTAAAATTATTAATGTTAAAATTAATAATATTAAAAAAGTAATTAAGGAAAATCTTTTGCGTTTTAAAATATATGATAAAATCAAATAACATATCAATGTATATCTTATAATATAAAAATAATGAAAAAAACGAAATGTAGAATTAAGTATCTGAATATTATCTAAACATGATACTAATACTAATAAAGCAAAAATACTAATATATGAAATTTTAAAAAAACTCTCTCTTGAATAAATCTTTATCATTATTTCATACCTATAATCAATCACTTCCACAAATCAACTGGAAAAGATTTCAATAAATCATCTTTCATTTTATCTAAATCAGGTAAATCCATTGGTTTCAAATGCATTGCTTGCTCTACTGATGAAGCACTTACTATATTAAAACGCCCCGTTGAGTAATACCAGTCTATGTACTTCATTATTTGATCGCTAACTCCATAATTAATAAATACAGCAGGAATCCCATAGGATTCTGCGAGAATTATTCCATGCAATGATGCAGAAAGAATTATCTCACATGATAATAATTCATTTATAAATTTTTTATAGTCATCTGTCTTGATATCTATAATTTTGCAGTCATCTGAACAATATTGTATTGATTTAGAATGATGAGCAATTAGCCCATATTTATATTGTTTTTCAATTACTGGATTATATATCAATGGCATTAAAACACCCGGATCCCCATATATAGTTTTCGTTAAATCATAACCTGCTTCTTTAAGATATTCAGCTGTTATAGGGCCTCTAACCGCTCTAATATCATATTTCACATACTTACGATGTTTTATCATATTACTAAGATTATATGCATTCATAATCCCACTACCCCATATGACTGCATCAAATCTGGCAGCACCAATCAAGGAACCAACTGTCATTAAATGAACATTCTTTTTGGCTTTGAAAAGATTTATATTATTTTGTTTTAATATCCACTTGAAAATTATAGGTGCCAAACAATCTCCTAAATTAGGTAATTCATTCCACCATTCTAAATGAACACCAATATTTTCAATATAATTACCACATAAATCCTTTTTATTTCTTGTAATATAATTTCTTAACATTAAAAATAATTTCATAAATTCCTCAAATCTTTCTATATGTAAATTTTTTAAATTTTCTTAACAGGTAAACTATTGGTTTTATTAAAGGGATTATACCATATTTAAGTTGATATAAAATTTTATTTATAAGTGGCATATCCTTAAACAACCGAGAACTATTTATGAATCTTTTAGAAAATATATCTCCCATTCCCTTTTCGAAATTAATTATTTTATTTCTATTGTGATAAATTTCAACCCAATCTTCATAAGTTTTAATAAAACTAGGTATTTTAAATTTAGAATTAATTTTAGTAGCAGAATAGTACACTCTCATATTTATCAAAGCTTTCTGTAGAGATGAACGTTTATTCCATGAACTATTTATGTTTTGTGTATAAGCAACCATACATTCAGGAGTATACACAATAGAACCGAATTGTATAAAATAAAAAGTAATAAGATTATCATCAAAAAATTTTTCATCGATATCATCTATCAATTCCGGTTTATTCAAAAAGACATTTTTAAATAGCATTGTATCTGCATGAAACCATATATAACTCCAATAAATAAATTTATTTATAACAACTGTTTTATCAGAAATATAACTAACTACTTTATCGTTTTTGGTGCCATCGTCCCACACTTCCTTTATAGGATGTCCACAACATACAATATTTTTACTTTTATTTAATAGTTTAATCTGCCTAGAGAACTTTTCTTCATCAATAAAATAATCGTCACCATCTAAAAAAGCAACAAATTCACCAGTTGCATTTTTCAATAAATTTACTCTATTTGCTGATACCCTTTCTATTGGTTCATAATTCATGTTATTATCTCGTGACATTCTGAAAACTTTAATACAATTATATCTGTTTTCCCACATTTTTAATGTTTCATACGACCCATCTGTAGAACCATCGTCACCACAAAGAATTTCAATGTTAAAATCCCCTTTTTGCATTAAAATTGAATTAAGGCATTGTGAAATACAATTTTTCTGATTATAAAAGGTAACTAAAATTGATATCTTTTTTTCTTTTTTCATATCAAATACTTTCCCATAATTACTTAAACTCATTCAATATGTCTATTACATATTCTATTTCTTCATCTGTCATCCCATAATACATTGGAATACTTAATTCTGTTTCACTGATTTCCTCTGCAATTGGATAATCACCTTTTTTAAATCCAAGATCCTCATAGCATCCTTGTAAATGCATTGGAATTGGATAATGTTTGTTCGTACTAATACCGGCATCATTCAAGAACTTTTCTAGTTCATCTCTTCTATTGCATCTTACTCCAAATATATGCCATACAGGCTCAGCATATTCAGGTACGAATGGAAGAATGATTTCTGGATTATTAATTTCATCTAAATATTTCTGTGCTATTTTTCTTCTCTCTAAGTTTACTTTATTTAAATGAGGCAGCTTTGCGGCAAGAAATGCTGCCTGCAACTCATCCAAGCGTGAATTGTTTCCTTGATAAATATGATGATATTTATAGTCCGATCCATAATTACCTAACGCTCTTACTTTTTTAGCTAATTCACTATTATTCGTTACAGTAGCTCCTGCATCACCTAATGCTCCAAGATTTTTTCCTGGATAGAATGAGAAACCTGCTGCATCACCAAATGATCCAATTACTTTTCCTTTATACTTAGCTCCATGTGCCTGCGCACAATCCTCAACAACATAAAGATTATATTTTCTTGCAATTTCCATAATCGGATCCATATCACAAGCTTGTCCATATAAGTGTACAGGCATAATAGCTTTTGTTTTATCAGTGATTGCAGCCTCGATTTTTGTTGGATCAATATTAAATGTACGAATATCTGGCTCAACAAATATTGGAGTTGCTCCAGTATATGTCACAGCCAAAGCAGTTGCAATATAGGTATTAGAAGGTACGATTACTTCATCACCTTCTTTAATTCCCATTGCTTTCAAAGCAAGGAATAAAGAATCTAATCCATTCCCAACTCCTACACAATACTTAGAATCACAGTATTTTGCAAAAGCTTTTTCGAAAGCTTCATCCTCAACACCCTCAATATACCATGAACGATTATATACACGTTCAAATGCGTTTCTTAAATCTACGTCTAATTCTTTTTCTAATGGTTTAAATGTAACAAATGGTATCTTCATCTTTATTTCTCCTCATTCTTATTATCATATTTTTTTACATAATTTAAAAATTCATCATAGTTTCGTATATAATCGTTCTCATCATAAACTTCTGAAGCCAAAACCATTAATACGGCATCGGATGAAAAATCAAACATTTCTCTCCACATATTATTTGCAACATACAATCCTTCGTATGGCTTTTCAAGTGGCACAACTTTCTTTTCTTTGCCGTTATCAAGACGAATTTTACAACTGCCATGAATACAAATCAAAATTTGTTGTAATCCTTTATGGGCATGATATCCCCTTGTAACACCATCAGCTGTATCATACATATAATAAACTCTTTTTATTCTAAATGGTATATCCTTAAACTCTTCTAATGCGATAAGTTGCCCTCTTTCATCACCGTGTGGTTGAAATACATATTTAATCACTTGCATCTTCTTCCCTCCTCTAATCTTTTCTTTACAGTTTTTATATATTCATAAATAAAATACATTGGATAATTTAGAATTAACGTTTTATTTTTCTTTTTTGCAATTGCATGTATATAGTTATTAATATTAAATCTTTGTACATACGCTCGGATAAACTCTTTTGTATCTAAATCATAATAATCAATTTTATATTTTGTATTATTAAATTTAACTATATTAAGCAACATTTGTTCAAACTCTTCACATGTTGGAACAGCTCCAGAAATTCTAGCTTCTCTTTTTTTTCTATAATTTTCATCTTTTAATAAAAGGGTAGCATCTTCTATAAGTTTATTACTATTTGTATACTCAATTCCTATCGTTTTTTGATTTAATAATATACCATCACCATCTGAATTATGTTTTAACGTTAAAGGAATCTTTCCTGCCAAAACTGCATATTGCATCATAAGTCCACCTACCATTGGATACGTATTTAAATATAAAGTAATATGCTCCATCAATTGAAATAAATCTTTTCTCTCGTTTATATGAAAAACTCTAGATGAGAATTTAATTTTAAGTTTATCTAACTCGGTAGAATCACCAGAACCAGCATATAAAAAAATACATTTATCATTTCGTTTAAGTAATTCATTTATAATATAATAGTATTTCATTGAATCATCAATTGTTTTATATAGGCTACCCCCGCTAAATATTATTGGGTTATCGTTAATTTCAAATGGAAATCCTAAAAAAGGAGTTTGTGAGTCAACATATGGGTAATAAGGAAGTTTAATAATTTTATTTTGAGGTATATCTCTATAGTCTCTTGATACAACAGCACCATAATCACGAAACTCAATAATATAATCAAAACTATTCAATCCCATCCAAAACGCATGATCAGTAAGATTGATTTTATATCTATTTAAATTTTTATTATTCCGAAAAATGGTAAATGTCAATATACCAGCAATATCATTTGGCATTGAATAAAGAAAGGCGGAAGAAAATTTATACTTATTAAATATATTACATAATTGTCTTATATTACCATAGTTTGAATCATTTCTATCTAAATATTCAAATTTAACATTAAAATTTTCTAATTCCTTATATAATGTAGGCTGTGCATCTCTGTATCTAGCATGTGTAACATAAACAAGTTTAAATTTTTTTGCTAAAGCTTTCATATAAATTAAAGATAATCCACGAGTATCCTGTCCAAAGCCATCATAAAAAAGTATAATATCCTCATTACATGTATAAAAATCAAAATTACTTTCTATTAATTTACTTAATTCCAATAATGATTCTTCGATATACTTGTCAACATAAAATTGATTCCATTCATAACATAAAAAACTAATCGCAGAAAGACTAGATAAAGCTTTCTCAATATTTTTATTTTCTAATGATTTATTTAATATATTCTTGGCTTTATTATATTCAAATTCAAATATCTGCTCATTAGTCATTACACATTTCCTCATTTCTTTTTATTCTAACTCATTTGTTTTTAATAAAGCTTGTTTAATTGCATTAAGATAATTGTACCCATTTGTTTCATCCGGTTCCAAAAAGCCTCCTTCAGCCCATTCATTCCAAGCATACATAAATAACATATCTGATTTATATTCTTTCTTTGCATGCTCAATTTGTTTAATTAAATAGTGTTCAAATTTTTCTGGTGTTTCACCTTTAATAATTGTCGCTTTATCCTTATATCGAGCTGTATTATCCCAACGAACAAAAGCTCCAGGAATACTATTTGAACTTAATGGCTTCATATGAATCACTTTATTCCATACTTCATCATAATCCAAAATAGAAGTGTTTTTCTGGTGTCTCAATGCAATCGGATCATACTTATATGGGTCAACCCCTGTTACCTGTTCAATCTTGGCCCATGCATTTCTTCTTAATTTTTTTAGTGAAGAAAGCTTAGTATCTGTTTCATCCGGGGTTGGATTTTTTAATGATTTAGCTGTATGTGGTTGCCATTCAATAATATTATCAAAAACTTGATATGATTCATCATCCTGAATATATTGATTATTAGTAGCGCTCATTACAGCTAAACCAGGTAAACCAGCTTCAACCGCTAACTTTTTCCAATAAGCAATCATTTCCTTAATACAAGAAATTACTTTTGGTCTATAGAATACAATAATAGGTTTTCCATCTTTACAAATATATCTTTCATCTTTTAAGAATGGCAATAAATAATCAAAATGTTCTTTCCATTCTTTTTCTTCACCATATTTCTGTGGAATTAACACTTTTCTATCATTTCCAGACCAAATCTTTGTCCAAGGCTCATTAGCCCAACAAATACAAAATGGTGTATCAATTTCTTTGTCATTTAACATTTGTTCCATTGGCTTCTCTAGCAACATGTGCCCATTAAACCAATAATGATAGTAACAAAAACCATAAATACCATATTCTTTGGCAATCTCTGATTGCCATTTCTTAACATTATTATCTAGTAAATTATAATAGTTATGATTTAAAGGGATTTTAGGTTGATCATGACCTTCATATAATGGATATGCACTTTTTACATTTGTCCATTCAGTAAATCCTTCTCCCCACCAATCATTATTTTCTGGAATTTCATGAAATTGTGGAAGATAAAACGCTATAATCTTCATTATTTATTCCCTGCCTTTCTTATTTTCTTAAAAAATCTAGAAGTCTTTTCTAACAAATTAAATCGACTCCAAATAACATCAATAACCAAATAATTCTCTGACATATTAAATGTATGAACTCCATCGAAATCTTTTCTCAAATTGCATTTAATATCCTTAGAATTATATCTAGCGATCTCTTTTTCCTTATAATTTGGAAAATTTAAATCAAACTCTTTAAATACAAGTCCTGAGCCGTATAATGGTGAACAATTTTGAAATACAGCTACATGTTTATTTAACTTCTCATCCCAAAATATTTTACCTGCAGGTCTTGATAAACTATTTTCTATACTCTTAACTTTATCCTCAGGCGCAAACGTTACATTATCTCCATCGAATGAAATCACATTCATATGATGATCATTCAATCCGTTCCATTCACATGTTAATGCATAAGTCATGTTCCCTTGTTTATAGAATACAGTATCACTACAATTTGTATCTTTAATTAGAACTTTATCTTTAACCCATTTTTCTGGAAAACTAATACATTTATATAAATATAATTCGCCTGATTGCCTTGCCTCTGGACACATATATATTTCTCCATCTCTCATAAATACATTCGGAAAAGAAAGATGAAAAGGCTCTTCAATAATCTTTTTCCATTTTGAAAATCCATTTTCAGTCAAAACAGTATATGCAATACTGCCCTTTAAATTTGAATATTCATACATTTCACCAAAAATGTATAATGTACCATCTTTTTCAAAAGGAAAAGGATCTGCCACCCAATATGTAAATCCATTAGGTATCGTTTTAAATTCTATATTTTTAATATCATGCGTATGCTTATCAATTTTCGAAACAGCAACCGCATATTCTCGATTTTTTAACTTCATACAAACCTCTTTTGTATCACTTTTTTTTACTTTAAATAAAAGCTTTCTAGTTTTTTTACAGAATCATGCAAATCATATCCCCTACTTTTTGCTTCCTCTACGTGACTTGTTCTTACAGAATCATTTTTATAAATCATTTCCGCCCATTTTTTTGGACTATCCTGTAAAGAAAGGAAATATGCATTGTCCGTAATTTTATGTTCTTCTGATAACGTATTAGATAAATATACTGGAAGACCAGATACCTGTGCCTCTATAACAGTTAAAGATAACCCTTCATATAGTGAAGGAAATATTAGTACATCCATTCCCTGCATTAAACTATCTACATCAGTTCTATTACCAAACATTTTTACTTTATTAGATAAATTATAACTTTGAACTAAGCTTTTAATTCTATCTTTTTCTTCGCCATCACCAACAATCCACAATATAGATTCCGGCTCTAGTTCTAATAAATGATTAAATATTTCCAATATAAAATCAATATTTTTTGATTTAGATAATCTTCCTACATATCCATAAATTTTTTCTATTCCAATACCATGTTCATCTCTAACTCTTAATCTTCTATTTAAATTAAAGTTAAATCGATTTACATCTATCGAATTACAAATCAGATTATAGTCTCTATTGCCGAACATATTTTCTGCCGCCACTTTTGAACAAGCAAAATGATAATCGCTATTTTTATAAATTCTACTTTGTAAATATGACCTTAACGGCTTAAATAATACATTTGTATTTAAAGTACCATTCTTATAGTTTGAACTATGTGAATGAGCAATTACATTCTTCATACCACTCTTTTTAGCCGCCTTTGTACATATATATGTAACTGGTAATGACCCTGTATTTATGTGAATATAATCATACTTATGGTCTTTAAAAAATAGACTTAATCTATCATAAAGCAATCTATATTCATTTAATCCATTCTTCCGCTTCAAAGCAGATAATTCAAAAATATGTTCTTTTCCAATCAAATCAACGTAAGAGCTATCACTAAGGCAATCTTTTTGGCAAAATAAAAAATCAAATTCAATCTTGTCTCTATCCATCAATGCATATCTTGATACAAGAAAACTTGAAACTCCACCAAAAGATCCAGAACCTCTTAATATCTGTAAAACTCTTATCTTCTCCATAATCATTCCTCTATCTTTTTATGTGCTATTGGTCTTAATTCAGTAGAACAAATCCCGTCAGTATGTGGTAAAAAAACAACATCAACGCCTACTTTATTTAATTCAGTTTTTGTTTTTTCCCATCTAGGATTTCCCTTCCAATCATCCCCAATAAAAATAGCATTAAAATTATACTTCTCTAATTGAACATTCTTATCTAATGTATCTGCAATAACAGCTTGATCCACAGCTTTTATATTTTCAATAATACATCTACGTTCTTCTTGATTTATAACAGGAGTTTTATTCTTATAACTTTCCACAAGTGCATCTGAATTTACAGCAACAATCAAATAATCACAATATTTTTTTGCATTATTAATCAAATTCAAATGTCCAATATGAAACATATCATAAACACCCTGTGTATAGCCTACCTTATACTTTTTCATTACACTTCTCCTCACACAATCTTGAAATTAAACTGCAAACACGCTGAGTTGCATGACCATCTTCTAAATTTCTCATTTCACTATGATGCAGTTTCATTTCCTTTTTAAATGCACACTCATCAAAATTTGAAATAATATATACTAATTCATTCATGTTTGTACTTAAAGGAAAATGCCATTGATTAATTGGAATATCAAAATCTCGATCTTGACCATATTTTTGAATATCTTGACAAAATAAGAAACATGGTTTATAGGTAAACGAATAGTCCCAAATACACGATGAATAATCCGAAATAAGAACATCACATGTATATAATAAATCTTGCATATCAGGATACTGAGTCGCATTCATCGTAAATGGATAACTTAAATCTGGCATCGTATATACATTTGGATGCAAACGAACTAATATAACCCATTCTCCACCAAATTTATTTTTAACTGTTTCATATACCTGTAAATAATCTAAACCATAAGAATTATCTTTTCTATCTTTTCTCCATGTTGGAGCATATAGTAGGATTTTGGTTTTCGTATCCAAACCAAAATAGTCATAAACAGTTTGCTTGATATCGTCATTATTCTGATTTATAATAATATCCATTCTTGGCGTACCTGATAAGACTGTACCATCAAAACCCATAGTTCCACGAACACGTCTTAATGTCATGCTATCTGAACCACTCATAACAAAAGTATAATCCTTATGATATAAATTTTCTATTTTCTTTCGAATCCCTACATAGTCACTTTGCTTTTTATATCCATTACTAGCATGCCAAGTCTGAATTACATCTTGTCCTTTTCTTCTGCTAAGTTCTCCAAAACCTTGAACATTTTGTACAATAACTCTTGATGTTTTAGCATAGTAATAATATAGTAAACTTCTAAATTTAACCCTCTTTATTCCATTTTCAATTTGCTTTTCAAATTGAGCAGGATCTTTAAATGCCCATATAATTTCTAAATCTGGACAATGCTTTGAAAGATAATCAGAAATTTGTTTAGGATTACAAGAGTATTGCTTGCCATTAAAACTATAAAAAAGAACTCTATTCTTCTTGATTGGAAAAATGTGTAAAACCTTTAATATCTGTCTAAATATTAAAGTTCCATAATATTGAATCCAATTTTTCATAACTATATTACCTTTCCCATAGATCTATCTTTTCATTATTTCGTCAACAATACACTCGAAATCTTGACAGAATTTAGCATTATTACTACTCATTCCCTGTCCCATACCAGCCACAATTTCATCATAATCTGTTATAAACTTTCCAAGTTGTTTAATATCCTCAACTGGAATAATAGTCCCCATTCTTTCAGCTACATTTCTTGCAAACTCCACCTGATGATCATTAATATGTTCATCAAATTTATGCTGACGCGGAACAACTATAGGTGTTTTCCCAATTTGTAATGGCATAATAAAACTTGCAGGTCCACCATGCGTAATGACAATACGAGCATCTTCGACATTTTTAATCATTTGTTTATAAGGGATTAATTTATCCCATTGACAATACTTTGGTTCATATGTACTATATCCTGTTTGTATAATAACATCCTCAGTAATAATACCATCTCTTTTTAAATTATCAATTTCTTGCACAAGTCTATTAAACGGTTGCTCATGCGTTCCTACTGTTACAAATATCATCTTTTACCTCTCTAGAAAATACTTCCAAGATTTATTGCTTTTGGATATACCTTCTTTTGTTCATCCCATTGAACAATAAATTTATCAACAATTGGATATACCATCTTACCTGTCATTGTTGGTTTATCAATTCTATCGAACACTTCAATATAAATTAGCTTAGCTCCCATCATTTTACCTAGATAAAAAAACGGTACGGCTACAGCAGCACCAGAAGAAATAATTAAATCTGGTTTTTCCTTACGTAATACCTTCCACGCAATGCAAGTGTTTTTAACCAAAGCTTTTATACTTCTATTCGTTGGATAATAACAAGGATACATCTTTTCACCTTCAAGCACACTTTTTGCATCCTCTTTATCAAAAGTAACCCAAAATCGATTTTTATTTTTCCAAAATGGTTTTAACATATACAAATGAGTCAAGTGACCACCAGAAGATCCAACAAGACAAATTTTCATTTCTTTATTTTCCATTTTAAATCACTCCCTGTATAATTATTAAACCGCACCTTTTTTACATACGACAACTAGTACTGTTTTAAATAGAATCTTAATATCTAAACCAAGATTCCAGTTTTCAATATAATACTTATCTAATTTAACGACTTCATCAAAATCCGTTATTTCACTTCTTCCACTGACTTGCCACATTCCTGTAATTCCAGGTTTAATAGCTAAACGTGCAAAGTGTTGATATTCATATAGATTTGTTTCTGAAATTAAAGGAGGTCTAGTTCCTACAATAGACATATCTCCTTTTAAAACATTAAAGAATTGTGGGAATTCATCCAAACTCGTTTTACGAATAAATTCACCAATTCCCGTTTTATGAGAACCATCCGGCATAACTTTATTTCCAATAACACGAGGATCAAAATCAATCTTAAACATCTTTCCATCCCCTAATTTGTTATCTTTCATTAATTCAGCTTTTCGTTCTTCCGCATCCAAATACATACTACGAAATTTATACATCTTAAACTTCTTACCATTCTTTCCAACACGCTCTTGTGAAAAGAAGATTGGTCCAGGACTATTTAAATAAATGATTGGACCAATAAAAATAGTAATAATTAATGTTAAAATGCATCCAAGTAATCCACAAATAATATCAAACAATCGTTTTAAGAAGATTTCATTTAACGGAGCATAATTGATACTTGTTGTTAATACTGTATAATCACCAATCTTTTCAACAAATTGCTTCTTACCAGGCGAATTAATTACTTTAGCTAAATTCATATGCACAGTAATACCAGCCATAGTTAATTGTTCAATCAATTCATTTGGATAAGCTATTTCTTTAGGTAACACAATCAATACTTCATCTACCCATTCTTTACATGCATACATCGCAACAGAATCATTATCCGCAACAACCTTCGTATTATTAATTGTTTTACCAATTAAATTTTTATCTAATAATGCAACACCCACAATGTCATAACGAGAATAATTACTCTTCTCAATATTATCGATTACCAAATTCGCAACATCACTTGAACTTACAATCAATAACTTTCTTCGATTCCCATTATTGACACCCTTTTTAATATGTACTTTCCATACTTCCCTTACAATATATGTCAATACAAGATAAATAGCTATTGCTAGAAACAATACGAATCTTGAAAACATAATACCCTTTTGAATTGCAAATAAATATAGAACAGCAAGCAATCCAACAATTAATACATGATTTAATGTCTTTACAAACTCTTTATAATGTCCTCTCTTTAATACACCCTTCAAAGTACCAAATAAAAGCAATACCATCAAATCAATCAATTCAATAATAATAGCCATATTTCTATATAAGAAATTATTGTATAAATGCATACTTCCATTCCTTATAAAATAAGCTAATACAAAAGCAATCTGTAAACATACTAAATCCAAAATAATAAAATCAATATGCTTTAGCCAACCCTTCGTATTCTTTCGATACATATTCCTATTCCAACTCCTTCAAGCCATAAAAAAGCTTATTTAATAATTAAATAAGGCTCTATAAATTAATAACCACCGATATTTAGATACACTTTTCCCTATAGAACCTAAATTAACAGATGATCAATTCAATTAAAAATGCGGAAAGCCAGCTATTTTTAATATCCTATACATGTACCCTATAAATATCATTTCCTAAATTTCAACCGCAATCCACCCTAGAATAACAATTGCCTATATATTTTACCTTAATATAACCCATTGTCAATGAACATTAGTTACTTAAATTAAGGTTAAAATATAAAATTCTTTTAATCTATGCCATATTTAAAGCATATAAACATTATATAACAAATAAAAAATAATTTTAATTAAATTTACTTTATATAAAGACTTTTATCAATAAAGCACAAATTTGTTTTATAACCACAACATTGTAATCGGTTACAGTGAAAAATAAAAAAATAGGACAAATCGTCCTATTTCCATAATTTTTCAGGATATACACCATTTTCAATCAATTGTTTAAAGGCATTTTGCACATATTCCTTATCTTCGGCATATGTTACACCAAACCATTTATCATGTGTTTCAAGTACCTTCACATTGATACGATCCTCTCTCGGCAAATCCAAAGATGTTCTTAAATATATTTGTTTAAGTTTTATATCTTTTTTTACCGTTATTTTATTTCTGTTGCATATATTATTTTGGCTTGCTGATTTTCTGTTGCCAATTTGTCGCCATTTCTTTATAATCTATCAAAAAATATTTGACAAGTATTTTTTACATTTTTGCTTCCCTATAAGCTCTATCCTCATCATTATCTTTAAATATATTATATATAATCTCTGGAATAGCGTAGCAACCTTTTCTATGTTGAAAAATCACTTTCTGAATATCTTGCAAGTCCTCCATTGTCTTCATTTCATTGTTATTAATATCACCATCAAGTTCTTGTAAGATACTTATATCTTTATTCAACTTTTTTACTGTATCTAATAGCAACCACTTTATCATCGGAATAACAAACGCCAGCCTACATAATAACTCTGTAATTTCTTCATTTTTCCATAATCCCATTGCCAAAATTGCAACAAATAGAATTGAAATCAACGTTATGCTCGCATATTTGAACCTTTTTCTAAGACCAACATCCCACCAAAAGTTTTCTCTCTGGCACGCCAAAATTCCATCTAAGATATCTTTTTCATCAACTCCAGGAGTATACCAATCTTTCAATTTGTTCTTTTCCTGCGGATTCTTCAAAATTTTCTTTGAATAAATTGTAATCTCATGATCAATATTTTTATCCTTTCCGAAAATTCTTTTATCCCAAGGCATTGTATATACATATACATCAAATTTTTGCTGAATAAACGCTGCTAGTTGTTTCTTTTCTTCAATGTATCTATCAATAACAAAAGAAAAAATCATACTAACTATAGATAATATGTATGATATACATTTCCACTCTTTGTTTTCTGGAATAAGCAAAATAATTACCGATAATGCGAATGGTATCCATACCGATAATGCCACTAAAACAGTATTAAATTTCTTTGCATCTCTATACAATTGTCTTTGTGCAGCTAACATAGCAATTGAATTATCTTCATTTTGTCTCGTCGCAATTCCATTAGACATCACAATTCTCCTATTACTTCTTTAATCTCACTCATTGCACATGAAGGATATTTTTCTTCATCTTTTATAGCTTCCTTTATGTTATACATTGCCTTGTCCAATCTTTCTTTCTGATAATTGTATGTAGACAATTTGTATAATTCATTCATACCCGTTAATAAATACTTTTTTAGATCATATCCTTGATATTGACTTGGCTGATAATAATTAACCATTATTTTTTCTAATTCATATGAACTAAAAGCCTTATAGTTTTTAGAAACATTCCAATACTTTAATAATCTAAGTAATGGTTTTATCATATTGTGGTTGTTTTTATTTGCTATGGTAAGATTGCTAAAATCTGTAGCACAAAATGTATATATCCATTCATTGCGATTATTTTTTATTCTATACAGTCCGCTATCCATAATTGCTGGAGTAATTTCAAATTTAATATGCAACATTTGGAGCACAACTGTAGGCGATGATTGCCGTATCTGTGAAGTTGAATATTTTGCTTCCACACCTCTTCTTACTCTATCCAAATATGTTTGAGGCGTTGAACCATCATTATCCATTACAAGCATAATATCCACATCTGTCCCATAATCAACTGATTGTGGAAGGTTCGTATCCCGTTGATACGAACCAAATACCTTTATTTCTTTTAGATTGACAGATTCATTCTTGCTGAAATAATCTCTCATCCTATCTCTAAACGTATTTAAAGACACATCTATAGATTCTTTTTCATTGCCTTTAATTATCAATTTCGAAGCTGTTTCTTCCAAATATCTATTAATTGACATTTTTTACTCTTCCCCTTTGTTCATGTGCCTTACTCTCCTGTATATTCTGGGAAATCACTTCCTAACACTTCTCCCCATTTCGTAACAGCACCTTTTTGATTTTCATCATTGAGTTCCATATTTGAAGCTTCTACAGCCTTATTATATGCATTTTTTAAAGCATCACTTATTTTGCATCTGTCATCCCAACAAAAGGAATTCAAATTTCCTTGTATTCCTTTAGGATCATCTACATCTGATAATATAGCTGAAGATAAATAATTTAACAAATTTCTGAACTCTAAATCTATCCACCAGTTTTCAGATGCTTTGTTTTCATATTTCTGAAGAATCATGCATTCCAACAAATAGGAACCAATTCTAATAGTAACTTTTCTATTATTCCAATATTTAGCAAGTCTGATCAATTCGAGTAATTTCCAATTATGTTTTTGATTTATATCTGTAATGCGTTTATTATCTATCCTTGGATCAGTCTTTTTCCAATTTCCCGAACCATCCGGTATCAAATAAAAACCGGTATCTGTATAAAAGCAAGGAACAATATCAAAGTTCCATGTATATGATTTTAATTGAAGTGTCGCCGCTTCATGATTCTTATGCATTTCCGCTTTACTGTAATCTTGCAAATCTGATAATTTAGAGATAAAGCGATTAATCACTTTTGTTGAATTCAGATAATTTGTGTTGTCAGTCATTAATCCATTTTTAGAATCAACATCGCTTCCATTTATATAAAATACTTCTTCTGATTGTATATATGTTCGTGTTCCTTCCCCAGACAAGCATAACATCAAATCTATGTCATCAATCGGTCTTATTTTAGTACGACGTTCAAACGAACCGAAGCGTAATATTTTATCTGTATATACCACAAAGAAATCCGAATCACCACTAAATCCCTTTATATTATCAATTAAATTATCCCTACTTGAACGAGCTATTTTGTTTTTTTCTTGGTCAAGATTAACTTTTTCTTTCATAAATTCTGCAAATGCATTATTTACTGTTGTCGCCATATTGTTCACCACCCAATCCATTTACACTTTTCTCACTATCATCTCGGTCCCATAAACCTATCGTCATTCAGATGTATCATATGCTCCGGCATTTCAGCAATCCAGACCTCTGTCTCCTATGCAAGTTCATCTGCAAACTTCTTATATGTCTTGAAATCCAGAAAAGCAGTTACAAATATCTTCCCTGTCGTAACATCTTTACTCATTTCTGTTTCCAATATACGTTTCGGATCCATCGGACCGACCGATGTTACCGATTCCACAAAATAAATCCAGTCCTTATCTTCCCGGTACAGCACAACATCCGGCATTTTATCATGTAACGTAATTTCAAATCCCAGTTCTTTTAATTTTCTACATTCTTTACCAAATCAATGTATCGTCCGTATGACAAATTAGAAAAGTGGAATACAAATCGTCCTATTTCCATAATTTTTCAGGATATACACCATTTTCAATCAATTGTTTAAAGGCATTTTGCACATATTCCTTATCTTCGGCATATGTTACACCAAACCATTTATCATGTGTTTCAAGCACCTTCACATTGATACGATCTTCCCTCAATAATTCAGCTACAATATTTGGAAGCAAATATTCTTTCTTCATTGGATTATCTGAAATATTTGATAAGAAAGTACTAAAATCCTTTTCTAAATAGTCTAAGAAATCTGGATATCCAGCCCACATATTCATAGAAACATTACTTTCTGGTTTTACCCAAGCCTCTACTTCAGGATCATCACATACAATTTTTTCTGCTTCAGCCTTGATTCCAGTTGTTTCATAAACTTCTTTTAATAAATTATTATCATCCACTTTACATACACCACGAGTTACAGTTCCATTCTCACTTAATGTATTCTTTAAAATGAATCCGGCCATACCCATATCAAATTCTTTTCCCATTTTTTCATGGTTAATCAAGAAGTCATGTAATTTCACAAATGCTTCTTTACCATAATAATCATCCGCATTGATAATCACATATGGTGTATCTACAACACTTTTCGCACATAATACAGCCTGGCCTGTTCCCCAAGGCTTAGTACGACCTTCAGGACAAGTAAATCCTTCTGGTAAATCATTGATATCTTGGAATACATATTCTACATCCATATAATTTTGGATACGATTTCCAATCACTTCTTTAAATTCCTCTTCAATATCCTTACGAATAATAAATACGACTTTATCAAAGCCAGCCTCTTTGGCATCATAGATTGAATAATCCATAATGATTTCACCATTTGGACCCATTTTAGCTAACTGTTTGATTCCACCACCAAAACGAGAACCAATTCCAGCTGCCATAATAATTAATGTTGTTTTCATAAATAATATAACCCCCTGCTCAATCATACTAGTATATAGTCTATCTTAAATCAACCTACAATGTGTTAACAAAACATAATAATGATACCTTGATTATCCATCGTAACAAGTATATTCATTCAGTGAACTATCTAATTTATAAACAAAATCTTTAGTAATTTTATTAAATGTAAACTGACCTAACCTCACTCTTTCTTCATTTATGTAGTTTCTTTTAAAAATCACATTGTAAAGCTCACTTAACTTTTCTTTTTGTTTAACTTCCTTTTTTATATACACATGTACAACGTCGTCAACTCTTGGATTTTCTAACATTTCATCATCATTTAATAACAGTTCGCATATATGTGTACCAAAATCATTATCATATAAATCCAATAACGGCTGTTCATTTTTTCCATGCATAAATTCTTCGTGCAAATCAATATTTATGATTTTCAAAGCCAAACAAAGCGTAACTACATATTTAAACATAAAATCTTCCATATCGTTGAAGTTACTTTTCATTCCAGACACTTTCACTAAATCATAAAATTTACAAAATTCTCTTATCGACATATTAAAAGTTTGTTGTATTCTCATTAACACTCTATCCCCCACAATATTATTACTCAAATTTAGATAATTATAATACTTAGTTGTATTGATAGGTGGTAAAGATAAACGTAAATCAAAAAAACGATCCAAGTATCTACATGCATCAAAATCATTACCATAAAAGTTCTTTATTGTATGTTGTAACTGCTCCAAATTCACAGAGAATACAAACGTGATTCGATCATTTATAAAATAATGTTCGATACGTTCTAACAATCGAACGGCATAGCTAGGTCTACATCTGTCTAATTCATCCACAAAAATAATCAATTGTTCTGCTTTTTCGAATAAAATTTCTTCAAAAAATTTTTTAATTGTAGTTTCCAAATCTTCATGCTTACGTATCTCATCAAAAATATTTCTTTCATTTAAACATTCAAAAACGGAAGTGATTGGTCTACCAGTAATCGCATCACCTATTGTACCCAATATATGAACTAGATGATTTAAATCAAATCCATTCGTTTTTAAATCCAATTGTTGAACGATTCGATAAATCAATGCCAATATTGGATCTTCATTTGAATCATTTTCCCAACCATCAAAATATACAGCTAATAACTTATTGTCTGTTAAACCTTCAAAAGAATTGGATTGTTTAGCAACTTTAAGTATAGATTCAGCTATATCTTTATCTATATTACTCAATGAATTTTTCGCATTAATTAGTAAAGCACATTGCTTCACAAAAAACGTTTTACCACTACCCCACCGACCATCAAGTGCAATACTATTCATTGAATTTGAATGGCTTAACAATTGACAAAAGCTATTTAAGTCTGCATTTCTATCCAATGCATCTTCTCTTATTGTTAAAATTAAATTTTCGTCCGTTGGTAATAATACTGATTTTTTCATTTTTACTTTCTAATCAACTTACTTTCATTTTTATATTTCGCAAATACACCTTTAGGTTCTTGATTCCAAAATTTATCAATATTAAACTGATATCGTTTCAAAACCTGATCTAAATTTCTACATTGAGCTAAATCCCTTTTATACTCACTATTCGATTTACTTTTCATTAATTCCTTTACATCTCTTATATTGCAACTACGAACTAACTCTTCCTCTAAACTTCTAACTTCAGGAATACAAATTACTCGCTTAATATGACTCTGTTTCTTTAGAAAACGAATATTTTCATCCAAGATATCTGTTTGATTCTTATCAGTATCAAACACAAGTACGACAATAGTCCCCTTTTTTAGTCTCATTAAAATATTCTTATTTAAATTATTTTGAATTACATTGAATACATCCACTTTACCAGCTTGAATGCATTGTAAGTCTGTTTTTAAAGTCTTAATGATAGCATACTCTCCTTCACCTTCTACAAAATAATGATAATAATTTGCCATGAATATATCTCCTATTATAAATTTTCGATTTCGTATAATGAATCTAAGTTAGGCGAAACTGAAAATAAATCATTATCAACTGCATTTCTTAATGAATCTGTGCTCTTTTTCAAATAATCTGCCGCATTCACTATAGAAATCACTTGACCATCTTCAAAAGTTTCTTTCTTTAAGAAATTGAAACTATGTTTAGGAAGAGGCAAATCTAATATATCTAAATTATGTGTTGTAAAGAAAAGCTGATTATTTGGCTTTAACTGATTGATCATTAAAGACAAAAAGCCCTTTTCTATATCCGAATGTACATACGAAAATTTTTCATCACAATAATAAAAACTATGCGTGCCCAATTTGATAGAGGACACAATATTGGCAATATCTAAACCCGCTTTTGTACCACTCGACAATAAAGAATCATTTACCATCTCTCCATCCTGAATAATTATACTTTTATCAGCCATTTTAATCACAAATGTTTTATCTAAATCTTCTATTTTATAAACACTCTTGATTGCAGGATCTAACACTCGTAAAGTGTGCTCCAATACTTCTAAAAACTCTTTTCTATCTTCAATATGATACTTTGGACGCAAAGTATCAAAAGGAAATGAAAAATACCACGATAAATTCTTTAATTTTTCTAATTCTGTTATATAATTTGTATCTGTAAATCCAACCATAATTGCATCCAATCTTTTTGCACAAGACTCATAATTTTCTCTTGGACGAATATCTGTAGATTCAATTCGAATCTTTACATTTTCTGAAGAATAATCATGATCTTCATTAGGCTCAAATGCAGCATTAATTCTATACAATTTATATTCACCTTTATCTTTATTTACAAAATCCATAGTAAAAGAAGCCACCCTATTTTCATTTGAAATAAGTCGAGTAATAATATCTAGATTTCTTTCAGCAATTAATACAAATATTGAAAGAATTATCCTACCAAGCGACGTCTTACCAGTTGCATTCGAACCCATAATGATATTCACTTTTTTATAACGAAAATTAGGGAATTCTTCTAGATGTTCATTTTCAATATATGAATTCACTATCTTTTTCGGATAAGAAAAATTCACATGAAAATCTCTAAACGCACATAAATTATCCAGTTTTAAGTCCATTACAATCATTTTTATTAGCCTCCCTTAAATATTATTTGTTCTGTTTATAAGAACTAATACAAGTATATACTTGTATTTTCGTTTTCTCAACACAAGAATAGACTTTTTCTGCGAAAAAGTCACACGTCTAAATAATGTGCCCAGTTCGTTTCCAGTCGTCCGGTAACATTTCAACATCCACTCCTTCTTTCTGAATCATTCGGTATCCCGATTCATTCAGTCTTTTGCAATGGAGTTTTTATTGTATGCTTTTTATAAATACTTCAGAATTTCATCCATGATCTATGTACCTATCATCCAGTAAGATATCATAAACTTCTGGTTCTGATTATTTATCTCATTTAATTTTCAAATCCCATGCCTCTAGGATTGATGACATAGGCTGCACAATAATGTACACTCAATCCTTTGATCTTTGTATACTTTTCTTTTCCAATCTTTGGTGATCATAAGACAAATGTTGTTCCTTTGGACGGTAAACTCTTGCGTGTTCACCAACTATTATTACTTCTTCAATTTCTGAATCTTCTACTTTTAATGCCTCTTCTTCTATATCATCAAATAAAGTTGGCATATCCAGTGCAATCTGATTCTTCTGTGACTGGTATTTAGCAGCTACCACCTATTTGTATTTTTCTTTTTCGATAGCCAGTTCCAACTGTAATTCTTTAATGTTTACAGTCAGTTCTTCATTTTTCTTCTTATAGTCCTGAATTTGTTTTTCCGGTTCTGAAATATGATCCATCATCATTTTTCTAAACTGGATAAATTCATTTTTAAGTTCGTCAAACGACATGGAATCAATATCTTTTACAGTCATACAGGCCTCATTTCTACCTCTTTACTATACCATAAAATGCATTCATTTGCACTTTAAATAAAGCCTTTTTAAACGACTGCATCTATTTTGTGATGAGCATGTTTCTGTTCAATTTCAAGACCATCCAGTAACCATGACAACTGCCTTTTATCAATCAGCATACTCGCTTCTTCTTTTGATTTGAGCCATCGGAAACGATCCTTACCAATCCGTTTTTTTGTATGAAGCCAGAATCCATTTCCATCCCATTCTAAAACCTTGATTGTTGTCTTTGTTCGGTTGCAGAAGATAAATATAGAAGGACTGAAAGGATCAAGAAACATTTGATACTGAACAATATTACTACATCCATCGATTGATTTTCTTAGATTCGTGGCTCTAGGAGCTAAATAAATATTTTCGATTTTAGTAAGATCCAGCATAATTCATCCTCTGTATAAACTCAAAAACCAAGTCCATGTTTTCTTTTGTCAGACAGAAAGTAACACCCTTGTAACGAACAGTACAATTATTACCATTTCTAGTTTTATCATCCAATACATTCACTTTAACAAAATCAAAAGTATCTGGCGCATCCTTGTGTACATTGTTGATCTTAGCCATGTAGTTAAATCACCATCTCCTTACACAAAGATTATGTCATGTCTCAATTATATTTTGTACCACCTTCAAATTTGACGCTTACTTTCAAACCATTCGAAAACAAAAAGAAAAAGATTAGCCAATTTAGATCCACTAACAAGACTAATCTTCTTTTATTATCTTTTCATGAATAATTCAAGTATTATTTTATTCAAGATAATTATTATACCTCTTTTTAATCCAACCATTCATTTGGAATCAATTTATTATTTTCTCCTCTCCACTCTTCAACCAAATGCATGTTACTAACTCCTTCCCATGCTGATTCATCCGCATGCTCCAATACTATAATCTGCATCCGATGCTTCGTCTTTTCCATGGCTTCAGACATTGCTTCGAAAATCTTTCTTACAGCTAAAATATCTTCGTCTTCCAAATGTGGATCTACATCCTTATCCTCTTCTTTTTGTGCTGCCTTATTAGGAAAATATACTTGGCTAGGCTGATCATATACAATAAACTGTGGAATTGGCGAATACTTTTGCTCTGCAAAAAACATCTGAAATGCTAATGATACGGAAATATGATAAGATAGCCAGTTAGAACCACTACCTATTTCCCATAAATAATCTTTTCTTCCAGATTTACTCGTAACATTTATTGTAAGATTTTTGTAATCAATTTTAACACTATCTTCTGGTCTTTCCGTATCCAACAAAGGTAATAATTTCATTATTTTCAACTCAATATTCTCCAATGCAGATGCAAACCTTTTCTTTATTCCTCCTTCATTAATTTCATTCTGTAATGCAATAATTTTCTCTTGTAATTCAGAAACTTCTTCTTGTAATTCACCATCATACCCTATTGCTCTATATGTTTCTTCTGCATACTGAAGCTTTCCTAAAAACCTGGACACACTTTCCAATGTATATTTCTGATTATATGTCTCATCTTTCTTATTATTTTGAATCTTAATACTCCTTTGAACCGCCCTAAGTCTCTCTGTCAATTCGGATATTTTTCCCTGTACAATGGCATACTCTCTTTCAAACGCTACTGGAATTTCTGCTATTTCCTCCGACTCTTCTTCTAAATCCTCTAAATTTCCAATTAGCTCCCTCATTTGATCATCAACATTATGTTTACTACCGAAAAACGGACAAATTTCATTTTGACTTATTAACTCATTCAACCATTTTGATATACTTAATCGATCAATTTGTATTGTTAATGTTTTCCTATATTCATCAATACTATCTATAAACTGAGTCATCTCTAGATATCGACTTTTATATTTTGACATCTCCATTGATATTCGATTTTCCTGTTTTCTAAGTGAAATAATTTCTTTAGATGCCACTTCTACATTCTCTTTTAATATCAAGGTATCTTCACTACTTTTTTGTGATATTCTTTTCAACAAATTCATTTGAGCATCAAAATCAAGTGTATCTGTAGAATATTTTGCATCTATTAATCCTATTTCTTTTGCAGCATTAATCCAACTACTTATTTCAATACGCCATTTTTCTGATACCTCTTGCATTTTTTGAAGTTCACGTTCTTTTCTCTTCAATTTCTTTTGCAATTCATTCAATTCTTGTCGTTTAGCTAAAATCTCCGGCGTAATTGCCCCCAAAATGTAAGGAAAAATATTTATAAGTTTTGTGCGATGCTCCATTGTATCTGCTTTATAAAATAAAGTATTAGCATTAGCTACTATATTTTGTGTCTGATAACAAAATGCCATCATGTCCCTAAAAGATGGCCTATCTGTAAACCCGTTAAATTCATCTTGATTAAGCTCTAAGAATGTAACTCTTGCTAACTCATTTAAATATCTGCAGACGTTCTTGCATGTTGTATTTTTCCCTGGAATCTCCGGTATCTCTATCTCTTCACCTTCCATTAACATCATATCATCTGTTACCTTGTGTTGCCCTGGCTCTCTTCTGGCCAACAATATTTTTTTCTCATCGATTTTTACAATGATACCAAACCAAGAACAAGCATCTCTTATTGTATTAACAGGTATCTGACATTGTCCATCACCTAAGCAATAATCTATTATTGGAATAATTGCTGATTTACCTGTTCTTGAAGCACCTGTAATTACATTTATTTTATCACAACAAAAGTCTACAGTTTTATAGGAATACTGCACTTTTTTCGACCATAATATTATCTTTTCAACTTGAAAATACATCTTAAAACCTCACTTTCAAAATTTGAGAAATTTCCATTAATGTCAATCTTGAACACCATATTCCTAATTTTTCAGCAGCCTTTCCCATTTTTTCTAATTCTTTGGACTTTGTTTTAAAACTACTAATATTATCCTCTAATGGCAAAACATATGCATCTTTTTGAATCTCAAATAATTTTCCGGACATTCCAATTCCAATAGCTTCTAATGTCATTACCTTATATCGTTGACTGCTATTTTGAATTTGGAGAATCAAGTCCTTATTACTATTCTTTTTTTCAGTGAATTTATCGGCGAAAAAACGCAATCCGGATTTCTTTTTTGTTGATGATATAAAATCCACAATTTCCTTTTTATACGTCATCGGCAACACTATAAATAACAATGGCATTGGTGCCATATCCTGATTTTCTTCCATATATCCTAATGAAAATCTCGAAAGCAAATATGCACTTAATGCCGGATTTTGAATATTGTAAAATTCCTTAACTAAATTCCCCATCTTCGCATTCCTCCTTGATTAACTCCGAATATTGTGGATGCCAACCAATTTCTAAAGCATTTGCTAAAGCATGATAACATCCATTTTTAAAAAAATCTGGCACAGACACTGAATCCATTTCTACATCTTTATCTTGACATTTATAATATATCATTTTACCTTGATTTTCAGATGATTCATTCTTTTTTTCAAGCATTACTATTCTTTTTTGTAATTTCCATGTACGTTTCAAATTGGTTTCATATGTTTGAATACTTTGCATACTTATGTCTCCGTTTTCCGCCCATGTAGCCCGATCAATAGCTGCTCTTAGATAATCATTAATTGCCTCTACCTTTTCGGTATAATCGCAGTCAATAATGTCTAACTGTTCAATATATACTCTCTTTTTCTGAAATTCTTGTTCAATTTCTTGATTACTTGGTTCTACAGAATGAGTCATAAGACTATGCTTTTGATTGTATTCCCGATATAAAGCTCTTAATTGTTTTTGGTAATCTTCTAAAGATATAGCGATTGGTTGTCTAGCCTCTACCATTTTTGTTACTTTAATGTCTATCCACCCGATAATTCCTACATAAATAGGATCAATAATATCTTTCGGAATTCCAGATTTTTCAAATTCATTTCTAACCGTGATTGTATAATCCTCAATACATTTTTTATATTCGAATTTTTCAATTATTTTTACAGCCAGCTCTTTTCTTTCATCTTTATAAAAATACTCAACATATTTTCTACATTCTTCTCCTATTTCTCTCAGCTTTCCTTGCTCATCATAAAATATTTCTTTTGTCTTATTCCACGCATCAATAGCTTCTTCTGTAGACTTCGCTGCCTGAAATTTATCAACAATAGTTCCTTTTTTATTAACATTAATAAATAATATATACTTTGTATTTTCCAAATCCAATTCTCTTGTTTCTGCAGAAAGCATCCAATTATACATTGTTTTCCACAAATCAATAGCCTTATTTGAAACAGGATTTCTATTTGATAATGCACTTTTCAACTGAATGGCATCCCGACTTCCATCGGGATGTTCCACACCAACATCATCAAATACTTCTACACTTACAATGTCTCCTTTTTCACAATTTAACAATTCATACAACATATGATGCGATTGTATCATATAAGCATATACTTTATCAGGAACATGTGTATTACTAATATTCGTTTTCTTGATTACCTTTTTATTTCCCATATTCTGACTCCAAAACATAAGTAATTTTTTCTTATTTTAGCATATTTGCTTTAAAGATTCTATTACTTACGTTTTAAATACGCTTATTTGTAATATTTATCAATGATAAATATCTTTATATAACTTTATATCTTATTTATACAACCAATCTATGTAACACTATTTTTGTTAATCCCATGCAATTTATTTAATGACCTTTAGTTCCACAACTTTTAAAATATAAAAATTTAATTCATATTAAATCACAAACTAACTCTTCCTTCAAAAATATATATCTTATGTTTAATTGAGTTTTAAATTCATAATAGTCAAACCTCATAACAGTTACTGAAATTGCATAGCTAAAAATATCTTGATTATTAAATATAAACTTTCAGCTATTAAATGTGCTTATTTTTAAGAAATCGTTTAATCCATAATATAACTTAACTTAAAATGCTTCATCATGAATATGAATCAAGCAAATCAATTCTTTATTTCCTATTAGCAAAGTAAAGAATTTAATGTATATAGAATATTCTTTCTTTTTATGTCTTCAATATATTCGCTATTAGTAGTATAATGAAACAAAATTTATACTTTGGAGGTCAAAACATACTGTCAATCAATCAGCTTATAAAATATTTAAGAAATCACCATCATATAACTGTCAAGAGTACCCCAGGTACCTGTTTCTTAAGTCTACAGAAATTTCTTCTTTAAATTGATGGATATACTTGATGTTCCTTCCAAAAAAAGAGTAGATATCATTACATGAGAATGTAAAGTAAGAAGTTTCAACCATTTTTTTATAAAATGTTTCTAAATCGCTTCTTTCTTTAAAAATTATGTCAGTCGCAAACTCACATGCTTCTACACACCAGTAATAGGAGTGTCCCATGATACGTTAAATATCTTTAATATGAATATTAATTTCGGAAGCTAATCCATCAAAAGAATCTGAAAGATGTTTGTTAAGAATGGAATCTGCAATATTTTGAGCTTTGTCAAAATCAGAAACTGAAGAAAAAGAATTGTTGTACATTGTATATTGAATATTTTCTTTGTCAAAAAGCTTAGAAAGATATTCTCTTCCATTGATATAGATTGTTACATTGAAAGGAAATCAGGTTTGAATTTTAAAGAACATCCAGCCAAATTCAGAATCATTAAAATAAAGATAATACCATTTATATTTGGTATATTGAGGTTGGCAGGAAAGCTTATTTGTCGATTTATCATAAAGAACGGTCATTTTACGACAAGGTTCAACGATAGAATCAGCAAAAATGAATAAACTAAATCCCGAAAAGCATTTAGAATATGTACTGGATACATTAAGTACCAAAGGATTAACAGATCAAAATATAGAAAGTGTACTGCCGTATTCAAATAAGCTGCCAAAGAATCTATATGTAAAATGAAACAGATCCGATTGACAATGAGACTGTATCATTACAAATCGGATCTTTTAATATGTGTTCTATTACACGCTTACAAATGAAAACCTTTCGGCTATGTAAATTACCATTATTATTGAGGATTTAATTTATATATAAGTTTATTTCTTATATACATTATTTCGACTCCATTATCAGCTAAATATCGCATCATTCCTCTGACATGTCCCAATTGAAAATGCATTTTTAAAAGATTGGCATCTGCTTTTGCATTTTCAATATATGTATGAGCGGTATATTTTTCTTCGCCATCATATGCGGTATGTTCAACTGGTGCTAACAAAAACTTGTATTCTGATATAGCATTAAAATCATTTGAAAACGATTCATTGATAACGGTATAATTATCCGACTGTTCTATAATTTGTGTATCCATTGACAGTGTGTCTTGCAGTGCTTCTAAAATCATCGTATAACCAATATATGGACTGTTTTTCCCTTTTACTCTGAAAATTCTTCTATCATTATAGTACAACTCATAAGATACCATATTTCCGTATGGTGGAAATTTAATACCTGTAGATTTTACCGTTTCATCTGTAGAATAAACACTTTTTATCCTCAACCCTTTTGGAAAGACATAGCTAATACAATCAAGCATTTCATCCAATTTAGATTTCATTAAATCAGAAATATCTATCTTTCCTTTTTTCTCTTTCAAATATTCCGCATTAAACAGCATCCAATATCCTTTAATTGAGATGGCAAAAAACAATTCCAATCCATATTTACTCGCATAATCAATTCTTTTTTGGAGATTTCCCATACTAATAGAATACCGTTCTTTGTCAGTATGCTTTATCTCCAACATGAACTTCTTTTCATTCTGTAACTCTACAAGTAAATCGGAGGTTGCCGTCTTTAATAATTGAGATACCCCCTCATCAAATGCAGTAATACTTTTACACACTTCCATAAAAAGAAGAATTAAAAAATAATTCATCTTCCTTATTTTTTCCCACCAACCGTCTTTCAATTTCCTGTAACTCCATTCCAAGAGTCGTTGCTAAATTATCTTGCTGCTCTTTATTTAGATATGGCATCATTTGTTGAAATGCCATTATTTTATTAAAATCAGACATATCTTTTCCTCTCAATTGAAAAATCCCACTGAAAATCATATCACATAATTACTAATTATTCCCCATACAACCATGAGGAAACATTAGATACCAACAAATACCACTTTAATATGTTCTTTCTGCAATTAGACACTTTAAAATACTATTTTGAATTGCCTGCTTCCCTATTTTCATTTTCTTGCAATTCGGCTAAATTCATTTGTATTTCACTTTTTATTATCTCTCGTAACATATCATCTTGTGCCTCAACTGAACTGAATTTTCCAAGTAAATTTACACTTGATAAAAAACGCTCGTCCTTAAACTGGTTCAAAAGTCAAGGACAAATATCTGACAGTTCTTGTTAAACGAGTG
>OLNX01000477.1_pt1 | contig 40985 bp, 34 predicted proteins | sample 1672611 | NCBI WGS metagenome assembly OLNX01 (sample SAMEA3136705, study PRJEB25190) | human gut metagenome | reverse complement strand
AAATCCCTATGGCTTTTAAAGGTTGATTTATCCCTATCTAGTTTTATATATTCATTATAAAATCCGAACCTTCTGAATTGCCATCACCAACAAATAATCGTGATACAAAGACATATAAAAATAGTATTTATATTAAAGAAGATGGTGAATATGTTTCTGAAATAGTTGCTGAAAAGACTTTATATACGTCTCCAAAAATTTTAAAGGAATTAGGACAAGTCTTTAAATATGATGGAACTACAGTTACAACACTTCAAATAGGTGCCGATAAAAAAAACAATGGAGATGCAGATCCTAGCAAGATTGATACTAAGTTACTAGAAAACAGTAAAGATGTATTTAACAGTAAAGGTGTATTTATATCATGGGCATTTAAAGTCAACTATGATGGACAATTAAGTGGAAATTATGACGTAATAGATGATATACCAGATGGCATGGAATTTTCGTATATGCGAGTTAAGTGGCATGGGGATGAGTATGATGCTTCAAAAGTTACATCAAAGACAATAGACAATCCTGGTAGTGGTTGGGAATTCAGAGAAAATTATTCGGAAAATGATAATAAGAATTCTGAACATACAATTTATTATGTAAGTAAAGATAAAAAACAAACTAAGATTCGACTGGGTGAATTTGTTTCAAAGAGTATAAGAGATAATAATTCAGTGGATGTACAAGTTGTTTGTAGAATCACAGATCCACAAGTATTATTAGGTGCTCAATCTAGTGATTTTACAAATAAGGTTACACTACAAAAGAATGGTAAAGATATTGCCACATCATCAAGTCAAGTACCTGTTCAATTGGATGATACGGATAAGAATATTGATAAGAAATTAGTAAATAAGAATGGACAAAAGCTCGAATTTGAAATCAATACGAATCAGCTGGGTCAAACACTACCTACTAATGATAACGGTGAATTAACGCTTGTGGATAAGTTGGGTGATAATCTTAAATTGGATACAACTTCGGTTAAAGTATTTAATAGTAATAATGAAGAATTAACGAATTGTAAAAAGTCATATCAAAATAATATTTTAGAAATTAAGATTCCAAATAATATTCCAATCAAAATTACATATACAGCGACTGTAAATGCGAAGCCAGGGGACTCTGTGAATATCGCAAATACAGCATATTGGAAAGGTTATTCTGAAAATGGTGGTAAAACTGTAAAAAAAAGTTATAGCTACAATGTAAGTGGAACAATTGGTGCTTCATCTGTAGTAAACTTTAAGCTTACAAAACAAGATGAGAATGATATAGATAAAGTATTAAATGGTGCAACTTTTAAAATAGAAAAGTGTACATTTGATGAATATGGAAAAATGACTACATCAGACATCTCAACTGCAACAACAGATGAGAATGGAAATATTACCAAGAACTTAGAATATAATACACTTTACAAAATAACGGAAACAAAAGCACCAGATGGTTATGTTCTTAATAAAGAACCAATCTATATTTTTGATGTAAATAAAGCAAAAGATAGTGATGTGGACACCATAACACAATATCTAAAAACTGAAGATTTAAGAGTGAGATATCAGGAAGAAAACTTTAGTTTAGGTGTAACGAATCATAAGGGTGAAATTACTGTAGTCAAAAAGTTTATTAATGATGCTGCTGGAAAATCAACTAAGCCTGTGAGTGGAACATATAGATTTGGATTGTATGATGACAAGAATACGTTATTACAGCCGATAAAAACTATTACTTATAGTGCAAATGACAATCAAGATAAATCCGTTAAGTTTGAGAATCTAGAATTAGATAAAACATATTATGTTTATGAACTAGATGATAAAGATCAACCAATTACGGATACATCAAAAGAAGTAACAATAAACACTATGAATTATCAAGTGGTTTATAAAAACGAAACTAAAAACACTGATACAAGCAGTGCACAAAACGGTGAAACAGTTACAGTTACAAACAAGAGCCGTACAAAGATATTACCTTCAACAGGTAGTATGGGAACCCTGATTTACAGGTTATTAGGAGCAACGTTGGTGGTTGCAAGTTTAATATGCCTGTCAAATATAAACAAAAACAATAGAAAAGAAAAAAGGAGAAAGAGATGAAACTAATTAAAAAGATTGCAGCCATTATGTTTGCGTTCATGATGGTATTCACGTTGAGTAGTAATGTTAACGCAGAAGAACCAGCAGGAACTGGAAAGATTACAATTAATCAAGCTGTGGATAAGGCAGAATATAAAATTTACAAGTTATTAACATTAGAGAGTTATGATAAACCTAACAATATATATTCATATAAAATAGATTCAAAATGGGTGAACTTTTTTGAACAAGAGGATATTAAAAATACATATGTTACTACAGAAAATGGATATGTAACTAAATGGATTGGTGAAGGTACTGAGAATGAAACAAGAATGCAAGAATTCACAAAAAAGGCGTTAGAATATGCAAAAAATTCTGCAAATGGTATTACAGCAACAGATACAAAGAATGCAAAGGGTGATAGTGTCACTTTTGATCGTTTAGGATTAGGTTATTATTTAGTAGATTCAAGTTTAGGAGCATTATGTGAATTAACTACTACTAATGACAAAATTACTATTAATGAGAAGAATAAAGCTCCAACAGTTGAAAAGAAAGTGAAACATGAAAGAGATGATGATAGTAAGTATCATGATACGGTTTATGTTGAACTTGGGGAGAAAATTAAATTTCAAATTAGTTTTACTGCTGTAAAAGGTGTAGAAAATTATGTATTACATGATACAGCTGATAACGGTATAGAAATTGATTATACTAGTGTCAAAGTTTTTGTTAATGGAACTGAAAAATTAAATAGTGATTATAATTTGGATAATAGTGTGAGCGATGGATGTACATTCGATATTGATTTTCAAAACAAGTTAAATGAAAATGACAAGGTAGTAGTGACATATACTGGGTATTTAAAAGATAATGCTAAAATTTTTAATAGTAATGATCCATCCAATACTGTAAATAACAATAAAGCTCATCTTTCGTATGGACACTCAAATAGCACAGGGGACAGTTCGGTAAATATTTATACATATACTATGCCGGTGTTTAAATATACAAAATTGGATGATGAATCAAAAAATGGGCTTGGTGGTGTTGAGTTTAAATTAAGTACTGATAAAGAAGGAAATAATTTATTAAGTTTTAAAAAGGAGTCTTCGGAGGTAGATGCTTCAGGAAAAAGTATAGATGTTTACACTTTAGTTCCTTCAAGCACAACCGGTTCTACACAAGTTATTAAAACTCCGGATTCAGGTTATTTTAAATTGAATGGATTATATGGTGAATATTATTTAACAGAAACAAAAGCATTACCTGGTTACAATGAGTTGGATAAAGCTATAAAAGTAAAAGTTGGTGATGGTGGCACGATAAATGTTGGTGAAGGATTTAATCCTCAAACTACTGTTGAAGTTCTAAACAACAAAGGTAAATTACTACCATCTACTGGTGGTATGGGTACAACACTAATTTACTTGATTGGTGGAGCACTAGTACTAGGATCAGGTATTGTATTGGCTAACAAGAAAAGAGCGAAAGCTAAATAGTTTTTATTGATTGATTAATTATGTTGTATGGGGGAATTTATTTTCCCCTTCTATACAACAATAGGGAGAGGGTTGTAAGATGAGAAAACATATGTCAACTATAATTGCGATACTTGTTTTTATTACAGGCTTGTCCTTATTGTTGTATCCTACGGTTAGTAATTATTGGAATTCTTTACATCAGAGTCGTGTTGTCGCAAATTATTCGGATACTATGGCTAAGTTATCTAAACAGGATAAGCAGGCTGAGATTGACCGGGCTGTTGAATATAATAGTGGGTTAATCAATAATGGTGGTCGTTTTACTCCAAGTGATTCTGAGCTTAGTGAATATAAGAGTCTATTGAATGCGGATGGTACGGGAATGATGGGTTATATCACAATTCCTAAGATTGGTGTTAAGTTAGCTATTTATCATACGGTCGATGAGTCTGTATTGCAGGTGGGTGTTGGTCATTTAGAAGGTTCGAGTCTTCCTGTTGGAGGTAGTGGTACGCATTGTGTTCTATCTAGTCATAGAGGTCTTCCGAGTGCGAAGTTATTTACGGAACTGGATCGTATGAAAAAGGGGGATGTATTTTATCTTCATGTATATGATAGGGTCTTAGCGTATCAGGTGGATAATATCGCAATTGTTGAACCGAATGATTATGGTTTATTAGAAATTGAAGAAGGTAAGGATTTATGTACTTTATTTACTTGTACGCCTTATGGTATTAATACACATCGATTATTAGTTCGTGGCCATCGTGTAGAGAATGTGATGGATGAGAAGAATTTAACGGCCGATGCCGCTAAGGTGAATCCTTTAGTTGTGGCTAGTATTATTGGTTTGATTCTATATGGAATTGGTTATATTGTCTATCGAATTCGAAAGAAGGGAGTGTAGGTAATGAAAAGAATAGTTTGTTTCGTATTTTTAACTTTATTATGTTGCCTTTTACCTATGACTCTATTTGCGGATTCTGATTTCATGAATTTGGTTGTTAATTGTCCAGTATCAAATATGCAGGTATCTTTATATCGAGTAGCAGATGAGAATTATAATTTAGTTGATGCATTTTCTCATTATTCCATTGATTTAAAACAAGATGTACAAGGGGCTGCCAATGCATTAGAGAATCGTATTTTAATGGATGGAATAGAAGCAGATGTTTCTAATTCTTCTGACAGTTCGTATAAGGCTAGCTTTACTGGTTTAGAATCCGGTATTTATTTAGTGGTTGGAAAAGAAGTTGAATCGAATGGTGTATTTTATATGCCACAAGTATCCTTAGTTTCTTTAAGTGGGGATTTGAGTGTGGATTTAAAATATGAGACGAGTGTTAAGTCAAGTCGTATTCATGTATTAAAGGTATGGAAGAAGGATAATAAGAAGTCTCGGCCTAAATCGATTGAAGTATGTTTATTAAGGTCAGATGGTATAGTGGTGGATAAAGTGGTATTAAATTCAGACAATCAATGGTCAACTACATGGGATCATCTTTCTACTTCATATACATATCGTGTCATGGAAACGAGTGTTCCTTCTGGCTATAAAGAAAGTTGTACTCGGGAAAAGGATACGATTGTTTTAACGAATACGGGTAATTTTACGGATAAGGTTGAAAAGAAAGATGAAGTACTACCAAATTCAGGTCAATTGTGGTGGCCAGTTCCTGTATTATTATTTGTGGGTCTTGTGTTGTTTGGTTTAGGACGCCATTTGAAAAATGAAGAATAAATTGTATCGATATGTTTCTTGGATTGGAATCTTTTGTGTGGTGTGTTCCATTTCTTTATGTGCATATAATGTATATGATTCGTTTCGATCGTATTTTGTTTCTAAACAAAAGATGAATGCGTATCATGTTGTAAAGACAAGTGTTGGCTCTATACCGGATTATGTATTAAATCCAGATATGGATATGCCTGAAGTAGATGTGGATGGAATTTCTTGTATTGGTACTTTAGAAATTCCTAGATTAGGTTTGAATCTTTGTGTTACAAGTACATGTAGTGATGAAAATATGAAACAACTTCCTTGCCGATATTATGGTAGTATTTATAAAAGTAATATGGTGATTATAGCGCATAATTATTGGTTTCATTTTGGTAGGTTGAATACATTAAAAAGTGGGGATGAAGTTATTTTTACGGATGCTTCAGGAAATTGTTTTAAATATAGTGTTGACGCAATGGATGTAGTGAGTCCAGAAAGTGTAGCAGAAGTAACCAATGGTAAGTGGCCACTTACGTTAGTGACTTGTACTTTGGATAGTCAAAATAGAATTGTAGTAAGGTGTAAGTAGGATGCTTATTTGATAAGTGTCCTTTTTGTATATTAAAAACGTGAAATCTGTTTGAATATTTTGAAATTGATAATATAATTTAAATATAAGAAAATAAAAACGTAAAAACCGTTTTTAAAGGAGGGTGCATATGAAAATACTTCGTGTTACGGCAAATGGACTTCCACTTTTTAAAGAAGATTTGGATGTTTGTTTTTACACACAACAACGTGTAAGTGAGAACGATAAGTGTAGTTTGTATAACTTGGTTGATAATCATTATCTTCATACAACGAATGCCTTTATTGGTATTAATGCGTCTGGTAAAACTTCGGTATTAAAGGTTATTGATTTAGCTTTGAATATCGTAAAGAATGAACCTATTAATCATGTGGAATCTAAAACTATTCTTGGTGGAGCAAAGCAGGCTACAATTTGCGTTTATTTTTATGATAAGCGTAAGTATGTTTGTTGTCTTGAAACTGTAATTACTGCAAAAAAAACAAAGGCGGATGATTATATGTATTCTATTTTGTCTGAAAGATTGTGGGAAAAACCGATTGCGAGTATCAAGTCGAAAAAGTATTTGACTGATTTTACAGGGGTAGAACCTGTAGCATCTCGTGATAGTAGCGAGGCATATCTATCTGACGATGTTAGTTTTATTATTGCGCATAATAAAAAAGAAAATGATACAGTAGAGATATTTAGCTTAATGTCTTATACAAATGTAAATGTACTTCCTTTTACAGAGGATATTTCTTTGGAAGTGATTGCATTTCTTGATCCAACAATCGAAAAATTGTGCTTTGAAAAAATGGATGGGAAGACATTTATTCATTTGAAATTTAGAAATGAAGATGAAATTGTTTTAAATAATGCGAGGGATTTGGAACAGTATTTGTCTTCGGGTACAATCAAAGGTATTATTACATTCTCAATGGTCAAAGAGGTACTTCAATCTGGTGGATATCTTCTTGTAGATGAAATTGAAAATCATTTTAATAAAGAGATTGTAACAACAATAATTCGATTCTTTATGGATAGTTGTCTAAATAAAAATGGTGGAACGTTAATTTTTACTACGCATTATTCTGAATTGTTGGATGAATATGATCGTAATGATGGTATTCATATTGTAAGAAATCGTAATGGCATTACAGTTGAAAATTTGAGTAGTATTCTAAAGCGTAATGATATTAAAAAAAGTGATGCATATCAGAGTGGCTTTTTGCAGGGAACGACACCAATGTACGAGTCATATGTGAAGTTGAAAAGAAATCTTTTTGACTCAATTCATTAAAAGAAACGTTGTAAAGTTTTATAAAACACCAAAGTGTAGTGATGTGGAAGGTGCTTATCAGCGCCTTTTGTTTAACCGTAAAAAAATTACGGAGATTCTTGATGTGATGATAAAATTTGATTATACTGTATATAGAGGAATGAATTTCTATACTTCTTGAAAGGATGGTTGAATATGTTAAAAAAATTTACTGTGAAGAATTATAAGAATTTTAAAGATGAGATTTCACTTGATTTTAGTAAAATTGCTGGATATCAATTTAATAAAGATTGTCTTTCAATGGGGTTGATTGGAAAGATGTTGATTTATGGTCGCAATGCGACTGGAAAGACTAATTTTGGTAGGGCACTTCTTGATATTGAAAGATTGATGTACGATATGTCTAGAAATGGTGAAAAAAGTGTTTTAATCAATGCGGATTCCCGGGATGATACGGCAAAGTTTATATATGAGTTTAAATTTGGGAATGATGAAGTTATTTATAAGTATTCTAGATTTGCGAATGCTGAGTTATGTGATGAAGAGTTATCTATAAATGGTAATGTTATTTTTAAGTGCGATTTTAAAAATAATAAATTTGATTTTCAAGGTTTAAATATAATAAGTGCAGAGACGGTTAACACGAACCGTTATTTAATACAAGATAATGATGTTTTATCTTTTTTAAGATGGTTAATTAATAATACGTCTTTTAGTTATAATTCGGTTTTAATTAAATTATCTGAATATGTTAATAAAATGGACTTGATTACTGTGGGTAATAATCGAATTGAATCATCAACGATTGATTACAGTAAATTTTTCGAAGATTTAAAAAATCCAGTTCATTTACAAAACTTTGAAGATTTTTTGAATTTGATGGGAATTGAATGTAAATTGGTTTTAAAAGAATTGCCGGATGGACAGGTTGAATTATATTTTGATCATAAAAAGTTAGTTCCATTCTATAGTACTGCATCAAGTGGGACGTTGGCATTAACCAATCTTTATCAAAAAATAGTGTCTAAAGCAGTGGAATCTTCATTGGTTTATTTAGATGAGTTTGATGCTTTTTATCATTATGAAATGGCAGAGAAATTAATTTCTTTTTTCAAAACCAAATACCCAAAATGTCAATTTATTATGACTTCACATAATACAAATTTAATGACAAATAAAATTATGCGCCCAGACTGTTTATTTATTCTATCAAGTAGAGGTACATTAACTGCTCTTTGTGATGCAACCGAAAGAGAATTACGAGAAGGACATAATTTGGAAAAAATGTACATCAGTGGAGAATTTGAAAAGTATGAATGATTTTTGTGTGAAGCCAAGAAGGCGTGGTAGAAGTTTACTGATTGTTGAAGGAAAGCACGAAAAGAATCAATTATTTTGGCTTATTTTTAAATGTTTCCCTGAATTAAATATTGATTTTGATGATGTGTGGATTTATGGAACAAATATCTATAAATTGTATGATGACATACAAAAAGAATATGGAGAAAATTGGGTAGATGATGATCTGGATATTGACTTACCTCTTGTGATTAGTAAAAAAGAGAATTTTGATACAAAATCTTATCGAAATGAGTTTACGAATATAATTCTTGTATTTGATTATGAGCGTCACGATCCTTCATTTTCAGAAACAAAGATTTTAAAAATGCAAGAAATATTCATGGATTCAACAGATATGGGTAAATTGTATTTGAATTACCCAATGATTGAGTCTTATCTTCATTTTAAAGGGAATGTAGACGAACAATATATGGATCGTAAGATTTCGGTTACTTTGCGACCGGGAAGTAAATATAAAAATATGGTTAAGAAAGAGAGCTATATTATGGATGCGATAAAATTTCCCCATAAAATTGATGATGTGCTTGAAAAAAAGTGTCATATAAATAAGCAAAAACGAATTGAATGTTGTGAATCAATATTAAGTTTAAAGAGTAATGAAATGAAAGACAAACTTGATAAAATTTTAGAGATTGTTGGTGATGTCAAGCAAGGGAAGACATTGAAATTCTTGCTTATAGATTGGGTGTCAAAGCTTAACTATTTTAATGATAATATGTCGTATTGGGAATATATGAGGGCTGTATTTAGAAATATTGTTTTTTACAATATTAAAAAAGCCGCTAAAATACAACATGTTGATGATACTGTAAATGATATAAGAGAACAATTTGATTGTATTGATTTAACGGAAATTTTGAAAAATCAAAATGGTGTTAGTAAAGATGAAATAAATGGATTTATATGGGTTTTATCAACTTGTGTATTTTTGATACCTGACTATAATTTTAATTTACTTCAATAGTTTAAATAGTGTTTTAAGACGATCGATTTGTTGTAATTTGTCCAATAAAGTTGGATAGTCAAAATAGAATTGTAGTAAGGTGTAAGTAGGATGCTTATTTTGGTAAGTGTCCTTTTTTGATGGTTTGTATTTCGATATTGATAATGTGTTCATTAGTTGTGATCAATATACCTATTGCGTTCATTACAAGCCTTTGTAGCACTAGTTTTTATAAATGTTTTGTATTATACTTGAGATGATTCCATATGGGAATTCATTTTTTTTGGAGGAGTTATGAAAATTATTGTAGTGGGTGATGGAAAAGTTGGATTTGCGATCGCAAAACAATTGAACCAGGAAGGTCATGATATTACAGTGGTTGAAAATAAATCGAGTGTTCTATCGAGTACCATGAATCAGTTGGATATTGTTGGCGTACAGGGAAATGGTGCGAGTTTAGATACTTTAATGGAAGCTCGTGTTTCATCTTCGGATTTGTTGATTGCGGCTACATCAACGGATGAGGTTAATATCATTTGTTGTTTATTGGCAAAGAAATTGGGTGCAAGACATACGATTGCACGTATTCGTAATCCGGAATACAACAATACCGTTCGTTTGATTAAGGATGAATTGGGATTGAGTATGAGTATCAATCCGGAGCAGGCTGCGGCTCGTGAGATTTTGCGTGCGATTCGTTTCTCAAATTCGATCAAGGTTTCTTCTTTTGCGAAAGGAAGAATTGAGCTTGCGGAAGTGAAAATTAAAGAAAATTCGCCACTTTCAAATATGCGTATTTGCGACATCAATCGTCGTATGAAAAGTGAAGTGTTATTTGTGGCTGTTCAAAGAAATGGGGAAGTGATCATTCCAAATGGAAATATCGTCATCTATGAAAAGGATCGTGTCACATTAACGGGTTCGACTACACAGCTTGAAAAGTTCTTTATTAAAGTTGGTATTTTAAGCAATCGTACAGTCAATGAAGTAATGATTGTTGGTGGTGGAAGAATCACATATTATTTAACAAATATGTTGTTAGAACTGGGTATGGATGTAAAAATCATCGAAATCAATAAGGATAAGTGTGTGAATTTGGTTGAGAAATTCCCGCAGGCTACAGTCATTCATGGCGATGGTACAGATCATGAACTATTATTGAGTGAATCTTTAGAGGAAATGGATGCGTTTATTGCGCTGACAGATAATGATGAGGAAAATGTCATTATTTCTATGTTTGCCCAAAATCATGGTGTTACGCATGTACTTCCTAAGGTAAACCGTGTTTCTTTAGGTTTCTTGTTGGATAAGTTAGGACTTGAAAATTCGATTACGCCTAAGTTTATTACGGCCAACCAAATTGTGCAATATGTTCGTGCTATGCAAAATACGGTTGGATCGAATGTTGAATCTTTGATCAAACTTGTCGATGATAGGCTAGAGGCATTGGAATTTAGAGTGCGTGACAATTGTCGTTTTATTGATGTGCCAATTAAGGATCTAAATATTCGTAAAGGGATCATCATTGCGTATGTAACGCATAAGGGTGTTTCCAAAGTGGCAACGGGAGATACGCGTATTCAATTGTCAGATACGGTTATTATTATTAGTAAAGTTGCAGGATTGAGGGATATCAATGATTTACTATCTTAAGCACAATTTACATAAGTTAAACTGGGCCATGATTGGTAATGTATTGGGTATGGTTTTAATTGCGCAAGCTTGCCTAATGGTTTTACCGGTCATTGTGGATTTGATCTATCAAGAGGGATTGTATGATTCTTACTTGATAGTGATTGGAATCTGTCTAGTTTTAGGATATGCGCTAACGCGTACACGTGCAAAAGTCAATAACTATTTTGCGAAGGATGGAATGATTGCGGTAGGCCTTGCGTGGATCGTTGTATCTTTCTTTGGTGGTTTGCCCTTTTATTTATCGGGTGAAATTCCTTCTTTTGTGGATTGTTTCTTTGAAGCCGTGAGTGGATTTACTACAACAGGATCGAGTATTTTAACGGAAGTTGAAAGTTTGAAGCATGCTACACTTTTCTGGCGTAGCTTTACACACTGGATTGGTGGTATGGGAATTTTAGTCTTTATTTTAGCAATACTACCAAAATCCAATGATCGTGATATGCATATTATGCGTGCAGAAGCACCAGGTCCTACCATCGGTAAGCTTGTGCCTCGTATGCGTCAATCGGCTATGATTTTATATACAATGTATATGGGTCTTACGATCATTCAAGTGATTTTACTTTTAATTGGTAAAATGCCATTGTTTGATGCGCTTTGTAACACATTTGGTTCAGCAGGTACGGGTGGTTTTGCGATTAGGAATACAAGTATTGGTGCCTACAACAATTCGTATTATGAAATCATCATTACGATTTTTATGATTTTATTTGGTGTTAACTTCAATATGTACTATTTCCTTTTAATTAAAGATTTTAAACAAGTCTTTAAAAATGAAGAGTTGCGTGCCTATTTAGGGGTGATCTTATTCTCTATTGTTTGTATCACAATCAATATTTTGTCTATGTATAATTTTGATGTATTGAAATCCATTCGTCTTGCGAGTTTTCAAGTGGGTTCCATCATTACAACAACAGGATATTCAAGTTGTGATTATAGTGTATGGCCACAATTTAGTAAGATGATATTATTCTTATTAACAGTATGTGGTGCAAGTGCTGGTTCGACTGGTGGTGGTGTAAAAATTAGTCGTCTATTGATTATTGTAAAGAAGATCAAGTTGGATATTCAAAAGTTATTACACCCACAAAAAGTAGAGGCCATCACAATGGATGGTAAAGTAGTGGATACAGAGGTTGTCAATCAGATCATGGCTTATTTCTGTAGCTTTATCATAATTGTTGGCATCTTATTCTTCTTGATTTCCTTTAATAATTTTGATTTTGAAACAACCATCACATCCGTCATTACATGTATTGGAAATGTGGGTCCTGGATATGGTTTGTGTGGTCCAATGGGCAACTTCTCCATGTTCTCTGATTTTAGTAAGATCGTATTATCTTTTGCGATGTTGATTGGTCGTTTGGAGATTTATCCAATTATCATTTTCTTGTCTCCAGTACTTGGAGTTCGAAAGGTGTCTAAATCATTTCATACGCGTAATAAAAGAAAAATATAATTGAAGAATAATCATTTGTTTGGCAATGCATTAAGTTAAAATAACGGCTTGATCAATAGTTTATGATTCATTGCGTCTTCTTTTTTCGGAATATTTGAAGTATAAGATTAAATAGAGATGTATACAAAACTTGGCAAATGAAAAGAGCCCATACAAATCATTTTATATGATTTGGTGGGCTCTTTTTCTAAGTAATAGCTAGTTTCAATTTCTCAACGTAGACGATACGACTTTTTGATATCTTGCATACTGAATTCATTTTCATCTAAATTTGTTAAGATGCATTCATATGTATCCTCTGTAATTTTAAAACGAACCAATCGAGATTCAAAATCATAGAATGGAGTATCACCAAAATAATCGAATCGCTGATTTTGTGGCACAAACTTATAGATTTCAGGATGAGCTTTTATTTCATTCGTCTGTTTTCTAGTCAATATGCGTTTGACTTGCACATCAAATTCGTCATATGAAAATGGTCCAAAACTACGTAATATACCAGTGGAATAAATATTCTTGATTCGGACCAGATACTTATTTCCAGATAATTTAATCTTCTCAAAGGAATTGATGGATTCATATCCTCTGTCTGCAATGAATATAGCTTTTCTGTCTTTATAAACAAATAACATATTTCTATGTGATTATTCTATCGCGGAAAATAGTGAATATTAAAAAAACACTTATGGCTTATTGTGGGGGAAGGGGGAATTGCGTAAAATTTATTTGCATTTTTCAAAAAGTGTGGTATATTACTCATGACGAAGGTTGGCCCATTGGCTGACAGGGAGAGTGGATACGTCCATTCTCTTTTTTTGTTTAGAATAAAAGAGCAACTTTACAACTTGTTGCTCTTTTGCATAACTTGTTGAACTTTTTTCAAAACAGCTACCTTTTTCTTGTTGTAATCTGTAACTGGAATATATGGCATAGTAATAATTATTGGCTCAGAGTAAGTAGCAAGGAATTCTATTGTTTTTATAATTTGTGAATCTTTAAGATGCTTTTCTTTTATGTTATTTAATAAAAACGGGATAAGTGGTTCGTAATGATTAATCACATTCCTTATTCTTCGAATATTTTCTACATAGCCCATAAAGGTAGATACATTCTTTTCTTTAATTTTTGTAATATCAACATTCATTAGTTTTGCACAGATTTGTTTTTGTGTTGACATATTTAACATCGAAAACAAAACGTTTAGTTCCCCGAGGGTTAAAGCGTTAGGAATAACCCATAAAGGTAGCATCTTTTGAGAATTGTAATAATGCTGTAAAAGTATATTTTTTGATGAACTTTTATCTCCAGTACCTATATCATACAATTTTTTTAATATCATAAATCGATTTTCCAAAACAAATTCATTATACACATAACCTTTTTTAGACAATGAATTTGGAAAATTTGTTGCAAATTTAGGAAAAACAACTACATTTCTCTGTATTGCATCTATTAAATATGGTTTGTTTAAACAAGTATATGTACTTCCGTTATTAAGTGTTAGTTCAATTGTGTATTGGTTTATAAATTTTTCGATTTCAGTGACATACTCTAAGCATTTTAAAGATTCATTTGGCATTTGAGAATTATGAACATACAATTCACAAATTGCATTAATTAATACATTTTTAAATTTCCTTTCAAATTGCCCAATGGTTCTAAAAAAATAGTCAGAAATTTTATCATCATATTTAACAACACTAAGTATATTTTGTATAGGTGTTTCCGATTCATAAATATGAATTTTCTTCGTATACCCTTCAATATTTTTAACAATCTGATTAGTTGCAAAAAATTCTTTATATGGATTGATTACAGATATATAATTTCTATCCTCTAATATAGATCGCTCATTTTCGTTTATTATGATTTTTTTAAACATTTTCAAATACTCAATTTGTTCATCAATGTTTTTATATAGTTTACATACTTCTTTATTAAATTCGTCCATTTGAATACTTCCATTTCTATATTACATATTTTATCATGATTCTGTCTAGACTTCGATATAGAGCAAAAATTATAAAAAATGTTGATTTTATATTCCATCGTCTTGAAGTATTTGATCAATTCAATTATATCTTGTGCATCTATATATTCATATTTTGATTATGAAAGACTAATGAAATAATATAATAAGGAGCATGATAATCATATTCACCAAAATCTTTAGATTCGTCAACAAAAACGCTTAACTCTTTCATGCTTCCTCAACTTTCTAAAAAAATGGCGGGTGTCTTACCCGCCACTATATGGATCCGGCCAGCCCAAGCTTTTAAAAGCTTCTTTTTGCACACGCATTATATGGTTAATACCGCAAAAAGCAATTGTTTTAATATCGTAAAATTTTAATTATTTTCTTAAAGAAACCGCTTTTTTTAGACATATAATATTGCATTTATTTGGGTGTTTTTCTATACAAACGTTTTTTCGAGGTGTATTATTAAACCATAAAAAACGAAAGGATGATTTATTATGAGATTTTTTGATTATATGGACACAATTGAAAAGCCTACGATTGATTGTATTCGATTGATATATAAGGCTATTAATGTGAAGTATGATGAGCTCATAGACATGGCGGTTGAACCAAATAGTAAAAATTATAATAAATGGATGCAGACATTGGATTGTTTAAAGGCATCTGAAGATTTGATTATAGAATGTATTGGAAAGAATGCGATTACGGATATGGAATGGCTTCAATTGAAGTGTAATATTTATAAGTTTCAAGTAAAATATGGTGGCTTAAAATATTTGAATGTAGAAGCATAGATATTAGGGTATGTGCTGAGCATATCCTTTTTTTATTTGGAAATAAAAAAACCTGGAATTTCCAGGCTTTAGTTTAACTTATCTTGTACGATTTTTTTGACCATTGGATAGGCGACTAGTGCAATCACAATGCCAGCTACACCTTGTACAATGTTAGCTGGAATTTCACTAGCGGCAACGATCCAGCTTCCTTTTAACATATATTTGGCGATGAAGTATCCAAAGACCATAATGACAGATCCTAATACGTAGCTTGAGATTTGTTTCGGTTTTGAGTAATTTTTCATCAGTAGAGATACGACAATACCTTCAAGTCCTTTAATAACTAGGGTAAAGAAGAAGTAGTGTCCATATCCTCCGGCTACATCGGCTAATGCACTTCCGAGTCCTCCAATTAAGAAGCTTTCAAATGGATTTAAAAAGCTTGCGAATAATAGGATGAATCCATCACCTAGATTGAAATATCCATCGAGTGCGTTTGGTACTTTGATAAACATGGTTGCCACAAAGACAAGTGCCATGCCAAGTCCTGTTAATACGATTTCATAAGTTTGTTTATTTTTCATCATCATTTCCTTCTTTCTTACAACTTAATGACTATTATACTTGTTTCTGTATTTAAAAAAATATACAATTATAAAAAATAAATAGGGGACAGTTTATGAAGAAATATGAAGTGATTTATAATACATATAGGGAGTCGATTCTTTCTGGAATCTTAAAATATGGGGATCGTGTCGATTCGATTCGTGAATGTGTCAAGAAGATGAATGTGTCGAAGACAACGGTGGAGCTAGCTTATAATAAGCTTGTGTTAGATGGGTTTATTTCAAGTAAGGAAAAGGTTGGGTATGTTGTGAGTATGAATCCGGAAAGGGTTTTATTGCATCATGAAATCTTGGATTATTCTTCAAGTCACAAAGAAAAGGAATATGATTATGATTTTCGAATCCAATCGGTTTCGATTGATTCATTTGAGACATCGATTTGGAAACGATATATAAAGGGTGTATTGAATGATAAGAGATTAATGTCAAGTTATGGTTTAGCTCAAGGGGAGTATGGTTTAAGACAGGCTTTGTGTAAGTATGTATATCAAAATCGAAATATATTGTGTTTTCCTGAGCAGATGGTGATTGGTTCGAACTATCAGTCTTTGTTGTATATATTTTGTGGAATGTTGGATAAACAAAAGGTGATTGGCTTGTCAACTTTGGTGGATGAACAAGCTAAACAAGTGTTTTTAAGTTATGGCTTTTCTGTGAAATATTTAGACCCGGATCATTTTATTGAAGATATTCAAACAAAGTGTGTGGATGTTGTGTATGTGAATACGACTTGTTTTAGTAAGAATCGTCAGTCTATGTCTGAAAAGTTGAGAAAAGAGTTGGTTGGACTAAGTCATGTTTTGATTTTAGAAGATGATTATAATGGGGAGCTTGTGTATGCTTCTAAAATTAAGACGAGTTTATGTTCTATGTCAAATCATGTGATTTATTTTTCTTCTTTTTCAAGACTTTTACTTCCAAGTCTTCGTATTGGATATATGATTTTAAATGAGGAATATACAAAGAAGTATTGTGCTTCTTTCTTTGGCCCTACGGCTAGTAAACTAGAGCAGGTGGCTTTTAGTCAGTATATTGTGGATGGGTATTTACAGAAGCATTTAAGGAAATTAGTGCGTGAGTATAGAGAAAAGCATTTGTATTTAAAGAAGTTATTGGATACGTATCTTTGTGTTTCTTATATATTGGATGAAACGTATATGGCGTATTGGATCAAGTTGGATGTGGATATGGAAAAGTTCAAGTCTTTGTGTGAATCAAATTTAATGGGTGTTAGTTATTCAAGTAGTGGGATAGGTTTATCTTTTGCGAGTATGGATAAAGAATTGATGAAAGATGGTGTGATTCGTCTTGCAGAATTGGTGAAAGAGTGTTAAAATTTTAACGATTCGACAGTGAAGAAGATAAGTAGAAAATAATTTTCTTGTCTAGAGAGAGGGCGTTTGGTGCAAGCCTTTCAGGAATTTATTTTTGAAGCTACTTTGGAGTTGAAACGTAGTCGGCGTTAACGAGTGAATTGAGGGCATTTTCTGTTTTGGAAAATGAACTAGGATGGTACCGCGTAATTATACGTTCCTAGAAATAGGAGCGTTTTTTTTATTGGAGGAAAGAAAGATGAAACAATTAACTGGTAATCAGATTCGTCAGATGTTCTTGGATTATTTTAAATCAAAGGGACATATGATTGAGCCGGGCGCAAGTTTGATTCCGCACAATGACCCAACTTTATTATGGATCAATGCGGGTGTTGCGGCTTTGAAAAAATATTTTGATGGTAGTGAAAAACCAGCTTCAAATCGTATTGCGAATGCACAGAAATCAATTCGTACAAATGATATTGAAAATGTTGGGCGTACAGCTCGTCACCACACATTCTTTGAAATGTTGGGTAACTTCTCAATTGGAGATTATTTCAAAGATGAAGCTATCCAGTTCGCATGGGAATTTTTAACAAGCGAAGAATGGATGGGTATTGATAAGGACAGATTGTATGTGTCTGTATATACAGATGATGCGCGTGCTTATGAAGTTTGGACTACAATTTGTGGTGTAGATCCAAGTCATATTTTAAAGACAGATGATAACTTCTGGGAAATTGGTAAGGGACCTGGTGGACCTGACAGTGAAATTTTCTTTGATCGTGGAGAAAAATATGATCCTGAAGGATTAGGAGAAAAATTATTCTTTGATGAAATGGAAAATGATCGTTATGTAGAAGTATGGAATGTTGTATTCTCTCAATATGATTGTGATCCAAGTATTGATCGTAAAGATTATAAAGAACTTCCTCAGAAGAATATTGATACAGGTATGGGTCTTGAGCGTTTGGTTGCCTTAGTTCAGGATGGCGAAACAAACTTCGATACCGATTTATTCTTGCCTATTATTCGTGCCACTGAAGCTATGGCTAAACATCCTTATGAAGGGGAATATAAGATGGCGTATCGTGTCATTGCGGACCATGTTCGTACAGTGACTTTCGCATTGAGTGATGGAGCTAACTTCTCAAATAGTGGTCGTGGATATGTACTTCGTCGTGTACTTCGTCGTGCTGTTCGTTATGGTTTAAAATTAGGTTTGGATGAACCATTCTTATATAAATTAGTTCCTGTTGTTGCGGATTTAATGGAGGATTTCTATCCATACTTACAAGAGCATGTAGAGTTCAATCAAAAATTGATCAAGGTGGAAGAAGAAACTTTCAAGAAGACTTTAAAGGTTGGTCAAGCATTACTAGACGAAGAGATCAGCAAGGCTAAAGATGGTAAGTTGAGTGGTGAAGTTGTCTTCAAATTGTATGATACATATGGATTCCCATTTGAATTAACACAAGAAATTGCGGAGGAAAGTGGAATTACTGTAAGTCATGAAGATTTTGATGCTCAAATGAATAAACAAAAAGAGCGTGCTCGTAATGCGCGTAATGTAAAGGATTCTTTTGCGTCTCAAAATGAAGAGTTAATGAACTTCAATGAGCCAAGTGAATTTATTGGTTATGATCACTTGTCTTGTGATGGTAAAATCATTGCGTTATTTAATGTAGAAGGTAAAATGGTGAATTCTTTAGAAGATGAAGGAATGATCATTTTAGATAAGACTTGTTTCTATGCCGAAAGTGGTGGACAGGTTGCCGATAAAGGTACATTTAGTGCGGATGGTGTAGATGTTGAAGTATTGGATGTTCAAAAGACGCGTAATAAACAACATATCCACACAGTTAAAATCAATGGTGGTGTATTAGAAAAGGGTATGGCTTTACATGGTGAAGTAAATGTCAAAGATCGTTTGGCAACTACAGCGAACCACTCTTGTACACACTTGTTGCAGTCGGCTTTAGTTAAAGTGTTGGGGGATCATATTCACCAGGCTGGTTCTTACAATTGTCCTGAATATTTGCGTTTTGACTTTAATCATTATGAAAAGGTTACAGCTGAACAATTGGCTGAAGTGGAACGTATTGTGAATGAATATATTAGTGCGGCTTATCCAGTTACTAAAGAGGTTATGCCGATTGAAGAGGCTAAGAAGTCTGGTGCAACTGCATTATTTGATGAAAAGTATGGAGATACAGTTCGTGTTGTTACAATGGGGGATGTATCGAAAGAATTCTGTGCAGGATGTCATGTAGAAAATACAGCTCAGATTGGTTTATGTAAGATCATTAGTGAGGAAAGTATTGGTTCGGATTCTCGTCGTATCACGGCTAAGACTAAGTTTGCGGCTTATGAAGACTTTGCATCTGAACATGCAATGTTAGAAAATATTGCGGATAGTGCAAAACAAAAGGGTATTAAGAATATTGATACAAAGGTTGAGGCTGCTTATAAGACGATGCGTGATATGCAAAAGGAAATTGATAACTTGAAAAATCAAATCTTTACTTTGAAGTCTAAAGAATGGGCTACAGAAGCGAAAGATTTTGGTAAAGTCAATGTATTGATCAAGTCTGTTTCTGGCATGGATGCGGGTGCATTAAAGGATATTGTTTCTAACTTAAAGGCGAATGATGACAAGATGGTTGTGTTCTTTGTGAATACAAATGGTGAAAAGGTTGTCTTTGTGTCTGGTGCAGGTAAAGAGGCTGTTAAGGCTGGTGTACATGCGGGTCAATTGGTTAAGAAAGCGGCTCAAATCTGTTCTGGTAATGGTGGTGGAAAGCCAGATATGGCTCAAGCCGGTGGTAAGGATGCTTCTAAGGTTGATGAAGCAATCAATGCAATTACAGAAGAATTAAAAAGCTTATAAAAAATATTAGGGTATGCCATGTGCATATCCTTATTTTTTGGATATTTTGGATATGAAAAAGAAGAGTAAATATAGAATTCGTAAGAATGAATTAAGAAGATTTGAAAAGGAAAATAAACTCACAAAGAAAGAGAAAGAAAGACTTCATATGTGGGTAGATGCAGGGAATAGTGCGTATGATTTACAGTGGTTGTATGAGTTACGTGAGGAAGAAGAGTTTGATGAATTACTAAGTGGTTTAACGGATGCACAAGTAAATTATGTGTATAGCTATTGTATGAATTGGGATCCAATCATGGAAGAGCCTTTTTTTGATTACAATAGATTGGATGAATTGGATTTAGATAACTTACCGACTTTTGAAGAAGAAGCGGAAAAAAAAGAAAAAGAACCAGAGATTGATTTGCCTTTTTAATGGATTTGACACAATGAATTAACCATTTTATAATTTTTATAAGTATTGAAAGGGTTTTACGTATGAATAATGAACATTGGTATGTGTTATTGACCATTCGTTCTAAGGAAGAAGAGGTATGTAAATATTTGAATGAGAATGATGGTATTTACGCTTTTAGTCCGAAGATGGAATTTTATCATAGAGTTTCAAAACAGATTCAACAAAGAGCTTTATTTGGTGGGTATGTATTTGTGGTGAGTAAACTTTCTCAGGTTGAAGTGGATGCGATCTTTAAAAAGTTTCCTTTGCAGAGTGTTTTTATTCATGAATTGAAATATGAAGAGGAAGTTTCAGCTTTAACGGATGAGGAGATTCGTATTTTGAATATGTTGTTGGATGATGAAAAGGTTCTAAGAATGTCGTATGGTGAATTAGTGAATAAAAAGATTCATGTGACTCAAGGTCCACTAAAGAATATGGATGATTATATTGTGAAGTATGATAAGCATAATCGTTTGGCTACGTTGAATCTTAGCTTTTTGAATCAGATATGGAAAGTTGGAGTTACGATTCCAGAATAGTATGGATGTGTTAACAACATGTCCATTTTTATTAGGAGTTGCACAGTATGAAATTATTATTGGAAGAATGTTATAAAGATGAATTTGATGATTTACAAGATAATGAATATAGTTTTGGACATGAGGATGGACAGAATACTGTTTTATCTCCATATAGAGTACTGATTAACCACTATAATAAATATCAATATGAATATTCAGACTTGTTTTATAACAATTTAGATATTCCTGAATTTTGGTATGTTTATCCAGAAGGTTTAGATGGCAAGATTATGTATCATGGTGATAAAAAAGCTAATATATATTTTAAGGAACCTGTCGTTAAAAGAAATGTTCATAAAGTAGAATGGTTAGATAATGGTTTTAATTATAAAACGGATTATTATGATCTATATGGATTGAAGTTTTTTTCAGAGTATTATGATCAAAATATGTGTTTGTTGATGACATCATTTTATACGGATGACAATAAAGAGGTTTTAACTATTCATCATCAAAACGGGGCTTTTTTAGTGAATACAAATGATAAAACAAATGTATTTTATTCTTATAGAGAATTTGTTCAATATGTAGAAAGCTTTATGAAAGGGTAAATTATGTCAGTATATGTATTCAATTTATTAGTGGGATTTAGTCCAAATGGTATAGATAATGGTCAAGGGTATCGAGAAAAAATGTTTGATCAAATTGGATTGGATAGTAAATATGTATTTACTGAATCTCCTGATATGAGAGATATCATGTTATATAAAAATGTTGGTATTCCTATACATAAAATGATAAATACGCATTTAAAGTTAACTGGAAGAGATTGTTTTAATTTTACTGATAATACTGAATCTATGATACAAAGAATTCAAGCAGATATGAATGTGTCTGAAATGGTGCATTTAGAAAATAGTATACAGTTTTGGAATAATGGTTATTTAATGTGTGAGATTCATACATTGCCTTTTGATCAGCGTTACTTTTATGAGATTATTTATTTCAAAGAGAATTGTTTGATCAAAAAAGATTTTTATTCAGGTGGAATAATTTACTCAGATTTTTTTGTGACAGCAGAAAATGAAGATAGTAGTCTTTATGCAAAAACTGTGAAAAGGACATTTTATAATGAAGATGGTGAAATTTGTTTTGAACAAATTGGTGATAATTGTTTTCTTTGTAATGGTAAAATGTTAAACCAATATGATTTATTAGATTTATTTTTTGATTCATTAGACTTGAATGATAAAGATGTTTTACTTTTGGATCGAGCATATGATTTAAAATTTAATGATGTAATTTTTGAGAAAAGATTACTTTGTAAAAAATTTTGTGTAATTCATTCAGGGCATTATTTCGAAGATGGACAATCAGAATCTTCTATTTACCTAAATTTTGAATATTATTATTGGTTTAAATATTCTAAATATATTGATTCATTTATAGTTTCAACAGAAAATCAAAAAATAGATTTAATAAATGTACTTAGTGATTATAAATACGATATTCCAAAAATCAAAGTGATACCGGTAGGTGCTGTTGAAAGTTTATGTATTTCAAATGGCAGAAAGCCAAATTCGATTATCACAGCATCCAGGTTAGTGAATGAGAAAAGAATAGATTTGGTTATTAGAGCAGTAATTGAAGCGCATAATTCAAATAACCAGATAACTTTAGATATTTATGGGAAAGGTGACAAACCTGTTGAAGATAAATTAAGAAAAATAGTGAAAGAGAATAATGCGGAAAGCTATATTAGATTTATGGGGCATCAATCATTGGAAAACGTATATCAAAATTATGATTTATATATTTCAATGTCAATGTTTGAAACATTTGGCTTAACACTTTTAGAAGCGGCTGCATCCGGATGTGCACTAATTGGATTGGATGTACCTTATGGAAATGCTACTTTTATAAAAGAAGGTTATAATGGTTGTTTGATTGACTATAGCTATAATCAGAGTAAAGACAGTGTAATTGAGTTGGAAAAACTGGTTGCTGAAAGAATATTAAAAATATTAAGCAATAAGGATATACTTAACAAATTTAGCAATAATTCATATGAGTTAGCTAACAATTTTTTGCTTTATAAAATTGAAGAAAAATGGAAAGAAATACTTTATTAAAAAATAGTTTTATATTTTTGAAAGGAGAATGGAAAATGAATGTTCATGTAACAAATATATATGGTTTTTCACCAACAAGTGTAGTTTTGATTTCTCAACATGAAGTGAGGAATATAGCTCGAAATTTAGGTTTTAATGAATTAGCAGTATATATCTATGATTCAAGTAATGAACCATCGAATGAATTGAGTTCAAGATATGATGGAATAATTGCACGTGTATCACCTGGAGATGTTGTTTTTTTTCAATCACCAACATGGAATGGGGTAGATTGGGATAATGGTTTAGTAGATAAACTGAAAGCGTATGGTTGTCGTGTAGTAATGTTTATACAGGATGTGCAACCATTGCAATTTGAAAGTAATTATTATTTAATGTCAAAATTTATTTCAATGTATAATAAAGCTGAAATTGTAATAGTGCCATCAGAAAAGATGTATTGTCGTTTGGTTGAAGAAGGATTAACTGTAAAAAAATATATAGTACAACATATGTGGGATTTTACTGTGGAGCAGACACTTTATAGTCCGTCATTTAAAAGAAAATTATATTTTACGGGGGATATTTCTCGTTTTCCTTTTGTTGAAAATTGGCATTACAACACAGAATTGCATGTATTTGGAAATAAAATGGAGAATTATGATTATTCTAAAGTACATTTTGGTGGATGGTTAAATAAAACAGAATTATTGTTGGAATTATCTAAGGGTGGTTTTGGATTGGTTTGGGGTAATCAAGAAAATCCTAAGGATGAACCGGATTACTATAAAATGAATTGTTCGTATAAGTTAGCTTCTTATTTATCAGCGGGTATTCCGGTTATAGTTCCGGATTATTTATCAAATGCAGATTTTGTGAAAGAAAATAATATTGGTTTTGTGGTTTCAAGTTTAGAAGAAGTTGATCAAGTCATTCAAGAATGTAGTGAAGAAAAATATAGTGAGATGGTATCTAGTGTAAAGAATGTTCAGTATTTAATTAACAATGGATATTTTACTAAGAAATTATTTGTGGATTCATTAATGAAGTTGAATCGTAATGAAGAGAATACATTAAATATTAAAGTTTTGAGTATTTTGGATACATTAAATTATATTATGGCTCATAACAGTTCGGTTGCTCGTTTTGGAGATGGGGAAATGGATATTATTACTGGTCATAGTATTCCTTATCAGGATTATGATGAAAATTTAGCGAACGAATTAAAATACATCATTAGTTCAGAAAGCAATGAATCTTTAGTTGTTTGTTTGTCGGATGTATTTGAAAGATTAGATCGTTATAATCAATCTGCAGTAGATTTTTGGAAACAACATTTAAATAACAATTATATTTATTATAAGAGTTTATGCAAAGCAACTTGGTATGGTTCTACATTTATTTCTCGACCTTATATGGATTTGGTAGATAAGAGTCTTTCAAATATGTATTTTAAGAATATTAAAAATCTATGGGATAAAAGAGATATATTGATTGTTGAAGGTGTGAATTCAAGAAGCGGTGTTGGGAATAATTTGTTTGACAATGCAAATTCTGTAGAACGTATTATTTGTCCTTCAAAGAATGCGTATTCTAAAATTAATGAAATTGAATCGTTAATTGAAAAACATGCTGAGAATAAATTAGTACTATTAATTTTGGGGCCAACCGCAAAGGTTCTAGCAAAAAGGTTATCAATTAAAAAAATTCAGGCAATTGATATGGGTCATATAGATTCGGAGTATGAATGGTTTAAGATGAAGGCAACTACAAAAGTGAAATTAGACCATAAGCATACTGCGGAACATAATTTTGATGAGAATATAACTTTTATTGAAGATGATGCATATAATAGTCAGATTGTTGAACGAATTGGGTAATATTACATTGGTTTGTAAATTAAGATTGAGTAATTCATTTGTCTGAAATGATTAAAAATAGTTATCGTTTTATATGTAATTTGTGAAAATTAGTATGGATAATTTTAGAAATTGAATTAACAATAAATTGTTACTGAGTTTATATGATTATAACTCCGGTTAGCATACTGGTTATATTATTTATATGCTTATTTTAATATATGTTCACGCATATTAACAAATGTAGATTTTTTTAAAAAAAGTGGTTAGAAATCGTGCTTTTTTACTTGAATAAATCAAGCTTTCCGTTTACTATTAAACCTAGTAAGGGAAGAGTGCATCTTTTTGTGTACTCAGCTTGATTTTTTTATTTCTAATTTATGGGCTATATAGAAATATAAAAGTTTTTTTGGGAAGGAATGAGTAGAATGTCGAAAAAGAAAAAGAATATAAGAAGAAAAAAATCGAACAATCTTTTAAAGGGAATGGCTGCTGCTGGTGCTGTTGTTGGTGGCGGAACTATTTTTGTGGGTAACAATGCTGTTTATGCTGCTGAATTAGGAAGTGAATCTGGTTCAATAGAAAATCCAGATGGAATTGGATCACAATCTGTTTCTGAATCTGTATTTGAATCTGTGCGTACAGTAGATTCACAAGTTTCTAATCAAGCACAAGGCCGAACTTTTGCTAGAACTGAAAATAGTTTTGCACAAAATACACTAGGTAATAATGTTGCTACAGTTAGTGATGAAACTCAAGGAAATGATGTTGCTACTAATAATGAAAATACAAACAAAGAAAGTGAATCTGTTTCTGTATCTGTAAGTGAAAGTGAATCTGTATCTGTAAGTGAAAGTGAATCTGTTTCTGTATCTGTAAGTGATAGTGAATCATTGGTAAATTCGAAATCAGTAAGTAATAGCAAGGCTTCATCAAATGAATTTGGTGATTTAATTAATGGTTTATTCAGTGGTGATAAAAAAGTATCGGCTGCAAATAATACAACACCAAACAGTAAAGGTTCTGAAGCGCTTACAGCAAATAATGAAAGCGTTGATCCTGAAACAAGTATGAGCATATACTTCTCTGAATCTGAATCTCTTTCAAATTCTTTAACTTTAAAATATGGAAGTGAAATTGCTAATGAAACGTTACATGATAACGCTTATATCGTGAAAAATAATGGCTTAATCGAAGAAGGTGTTTTAGTTAAGGACGGTAGAGATTATCTATTTACTTATTATTATAAAGGCACAAAAATGCAGACAAAAATTTACGGTAATCACGTAGAGTTTGATGAAACAGAAAAATTAGTTGGAATGGATATTACATTAAAGATAATGGAACTATTGAATTAACTTCAGAAATCGAAGATATTAATAGAAATTCTGGTAATAAAACATTCATCACAATTACTGAGAACAATGAAGAAAAATATGTATTCGCTGTAAAAGAAAAAATTGATAATATAGATTATTGGGTTCCAGTAAAGGTTAATAACAATTATGTTGAAATACAAAAGAAGGGTGGAAAAGTATGGAATAATAATTTTATTTTTAGTGATTATTATGTTCAAATAAAAATTGGAAATGAGTATTATTATTTGGATAAAGCAGAATATAATGAGGATACTAAATCTTTCTCTGCGTTAAGTTGGACTAAGAAGAAATACGACTGGACTGACCCAAACAATGTATGGAATGCAACATTAGATGAAACTAATAAAAAGCGTGCAATTGATGATATGTTTGCTAATAAAACTACATATTCAGAAACAAATTCAAAAGTTGTAAGTGAAAGTCGTCAATCTACAAGTGCTTCAGCTAGTACATCAGCATCAACGAGCGCATCAACTAGTGCTTCAACATCAGCAAGCATATCAGCTAGTACATCAGCTTCTACAAGCGCATCAACTAGTGCTTCAACATCAGCTAGTACATCAGCTTCAACTAGTGCATCAACAAGCGCAAGTACATCAGCTTCGACTAGCGCATCAACAAGTGCTTCAACATCAGCTAGTACATCAGCTTCAACTAGTGCATCAACAAGTGCAAGTACATCTGCTTCAACTAGTGCTTCAACAAGTGCAAGTACATCAGCATTAACAAGTGCTTCTACTTCAGCAAGTACTTCAGCTTCTACTTCAGCTAGTACATCAGCAAGTACTTCAGCTTCAACAAGTGCCAGCACATCAGCTAGTACATCGGCATCTACAAGTGCTTCTACTTCAGCTAGTACATCAGCTTCAACAAGTGCCAGCACATCAGCTAGTACGTCTGGATCAACAAGTGCAAGTACTTCAGCATCAACTAGCGCAAGTACATCAGCATCTACAAGCGCAAGTACTTCAGCTTCAACTAGTGCCAGCACATCAGCTAGTACGTCTGGATCAACAAGCGCAAGTACATCAGCTAGTACATCGGCATCTACAAGTGCTTCTACTTCAGCTAGTACATCAGCTTCAACAAGTGCAAGTACATCAGCTTCAACAAGCGCCAGCACATCAGCAAGTACATCTGGATCAACAAGTGCCAGCACATCAGCTAGTACATCAGCTTCAACAAGCGCAAGCACATCAGCAAGTACATCTGGATCAACAAGTGCTTCTACTTCAGCTAGTACTTCGGCATCAACAAGTGCCAGCACATCGGCAAGCACATCAGCTAGTACATCAGCAAGTGAAAGCGAATCGACTTCAACTTCTGTAAGTGAAAGTGAATCAACAAGTACTTCAGTAAGCGAAAGTGAGTCAACTTCTACTTCATTAAGTGAAAGTGAATCTACTTCTGAATCAGTAAGTACAAGTGAAAGCATATCAGCATCTGCAAGTGAATCAGAGTCTCTAAGTACTTCTGAATCATTGAGTATTTCTACTAGTGAATCACAGTCAACTTCAGATAGTGTTAGCTCTTCAGAATCTATGTCTACATCTACTTCAGAAAGCTACGCAACAAGTGTTGTTACAAGCACTGCAGGTGGTGGAACAGCTTATCGTCAAGTTGTAGTTGATACTCGTGCTCCTTTACAAGTAGCTCCAAGAGTTACTGAGGAAGAAACTGTAGAGGATGATGTAACTCCTAAGGCTAAGGAAGAGACAATCGAAAAAGAAAAGATGCCTAAATCAACATTGGATGTTGCTCATAGAGTATGGTGGTCTTGGATTCCAATTGTAGGTGCTCTATCTTCTTTGATTAATGCTATCAACACTAAAAAAGGTAGAAATGATGCTTCTAAAGAAAAAGAAGATAAATAAATAAAATAATGATAAAATAACAGTAACTAACTTTTGGTTACTGTTATTTTTTTGGGAGTGATTTTTATGAAGGAAAAGACGCATTTAGTTAGAAATCGATGTCTTTTTTCAATTGTTATTATTCTAATTTATTTTGTTTGTCATAGAATTCCATTGAATGGAATTGATATGAGTGCTTATGATAATTTAGGGCTGGATTTAGGTTCTATATTGACTTTAGCGGTAAATGGTTCGAACAAAAGATGTTATGTCATGAGCTTAGGTATTTCGCCTTATATTACGGCTAGCTTAGTTGTTACTATTTTATATGCTATGCGATCTAAAGAGGCTAAGGCTCGTACGTCACCTAAGGCAATGAATTATTGGATTACTGCATTTACATTTATAGTTACATTAGTTCAATCTATTTTTTATGCTCTTGGTTTAAAATATATTGATCGTAATATAATGAGTATTTTGGTTGCTATTTTTGAATTAATGGCAGGAGCGAGTATTGCACAATTTTTATTGATGAAAAACAAAAAATATGGTGTTGGTGGATTTGCTCCAATCATTATTATCAATATGACTGAATCATTGATTGGAATATTAATGAAATCAACACTTGAAGCATTGAAAATTCCATTAATCATTTCGTTTGTGATGGTTATTATTATGATGTTTATGGAAATGCATGAAAAAAGAATTCCACTTCAAAGAGTTTCTGTACATAATGTGCATGCCGAAAAGAATTATATGGCAATTAAATATAATCCAATAGGCTTTATGGCGTTAATGTTTGGTTCTGCAATATTTATGATTCCTCAATTAATAATTGCATTTATTCATTATTTTTATAAATCAGACATTATCAATTTCCTATATAAAAATTTCAATTTATCAACCGTATTTGGTATGAGCGTCTATATTATTATGATGTTTTTGTTTACGATTCTATTAAGCTTATTATTTGTGAATCCAAAAGATTTATCAGATGGTCTTCTTCAAAGCGGAGATTGTATAGTTAATGTTCCTGCAGGTAAGCCTACACGTCGATATATTCGTAAATGGGTTTTAATATTGAGTTGTTTAAGTGGAGGCATTATGTGTGCTTGTTTAGCACTATGTATGTATTTACAGTATAAAGGTATTGTAGATGCATCCGTGGCCATGCTTCCAACTACATTTATGATGCTTTCAGGATTTATTTGTAGTATTTATTTAGAAATTCGGGCTTATCGTGACTTTGATTCATATAAGCCATTTATATAGGGGGTAGTATTTATGATGTATTTTGTACCTTCCTGGTATCATGGAAATGAATATAAAGAAAATGAACAATATTTTTATGTGCGTCGTGCAGTAACAGAATTTGATGATAGTGTTAAACAAATTCAGATGTTTAACCGTAATGACATTATGGATTATAAGATTTTAAATTTGTCGTATAGTCCAAACTTTCGTCACTTTCTTCATAGACAAAGTGTATTCCATGCACCATATTGGTCTTGTTTTGATGCAATACAAGAAATCAAAAGAAAACAAGTGGATATTTTATCTTTCCATGATTTGATGTGGCCTGAGCATACGGAGTTTGTTTATACACAGTTTTGTATCATTGCATATGTAAATAATCAAAAATATGCGGAAATTCAATTTGGTGAAGATGGAAATATGATTGAGGTCTTTTTGTTTCAAGATAATATGATGGTTCGTAAAAATGTATATGATGATCGAGGCTTTTTATCTGTTACTATTATTTACGAAAATAATCAACCAATTTATGAACAATATCTGGATGGTAAAGGAAATTGGAAAATGTGTCATTTCTTTGAAGATGGTCATATTGAAATTAATGGTGAAAATCCATTTTATTTGATTGAAAATAAAAGATTTAAGTTTGACCATTTGAGTTATAATTCCATGGAATCATTGATTGAAGAAGTATTTTCAACATATTTAGATGAAATGACTTCAACAGATGATATTTTCTGTTTGGCTATGCATGTACTACATCATGATATGTTAGAAAAATTGTTTGAAAAACGTAAGACAATCTTGTCTTTCTATCAAAATCGTTTGGAATTATTTGATGATCCTGAATTGAAGTCTTTGATTCAAAATACGAACTATTGTATTGTCGATTCTAAACACAAGATTTCTTTATTAGAAGATTATGTAGAAAAGAAACTTCCAATTGTAGATATTACACCTTTTGATACGCGTGCTGATTTTGGGATTAGTCAACAATTAACGGTTCAAAATATTTTGGTTCCTATTGATACGATTGAACAATCAAAATTTGAAGAATTGATTCTTTTATTCGCTAAGTATTTTGAAATAAATGAAACAGCCCGTGTTCATTTCTTTACTCGAAATGCTGATTGGAATAGAGTTAGTACAGTTTTGAATTATGTTCAAGATGTATTAAGAATTAATGATTTGGACACAAGACTTGCTCGAGGAGAAGATCAGTTAGCCGCTGAATTTGATTTGGACGAAGAAAAGAAAGTTCCAATCAAATTCTTTGTGGATCAATGTGTGGATGAATTGAGTATTTCTAAATGCATACGTGAACAGCGTATTATGGTGGATGTGACATCACGTCCAGATTTATATTTACAAATTTCGTGTATTAGTAGTGCCATTCCACAAATTGTTTCTTTTAATACACAATATGTGCATGATGGAAAGAATGGTTTTATTGTCAAAGAGGTATCTGAAGTATTGAATGGTTTACAGTATTATTTGGATAATATTACGAATTGGAATAAGTGTATGATTTATTCTTATGAATTAGGTAAAGAATATAATACGGCAAGTTTAATTCGTAAGTGGAAGGGAGTTATGAAGCAAGTTGAACAAGATTAGTGTTTTACAAGTCGGAAATGAAGATTTAAGTTTAACACTTCATATTCCTGACTTTGTGGATTGGAATCATGTAGATGATTTAAAAGAGGCTACTGAAAGAAGCTATGATGTATGTGTTTTAAATCGTTGTGTAAATGAAAAGGAAGCGCGTATCTTGCTTAAGAAAATACGTGCTTATACCATGTTTGTGCTAGATTCGGTTGAATTGAATGGATGGACAAAATGGATTTATGAATCACGTGTAGGTAAAATCTATTCATTGAATAAGCTACAAGAATTTATGAGGGATGATATCAAACTATTCTTTCCATCAGGATATGGAGAAAAGTTTGATGCATTAAGTTTAAGTATTTCTCAAAACTTTGGTGGTTCAATTTCTTGGGATGGATATAATGGAGTTTTACTTAATGGAGAATACGGAGATGACTTTTATCAAATTGCTTATTGGAGAATGAATGTTCCTTTGTTTAATGAACAAGTTATTGATTTTTGGTTAGAATATGAAAAGGATCCTTCTGTGAATATACAATTAAAAATCGAACAATTTCAAGCAGGGTCTGTCTCCACTGTTCAAAATCGTTGGATTTTTAACGAAGAAGACTTAAAATCTGTTATTTCTATCGAAAATAAAAAAATGGATGGTCCTATTTTTGCTTCTTTGCTCGCAAAAGGACAGGGTAAACTAAGAATAACAAATTTACATGATCGACATTCAAGAAAATCCTATGGTGTTTTCTTTCCTGGAGGAGAACGTTATGTAACCTCAAAAAGAGAAGAATTATTTATGTATTTTGATCCAGGTGATATGAAACCGCCTTTAAATGTATATTTTAGTGGTTGGAAAAAGCAGGAAAGTTTTGAAGGCTATAACATGATGAAGAAAATGGGTGCACCATTTTTATTGGTCACAGATGTCCGTCTTACAGGAGGAGCTTTTTATTTAGGTGATAAAGAATATGAATCTTTAGTAATCGATGGCATAAAAAAATATTTAAAACTATTAAAATTTGATGAATCTCAATTGATTTTATCTGGTCTATCCATGGGTACTTTTGGATCTTTATATTATGGCTGTACATTAAGACCTCATGCCTTTATTTTGGGTAAACCACTTGGTAGTTTGGGGGATATTGCAGAAAATGAAAGAATTAAAAGACCTGGAGTGTTTCCTACTTCTTTGGATGTATTGAAGAAAAACACAAATAATATGAATGCGAATGCTATTAAATGTATAAATGATAGATTTTGGGACAAGTTTGATGAAACAGATTTCTCTCATTCTAAATTTATTATGTCTTATTTGATTGAAGATGATTATGATCCTAACACATATAAAAATGTGATTGGGCATATAAAAAATGTAGGTGTTGAAGTTATTGGTAAAGGAATTCATGGACGTCATAATGACAATACATATGCAGTGGTAGAATGGTTTAGAAGTCAATACAATCAAATTTTAAAAGAAGACTTTAATAGAAATGGTGATAGTAATGCAAACAGGTAAATGGAAAATATATTGGAATGATTATTTGTTTAAGGCATATTTATTTGGTACTAAAATAACATTTCATTCTCGTGAAGATATTGAAATCGAAAATGAATTGATGCCTCCTGGAACGATTATTAAAGAGTGGTATTCCAAAGTAAATTATCAAATGATGAGAACAGAGCCATCTTTACCAATTATTGATGGGGAGAGTTCTTATCATATTCAAGTGAATATGAGTGATTTTGAATCGTATTTAATACGAATGGTATTTTATGATCGTTATGAAAATGAGGCGGGTACACTAATTATTCGTGAACCGGAAATGGATTTTAAGTGTCCTTTAAAGACATATAGCTATCGTGTACAGTTGATTAATGCGGGTGGTACTAAGATGCATTTTCATTCTTTTGTGATTACAGAAAAGGAAGGGTAAGATGAATAAAATTGATAAAAAATTACACTTTCTTTTGGGTAAAGTCAAAGAGGAGTGTAAAAAAGTAAAGTGTTTAAGCGATTACGAATTAAAAAATAAAACGCTTGAATTCAAAGAACGATTAAATAATGGAGAAACAACAGATGATCTTCTTCCAGAAGCGTTTGCGGTATGTTGTGAAGCCGATTATCGTGTATTAGGTATGTTTCCTTATGATGTACAAATTTTGGGCGGTATTGCTCTTCATTTGTGTTATTTATGCGAAATGAATACGGGGGAAGGAAAAACTTTAACGGCAACAATGCCTTTATATTTAAATGGATTAACGGGAAAAAGTTCAATTTTGGTGACAGCTAATGAATACCTTGCGATTCGTGATGCCGAAGAGATGGGTCAGGTTTATAAGTTTTTAGGTTTAAGTGTAAAAGCGGGTGTAAAGCGTGATACAAATGAAAAGTTAGACAATGATTCAAAAAAGGATGTCTATGCAGCTGATATTGTATATACAACACATGGTTCTTTGGGATTTGATTATTTATTAAATAACTTAGTACAGTCAAAAGAAGATCGTTTTATGCGTGACTTCTATTACGTAATTATAGATGAGGCGGATTCTGTTTTATTAGATAGTGCAAGTATGCCTCTAGTTATTTCGGGTTCTCCTCGTGTTCAATCCAATTTATATGGAATAACTGACTTTTTTGTGACAACATTAGTAGAAGATGTGCATTATGAAATTGAAGATAAAAAGGTTTGGTTAACTAAAGAGGGTGTTGAATATGTACAACGTTACTTTAGAATTGAAAACCTATATGGTGAAGAAAACTATGATATTTTAAGACATGTTGTCTTAGCTCTGAGAGCTCATTTCTTATTAGAAAAAGATACGGATTATGTTGTCACTGATAAAGGAGAAGTTGTACTTCTAGATAAAAGTACTGGACGTAAAATGACAGGTATGAAGCTTCGTGGTGGATCTCATCAGGCAATCGAAGAAAAAGAACATGTAGAGTTAAGTGATGAACAGCGTTCGGTCGCTTCTATTACGTATCAAAACTTATTTAACTTATTTCCTAAAATGTCAGGTATGAGTGGTACAATCAAAGATGGTAAAGATGAGCTTTTAGAAGTTTATCACAAACAAGTTGTTGTTATTCCACCCAATAAACCATTAGCTCGTATTGATTTACCAGATCAATATTTTAAAACGAGTGAAGAACAATTTGATGCGGTCATTCAGGAAACTGTAAGAAGACATAAAACTGGACAGCCAGTATTATTGATTGCGTCTTTAATTTCGGATACGGAAATGTTGTCGAAATTATTGGTTCAAGAAAATATTGAGCATAGTGTATTGAATGCGAATAATGCGTTTTGGGAAGCGGAAATCATTAAAGAAGCGGGTCAGAAAAATGTTGTGACAGTGGCTACAAGTATGGCTGGTCGTGGTACAGATATTCGCTTAGGACCAGGAGTAAAAGAATTAGGTGGCCTTTGTGTATTAGGTGTCGGTCGAATGAATAATACGCGTGATGAAAGACAGGCAAGAGGGCGTGCTGGACGTCAGGGAGAACCAGGTGTATCAATGTTTTACGTATCCCTTGAAGATGATGTATGTGAAATTTTAGGTGATGATTTTATGGAGAAATATATTGAAAAAGATAAGTATATTTCAAAAAGAAGAATTAAGAAACTGGTTAATAAATCGCAAAAAATAAAGGAAGAGTCGAGTGTTTTCCAAAGGAAAAATTCAGTGGATTATGATAGTGTTATGCAACGTCAAAAAACGATTATGTATAAGACAAGAAATGATTTATTGGATGGGATGAGTTTGGATGAAAATGTCCTTAAGCAGATTTATGTAAATAATATCAATGAATTTGCCAAAGACCACAAAAAGATGGATGATTTTACAATGTATCGTTATATCTTAGATAATTTGTCGTATCGACTTAAAGAATTATCTGTTTCTTCTGCTAATAAAAAAGATTATTTAAAACAGTATGCAGATATGGCATTTAAGGATAAGAAACAAGTGTTGGGAAATCGTTTTTCTGAATATTGTCGTCTTTGTACATTAAAAGCTTTAGATGATGGTTGGATTGAAGAGGTTGACTACTTGCAGCAGTTACAAGCAGCCATTTCTGGTCGTTCTACGGCGCAGCGTAATCTTTTATATGAATACCAAAGGGAGGCAAGACTTTCTTTTAGAGATATGGAAAAATCGATTAAAAAGGCGATGATTCGTAATATTTTACTTGGAGAAGTCTCATTTGGTAAAGACAATGAAATGATTATATTGTATCCTTAAAGAAAGGAGTTCTTGATTATGATATATAATTTTAATTTAGGCATTGGCTGGGCAAGTAGTGGTGTTGAATATGCTCAGATCTATCGTGCTCGAATGTTTCGTAATATTGGTGTTGATGCCAAGTTTGTATTTACAGATATGTTTCCTTCTGAAAATATGGAACATATGACAAAGAATATTGGTTTTAAAGATTCGGAAGTTATTTGGCTATATACATTCTTTACGGATTTTAAAACAGCACCTGTTACTTATACTTTAAGTGATTTAGAAAAGACATTTAGTAATATGGAATATACTAAATCTAGAGAAGGCAAGATTTGTCGTTATGTGTTTGGTGGAAGTAATAATTTTTATACTGCTTATATGGTCAATGATCATGATGATTTTGTGCATCGTGTAGAAATGGTTTCAGGAGGATGTTTAATTCGTAAGGATTATTTTACATATGGACGTGTATATTCAGAATATTATGCGCCATTAGATAATAAGGCTCATTTATATCATCGTCGTTTCTTTAATGAAAATGGTAGTGTTGCCTATGAAGAAATCATTGATGATGATCGTGTGATGTATAAGTTTAAGGATAAGATTCTTTGTTCAAAAGAAGAATTTGTGGGATATATGGTATCAAAATTAAATCTTACTAGTGATGATGTCGTATTAATTGATCGTTCTACAGATATTGGTCAATCCATTCTTATGAATTGTAAGCCTGCTAGAGTAGGTACAGTCGTACATGCGGATCACTTTAGTGAAAAGGATACAAATGACGATTATATTTTATGGAATAATTTCTATGAATATGAATTTAATATGCATAAACATATTGATTTCTATATTTGTTCAACACAAGCACAGAGTGATTTGATGGTTCAACAATTTGAAAAATATTATGGTGTAACTCCTTGTGTATATACCATTCCAGTTGGATCCTTACCAGAATTGAAATATCCTAGTTCTACTCGCAAACCTTATTCTTTGATTACGGCAAGTCGTTTGGCTAGTGAAAAACATGTAGACTGGATTTGTAAGGCTGTAATTCAAGCTCGTGCTGAAGTGCCAGAAGTATCTTTGGATATTTATGGTGTTGGTGGCGAAAGAGAAAAGCTTGAAACTATCATTAGAGATAATAATGCTTCTGATTATATTCATTTAATGGGTCAACATGATTTGAGTGAAGTGTATCAAAATTATGAGGCTTATATTGCAGGAAGTACAAGTGAAGGTTTTGGACTTACTTTAATGGAAGCGGTTGGTGGCGGATTACCAATCATTGGTTTTGATGTTCGTTATGGAAATCCAACTTTTATTCGAAATGGGGAAAATGGATATTTAATATCTTTACCTGAAGAGGATAAAGAAAGAATAGAGGCTTTAAGAAAAGGTATTGTCGATTTATTTAAACACGACTTAGAGAAGTGTCATTCTGTATCTTATGAAGTAGCTAAGGATTTCTTAACTTGTAACGTACAAGAAAAATGGAGGGAAGCTGTATGTTAGAAACTCCAGTTTTATTATTAGAAAATTTTGATGAAGAGAGTCAAATGTTGTATCAAAGCTTTAGAACTTCTGGCTTTGATGGTCCGGTTTTCACTTTTAGTGATGAAGGCTTTTTACCAGATGATGTGACAAGTATTTATACGTATTATTGTGGTAAAAAAGAAGAAGGAAAAGCTCGCTATTTCAATCAAATTGATGTACCGGATTATTGGGAAATTAAGGCGAGTAATTCAGGTGGCCAAGTCTTTGATTTGAATCATGAAAGAGCTAAGATATTCTTCGCATCTCCTTTACATAAAAGACTTGTGAAGATTGTAGATTGGTATGATGATACGCATGTTGTTCGTGTAAGTGATCATTATAATCAAGATGGGTTCATGTATGCCAAGACAATTTTTAATAAAAAAGGTCAGCTAGTATCTCGTAGTTATTATGATGTGTCTGGCAATGAAAAAGTGGTTGAAAACTTTGTCACACATGACATTATTTTAAATCAAAATGATAAAGTATATATCTTTAAGAATAAAGTGGAATTTGCGAAGCATTTATTTACTGAATTAGATATATATCCAACAAGACTATTCTATAATTCCTTATCAAATCCGTTCTTTGTATCTGAAAATTTAGAAGACAAAGAACATAGTGATGTATTATTCTGGCAAGAAGGATATCGCGAGGATATTCCTGGAAATATGCAGGTTATTCTGGATGGTCATTCTAGAAGAACTTCTAAGATCTATGTTCAGAAAAAAGAGGCGTATGAGAAATTAATATCTTTAGGTGCAAACAGGGATATTGTGAAACCGCTTGGTTTTGTCTATAATTTTGAAAAAGAGAATCAACATACAAATAATATTTTGATTTGTACAAACTCAGATCACATCGAAAAATTAACTGAGTTAGTTAATGCGTTACCTAATATGAAATTTCATGTTTGTGCATTAACAGAAATGTCACAAAAGTTGATGTCTTTTGAAAAATATGATAATGTACACTTGTATCCAGGATGCAAGGCGAGTGAAATACTGAATTTGTTTAACACATGCGATTATTATTTAGATATCAATTATGAAAATGAAATCGTAGATGCCACTAAAGAAGCATTCTTACATAACCTATTGATTCTTGGATTTAATCAAACGATTCATAATCGTAAGTATGTATTGCCAGATTTTGTCTTTGATGCGAATAACTATCAAGATATGATCCGTGTTATTCTTGATGCATCTCATCTATATATAAATCTAGAAAGACAGCGTAATGTGGCAATGACACAAAATGTGCAAGATTATAAAAATGTTTAGAAGGGAAGAGATTTATGTTTAGTACATTTAACACATTGATGGTTATTATTGTTTTAGAGGCAATCTGTTGTTTATACAGTATCACTCTAGCTTACTTAAGTGATAAGAAATTTAGTAAGATTTTGAATTTGATTATGGCAGCTATTTGGGCAATTGCAGCCATCTTAAACGTTGTTGGTTTTTAAGGCTTAGAATAAAATCTAAGCCTTTTTCTTGGGGAGAGTTATGTTAGAAAAAATAAAAGAGAATCCATTGGATTATAAAGGATATTTAGAATACGGCAAATATTTAGAGAATGTGAATTTAAAACAAGCCTATTTAACATATGAGAATGCACTGTTTTACTGTCAGGATGAATTAGTAAAAATTGAAATTCAAAATAAGCTAGATGAAATCACATATCGTCAAGGTAAAGTAGAACCAGTATCGATTGTCATATTAAGCTACAATAATCGTCAATTAACGCAACAATGTATTGAGAGTATTCGAGAAACAACACCGGAATCGGCAAGAGAAATTGTGATTGTAGATAATAATTCGCAAGATGATAGTGTTGAATATCTTAGACAACAAGATGATATTGTGTTGGTAGAAAATGATTTTAATGCAGGATTTCCTGGTGGTTGTAACATTGGAATCAAAGCCTCAAAGAAAGAGAATGATATTTTCTTATTAAATAATGACACGATACTTTGTGCCAATAGTTTATATACTTTGCGTATGGGTCTTTATGAAAAAGACAATTATGGTGCAGCAGGAAGTGTAACGAATAATGCATCTAATAATCAAACGGTTATCGAGGACAATCTAACCATTAATGAATATAAAAAATTTGGACTTAAGACGAATATATGTGAAAAAAATTTTGAATATAAATTAATGTTGATTGGTTTTGCGATTTTAATAAAAAGACAAGTATTAAATATTGTTGGACTGTTAGATGAACAATTTTCTCCTGGAAATTATGAAGATGATGATTATGGATTAAGAGTTTTAAAAGCAGGATTTCAAAATGTATTGGTTCATAATTCGTTTATTATACATTTAGGAGGGAAATCATTTATAAGTGACGCAAGAAAACAATTGATGTTGAATAATAATATGAAATTAAAGGAAAAATATCATCTGAAGTCTGAATTTGATTCATCTTATTATTTACATTCTGACTTTTCTCATGCTTTTTTTGGTAATTATGTAAGAAAAATAAATGAAGAATCCAGATTGTTAGAAGTAAATTGTGAAATGGGCGCTATATTAACTCATTTAGCGTATGAACATCCAAATATTGACTTTTATGGCCTAGGTCAATCTATACAATGTGCAACAATATCTAGGCATTTAGAGGGTGTACATATTGAACATTATTTTGATATAGAGAATAATCCGTTTAGATCTATGAAATTTGATCTAATTGCGCTAGATTGTTCTAAAATTAAAAAGGATGAATTAGAAAAGTATCTTTCTGTATTAAAGGATATGTTGAGTGAAAATGGTAAATTAATAGTATTGGCAAAAAATCAATCTTATTATATGAATTGGTATCCGATTATGCAGGGTGAAATAAAATCATCACTTTCATTAGATACTGTTTATTGTAAGGATATTGATGAGATGATGAAAAAACTGGATTTAAAAGTTGAATCTTGGACTTTCTACTTTGGTAATATCAGTGAAGAAGTAAAATCAAAGATTGAAGCTATTCAAAATATTGTTGGAGAGAATAGTAAATTTTTGATTGAAAGTACTGCATATATATTGCATAAATAAATGAGTGAGTGTATTTGTTTCTTCTTTGAAAACATCGCTTACAATTGGGTCGTTCTCGCCACTTTTGGTCGAAAACGTCCCTTTTTTTAGGCCAAAATTTGCATTTTTTTTAGAATTGTGTATAGTATTAATTGTTGTTTTAATTTATTTGACAACAATTGCCTCGTATTTTATGGGGTTTAAGGGGAAGATTGGAGGGTGTTTTGAACTTTATAAAAGAAGAAAATTTAGAATGTAGTTTATTAAGAAAAGGGTTAGTTTCAGGTTTATTGATGTCGACATTTGTATTAACATTACTAACAACATCATCAGTAATTGGGGAAGAAAGTAAGGTCTATGCTAAGTCAAATGGCACAGATGAAAATATCTTAATGCGTGTAGACACAAAAAATGGAACGGAAGAATTAAAAGAGAAATTCGAAAAACAGATTCAAGATATCGAGGAAGAATCTAGCAAGAAACAAGAAGAGTCGAAGAGCGTTGAAGAAATGATTATGGAACAGCCAGATTTATTGAATGATATGCAGTTCATTCAAAATAACTATAATGCTGTTACACAAATCGTTTACTCGCAACCATCGCTTTCACAATACATTAGTAATGTGAATGCACTTACTGCCTCTGGCGGTGTTTATTATGGACCAAGTGGGAAAGAAACATACTACAACTTAAATATGTCAGGAGTAATCGACATTATGCGTGGTATGGGAAACAATGATGCATATTGGGTTCGTGAAGATGGTGCGAAAATGTTGGGGGATTATATTATTGTTGCAGCCGATTTAAACAAATATCCTAGAGGTACAATTGTAGAAACTTCATTAGGAAAAGGAATCGTCTGTGATACTGGAAGTTTTACGCAAAATTCAGATACTCAATTAGATATTGCGACAGACTGGTAATATATATGAGTGCGAAGGGGCTGTAACGAGTAAGTGAATTTTATTACTTATGGAGTTCAGCTCCTTTTT